>SL_3KL_010_SEDDRAFT_10000087_pt1 | contig 57386 bp, 47 predicted proteins | sample SodLakKL_010_SED_2_FD_10381 | JGI IMG/M metagenome (IMG submission 10381)
CGCCAGTATTGTATGCGGCGTTGCAGTGTTTGCCGGTCGTCAGGAAGAAAAATTTTGCTTTTCAAATGACGGTGTTTGCTGTGTTTCATAATTTCGATGTTTGGGTTTTACGGGTTCCGACCGACAACATGATCCATGAAAATGTACCAGCCAGTAAATTGATAATGACCTGGTTGGCATGGGTGATGTAGGCATATGAAGTGGCCGGCTCGGAAGCGATGCCATAGAGTTCGGTCAGGGTGATGATGGTCACAAAGTGATAGGTGCCGATGCCCCCCGGGACTGGTGCGATGATGCCAAGGCTTCCCACAGCCAACAGGGTAAGACCGGCAAGCGGTGTCAGGTGCGCGGTGGCGCCAATGGCGAAAAAACACAGGTATACGGTCATAAAATACANTCCCCAGATCAAAAAGGTGTGCAAAATGAACCATCCTTTCCCGCGCATGGCGCCGATGGAGGCGAACCCATGCGCAAAACCGCGCCATTGTCTTTTGATCTTGTAAAAAAAGTCTCCTTCAACAGACCGTCTTGTTTTTTTCCGGACAACATAGATGCCGGCGGCCAGCAGCAGTAAAACAAGCATGCCGGNGACGGCAAAGAGCAGCCAGTTTTCGGTGGCTGACCTCACCAACGGGTTCCAGAACACCCGTTTAAGAAAGCTCCTGAGAAAGTCAAGCTGCCCGGCAATGATTAAAAACCCGATGACCATCAGGCTGATCAAATCGAATACCCGTTCGGCCAGCACGGTGCCGGCCAGTGCATTGAAGGGTGTTTTGGAAGATTTGCTCAGGCTGAAACAACGGGTAACCTCACCCATGCGCGGTATGGCCAGGTTGGCCATGTAACCTGTCATGACGGCATAAAAAGTTTCGATGGTTTTGGTGCGGTATCCCGTGGCGGCGATCAGCATATTCCAGCGGATGGCACGGACAAAATGGCTCAAAATGGCACAAAGCATCGCCAGCCCCACCCACAGGTAGTTTGCCTGGCGCATTTCCCGGATGATCTGTTCAATATCCTGCCCCCGGGTAATAAGCCATAAAAGTACTAATCCCAGCAAAAGGGATAAGAAAACCCTTGCATATCTCCTGGTGGATGTTTTCAATAGGTGGCTTACACTTTATTGTTGGTACCGGGAAAGACGATGGTCGGCACATGGTCTTTGGCCTGCTCCGGGGCCATGTGCATGTATGCGATGACGATGACGATATCGCCGGGCTGCACCTTGCGCGCGGCCGGCCCGTTCATACAAACCTGGCCGCTTCCCCGCTTCCCTTTAATGACATATGTTTCCAGTCGCTCACCATTGTTCACGTTGACAACCTGTACCTTCTCATGCTCCACAATGCCCGATGCATCCATCAGGTCTTCATCAATGGTGATGCTGCCAATATAATTCAGGTCTGCTGCCGTGACAACCACCCTGTGAATTTTTGATTTAAGAACTTCTATAAGCATAATGCTGTGTTTTCAGATGAACTTCCAGCACTGCCGGAAGCCGGGGGCAAAGTTACGAATTTAATGCAAGATTGTCAATGAGCCTTACGGGACCCGCATTTGCGGCGATGCAGGCCACGGCTTTCCTGCCGGGTTCAGGGGTGTTTACAGGGAGCAGGTTATCGGCCCATACAATCTCAAAATATTCCACTTTCAGTTCAGGCGATTTGTTGACGCATGCGATCACTTTTTCCCTGATGGCCTGCATGGCATGATCCGGGTACATCTCCTTTGCCATTTTCAGTGCCTGGTATATCCTTGGCGCCTCCTCACGCTGAAATTTGGTAAGCCGGACATTGCGGCTGCTGAGTGCAAGCCCGTCCGGTTCCCGCACGGTGCCGCAGGCTACAATGTCCACATCGAGGCCTTCTTTTTTAACCAGCGCCCTGACCACCTGCAACTGCTGAAAATCCTTTTCGCCAAAGTAAGCGCGGTGTGGCTGCACAATATCAAACAACTTGTGTACAACGGTGGCAACCCCGTTGAAATGGCCTTTGCGAAAACGGCCTTCCATCACCTTGTCGAGATGTCCAAAATCGTATGCCCTGGTTTCAGGTTCGGGGTATATTTCTTCTGTTTCCGGGCAAAACACAACATCACAACCTGCTTGTTCCAAACGTGTTAAGTCATTGACCAATGTCCTGGGGTATGCCCTGAGGTCTTCCGCCTTGTTGAACTGAATGGGGTTCACAAAAATACTGCATACCACCAGGTCATTTTCTGCGCGTGCCCTGTTTACAAGGGCTATATGACCGGTGTGCAATGCCCCCATGGTGGGTATAAACCCGATTTTTTTGCCGGCTGTCTTTTCTTTTTTGGCCAACCGGCTGAGTGCCTTCTTCTTTTTGAATGTTTTCATTCAAATGGCTTAAAAGCTTGTTTTTCCAAAAAAACAAACCGGCAAAGCTAAACGGTTTATTTGAAAAATAGCAAAAAAATCTGTATTTTTGCATATTATTTTCAATAAAGATCACTTAACCATTCTTTTTATTTATGGAAAAGCCCAAAGTTCTTTTTGTTCAGCAGGAAATTGCCCCCTACCTTAAAGAAACTCATATGGCCTATATCGGCCGTTATCTTCCGCAAGGCATTCAGGAAAGGAAAAAGGAGATCAGAACCTTTATGCCACGCTATGGTTGCATCAACGAGCGCCGCAACCAGCTGCATGAGGTGATCCGCCTCTCCGGGATGAACCTTGTAATTGACAATACCGATCACCCACTGATCATCAAAGTTGCCTCCATACAGTCTGCCCGCATGCAGATATATTTTATCGACAATGAAGATTTTTTTCAGCGAAAGTTTACCCTGACCAATAAGTCGGGGGATTATTTTGCCGACAACGACGAACGGGCCATCTTTTTTGCCCGGGGCGTCATTGAGACAGTAAAAAAACTGGGTTGGGCCCCCGACCTGGTTCACTGCAACGGGTGGTTCACCAGCCTGATGCCTTTTTACCTGAAAGAGGTCTTGAAAGACAACCCCATGTTTGCAGACACCAAGGTAGTGTATTCCATTTACAATGATCCATTTCCGGGAGAACTCAGCAATGACATGTCTAAAAAGATGAAAACCAAGAGTCTGGGTGAGGACCTTCTTGCGAAATATGCCCGGCCGGACTATGAAACCATCAGCAAAGTCGCGATTGATTATGCAGATGGCATCATTCTGGGCGAACAGACATTGCACCAGGGGATTGAAAAATATGCCAGGGAAAGTGGCAAATCATTGCTCGAATTCCACAACCGGGACACTTACCTTGATGCATACAACCAATTTTATGATGATGTGTTGGTGTCCGAATCGGTTTTGCAGCAATAATAAAATCCTTACCTTTGCATTCTGATTAACGGGAATGCGTACTTATTGGATCATAAAAAATCTTAGAACCTTGAAAACATCAATAAACCCCCGTTTTTGCGGGGTTTTTTTCGCCCTGTTGAAAAGAGTGGCATTGTTGTCGGCTTTTTTGCTGTTGATTTATGCCTGCACTGAGTCTGATGAGATCGGGCTTGACCTGGTGGAAACACGGGTGCAGCTGCATACACTCGACACCCTGAGCCTCCGGGCCATCACCGTGCTCGACGACAGCGTGGCCATGAATTTTGGCGGGACAAATATCATGGGAAAGATCAACGATCCGGTATTCGGGAAGACCCGTGCCGGTATTTACACACAAACCCGGCTGCCCATGAACAACCTGTCCCTGGGTGAGCACCCGGTGCTGGACTCTATTTACCTGGTGCTTTCCTATACCGGCGACTTTTATGGATTTGTGCGCGACTATCAGGCCCTTAAAGTATATGAACTGAGTGAAAGCTTCCCGGAAGCGGATACCCTCTTTTCCAACCTGGTGATCCCGCATGACCCAACATTGATCACATACCATCCCAGGGGACATGTTTTTCAGCCTGCCCCCATCGACAGTATCATGATAGACAGCATCATGTTCCCCCCCCAAATCCGTATTCGCCTCTCCGATGCGTTTGGATGGAAATTTATCGATGCCAACGAAACGGAAGCCTTTGAGAACGTGCCCAATTATCTGGAAGCATTCAAGGGATTGTACATCACCCCCGGCGACAGGTTTTCCGGCCTTGGATCCATGTACCGCATCAACATGCTGGCTACGGTTACTTCACTGGAGCTTCATTATCAGAACAGAAATGACACCATATCGCGGATGCAGCGTTTCCCGATCAATGAATTTGCCAAACGGACCACCCGCATGGAACAGTTTGGCTATGAAAACACCCATTCTGCCCTGAGGGCACAGGTTGAATCATCCGATTACTCCATGGGCGACAGCCTGTTGTTCTTGCAATCCCTTGGGATGTTGCGTGCCGACATAAGTCTGCCTTACCTGGATGAATTGATTGGCGATTCGAGGTTGCTGATCAACAAGGCGGAATTGATCGTACCGGTGGCCGAAGAATTTATCGGTGAACATCTGCCGGCTTCCAGGGAGTTGCTGTTGCTTCGTGTTGATGAAGACGGCGACCTGGATTTCCTGGATGATTACCGGATGGGTGCGAATTATTTTGGCGGGCGACTGAATGAAGATACAATGCAATATACCTTCAATATTTCAAAATATTTTCAGCAATTGCTGGATGGAACCCTCCCCAATGACGGGCTGGCCCTGGTAGTGGCAGGGGCTTCTGAAAACGCGAGCCGCGTGGTGGTGCACGGTCCCGGGAGGACCGACAACCCTATGCGCCTGATCATCTATTATTCTGTATTTGATTAAATCACGCCAGGTATGTGTGGAATCGTTGGTTACATCGGCCCCAAAGAAGCTTACCCCATCCTGATCAAAGGCCTTTACAGGCTCGAATACCGCGGTTACGACAGTGCCGGGGTGGCCCTGCTCGACGGGGATTTGAAACTGTTTAAGACACATGGCAAAGTGGCTGACCTCGACAAACTGGTCAGCGGCCACAAGCTATCAGGACATGCAGGCATAGCCCATACCCGTTGGGCCACCCACGGGGAACCCAATGATGTGAATGCCCACCCGCACTACAGCCCCTCAAAAAAACTGGCCATCATCCATAACGGCATCATAGAAAATTATGCTGTCCTCAAAGAGGAATTGATCAACCGGGGTTATGTTTTCAGCAGCGATACCGATACCGAAGTGCTGATCCATCTCATTGAAGATATCCAGCAAAATGATGGGATACCGTTAGAAGAAGCGGTGCGCATGGCCCTGAACCAGGTGATCGGCGCCTATGCTATCGTGGTTGTTTCAGAAGAGTGCCCTGATCAGTTGATCGCCGCAAAAAAAGGAAGCCCGCTTGTGATCGGCATTGGTGACAATGAATATTTTATTGCATCAGATGCTTCGCCAATCGTTGAATACACAAAGGATGTTGTATACCTGGAGGATGAAGAAATGGCGATCATCCCTCGAAAGGGAGAACTCATTGTTAAGACCATTACGAACCAGGAAAAGACCCCTTATGTTTTTCAACTGGAGATGCAATTGTCATCGATTGAAAAAGGGGGCTTCCCACACTTTATGCTTAAGGAGATCTATGAGCAGCCGCGCAGCATCAAAGACAGCATGCGGGGGCGTTTGAATGCACTCAAGGGCATCATCTCCCTGGGGGGCATCATTGATTATGAACAAAAACTGATTAATTGCAAGCGCATCATCATTGTGGCTTGCGGTACTTCATGGCATGCCGGCCTGGTGGGTGAATATTTGTTTGAAGACCTGGCGCGCATCCCCGTGGAGGTGGAATATGCCTCGGAGTTCAGGTACCGCAACCCGGTAATCTTTGAAAATGATGTGGTGATTGCCATCAGCCAGTCGGGCGAAACCGCCGATACCCTGGCTGCCATTGAACTGGCCAGGTCAAAAGGGGCCACCATCCTGGGCATATGCAATGTGGTGGGTTCATCCATAGCGCGTGCCACCCATGCAGGGTCCTATACACATGCAGGCCCTGAGATAGGGGTTGCGTCCACCAAGGCCTTTACCGCACAGGTAACCATTTTAAGCCTCATGGCCCTGTTGATTGCTGACAAAAAGGGAAGCATCTCCAAATCCCGGTTTTACCAATTGATCAGTGAAATGGAGGCCATCCCCGCCAAGGTGGGAAAAGCCCTGCAATCCAACGAAATGATATTGGAGATCAGCAAAAAATTCCAGGATGTACGCAACTTCCTTTACCTGGGCAGGGGGTACAATTTCCCTGTGGCGCTCGAAGGGGCCCTGAAACTTAAAGAGATCTCATACATCCATGCCGAGGGATATCCGGCGGCTGAAATGAAACATGGCCCCATCGCACTTATTGACAAGGAAATGCCTGTTGTGGTGGTTGCCACCAGAAAAGGCAGCTACGACAAGGTGGTGAGCAACATCCAGGAAGTAAAAGCACGCAAAGGCGTCATCATCGCGGTGGTGACCGAAGGGGATGAAATGGTCAGGGAGCTGGCGGATTATGTCATTGACATCCCGGAAACCGATGAGGTGTTCGTGCCCCTGGTAGCCACCATCCCCCTGCAGCTATTGTCGTACCACATCGCGGTGCTGAGGGGGTGCAATGTGGACCAGCCAAGAAACCTTGCCAAATCGGTAACGGTGGAATAATATAAAACAAACCAAATCATCTGTACATATGAACAAGTTCGTCAAAACATTCTTTTTCATCATGGCAATGATGTGGGCCCCGGTCAGCTTTGCCGGAGAGACCCTTGTGCTGATCAGTTACCACAGTGTAACGGGAAATACTGAAGCCATGGCACGGGCAGTAATGGAAGGTGCTTCACAGGTAGAAGGCGTCAGGGTGATCCTGAAAACCGTCGATCAGACTACCTGGGAAGACCTGAAGGCGGCCGATGCCATCATTGTAGGCAGCCCTGTTTACAACGCCAATGTTACACCCGAGGTATCGGCGTTTATTGCCTCCTGGCCTTTTGAAGAAGCTCCCCTGAAAGACAAACTGGGCGCTGCCTTTGTTACTGCCGGCGGGTTATCGGCCGGAGAAGAACTTACCCAGATGAATATCCTGCAATCGATGCTGATTTTTGGCATGATCGTAATGGGTGGTCCCGACTGGACCACCCCCTTTGGTGCATCCGCCATTCGCGGGGAGTCATTTTTCCCGCAGGATGAACCCATACACCCCGGTTTTTTTGAAAAGGGAAGGGCGTTGGGCGAAAGGGTAGCCGGCACGGCAAAGAGAATATCTGTTCAATAAAATGCCGATGGGCCGCATCTGTCAGGACCGGCCTGCATGGACGAAAAATGTTGTGGAATGAGTTTACTGGTAGTGGGCACTGTGGCCTTCGATGAGATTGAAACACCTTTGGGAAAGACAGGCAGGATTTTGGGTGGGGCGGCCACCTATGTAGCCCTGGCAGCAAGTCATCTGATCAAAGACATACGGATCTCCGCGGTTGTGGGCGGTGACTTTCCACAACAATACATGGATATATTTTCGGCGCGCAACCTAAATACTTCCGGGATCCAGGTGGTGCCTGGAGAGAAATCGTTTTACTGGTCAGGGCGCTATCACAGCAATATGAACCAGCGCGATACCCTGGCCACCGAACTCAATGTGCTGGCTGATTTCAACCCGGTGTTGCCTGCAGCCTATCGTGACAGCAAATATTTGATGCTCGGCAATTTAACCCCTTCGATTCAAAAGAAAGTGATTGAACAGATGGACCACCGTCCAAAGCTCATTTGTATGGATACAATGAATTTCTGGATGGATACCGCATGGGATGACCTGTTGTCGGTGGTGTCTATGGTGGATGTGCTGGCGGTAAACGAGGAAGAGGCCCGACAGCTTTCAGGCGAATACTCGCTGGTGAGGGCCGCAAAAAAGATCCAAACCATGGGCCCGGAATATATTATTGTTAAACGCGGGGAATACGGGGCCCTGCTTTTTTACGGCGACCGGAAATTTTACGCCCCGGCCATGCCGCTCGAGGAGGTCATTGACCCGACAGGTGCGGGAGATTCCTTTGCGGGCGGGTTCATGGGTTATCTGACCAAGACCGATGACATCTCTTACGAAAGCATGAAGAACGGGTTGATTTATGGCGCCGCACTGGCAAGTTTCTCTGTTGAGAAATTCGGCACCAAACGCCTGATGGAAATATCCGCTCAGGATATCCAGGACCGGCTGGTGGAATTTGTAAAACTGGTTTCGTTTTCGGTATAAACCGTTTTGCCCTTTATTTTGAATTTTTAAGGGCGGATTCTGGCTTTTTTTGTTAACTTTAGCCGCTTTTTTTTCGGAGACAATTATTCTAAATATTCTATACATTTAAACATTTTGATGTTATTATGAAAATATATCAGACAAACGAACTGAAAAACATTGCCCTGGTTGGCGGGGCAAAGGCCGGGAAAACCACCCTGGCTGAAGCCATGTTGTTTGAGGGTGGTGTGATCAAAAGAAGGGGGTCGGTGGATGACAAGAACTCAGTTTCCGACTACCGTGAAGCAGAACTTGACCGTCAGGCCTCTGTATCATCTACCGTGTTGTATGCCGAATTTGGCGGACAAAAAATCAACATCATTGATGCACCTGGTTTTGATGATTTTGTCGGGGAAACGATCGCTGCCCTGAAGGTGGTCGACACGGCGGTCATGGTCATCAATGCCCAAAACGGTGTGGAGGTTGGAACAGAGATCACCTGGCGGCAGATCACCCGCCTGGAGAAACCGGCGATATTCCTTGTAAACCAGCTGGAGCATGAAAAAGCCAATTTTGAGGAAAGCATCCGTCAGATCAAAGCCCAGTTTGGCGACAAAGCCATCATTGCCCAGTATCCTGTCAATGCCGGTCATGGATTCGACAGCGTGGTGGATGTGCTGAAAATGAAATTATACAAATTTCCGAAGGATGGAGGCAAACCCGAAATTACTGACATCCCCGCAGATGAGGCAGGCAAAGCGGAAGAATACCGCAACGCCATCATCGAAGCTGCTGCTGAAAGCGAAGAAGCTTTGATGGAGGCTTTCTTTGAAAACGGCACCCTCTCCGAAGAGGAATTGTCGAAAGGGATCAGGCAGGGTATTGCCACCCGCACCATGTTTCCCATTATGTGTGTTTCGGCCAAGAACAACCAGGGGGTCGGGCGTTTTATGGAATGCATCACCGAAAACCTGCCCGGTCCAAACGAGGTAACAGCTGTGAAAGATACCGGTGACAAGGAGCTTTTGTTTGATGCATCAAAAGATCCTGTGGCTTTTGTATTTAAAACAGCCGTGGAACCGCACCTGGGTGAACTGTCATTTTTCCGGGTGTTTGAGGGCAGTATATCGGAGTCGGCCGACCTGGTCAATGTGAATACCAGCGCCAAGGAAAGGTTGTCTCAGCTATTTGTGGTAGCCGGCAAAAACAGGCAGAAAGTGGAAAAAGTGATGCCTGGCGACCTGGCGGCTACCATCAAACTGAAAGACACCAACACCAACGATACGCTTACCGGTCCCAAAAACCAGGACACAAAAGTGTCGCCTATTGTATTTCCGGAACCAAAACACCGTAACGCAGTAAAAGCCAAAAACACGGGCGATGAAGAAAAGCTGGGCACGGTGCTTCGTGAGATGAACAACATCGATCCGACCCTGATTTATGAACAGTCGAAAGAGCTTAAGCAAATGATCCTGTCCGGTCAGGGCGAAATGCACCTGAACGTGGCCAAATGGATGCTGGAAAACATTTATAAGGTGGAGGTTGAATATATCACGCCCAGAATTCCCTACCGGGAAACCATTACCAAGCCGGCCAAGGCAACCTACCGTCACAAAAAACAGTCGGGTGGTGCCGGGCAATTCGGAGAAGTGTTCATGTTGATTGAACCCTACCAGGAAGGCAAGCCTGATCAGAAAGAATTCCCTGTGCGCAAACAGGACATACATGACCTGAACTGGGGCGGCAAGCTTGTATTCAACAGTTGCATTGTGGGTGGTTCCATCGATGCGCGCTTCATGCCGGCCATCCTCAAAGGGGTGATGGAGAAGATGGAAGAGGGGCCGCTGACCGGATCCTATGCACGTGACATCGTTGTGAATGTGTATGACGGCAAAATGCACCCGGTTGACTCCAACGAAATTTCGTTCAAGCTGGCCGGACGCAATGCCTTCAGGGAAGCGTTTAAAAACGCAGGACCCAAGATCATGGAACCCATTTACGACGTGGAAGTGATGGTGCCCGAAGAGAAAATGGGTGACGTGATGACAGACCTTCAGGGACGCCGTGCGCTCATCATGGGCATGGAAAGTGAAGGCAACTATCAGAAAATCAAGGCAAAAGTACCCCTGGCCGAAATGAACCGCTATTCTACCAGCCTCAGTTCCCTGACCAGCGGCCGCGCCACATACGGCATGAAGTTCGCTGAGTATCAACAGGTACCCATGGATATCCAGGAGCAACTGCTGAAGGCCTATGAAGAAGAACAAAAAGAGGAGGATTAATACCAGATTGTTTTATGGCTGAACAAAAAAAAGGGTCTCCGGAATCAGCAGATAAGACCGGCAATGCAAGTCAGGAACCGGTTGTGGATACCGGATCAAAAGGATTTTTGCGTTGGGTAGAGGTGATGGGGAATAAGCTGCCCCATCCTTTCTGGATCTTTGTATGGATCACCATCCTGATTGTTGTGTTGAGTGCCGTTACGGCCTACTTTGGCGTAAGCGCCGTACATCCCGATGACGGAAGCCTGGTGGAAGCCGAGAACCTGATCTCCGGCGAGGGTTTGCGACGTTTTGTCGAAGAGGTGGTCACCAACTTTGCCCACTTTGCACCTTTCGGCCTGGTACTGGTGATGTTGATGGGGGTATCCATTGCCGAACGCAGCGGCTTGCTGGCGGTGGCGATGCGTACCGTGGCTTTCTCCGTACCCAAAAAGATTGTGTTGCCGGTCATTTTTATCATTGGTGCGTGTGGGAATATTGGTTCGGATGCCGGCATTGTGATTGTGCCGCCGATTGCGGCCCTGATATTTACCCAGATGGGATTGCATCCCATTGCCGGGCTGGTGGCGGGTTATGCCGGGGCTACGGCCGGTTTTACCGCCAATTTCTTCATTGCCGGGACCGATGTGTTGCTGGCGGGGATCAGCACCGAGATTACCAGCCATATGCCCGGAGGTGTGGAAGTGAGCCCGACGGCCAACTGGTATTTTATGATCGCGTCCACCTTTTTGCTGGCATTTGGCGGGGCCTTTATCGCCCGGCGGTATACCATTCCGCGCTGTCAGAAATTTGAATTGCTGGGCAATTTCGATCATGAGGTTACCGACGGTAAACTGACCCCCCTGGAAAAAAAGGGCCTTATCCGTGCTGGGGTCTCGCTGCTGATCTATTCGATTTTGATTGTCGTGCTTGTTGTGCCTTCGTGGGGGCCGCTTCGTGACCCTGTTACGGGGGGACTGGTGCCTTCGCCCTTTTTGCGCGGACTGATCCCCATCTTGTTTTTTTTCTTCGCCATTCCGGGCTATTTTTATGGCAAAGCCACAGGGAGCATCAAACAACCCAACGACATCCTGAAGCAAATGGAACATGGCATGAAGGAACTTTCGGGGTACATTGTGCTCATGCTGATTGTTGCCCAGTTTATCAATTTGTTCAGCTGGTCGAATCTGGATACAATCCTGGCCATTACCGGTGCTGATTTTTTGCAGTCAACCGGACTGACCGGCCCCGTGCTGTTCATATTCTTTATGATCCTGGTGGCCTTTTTGAATATTTTTTTGGGGAGCGGATCGGCCAAATGGGCCATTTTTGCCCCGATTTTCATACCGATGCTGGCCCAGCTAAACTACAGCCCGGCCTTTGTGCAATTGATGTACCGTATTGGTGATTCCATCACCAACTGTATAACACCGCTTTATGTGTATTTCCCTCTGTTGCTGGGATGGATCCACAAGTACAACAAAAACATCGGCATCGGGACCATTGTGTCGTTGCTGATCCCTTATGCGGTGATCCTGTTCATTATGTGGGTGGTCTTGCTGTTTGTGTGGTATGTCCTGAACCTGCCCATCGGCGTTGGGGAGTTCATATACCTTTCATAGGAAATAGCATTTACGCAACACCGGCCGCGTTAGACGCACTTGTTTTTTGAAGTTAACGCAGGGTGATCAGACGCACTTGTTTTTTGCAGTTGACGCGGGGCCATTAGCCGCACTTGCTTTCACCGCAGTTGGTGCAGGTAAGACAACCTTCCTGGTAGATCACTGAATCTTCGTGGTGGCAATTGTTGCAGATGCGGCCCTTTGCCTTGGTCCCGTCGGGAATGAATTTCTTAAGGGCACGCACCACACCGTTTTTCCATGTATGCAACCGGTCGCTGTGCAGGCTTAGGTCTTCAATCAGGTCGATTACCGACGGCAATGGCATCCCGTGGCGCAGGATCCCGGATATGAGTTTTGCATAATTCCAGTATTCTTTGTGGAATGAGCGCGACAACCCTTCGATGGTCACTTTATAGCCGTCCTTGTCCTGGAATTGAAAATCATACCGTTTTTCGCCACTTTCCAGGCGGTTTTTCAACACCCATCCTTTGTCAACTCCCGGCGGAAGGTAAAAGCCTTCGGCTTTCCCGGTAAATACTTCATAGGGCCTGTCGTTCAGCAGCCCTACAACGGCCAGCCACTTTTCAGCATCGTTGTTGAACCGGACCACTTCAGCCTCCAGGATTTTTGGGCGTTTGGGTGCATTGGTTTCCTTGAATTCGTCCTGGTCTTTCTTTTTGTCGTTGACCAGTACGCCCGAACGGGACCCGTCGCGATACACCGTGATCCCCTTGCAGCCGCTTTCCCATCCGGTTTGATATATTTGGCCAACCAGTTCTTCGGTAACGTTGCCGGGTACGTTTACCGTAACACTGATGGAATGATCCACCCATTTTTGTACAGCCCCCTGCATGTGCACCTTGGCCACCCAGTCGACATCATTGGCGGTTGCTTTATAATACGGGGAGCGGCGGATGATGTCTTTCAGTGCATCATCTTTCATGTTCCTGACCTCATCCACATCATAGTTGTTGGCGTTGAGCCAGTCCAGGAATTTGTGATGGAACACATTGTATTCTTCCCAGTGGTCACCCACTTCGTCGACGAAATCAACCCGCACATTCTTGTCGTTGGGATTTACCTTGCGGCGCCTTTTGTAGGCCACCATAAAGACCGGCTCAATGCCCGAAGTGGTTTGTGTAAGGATGGATACACTTCCTGTCGGGGCAATGGTCAGCAGGGCCACATTCCTTCGGCCCACCGTTTTCATCTCATCATAAAGGGCCGGATCGTTTTCTTTGAGGCGCTGGATAAAGGGGTTGCCGGATTCCTTTTCGGCATCATATACCGGGAATGCACCCCGGTCCGCGGCCAGCTTGACGGATGAACGGTATGCTTCTGTGGCCAGGCATTGGTGGATGCGGACCGAAAAATCATTGGCTTCCGGGCTTCCGTAACGGTACCCCAGCGAAGCCAGCATATCACCCTCGGCTGTGATGCCAATGCCGGTACGGCGTCCTTCCACACATTTATTCCTGATCTTTTCCCATAACCTGTGTTCAACACTTTTTATTTCCTTTTCTTCCGGATCGGTCGTTATTTTATTCAGGATGTTGTCGATCTTTTCCAGTTCCAGGTCAATGATGTCATCCATGATCCTTTGCGCATAGGCCACATGCTGTTTGAACAGTTTGAAGTCAAATTCGGCATGCTCAGTGAAAGGATGCCTGACATACCCGTACAGGTTGATGGCCAGTAGCCGGCAACTGTCATACGGACAGAGGGGAATCTCCCCGCAGGGGTTGGTCGATACGGTGTTGAACCCAAGGTCAGCGTAAGAGTCCGGCACAGACTCCCTGATGATGGTATCCCAGAACAGGATGCCTGGCTCGGCCGACTTCCATGCGTTGTGTACGATCTTTTCCCACAACGTTCTTGCTTTAATCTTTTTAACAAAGGTGGGGTTTTCGGCGTGTATGGGATATTGTTGCACAAACTCCTTGTCTTCGGCAACAGCCTGCATAAACTCATCGGTGATCTTTACCGAAACATTGGCCCCGGTTACTTTGCCCTGCTCAAGCTTTGCATCGATAAAACCTTCGGCATCCGGATGCTTGATCGAAACAGTCAGCATCAAGGCGCCACGCCTTCCGTCCTGGGCCACTTCCCGGGTGGAATTGGAGTAGCGTTCCATGAAAGGAACCAGGCCGGTGGAGGTCAGCGCACTGTTTTTAACCGGACTGCCTTTGGGGCGGATGTGTGACAGGTCATGCCCCACGCCTCCACGCCGCTTCATCAGCTGCACCTGTTCTTCGTCAAGCTTCATGATGCCCCCGTATGAGTCGGCGTTCCCTTTGTTGCCGATTACAAAACAGTTGGAGAGGGATCCGATCTGAAAAGGGTTGCCGATGCCGGCCATCGGGCTGCCTTGCGGGACAATGTACCGGAAATCTTTCAGCAAAGAAAAGATGGTTTCTTCTGTTAAGGGAGTGGGATATTTTTTTTCTATACGGTGAATTTCGCGCGCCAGGCGGCGATGCATATCGTCGGGTGTCCTTTCGTACAGGTTGCCGTCCGAATCCTTCAGGGCATATTTATTGACCCAGACACTGGCTGCCAGGCTGTCTCCCCTAAAATATTCAGTGGCCATGGACAATACTTGCTCATAGTCGTATTTTGTGTACGATGGTCCAATGTATTCATTTGTTTCGTGGTCCTGCTCAATGCCCGCACGGTTGTCAAGCATCTCTTTGTACAATTCCCTGATGTCTCCGTCCTGCTTGTTCTGTTGTTTGGTATCGTTTGCTGTAGTTTTGTTACCCATAGTCGCAAATTTTAGTCCGTGCGCGCTGATACAGAGCGCCTTAAGTAAAAAAACCTAAGATGTTAATAATAGCGAGGCGAAGTCGTAGCAACGAAGTTAAGAAACAAAACAATGGGAAAGTACCACTTGTTATTAACAAAAATTAAAAGTTATTAACCAAGAATGCCTAACTCATTGAGGGAAAAATTTTTAAGCGAATTCAATCAGGTATGCTTTGATGAAGTCATCGATGTTTCCATCCATAACATCCTGAACATTAGATGTTTCAACCCCCGTGCGCAGGTCTTTTACCATCTTGTAGGGATGAAAAACATAGCTTCTGATCTGTGATCCCCATTCGATTTTTTTCTTGCTGCTTTCGATGGCTTCGATCTTTTCCCGTTTTTTTCTCAGTTCCTGTTCATACAATTGAGACTTCAACATGGTCAGGGCTTTTTCCCTGTTCTGATTTTGTGACCTGGTTTCCTGGCATTCTACAATGATGCCGGAGGGAGCATGTTTTACACGCACGGCACTTTCCACTTTGTTCACGTTCTGACCCCCGGGTCCGCTTGAACGGAAAGTGTCCCAGCTCAGGTCGGCCGGGTTGATCTCGATTTGGATGTTTTCATCCACGATCGGATAGGCATATACCGAGGCAAAGGAAGTATGCCGTTTGTGGTTGGCATCGAAGGGGGATAGGCGAACCAGACGATGCACGCCGTTTTCCCCTTTCAGGTATCCATAGGCATTGTCGCCTTCAAACTCGATGGACGCACTTTTAATGCCGGCACCTTCCCCTTCCTGGATGTCCAGTACCTTCGATTTGTAACTGTTACGTTCACCCCAGCGAAGGTACATGCGCATCAGCATCTCGGCCCAATCCTGACTCTCTGTGCCGCCCGCCCCGGCATTGATGGTGACAATGGCATTCAGGTGGTCTTCCTCCCGGTTCAGCATTTTGCGCAATTCGAGCTTTTCGGTCAGTTTGAGCGTCTGGTTGTATTGTGTCATGACCTCCGTCTCTGAACCTTCTCCTTCCTGGAAAAAATCATACAAAACCTTCAGGTCTTCCAGTTTCTGCCGGGTCTTTTCAAAGGCTTCTATCCATTTGTTCAGGCCACTGATGTACCTGAGTTTTTTTTCAGACTCCTGGGGGTTATCCCAGAAATCAGGGGCTTCTGTTTCTTTCTGCAGTTCAGTGACTTCTTTTTTCTTGCCGTCGATGTCAAAGAAACCTCCTTAAGGCATCGAGCCTCTTGTCAAGATCCCTGATATGTTCATTGTAAATCATTGGTGCGTTGTTTAATAGAGTTAAAGGGCCTCGTTGTTGACCGTTTCGTATACCAGTGCAGGTTCATACCCTTTTTGTATACAATAGGCTGCGGTTTTTCCCCGTATGTTTTCTTTGTTTTTCGTTTTCAGTTCGTTTATTTTTTTTTCGACCAGTGTCTGCAGGCTTTCCATGTAATCGGAATCATCCAGGGCTTCCAGGGCCTCTTTTATGATGTGGCCGGGAATCCGACGTGCCAGAAGCGCCGCCCTGATTTTAACTTTTCCCCAGCGATTGTTTTGAAACTTCCCCCGGGCAAAAACAGTGGCAAAGCGCTTGTTGTCAATAAATCCTTCTGTCTGCAAACGGGTGATCAATGCCCCGGCCGTTGCCCTGTCTGCCCCCAGCGCCTTGAGTTTTTCCTCTACTTCGTGGGTGCAACGTTCGCGGTATGCGCAATATTGCCTGGCTTTTTCAGCCAGCACTTCCCGTTTGATATGCCTGTTATCTTTCCGGGCCGACATAGCTGCCGCAATTACGGGTCAAAGTTTAATTTCGTCATCCAGTTTGTTAAAAAACCGGTACTCCAGGAAGTGATACGATGTTGAAGGATATACCTTTATCCACCGCTTGTATTTCATGAACCATTTCCTTTGTATTGACACAACCCCCTTGGTCAGATAGGCATGTACGAAAGGATGAACCCTCAGGGTGAGCGAGGGTTCCATTTGTTCCCTGATCAGGTATCGAAGGTTGCTTTCAATTTCATCTGTCAGTATGATGCTCGGTTTGATTTTTCCTGATCCGTCGCATGCCGGGCATTTTTCAAGGGTTTCCACGCTGGTTTCTGTCCTGACACGTTGGCGGGTGATCTGAACGAGGCCAAATTTACTGGGGGGCAATACGTTGTGTTTTGCGCGGTCTTTGGCCAGCTCCTCCTTCATCTTTTCGTACAGCTTCCTGCGGTTCGCCGCCTGAACCATGTCGATGAAGTCCACCACAATGATACCGCCCATATCGCGCAGGCGCAGTTGCCTGGCAATCTCCGCTGCTGCTTCAATGTTGACATCGAGGGCGTTGGCTTCCTGGGTGTTCTCACTGCTGATGCGCTGCCCGCTGTTGACATCAATGACATGCAGGGCTTCGGTATGTTCAATGACCAGGTAAGCCCCGCTTTTGATTGACACCACCTTGCCAAAGGAGCCCTTGATTTGTTTTTCTATGCCGAAATGTTCAAAAATGGGCTCTCTTCCTTTGTAGAGTTTGAGTATGTCAGTCTTCTCCGGGGCAATGGTTTTGATATAGTCCCTGAGTTCCTCAAACACCTGGGGGTTGTTTACGTGGATGTTGTTGAATGATTCATTGAGCAGGTCACGCAACATGGCAGAAGATCTGTTGATCTCACCCAGGATGATGCGCGGTGGCTTTGCCTGGGTAAGTTTCTCGGCAATACCGTACCATTTGGAAACCAAATTGTTTAAGTCAGCATCCAGGTCGGCCACCATTTTTCCTTCTGCAACGGTACGGATAATGACCCCGAAATTTTTTGGCTTGATGCTTTGCACAAGGCGCTTAAGGCGGTTTTTCTCCGCTGCGTCCTGAATCTTCTGCGACACCGAGATCCGGTCGGAAAATGGCACCAACACCAGGTATCTGCCTGCAAGCGATATTTCGCTGGTAATGCGCGGTCCTTTGGTTGAAATGGGTTCTTTTGCTATCTGGACGAGTACCGGCTGGTTGCTGGTCAGGACTTCGGTGATTTTGCCGGTTTTTTCGATCTCTTTTTCAGGATGAAATGTATCCATCGGCAACACCTTCGTCTTTCCTGCCATGGCCAGTTTGGTATACTTGTTCAGGCTGTTGACCTGGCTGCCCAGGTCCAGGTAGTGTAAGAAGGCATCCTTTTCGTATCCCACATCCACAAAAGCGGCATTCAATCCGGAAATGATCTTCTTGATCTTGCCAAGGTAGATGTCACCCACAGAGTAGTTGTTGTTTTTTCGCTCGCGGTGAAGTTCCACCAGGCGCTTCTCTGCGAGCAAAGCCATAACCACCTCCGTTGTGCCGGAATCAATGATCAATTCTTTGTTCACGATTGGGATACTTTAAAATATTTATGTTCCATCATTTGCATGATTTGGAGGGAGGGTAAACAAGCCGGGAGCAATTGGCAAATCAAAACAAAACTACATAATACCCGGAAGGCATTATGTAATGTATGAACAAGAAAAGAATGCGGGCATTCAATCTACCCATGGCGCATTACTTCTTTTTATGCCTGTTTTTCCTCAGGCGCTTCTTGCGCTTATGGGTGGACATCTTATGTCTTTTTCTCTTTTTTCCGCTTGGCATTTTTTCTCCTGATTGAAATGAACGATTCTTAATTACAGCATTACTGCCATGCCAGAATTAGGGCTTCACAGAAGCTTTCACTTCGCTTACAAACTCTTTGGCCGGTTTGAAGGCAGGAATGCAATGCGCCGGAATGATGATTGTCGTATTTTTGGAGATGTTTCTGCCGGTTTTTTCCGCCCTTTCTTTGATGATAAAGCTACCAAATCCTCTCAGATATACATTTTCTCCTTTTACAAGTGCATTTTTTACGGTGCCCATAAAAGCTTCTACGGTGGCTTGTACGGCTACTTTTTCAATGCCTGTTTTGTTGGCAATTTCTGTTACGATCTCAGCTTTGGTCATAATTCTTTACTTTTTGGTTATTAGGTATTTATATTGGTTTCTTTCAAGATTTAAGGATGCAAAGATAACTTTTTTCTAATTATTAGGAAACAAATTAATTATTTTTAGTTCAATCAATTACAAATCTTTTGGTTTTCTTTGCGATAAACCCGTTGCAAACTTATGAATTTTTCTGATCACTTGCTCAGCTGGTATGATGGCAATGGGCGTAAACTGCCATGGCGCACCACACGTGACCCCTATTTAATCTGGGTCTCTGAAATAATACTGCAGCAAACCCGTATGGAACAGGGTCTGGTTTATTTTAACCGGTTTACGGAGGCTTTCCCGGATGTTTATGCCCTTGCAAAGGCATCTGAACACCAGGTTTTAAGGGTTTGGCAGGGTTTTGGCTATTATTCGCGGGCCCGGCATCTTCACCGGGCTGCCCGTCAAATTGTTGAAGAACACGGCGGGGTGTTCCCGGAAACAAGCCGCGAATGGATCAGGCTCAAAGGGGTGGGTCCCTACGCTGCTGCAGCCATTGCCTCCATTGCCTTCGATGAAGCTGTTCCGGCCATTGACGGGAACGTGTACCGGATATTGGCCAGGCTTTATGCCATTGAGCAACACATGGACACTTCAGCAGGGAAAAAGTTATTTTATGATCTGGCCATGTGTTTGCTTCCTGCTTGCCGCGCAGGCGATTTTAACCAGGCCATGATGGATTTTGGTTCCCTGGTATGCAAGCCGGTCCGCCCTGACTGCCCGAACTGTATTTTTCAGGTGCAATGCAAAGCATTCCGGCAGAGTGCTGTGGGGCAATACCCGTTGCGCAGGCGGAAGAAGCCGGCCAGGGTGCGCCAGTTTAATTATTTCTGTTTTTATACGGACGATCTACAGGATGGCGTGTCATTTTTCATTCAACAGCGCAAAGGGAATGATATCTGGAAAAACCTGTACGAATTTCCACTGCTGGAAACAAAACACAACACACCCGTGGAGAAGATTGCCGCACATCCATGGTGGCAGGCTTTGTTTAAGGATGATGTGGTGCCCCTGCTTGAGCACGATGGAATCACCGTGAGGCACCAGCTGACGCACCAACGGATCTGCGCCCGGTTTTTTCGCATCCGGCTCTATGATGCGCTCAAAGAAAAGCTGATGCAGCAATACTTGTATGTAAACAGGGAAACCTTCGACAGCCTTCCCAAATCAAGGCTTATCGAAGGTTTCCTTAAAACATGGTTGTCAATGGCCTAGTGTCATGTCAACGCTACTTTAGCCGGCCCAGGTCTTGCCGGCATGCGCTGTCTTGCTATGAACCCGCTTAAAGATCAAATTCCATGTCAAACAACTCCAGCAGGTAATCATAGGTGCCGTCAGAATATACCACCACCAATTCCGGATATTCGTCTCCCCAGTATGGATCCAGATACATCCTGAACTCGAGGTCCCCGATCTTCTTGTTCTTTTTTGACTGCCACAACTCCATGTCGATGTTGTTGTTCATGCACTGCAGGTCATCCCAGTCGCAGTTATCCATGTTTTCCGGGTAGATTTTGCCTTTGAAAAGCAAGGGTGTGATCTGGAAATCGCCCTGGATCACCTGAAGGTATTCGTTGTCGGGGGTGTAAGTTCCTGTCAGGTCGGCACGGATCAACACCGTTCCGTTCTGGGATAGGTTCATGGTGGTTGAAAAATCCTGGTTGCTGCCGCTAAAAGTCATGTTCATGCTGTATGGAGGCATGTTCATGCTGATCGAACCGTTTACGGGCATTCCCTGATCATTAAAGGTAAACTGGTAATTAAGGGTCAGGACCACCTCATCGTCAATGGTTTTGGTAATATCGGCCCTGCTGGGCATGATCTCTGTATCCCCGTCAATGACAACTACCTGAAAATCGAGGTTTTCAATGGTTAACGACCCGTTCAGTTGCTGCGCAGCATAAGCCTCGTAAGTGGCCGGGTATATAAATTTGATGTAGGGCACATTGGGGTCTATAAGCTCAAAATAACCAAAATCGAAATTGTACTGATACACGCCGTTGTCAAAAAAGTCATCCTGTTTGGCTGACACCACTTCACGGCTGATATGCAGGATCTGGTTCAGCCCCGGGGTGGCTACCAGGTGGGGCTCCCGGGCAATGGACCCCATAAATGACTTGAACATGACAATGTCCATCTCCATCAGCTCCATCAGAAACATCAGGGACTCCATGGGTGGCGAACCCATCATCAGGGCCATGTTTCCCATGATCTCATCGCCTGCGTTAAGCAATTCGGTTTTTGCGTCTTCGGGATCGAAGGTGTCGTCTTTTTCACAGGCTGTGAAGGTTAATCCGAAAAAACCGGCAAAAAGAACTAACACCGCAATGTTTTTTAATGTTTTCATCACTTTTGTGGTTTAAATGTTGTTTGTTGGGTTTAAATTTCTTATAAAGACTATAAAGTTATGCAATAAAATCATTGGATACAAAAGCAAAAAAACTTTTTTAACGTATTTTTTGCAATTTTCCTACCTTCGGTGAACCGATTGTTTAAACCAGCTTTTTTGCCGCTTGGAATAAATGATTTGTTTTTGGAATAAAATGGAATTATTTTAGCACGTACAATTAAATAATTAACATAAAAAACTATTGTTATGGCAGGAGTGAACAAAGTAATTTTGCTGGGAAACCTTGGAAAGGACCCCGACATCATGACCCTCGAAAGTGGGGTGAAAGTTGCCCGTTTTCCTTTGGCGACCAATGAATACTTTAAAAACAAAGACGGTGAAATGACCGAAAGGACCGAATGGCACCAGGTCGTATTGTGGCGCAACCGTGCCGAGCTGGCTGAAAAGTATTTAAGCAAGGGCAGGATGGTATATGTGGAGGGGCGTTTGCAAACGCGCCAGTGGGAAGACAAAGAAGGGAATAAGCGTTATACGACAGAAGTCGTCGGTGATGTCATCAACTTTGTAGGTGGCCGGTCCGATCAGGAAGGCGACAAGGTGCCTGACAAAGATGCACCGGCCGATATGCCGTCACCGGATACGCCACCCGAAGAAGATGACCTTCCGTTCTAGCGTCGACACGACACCAGGAGATTTTTTTATTGATTTGACAAGCAGGGAACGCCTTTGAAGGGTTTCCCTGCTTTTGTTAAGAAGGCCCGGGCTGTTTTGTATATTGTGCAAGAAACCGGAAAACCATGCGGGCAAACTTTTCTTTGTCTTTGTCCTTGAATACCACCGCTATGGGCAGGTAATATACAGGGATACCCGGAAGATGCTCCCTTAGCATTGGTTCCGGCAGGCGCATGGCATCTTTTTCGGTGGTGATCACCACTTTGCAATGGCTGATGGTCCTGTGATAATGATTGCGCAGTTTTTTCAGGTTGTTTGCCGTAAACTGGTGGTGATCGCGATATTTGTGTACAATGAGTTCCTGGTAACGTTCCTTCAGGGATTCTTCGAGCGATTCTGACCGTGCAATCCCGGTGAGCAAAAAAACAGTTTTTATGTTTTCAGGCGGTGGTTTTGGTGTTTCTCCGGTCAATGGCACCAATGGCTGATATTCCAGACCTGAAAAAAAAGTGTGTTTGACCTTGTACCGGCAAAGCTTCTGCATAAAATAGCGTCGGTCAAGCGGTGAAAATACAGTGGGCGTCTTGGTTACAATGAGTGCATCGGCCCGTTTGGCATTGTGTTTTGTTTCACGAAGGTTTCCAACCGGAAGCAAAAAGTTTTTAAAAAAAGGGNTGTAATACCCGGTAAGCAGCAAATTGAGGCCGGGGTCGACGTATCTGTGCTGAAAGGCATCGTCCAGGATGATCAGGTCGATGTCCGGATGTTCCTTTAACAGGATGTTGATCCCCTTACGTCTCTTTTCATGTACGGCCACATATATGCCGGGAAATTTTTTATATATCTGCAGGGGTTCGTCCCCAATGTCTTTGGCGCTTGCATCCGGGCCAGCCAGCACAAAGGATCTTGTTTTTCTTTTATAACCGCGGCTAAGGACAGCAATGGTATATTGTTCACCAAGCAACCTGACCAGGTACTCAACCAGGGGTGTTTTGCCCGCACCCCCCATACTCAGGTTTCCCACGCTGATTACCGGAACAGGGTACCGGCTCGAAGGAAGCAATCCGCTGTCGAACAGCAAATTACGGAGCCAAACCACCAATCCATATAGCAAGGCAAAGGGCAACAGCAAAACACGGAACCAAGTCATGCGGCAAAGGTACAGATTATTTTTCCCAAATAAACGGCGTGTCACAACCGGGGTCACCTGGTATCTGATAACACAACAAAATGTAATGTATCTGTGTGTAATTTCACATGAAAAAAATTTCGTGTACATTTGAAATGCATCATACCGAAAAACGCATGATTATGATTTTAAACGACCTCATCAGGGCAATTGATGCGGAAGCGCCTTTTGCCTTGCAGGAATCATACGATAATTCTGGCATCCAGGTTGGTTCGCCTCAGCAGGAAATTAAACGCGGCCTTGTTTGCCTGGATGTGACCCCGGAAGTAATGGCCGAAGCTGTCCGGAAAAAATGTGACGTTGTCATCTCGCACCATCCGTTGATATTCAAAGGCCTGACCCGTCTTGCGGGCGAAACCCCGGCAGAACAAGTGGTCATTGAAGCCATCAGGCATGGGATTGCAGTGGTTGCCGTACATACCAATCTTGACAACATCCGGCTGGGTGTTAACCATTTGCTGGGTACCCGGCTGGGCTTGCAAAACTTGCGCGTACTGCAGCCGGTGAAATCAATGTTGATGAAGCTTGTCACCTTTTGCCCGAAAGACCATGCCGGCAAAGTCCGTGCTGCCATGTTCCGTGCAGGGGCCGGCCATATCGGCGACTATGATTGTTGCAGCTTTGGTGTGGAAGGCAAGGGTTCGTTCCGTGCCGGTGATGACACCAGCCCTTTTGTCGGAAAAGTCGGGGAATTGCATTATGAAGCGGAAGAGCGCATAGAGACCATTTTGCCGGTCTATTTAAAACACGCGGTTGTGGCTGCTATGAAAGACAGTCACCCGTACGAGGAGGTGGCCTATGACCTGTATCCGCTGGACAATGAGTTCGATCAGGCCGGTGCAGGAATGCTTGGCGATCTTCCTGAAGCCATGCAAACGGAAGCGTTTCTTCAAATGGTAAAAGAAACACTCGGTACAACCTGTTTGAAGCATTCCCGCACGGGTCATCAGATGATCCGGTCTGTGGCCCTGTGTGGGGGCTCGGGCGCTTTCCTGTTGCCTGCGGCCTTACAGTCAGGAGCACAGGCTTTTGTAACAGGCGATGTGAAGTACCATCAGTTTTTTGATGCCACAGGAAAGGTCTTGCTGGTCGATGCCGGTCATTTCGAAACAGAGCAGTTTGCCAGGGAGTTGCTACATGATATTGTTAAGAAAAAAATGATTAACTTTGCACTCCTTGTTTCGGAAGTGGATACCAATCCAGTAGTTTATTATTAAATCCTTGATAAACAAAACAAAAGACATAAATGGCAAAAAGCAAAAAAACCAGTAAGAAAGAACAGGGCGCCGGAAAAATGATCAATCCGAGTACCGGTACCGAGGGATCACCCGTTGCCGTTCCCGAAACAGCTACCGAAGAAAGTATTGAGAAAAGCGTAAAAAACAAACTCATTTCCCTGTTCCAGCTGCAAACCATAGACTTTAATGTTGACCGTCTGCGAAGTGTCAGGGGTGAACTTCCGCTTGAAGTGCAGGACCTGGAAGATGAAATTGCCGGCCTGGAAACCAGGGTGGCAAAATTCAACGAGCAGATCAAAGAGCTGGAAACCCAAATTTCTAATAAAAAGATCTCTGCCCAGGAAAGCCTCGAGTTGATCAAGAAATACGAAGCGCAGCAAATGAATGTGCGCAACAACCGGGAATATGATTCCTTGTCTAAAGAAATTGAATACCAAACCCTGGAAGCACAGCTGGCCGAAAAGAAGATGAAGGAGTTTGCCGTCGAAGTGGAAGCAAAGAATGAACTTGTCAAACAGGTGGTGGAAGAACTGGATGAAAGGAAACAGGATCTGGAGGCAAAGAAAGCGGAACTCAACGACATTGTGGCCGAAACAGAAAAAGACGAAGCCGAGTTGTTAAAGAGGGCCGAAGTGCAACGCGACAAAATTGAGGACCGGTTGTTGAATGCTTACCAGCGCATTCGCGACAATGCACTGAACGGTCTGGCTGTGGTTGTGGTCGAAAGGGATGCCTGTGGGGGATGCTTCAATAAAATTCCGCCCCAGCGTCACCTCGACATCCGCTTGCATAAAAAGATCATTGTGTGCGAATATTGCGGCCGGATCCTGGTGGATGAAGAAATTATCAATACGGTCAGCGAATCCTGACCAGACTTTTGATCGAATAAAAAAACCGGACATCAGCGTCCGGTTTTTTTATTTTCAGAAGCGTCGCCCGATGGTCAGTCTGAAGCTGCTCAGGGAGAAGTCCCTGTTGACCAGGGGCGGTTTCCACTGGTCGCCGGGAAGATTATAATCTTCCGGATGATCGCTTTCAAGCGTGTATAAAAAATAATCCTCCGAATAAAAACTGTAGACATAGGAAAAGTCGAAGAAATAGTCCGATTCGCGGATGCCTAAACCGAAAGAGATCAGGGAGCGTTGTGCATCATTGACTTCAGGCTGGTAAGGGTTGGAATAAAATCCATAACCACCGCGAATAATCAGTGGGCTCAGCCGCAACTCTCCCCCAATGCGGATGGCATGCTGGGCAGTGAATGCTTCCCGTATGTTCCTGTTTTCTTCGGTAAACAGGTGATCGCTGCTACGCAGGCGGGCTTTTGTATAATCAATATATTCATAGTCGACATTGATCATGCCGCTTGTGCCAAACACCAGGCCGAGGCTTCCGGTCAATTTCATGGGGGTGTTCAATTCATAATCAAACCTTCCTTCGGGCGACCGGGCAAACCTGGAGTCATAATCCAGCTCCAGATCGGAACGCATCGTGGCGTTGTACCGGTCTGTGAGTTCATAGAAGGTGGGTGAATGAAATGCACCGCCAATACGTATAATATCAGTCAGCCGGATGATGGCCCCCAGCTTGAAGTTGTATCCGCTGCCCGTGGTCTTGTGCTTGTTGGTAAAGGTCATGGAGTTGAAGATCGGATTGGTTTGCTGGGTGTCTTCTTCGTGGAAAATGCTTTCTTCCTGGTAGGAAACAGACGGAAGGCCTATGGTGGCCCCCAAATAGAGGCGGTCGTTGTAGTTTGCCCCGACAGACAATACAAATTCACGGACCGAACCCGATGTGTAGGTTTCCTGGTATTGGTCCACGCCATGCAACATGTCGGCGAAAAAACCATCCTCGTCTTCTCCCAGCAACCATGTTTCCCAGGCAAGCTGGGTGGAAAAGGGATCCAGGTTGTCCACATGACCTTCGTGCCGCGCTTGTTGCAACAACCCGGCCATTCTTGAGCTGTACGGGTTGAACCCCCCGGCAATCCATCGTTCGCTGAAATTGTTGTGCCGGTTAATGCCCAGCCCGAAATTTACAAACTGCCAGCCCCCGCCGCCGGGTTCACCCCCAATGGGAAAAGCAAATACCACCCCTGCATTGTTGAGGTTGAAGTTGTATTTCATATCATCCTGCCAGGTGTCGAAATAACGGCTTTCTACCTGGTTGTAGTTGAGCACCGGGGTGATGGTAAATTCGGAAGAACGGTAAACACCAATGGCCGCAGGGTTAATGCTAAGGGCGGAAAAATCCCCGCCAAGCGCACCAAATGATCCTCCCATCCCAGTGAAACGCGCCGTACCACCCGGGAATATCTGGGAGAAGCGCAATGCATCCATTTCGTTTTGTGCAATGGCTGTGGACACAAATGTAAAACCGACAATCAATGATAATATGAACCTTTTCATCTGTAAGTAATTTAAATATTTCGGTCAAATGATCCAAGCAATTGCGGGTTAGTCGACAGCAAACGCCATATTGTATTTATTCCCTTGTGCTTCAAATCATTACTGTTGGCCGTTTTACGATACTGCTTGCTTGTTTATGAGTTGGTTAAAAAACCTCCCGGCGAAAACCGGAAACCTGGAATGCCGGGAGGTGATGATTATTTTAGGGGATTCGTTGCACAATGCATTACCTGTTCCTTCCACCGGATGAACTTCCACCGGATGAGCTCCTGCTGGACGATGAACCTCCGCGTGAGCTGGTTCCGGAACTTCTGCCGGACGATGAGCTGCGGGCCGGCGGACTTACAGACCTGCCTGAGCTGCTCCTTGAGGGGGAGGTGGTGCTTCTGCTTGGAGTAGTCGTCCTTGCGGGGGCGGTTGTGCTTCTGCTGGGGGCAGTCCTGGCAGGAGCAGTGGTTGACCTCGAAGGTTGACGGCTTGGCGGCGTGTAGCTTGGCTGGCCCCTTTCGGTACGTGAAGGCTGGGTGGCAGGCCTTTGTGTTGGCTGCGTTGCCGGCCTGGCCGGGGGTTGTGTAACCCTGCCGGGGGCGGTGGTTTCGCGTGTTGGCCTTGTGGTGGTAGCCGGCCTTGTCCGTTGCGGCGTACTTGGCTGCTGATAACTTGGCGAAGTGTATGACCGGGGCATGGTGTAATTTGAGCTACGGTCTTCCTGGGTTTGCCTTGCCGGACTGGCCTGTTCGGGCCTTGTATATCTTTCACGTGTCACCCTTTCGTACCGTTCCCTGTCAGGGGCCTGATATTCTTCTATACGTCTGCCAGGCTGATAGGCTTCACGGGTTTCCCTTACATGGGTTGCACTTTCTTCACGCACACGTTCCGGCCTGGTAGTTTCTTCCTGTGCCCTTTCCGGCCTGGTAGTTTCTTCCCGGCCAGCCAGGGTTATTTCTGTCCTGGCGGCTTCCGGACGTTCTGTTTGACCGGGCCTGCGTGTGGACTCCAGGGATTCCCTGCGATCTTCCCTTGCGGAAGCCTGCTCCCTCTGGGAAAGCACCTGGCGCCTGCCATGATCATCCACGAATGTTCTTTCTTCAAAGTTCTGGGCAAAGCTGGTGCGGCCTGAAGTTTGTGTACGTCCGCCGCCGGGGCTTCTTACGGTACTTCCGGTGGTGCCGCGCGGGCCATAATGGTATGCGGTGCTCCCGTCAAAACTGTTGTAGTAATAATAGCCGGGATGCCCCCAATAACCGTAAGCGCCGTATCCAAAACCATACCCGTAATAGAACGGGTGCCAGAACCCGGTATGGAAACCGGCAAGGAATCCATAATGGTAACCGGCCCAGAATGATCCCGGATAAAAGCCGAACCATGGGTTATACCAGTGGTAACGACGCCAGAAAGGACTGTAAAAATGGCTGGCATAGTATCCCCCAAAGTAGAAGGGGGACGGGCTGAACCCCATGTAATAAATGCTCATCCCGTAAAAATATGGGTTGTAAGTATAGAAATACATGTTGGTAAAGAAGGGGTCGTAGTACCCGAAACTAACATAAGGCCTGTGAAAACGCCTGATCCTTGAAGCATAGGCGAAATCATAATAATCACCATAGTAGTAATTGTGGATGATGACCTGGTTGCCTTCTTCGTCATAATAGTATTCCAGGGTGTCAGATTCTTGTGTTGCGACCTGGTACTCGTCAACGACTTCGACCTCTATCGCCCTGCCCTCATATTGTACAGCTTCCTGTGCTGCAACGCCCTGCACCTCCTGCGGACTGTAATAGATGTCGTCATGAATGCCTGCCGTGTACTGGGTTGAAGTGCAACCCGAAACGGTCAGTGCAAACAAAATGCCAATCAAATTAAGCAGTGTTTTCATGACTTTTCCTCCCGGTTGTTTATTTTGGTTTATACAAACTTAATGACTATACCCGACTTTTTTGTTAAATTTGCCCGTTTATTTCTGTATACTATAAAACACAAATACTATACCAAAAGCGCATTATGGCTAAAGATTTTTCCACCAGAGAAGAGAATTATTCAAAGTGGTACAATGATATTGTGCAACGCGCAGGCCTGGCGGAGAGTTCAGCCGTGAGGGGATGCATGGTGATCAAGCCCTATGGATATGCCATATGGGAAAAGATGCAGGCGGCGCTGGATAAGATGTTCAAGGATACCGGTCACTCCAATGCATATTTCCCGCTTTTCATTCCCAAATCGTTTTTTAGCCGGGAGGCCGACCATGTGGAGGGTTTTGCCAAAGAATGCGCCGTGGTAACGCATTACCGACTGAAAAATGATCCTTCGGGCAAAGGCATTGTGGTGGATGATACGGCCAAACTTGAAGAAGAACTGGTCATCAGGCCCACTTCCGAAACCATTATCTGGGATACCTATCGTCAATGGGTGCAATCTTATCGCGACCTGCCAATCCTAATCAATCAATGGGCCAATGTGGTGCGCTGGGAAATGCGTACCAGGATGTTCTTACGCACGGCCGAATTCCTTTGGCAGGAAGGGCATACCGCCCATGCCACCAGAGAAGAGGCCCTGGAGGAAACCTACCGTATGCTGGATGTGTATACCCGGTTTGCGGAAAAGTTTATGGCCATCCCTGTTCTGCAGGGATCCAAGTCGGAGAATGAACGTTTTGCAGGGGCCATGGAAACCTTGTGTATTGAAGCCCTGATGCAAGATGGCAAGGCATTGCAAGCCGGCACCTCACATTTTCTGGGGCAAAATTTTGCCAAAGCTTTTGATGTAAAGTTTGCCAGCAAGGAAGGGACTCTGGAATATGTCTGGGCCACGTCATGGGGGGTGTCTACACGTCTGGTGGGTGCTTTGATCATGGCCCATTCCGATGACCACGGTCTGGTGTTGCCGCCTAAACTGGCTCCCATACAGGCCGTCATTGTTCCCATCTATAAGACAAGGAAAGAATATGATGTGGTGTGTGAAAAGGCCCGTGGGCTGAAACATGAACTGGAACAACACAACATCCTCGTAAAACTGGATGACAGGGATACCCATAAACCCGGCTGGAAATTCAATGAATATGAGTTTAAGGGGGTGCCGGTACGCCTGGCAATCGGTCCGCGTGATGTGGAAAAGGGAACAGTGGAACTCGCCCGGAGGGACACCTTGAAAAAACAAGTGATTCCGCTTAAGGATGCGGGTGCTGTGGTGACAGCGCTTCTGGATGAGATCCAGGACGGCCTGTATCAGCGTGCATTGTCGTTTCGTGAAAAAAACACACGCAAGGCCGACACCTGGGAGTCGTTTAAAAAAATCCTTGATGAAAAAGGCGGCTTTATCCTGGCCCATTGGGATGGCACAGCCGAAACAGAAGAAAAGATTAAGGATGAAACCAAGGCTACCATACGGTGCATCCCCCTGGAAAAAAATAAAGAAGCGGGACGTTGCGTTTATTCAGGGAAGCCCTCGGAAGGGAGGGTGGTTTTTGCAAGAGCGTATTAGGGATTGTGTTGGGAAGAAGTAGTTAGTAGTTAGTAATTAGTAATTAGTATTTAGTAATTGGTGATTGGTGGGCTAAATAGTGTCGTTGGGCGAATAGGTTGGCGCTTGTTTGCAGGTGTGGTGATGATCTGGTTCATTGCGATGCAGGCCGGGGCGCAGGTTGACCCTGTGCAGCAAGCCGGGATGCAGCCTGCAGATACCCTGTCAGCCGATACGCTTTTGCGCGACAGCCTGCCCGCCGACAGTGTGCCGCAGCTGCTTCCACTGACCCGGGAATATGTGGAGCAGGACAGGAAAATAGAGCTTCTCTTGAAGGCACACCGCGAAGCAGCACGTCAGCAGCGCGGTATTCCAGGATACCGGGTACACCTTTACATGGATTCCGGAAACAGGGCCCGGTTGAATACACAACGGGAACAGGCTGATTTTGAAAACAAATATCCCGGGGTAAACGCCTACATCATTTACGAAGAACCCTACTTTAAGTTAAGGGTCGGTGATTTCGGCACCAGGCTCGATGCCCGCCGCTTTCTTGAGAAGATCAGGCGCGATTACGCTTCTGCCTATATTGTGGTCGACATGATCAATTTTCCCGAACCGGATTAATTCCTGTTTAGCGCGTTCAGGTCGTCAAACGCCTGGCGGAGCCGTTCAACCATGCTCTCTTCCGCTTTCCTGAGCCATGCCCGCGGGTCATAGAATTTTTTGTTGGGCTTATCTTCCCCGTCCGGATTGCCAATTTGTCCCTGAAGGTAACCTTCGTTTTTCTGATAGAATTCCTTAACGCCTTTCCAGAATGCCCATTGGGTGTCGGTGTCAATGTTCATTTTAATTACCCCGTAAGAAATGGCTTCCCGGATCTCTTCCTGGCTGGAGCCGCTTCCGCCATGGAAAACAAAACTGACAGGGTTGGCGCCGGTACCGAATTTTTCACGGATATGGGCCTGGGAGTTTTTCAGGATCACGGGTTCCAGTTTGACATTTCCCGGTTTGTATACCCCGTGTACATTTCCAAAAGCGGCAGCAATTGTGAAACGGTCTGATACCTTGTTGAGCGCTTCATACATCGCGGCTACCTCTTCGGGCTGGGTATAAAGCTTGGAGCTGTCAATGCCGGTATTGTCAACCCCGTCCTCTTCGCCTCCGGTAACACCCAGTTCCACTTCGAGTGTCATGCCCATTTTATTCATCCGTTCAAAATATTTTTGGCTGATGGCAATATTATCCTCCAGGCTTTCTTCCGATAAGTCAAGCATGTGCGAACTGAACAGGGGCTTCCCGCTTGATTTGTAATATTCCTCGCTGGCCTGGAGCAGTCCGTCAATCCAAGGCAACAATTTTTTGGCGGCATGGTCGGTGTGTAAAATAACACGCACGCCGTATTCCCGGGCCATCATCCTTACATGATGTGCCCCGGAAACAGCTCCTGCAATGGCTGCCTGCTGGTTTTCATTTGAAAGGGACTTGCCCGCAAAAAAATGGGCGCCCCCGTTCGAAAACTGAATGATGACCGGAGAATTAAAATCCCTGGCCGCTTCAAGCACGGCATTGACGGTATTGGTCCCGGTAACATTTATGGCCGGCAATGCAAACTGCTGCTCTTTGGCGATGCGAAATACTTCGAGGACCTCTTCGCCCGACAAAACCCCGGGTTCAATGTGTTTCAAGTTTTTTGCTGTCATAGGAATGATGCTTTATTATTTGGGTTTACAATGTTTCTGAATCTCAAAATTAAGAAAATAAACCATATTTTTGCCTTTTGAATGAAGGCCGGCCTGCCGCGGGCAAAAAGCCCGGCCGGATGGATCCCGGTTTGGGGGCCGCATTCCGGCCTGCCGAGGGGTAAAAGCCCGGCCGGATGAATCTTGGTTCGGTGGCCTTATTCCGGCCTGCCATGAATGAAAAGCCCAGCCAGATGCGAAAACGGCCTGCCGGGGCAGATGCCATAAATAACCGTGTTTTGAACATTGCAGTCAACACCCGTCTGTTGTTACCCGGGAAGCTCGAAGGGATCGGGTGGTTTACCTATCAGGCTTTCAGGCGCATTGTGGTGCAGCATCCCGACATCACCTTTTACTTTATTTTTGATCGCCCATACAGCAATGAATTTGTTTTTGCCGGCAATGTAAAGCCGGTGTTGTTGTACCCGCCTGCGCGGCATCCTGTTTTGTTTTACCTGTTTTTTGAATTTGCCGTGTCGCGTTTTTTGCAAAAAGCCGGCGCCGACCTTTTTGTATCTCCCGACGGTTTTCTTTCGGGCAGGTATAAAGGGCCCCAGCTTCCGGTTTTTCACGACCTGAATTTTATGCACAAACCCGATTTTGTTCCCTGGTTGACCGGAAAATACTACACACATTTTTTCCCGAAATATGCCGCCATGGCCCGTCGAATCGCCACGGTGTCGGAATATTCAAAGGCTGATATTGCCAACACCTTTCAATACCCGACTGGTCGCATTGATGTGGTTTACAACGGGGTGCATGAAATATTTGCCCCGGTCGACGACGTGGCGGCGCAGGCCACCAGGGAGCGGTTTGCCGGGGGGCGCCCGTATTTCGTGTATATCGGCGCCCTGCACAAGCGCAAGAACATCGGGAACATGTTGCGCGCCTTTGACCGTTTCCGTGTCACAGATCAGCAACACCATAAACTATTGATCGTCGGCGCCCCCATGTTTGGCTCCGGCGACATCCGGAAAGTTTACCAGGGGATGCGGTACAGGGATGATGTTGTTTTTGTCGGGAGGCAGTATGAGCATGAACTGCGCGGCATCGTGGCCTCTGCACGGGGCCTTTTGCTGGTTTCGTATTTCGAAGGGTTTGGCATTCCCATTATTGAAGCGATGGAGTGTGATGTGCCTGTGATCGCTTCGCGGGTTACCAGTATGCCGGAAGTGGCCGGGGAAGCTGCCCTGTTGGTGGATCCCTCTTCGGTCGACCAGATTGCCCTTGCCATAGGGCGGCTGGCCAGGGATGAAGGCCTCAGGAAATCACTGGTGGAAAAAGGCCGGCAGCAGAAAAAAAGATTTTCCTGGGACAAGACGGCCCGTCTGCTGTGGGAAAGCATGGAGAAATGCCTTTGAAACTGGTTGCTTTACAAAATTGGTTGTATTTTTGTGCCGAATTATTTAACAACACGTTATGCGGGAATTGCAAAGACACAGGGTATACGATCTGCTGAAAAAGGACAGTTCGCATCTGCTCGGAAAGGAGGTCAACATAAAAGGATGGGTCAGGACCAGGCGAGGCAGCAAGCATGTGGCCTTCATTGCGGTGAATGATGGTTCCATCATACATAGTATCCAGGTAGTTGTCGATATTCAGGCATTTAAGGATGAAGAGGTTCTGCGTAATATTACCACAGGGGCATGCATATCCGTTAACGGCACGTTAGTAGAGTCGAAAGGCAAGGGACAGGCCGTGGAGATCAAGGCCACGAAAATCTTTTTGTACGGGGCAGCTGATCCCGAAAAATACCCCCTGCAGAAAAAGGGGCATACCCTGGAGTTTTTGCGTGAGATTGCCCATCTCAGGCCCCGGACCAACACCTTTGGTGCCATATTCAGGATCCGTCACGCCCTTTCTTTTGCCATACACAAGTTTTTCAACGACAACGGCTTTTTTTACCTCCACACACCCATCATCACCGGATCGGACGCCGAGGGGGCCGGTGCCATGTTTCGTGTAACCACCCTGGATATGAAAAACCCGCCCTTTACAAAAGAAGGGGAGGTGGATTTCAGCAAGGACTTTTTCGGGAAAGAAACAAACCTGACAGTTTCCGGCCAGCTTGAGGGTGAACTGGGGGCCCTTGCACTGTCAAATATTTATACTTTCGGTCCCACCTTCAGGGCCGAAAACTCACATACCTCCCGGCACCTCTCCGAGTTCTGGATGATTGAACCCGAGATGGCTTTTTACGATATCCACGACAATATGGATCTGGCCGAATCTTTTTTGAAATACCTGATCAGATACCTGCTGGATCATTGTACGGATGATCTTGAATTTTTGCAGAAGATGTATGACAAAGGGCTGACCGAACGTTTGCATATGATCGTGGATAATGAGTTCAAGCGTCTTACATATACCCAGGCCATAGAGATACTTGAGGGGTCAGGTCAGGCTTTTGAATTCCCTGTGTCATGGGGGGTCGACCTGCAATCGGAACATGAGCGTTACCTTGTCGAAAAGGAATTCGGATGCCCGGTGATCCTTACGGATTATCCCCGCCAGATCAAGGCTTTTTATATGAAGCTCAATGATGATGGCAATACGGTGCGGGCCATGGACGTTTTGTTTCCGAAAATCGGAGAAATTGTGGGCGGGTCTCAGCGTGAAGAAAATTATGAAAAACTCCATGGAAGGATCCGCGAAATGGGCATTCATGAAGAGGAGGTCTGGTGGTATCTGGAAACACGGAAATTCGGCACGGCACCACATAGCGGTTTTGGCCTGGGGTTTGAACGTTTGATGTTATTTGTAACCGGTATGGGCAATATCCGGGATGTGATCCCTTTTCCGCGTGCCCCCCAGAATGCCGATTTTTAAACACGGCATTGTCAATGATTTTTTGTTAACTTTGAATGTGACCGGGAAAACCGGCCATAATACAAATGCTTATATGCCCGGTGTGCGTAAATTAATGGTCTGATGCTCAAACAGAGGTTACAACAAAAATTACTGCAGAAACTGTCCCCGCAGCAGATCCAGCTGATGAAGCTGCTACAGGTGCCTGCTCTCTTGCTCGACCAGCGCATTAAACAGGAGATCGAAGAAAACCCGGCCCTGGAAGAAGGCGAGGATTTTCTGGATGAGGCGGATGTACAGGATTCTGATGACGACTACGAAAGCGCCATGGAAACCGGTGAAGAGGCTGATGTGGATGAACCGGAACATAGTGCCGAGGATGAATTTGACCTGGACGATTACATCGAAGACGATGAAATACCCGATTACCGGCTGATGGCCAACAACACTTCTGCCGACGATGAGGCAAGGGATATCCCCTATGTGTCTGGCAGCAGTCCGCAGGAAGCATTGCTCGCCCAGCTTGGACTGCGGACGTTTACTGACCGGGAGTATCTGATTGCCGCGCACATCATTGGAAATATCGATGAGTCGGGATACCTGCAAAGGGACATTCACTCTTTGGTCGACGATTTGGCTTTTAACCAGAATATCCAGACAAACTTTACGGAAGTACTTGACCTGCTGCGGATGATCCAGGAATTTGACCCGCCCGGAATAGGGGCCAGGGACCTTCGTGAATGCCTCCTGTTGCAGATCAAGCGCAAAAAACCCAAAACCAGGGCCATTGAGCTTGCCACCCTTGTCCTGGAAAAGAGTTTCAATGATTTTACCAAAAAACATTATGATAAGATCCGAAAAAAATACGGAATCAGTGAAAGCGACCTGAAACAAACCATCGACGAGGTGCTGAAACTGAATCCAAAACCGGGCAGTTCCCTGCAGGATTTTGGCAAAGGGGCCCAGTATGTGGTGCCGGATTTTATACTGACCCACCAGGATGGTGACCTTGAGGTGGTGCTGAATTCAACCAATGCCCCCGACTTGCGCATCAACCGTACTTACTCGGAAATGTTCAGAACCATGGCGGAGTCGAAGGGAAAGGTAGACAAGCGTCAGAAAGAGGCCCTGAGTTTTGTAAAACAAAAACTTGACAGTGCCAGGTGGTTTATCGATGCCATTAAGCAACGTCAGAATACCCTGATGGTGACCATGCAGGCCATTTTGGCCTTTCAACGGGAATATTTTCTGACGGGTGATGAGACCAAGCTTCGCCCCATGATCCTGAAAGATATTGCGGATATGGTTCAGTTGGATATTTCAACCATATCAAGGGTGGCCAACAGCAAGTATGTGCAAACCCCATTCGGCACCTTTTTGCTTAAGGAGTTCTTTTCAGAATCATTGCAGAAGGATTCGGGCGAAGAGGTGTCTACACGGGAGGTGAAGAAGATTTTGCAAGATTGCATTGATGCGGAGAACAAGAGCAAACCACTTACCGACGATGAGCTGGCCGGGATCCTGAAGGAAAAAGGGTACAACATCGCCCGCAGAACGGTAGCCAAATACCGCGAGCAGCTTGACATACCCGTAGCCAGGTTAAGAAAGGAATTATAATTACAGATATGCGACTAGCAGATGGTTCCGCCAGGGTGTTTTCCGCCTTGTTTCATCCCCTGTTCATCCCAACACTGGGCATGTTTATTTTGTTACAGCTCAACACCTACATTCATTTTTCCGTAAGTCACGAAGCCCGGCGTTTTATCATACTGATTGTTTTTATCAATACGGCCATTGCCCCTGTATTATCTGTGCTTATCCTGAAACGCACGGGATATGTCCGCAATTTTCTGCTCGACGACAGGGGGGAGCGCATTTTTCCCCTGCTCATTGCCACCGTCTTGTTTTTTATGACCTATTACCTGTTGCGGCAGATCCCGCTGCCCTCCCTGATCTATTTCTATGCCATGGGGGCCACCCTTGTGGTGCTGCTGACCCTTTTGATATCCTTTCTGTGGAAGATCAGCATTCACATGGTGTCGCTGGGCGGATTCTCCGCTTTTTTGATCCTCACCTCGGTTGTGCTGGGGGTCAATATTCCCTGGCTGATCATGGCTGCCTTCATGGTTTCGGGTTTTACCGGGGCCTCGCGTTTGCAACTGGATGCCCACAGCCCGGCACAGGTGTATGCGGGCTACATGCTGGGATTTTCCGTGATGTTTTTGTTGTACTTTTACGTAGGCAGCTGACCACCGGCTTAAAAAACAATAAAGGACACACCCACCGAAACCGGGGTCATGTTTTCGGCACTGTTGCCGGTAAACATACCTGTCAGAGGATAATAAAGATACAGGTTGATGCTTCTGTAACCAATCATTCCCGTAAGGCCGATCCGGTATTTTGATATGTTGTCAAGCTTGTATTCCTTTACCTTGATGTGGCGGCCTGCCAACGGGAATTCGACCGGATTTAAGGCATCCGGATATTCTTTCCCGACATATTTGGTGTGGGCGCTGATCAGGAAGTCAGCCTTCATGCCGGCATAAACCCTGAAGGTTTTGCTCATGTTCCGTGTCCGGAAGCGGAACTGTACCGGTATCCCCAGGTAGTTCAGGCTAAGTTTGTTGTTGTCGTATTCGGTTGCGATTTTATAAAAATCGTACGCATCGGTTAAAGGGTTGAACAGGTAACGGTTATCGCTGTAAATATTGTGGCTGCTAAATTCCAGTCCTGCAGCCATGCTGAAGTTGGTGCGCCCGACAGGCATATCCTGCAGGCTGCTGATCGTGATGCCACGCTGAATTGTTTTTAGATTCATAGCAACGGGTGCGTCCTGCCAAATGTCTGTAAATACAGTTACAATGAAACGGTCGGCGGGATACATTTGCGGTGGTTCAAAAGCCTTCAGGGGCTGGCTTGAGCATAGCAGGGCAAGCATGAAGATGGCAATGAAACGTATCATCGACAAAATGTTTGGTGTTCAATTAAAACATAAAGTTAAGAAAAATCCATATACTTCTCAAATGAAGCCCAATATGGCATGGCGATCCTGAAACTTTTTCCGGCCCGGAGCACATCGTGGTATTGTTTTATTTTTTCTGTGCCGCCATGTTTCATGTGGGCATCCAGGGCCGATTGCATCTCCGGGCTGAATTGCCGCCGGATCATCCCTGTAAGAATAAAGGATGGCAGGTAAAAACGGTTAAAAGGAAAAAGGGAAACCCTTCCGATGTTCCTTTTACGGCAAACCTTCACCCCCTCCTTAAGCGCCATAAGATATTGCTTGACAAGGGTTTTGTTGGCAACAAACAAGCTGGTGGTACCTGCCTTGCTGATAAGCCCCGGCAAGAGGGCAGACACCAGGTAGCGTGTAGGGAGCCAGTCTTTCATTTTCCGGCAAATGAGAGGTTGTAAGCCGGATGTCTTGAAAAGTTCGACCGTTTTTTCAAGTCTTTCTGTTTTTTCACCATCCGGTTCGCCAAGCATGATAAAGGAGTTTGCAAACAAAAAGCAATTGATGCCATTGTCGGTCTGCCCTCCGGCTATCAATCCTGGAAACCCCAGAAAATATCTGTTGCGGGGCAGGTACTTGCTTACAAAGCCCGGATGGCTCCACATATTCCCCATCAAAAGAATATGTGCTTTGCCCGAATATTTTGCAACATAGGGCAAGGCATCATGCCATTGATTGCTGCGCACGCTAACAATGATCAGGTCAAATGCCTGGGAGGGCATGAGCTTATCGATCACTTTTGGCCGGAACACGGTCTGCCCTTCCTCTTTTTTCCCGCCGCGCATGTCGGTAAAGTTTATGGCCACGCCCGAATGGCTGTAGCGGACCATCCGCAGCGGACGGACAAACAGTGTCACATCATGACCTGCTTCCTGCATTTGCCACGCGCAGGTGGTTCCGATCACGCCGGCTCCAAATATCAGTATCTTCATAGTATGTCCATTATGCCCTTAAAAGGTCTCAATGTACTTGTCAAAAATAACAACACTTTGCGCATATTTCACATTATTTTTATACATTGGCTTGATTTTTTTTACTGCGGCGTTATTTTTTTTAGGATGGAAGAAACGAAACACAGGCATTTTTTGGATACACCCATAGAATATCTCAAAGGGGTTGGGCCGAAACGTGCCGGATTGCTCAGGGCCGAACTGAACATTGATTGCTTCGGCGACCTGTTGATGTTTTATCCATTCCGGTACATTGACCGCAGCCGCTTTTATACAATCCGCGAAGTAAACGATGCGTTGTCGTACGTACAGCTCAGGGGGCGGATCTCCGATATTCAGTTACACGGAAAACACCGGACCACCCGGATGACAGCCACCTTCTCTGATCATACAGGACAGATGGAACTGGTATGGTTTCGTGGGTTTAAATGGCTCAGGGACCAGTTTACACCAGGCGTGGAATACATCGTGTTCGGCAAGCCGGCATTGTTTGGGAAACGCTTCAGCATTGCACATCCTGAAGTGGAAGCTGTATCACAGGAGGCCATCAATCAGAGTGCCGGTTTGCAACCGGTGTATAATTCAACCGAAAAACTTAAATCCAAAGGGCTCGACAGCCGGGGCATTGCCAAATTGTTGCGGACTCTGCTGCCGCGTGCCCGGGGGCACATCCACGAAACCTTGCCCCCACACTTGCTCGAGCCGCTAAAGCTTTTGCCCCGCGAAGAAACCATATGGCATGTCCACTTCCCGGCCGATGCCGTCATGATGAAAAAGGCACGGGCGCGCCTGAAGTTTGAAGAATTGTTTTATATACAATTAAACCTGTTGCGCCACAGGCTATTGCGTATTGAGAAAACCAGCGGGCACCTCTTTCCGGCCATTGGGGATCTGTTCAACGGGTTTTATTATGACCACCTTACATTTAAGTTGACAGACGCCCAAAAGCGGGTTTTGAAGGAGATACGCAGCGACACCCTTTCGGGTAGGCAGATGAACAGGTTGTTGCAGGGTGATGTGGGAAGCGGGAAAACAGTGGTGGCCGTCATGAGCATGCTCATGGCCATCGATAACGGATTCCAGGCTTCCCTGATGGCCCCCACCGAAATACTGGCCTTTCAGCATGTTGAGTCGGTGGGCAATATGCTCGAAGGCCTCGGTGTTTCCGTGGGGTTGCTCACCGGATCTACCAGGCCCGCTGAACGCCGGAAAATACTGCAGGACCTGGAGGCAGGCCCGCTGAACATACTTATCGGCACCCACGCGTTGATTGAGGATGTGGTCAGATTCAGCCGGCTCGGAATGGTGGTCATCGACGAGCAACATCGGTTCGGTGTGGCCCAGCGGGCCCGGCTCTGGTCAAAAAGCACCGTGCCGCCGCACGTTCTGGTGATGACGGCCACCCCAATTCCCCGAACGCTGGCCATGACCCTGTATGGCGACCTGGATGTGTCGGTCATCGATGAATTGCCCCCAGGCAGGAAACCCGTGAAGACCTTTCATCAATACGACAGGCACCGGCTGAAAGTATTTGGGTTCATGCGCAGGCAAATTGAGAGCGGACGGCAGATATACGTGGTATATCCCTTGATTCAGGAGTCCGAAAAACTTGATTTAAAGGATCTTACAGATGGGTATGAAAGCATTTGCCGGGAGTTTCCCCCGCCGGAATATGCGGTCAGCATTGTCCATGGAAAGATGAAACCGGCCGACAAGGATTTTGAGATGCAGCGCTTTGTGAAAGGGCAGACACAGATCATGGTGGCCACCACGGTAATAGAGGTGGGGATTGATGTTCCCAATGCCAGTGTGATGGTTATTGAAAGCGCCGAGCGTTTTGGCTTGTCGCAGCTGCACCAGTTGCGTGGACGCGTGGGGCGCGGTGCCGACCAATCCTATTGTATCCTGATGTCGAAAGACGAACTGAGTGCCGATGCGCGCAAACGCATGGAAGTAATGGCCTCGACCAACGACGGATTCCGGATTGCAGAAACCGACCTTCAACTCAGGGGCCCGGGTGATATACAAGGAACCCAGCAAAGCGGCATTCTGGATCTGAAGATTGCAGACCTGACCCAGGACGAACGCATATTAAAATTTGCACGGCAGCAAGCCAAAACGCTGCTGGAAGATGACCCCGGCATTAAAAAACAGGAAAATAAGGTGATCAGGGAGCAATTGTACGCCCTGTACCGCGACAGATTGTTCTGGAGCAGGATCAGTTGAGCCTGAAACGGATCGGCATGTTGAATTGTACCCTTACCGGCTGGCCTCTCTGGCGGCCCGGTTCCCAGCGGGGCATCATGCTTACCACACGGACGGCTTCTTCATCGCAGCCGCCACCAATTCCGCGCAAAATGCGTACATCGGTTACGCTTCCGTCACGCTCTACCACAAAAGTTACGAATACCGTACCCTGGATGCCTGCTTCGCGTGCCATCTGGGGGTAACGCAGGTTGTCTTCGAGGAATTTTTGGCGGGCTGCTTCACCGCCCGGAAATTCGGGCTGGTCTTCCACCACGGTAAAGATCACCTCCTCATCAAACTCTTCCTCCTCTTCAATCACAATGGGGGTGAACTCCTGTACTTCGGTAAAAACGTCCGCGTCGATGTCGATGGTGAACTCCTCTTCAAGTTCAACATCGTCGTCAACAATGATCAACTCCTGCGATGGCTCCGGGGGAGGAGGTGGCGGGGGTTGTTCCTGGCGGGTGATCGGGATGTCTTCCTCTTCTATGAAGTCGATTTCAAGGGTTCCGAGATCGATTTCCGGCCGTTCATAATGTCTCCATTCAAAAGCGACCAATGCTGCGCCAAGCGCCAGGGCAATGCCTATTTGCAAAAAGATGCGCTTTTTGCTTTCAAGGTCCGCTTTCGGTGTTTTTTTTGCTTCCATAATGACTTATCTGAGGTTGGTTTTTTGCTGCAAAAGAGAGCGCTAATATACAAAGTATTTTTCAAAAATCAACACAGTTGACCTTGTTTTCACTTTTTGTTCAATGTGTCTGACCCTGTCCTTTTTAAAAACATCACCATAAAATAAACCCCAAAAACCGTTCCAAAACCATTGGCTGCAAAATCAGCCATATTTCCCGACCGGTTTTCAAAACAGCAATGTTGCAGGTATTCTGTAAGAGCACCATAGGCAATGCCTGTGAAAAGACCGGTAACAATGTGCCGGGTTAAGGCCTGCTTTCTTTGGTGTTGCCTGGCAAATCCCCAAACCAGCAATGCGCCAAAAACCGTAAACAAAGCAAAATGGATTGCTTTGTCAATGTAGGGGATGTTCAGCAGGCGTGTATCGGGCATGCTCGACGGTGGCATGCTGATGATATAAAAAATAAACAAAGCCCACAGAAACGCGGGAAGGAAATACCATCTGTTGTTGGTCACCGGAACGGCCTTATGTATGAGAAAATCAGCTTCCGATCAACTCTTTGTATTCGGCGGCGGTCAGCAGGTCTTCAGATTCTGACACATCAGCAAGCTTTATTTTGATAATCCAGCCTTCGCCATAGGGATCCTTGTTGATGGTTTCAGGATCCGATTCAAGCGCCTCATTAAACTCCGAAATTTCACCGCCAAGGGGCATAAACAGATCGGATACTGTTTTAACCGCTTCGATGGTGCCAAATGTCTCTTCTTTGTCGAGTGATTCGCCTAAGGTATCCACTTCCACAAAAACAATGTCACCAAGTTCATTCTGGGCAAAATCAGTGATGCCCACAATGGCCAGATCGCCTTCGATCTTGATCCATTCATGGTCTTTGGTGTACTTCAGGTTGTCAGGAATATTCATTGTCCGGGGGTTTTGATAAATGTTTAGCTTGATCGTTGGTTACGCAGCCAAAAATACAATCTTTTTTTAAGTAAAAAAATTGTTTGGCTACAAAAGCCCAAGCTCCAGCATGGCAGCTTCCGACATCTTTTCTTTGGTCCACGGAGGATCAAAGACCAGCCTGATGTCTGTTTTTTTGACCCCATCAAGGTTTTTTACGGCGCCGGCCACCCTGGCGGGCATTTCATCGGCAACAGGACAATTCGGGTTGGTCAGCGTCATGGTGATCTCTACCCGGCCATCCCCTTGTATCTGAATGTCGTAAATCAGCCCGAGATCATACACGTTTACCGGGATCTCCGGGTCAAAAACCGTTTTGAGGGCGTCAATGACCTGATTTTCTGCAGGAGGGGTGTTGGCAGGTGCGTTCATTACAGATTAATTTTTTTGTTGAAAGGCCAGGGCGTACAGTTTCATTTGTTTGATCATGTTGAGCAGCCCGTTGGAGCGTGTCGCCGACAAATGTTCCTTCAGCCCGATCCGGTCGATAAAGGACATGTCGGCTTCCACAATATCCGCGGGTGCCTGACCGGAAAGCACCCTGACAAGCAATGCAATGATGCCCCTGGTGATCAGTGCATCGCTGTCGGCGGAGTACATTACTTTCCCATCCTTGTATTCGGCCAGCAGCCACACCCGGGCCTGGCAGCCTTTGATCAGGTATTTGTCTTCCCTGTTGCTTTCATCGATGCCCGGAAGGGCCTTGCCCAGGTCAATGATGTAATTGTATTTATCCATCCAGTCGTCGAAGAGTTCAAATTCTTCAATCACCTCTTGCTCTTTTTCTTTGATCGTTGCCATATGGTGTGGTTGTTTTACCCGAACATTTCCCTGACCCTGGTCAGGGCATCCATACAAACATCAATTTCCCGGCGCGTATTGTATACAGCCAGGGAAATCCTGACCGTACCCGGTATTTGGTAAAAATCCATGATGGGCTGTGCACAGTGATGACCGGTCCGGACGGCGATGCCCAGTTTGTCCAGGATGGTCCCGGTGTCGTATGGGTGAATGTCTTCAAAAAGAAATGATACCACGCTTGTTCGCTGGGCGGCCGTGCCGACAAAACGGATGTTGTCGAGTTGTTTCAACTGTCCGGTCGCATAATGCAGCAGGTCGTTCTCATGGGCTGAAATGTGCTGATGCCCCAGTTTCAGGATGAACTGTATGGCGGTTTCCATACCCAGGACATCAGCCACATTTGGCGTTCCCGCCTCGAATTTGAAAGGAAGTTCATTGTAGGTGGTTTTTTTAAAGCCCACCTCCCTGATCATTTCGCCGCCACTCTGATAGGGTGGCATCTGGTTGAGCCATGCTTCCTTGCCATAGAGTACACCAACGCCCATGGGCCCGTACATCTTGTGTCCTGAAAAACAATAAAAGTCACAATCCAGCTCCTGCACGTCCACGGCCATATGCGGTGTTGCCTGCGCCCCGTCGATCATCACCGGAATGTTTTTTTCGTGGGCCAGCCCAACCATCTCTTTTACCGGATTGACCGTGCCCAGGGCATTGCTCACATGTGTTATTGCCACCAGCCGGCTCTTTTCACCCAGCATGTCGCGATAGGCATCCATGCACAGCTCGCCTTGTTCGTCCATGGGGATCACTTTGAGTTCCGCCTGTTTTTCACGGCAGGCGATCTGCCACGGAACGATGTTGGAATGGTGTTCCATAGCAGATATGAGTATCTCATCGCCGGCTTTGACAAATTTGCTGCAGAAGGAGTGGGCCACCAGGTTGATTGATTCGGTAGTGCCACGCGTAAAGATCACCTCGTGTGTGTGTTTTGCATTGATAAAAGACTGCATGGTTTTCCTTGCCCCTTCGTATGCATCGGTGGCCTGCTGGCTTAAAAAATGTGCCCCACGGTGGATGTTGCTGTTTTCGCGTTCATAATAATTGCGCAGGCGCTCCAGCACCGATACCGGTTTCTGGGTGGTGGCCGCATTGTCAAAGTAAACCAGCGGACGACCGTTCACTTTGGTCTCCAAAATGGGGAAGGCCTTTCGCAGGGTATCGGTATGAATGGGCATGATTCCTTCCTGTTTATAATTTGCTTAAATCGATGTTAAAGGTGGTTGGTTCCTTGCTGTTGCAATGCAATACGCACTGGTCGCAAATCGACAACTCCCCTTTCAGTCTTTTTTCCACCATGTTTTGGATCCGTTTTTGCAGGGCTTCGATGGATATTTTCTGCACCACTTCGTTGGCAAAGGCGATCATCATCATCTGGCGCGCAGTTCTTTCACAAAGTCCCCGGGAGCGGAGGTAAAACATAGCTTCCGGATCGAGTTGCCCCACCGTGGCTCCATGGGAACACTTCACATCGTCGGCATAAATTTCCAGGTGAGGCTGTGTGTTGGCTTTGGCATCGTCGGTGAGCAGGATGTTTTTATTGTTCTGAAAGGCCTGCGTTTGCTGGGCATGCCTGCGCACAAGCACTTTCCCGGAAAAAACCGCCGTGGCTTCGTCATCCAGGATGCCTTTGTAGAGCTGGTCGCTCCGGGATTGTGCCGCCATATGGTCGATATTTACCAGGTTGTCTACGTGCTGGTTGCTGTCTACCAGGTAGAGGCCATAATGTTCTGATACACAGTCGGGCTGACTGATGCTCACATCCATGATGTTTTTTGTAAAACCCCCGTTGAGCGTAATGATGTTGCTTGACAGCCGGCTGTTTCTTTTCTGGTGAAAAAAATTGTTGGTGACCAGGGCGGAATTCCTGCCTTTGTTTTGGATCTTGTAATGGTCAACCACCGCGTCCTGTTCGGCAAAAAGTTCCATGACCGTGTTGGTGAAGCTTATGTTGTGCGTAAGGGAGTGGTCGCAATGCACCAGCGTAAGTTTCGCCCCTTTCCCGGCGATGACCAGGTGGCGGGGTTGGAGAAAAACAGGATGGTCTGCGTTGACAATGTTAATCAATTGTACCGGTTTTTCAACTTCCACTCCATCAGGTACATATATAAACAAACCGTCCTGAAGGAATGCCGTATTGAGTGCGGCCATTTCATACTGGTCTGTTTTTGCAGCTTTTCCGATATACTGGTCTACTATGGCAGGATATATCTCCATGGCTTTTGCCAGGCTTCCGATAATGGTTCCGTCGGCCAGCCTGGTAAGCGGTGCATGTTTGTAGACGAACCAGCCGTTAAGCAGGGTGATGCTGAATGTGTCGAGGTCGTACACATCGCAGGTAAATATTTTGTCTACATCGATGTTGCGGCTCTGGTTGCTGAAGTCAAATGCAAATTCAGTATTCAGCAGGGGGCTCAAATCTGTAAACCGCCAGTGTTCCTGCCTGGTGGTTGGAAAGCCATTTTCCCTGAAACGGGCCAGGGCATGCCGCCGGATACGGTTCACCAGGGGTGTGGCCTGGCCACGTATGGCTTCTTGTTCTTTCTGATACAACTCAAGGAACTTGTCTTTCAATAAGGATGTATGGGTGGTTTCCATGATCTGGTCATTTCCGGGGGCCGTTTGCAGCCCTGTATGATTACACGGCGTCGTTGGCGGTTTCCTTTTTAATCCAGTCGTAGCCTTTCTCTTCGAGTTCCATGGCCAATTCCTTGTTGCCGCTTTTGATGATGCGCCCGTCCAAAAGCACGTGCACAAAGTCGGGCACGATATAATCCAGCAAACGCTGGTAATGGGTGATCACGATGGTGGCATTGTCTTTCTTGCGGAGTTTGTTCACCCCGTTGGCCACTACCTTCAGTGCGTCGATGTCAAGCCCTGAATCTGTTTCGTCCAGAATGGCCAACCGGGGTTCAAGCATGGCCATTTGAAAAATCTCATTCTTTTTCTTTTCTCCGCCTGAAAAGCCCTCGTTTACGGAACGGTTGGTGAGTTTCGAATGGATCTCCACCATTTTTTTCTTTTCTTCCATGAGTCTCAGGAACTCAGCACCCGTCAGGGGGTCTAGCCCCAGGTACTTGCGTTTTTCATTGATGGCCGTCCGCATAAAGTTGGCGATGCTCACCCCGGGGATTTCAACGGGGTATTGAAAACCCAGGAACAGGCCTTCCCTGGCCCTGGTCTCGGCCGGCATGTCAAAAATATTTTTTCCCATGTAGGAAATTTCCCCCTGGTCCACGTCAAACACTTCGCGTCCGGCAATGACGGAAGCCAGCGTGCTTTTCCCGGACCCATTGGGCCCCATGATGGCATGCACCTCGCCCTCCTTGACCTCAAGGTTCAACCCCTTGATGATCGGCTTGCCATGAATCGACACCGTCAGATTCTTTATCTGTAACATACTATTTTTAATACTAATTACTAATTACTAAATACTAATTACTTCTTACTTCTTCTTCCTTTACCCAACACTCCCCTCCAGGCTGATCGACAACAATTTCTGTGCTTCCACCGCAAACTCCATGGGCAGTTTTGAAAGCACATCCTTGGCATATCCGTTGACGATCAGTCCAATAGCTCCTTCCATATCGATTCCGCGCTGCAGACAGTAAAACAGCTGGTCTTCAGATATTTTGCTGGTGGTGGCTTCATGTTCCACGATGGATGAACGGTTTCCGACGTCAATGTAAGGGAACGTGTGTGCGCCACACTGATCGCCCAGCAACAGGGAGTCGCATTGCGAAAAGTTGCGGGCGTTTTCGGCCTTTCGACTGGTTTTTACCAGCCCGCGGTAACTGTTGTTGCTTTGTCCTCCAGAAATGCCCTTGCTGATGATGGTGCTCCGGGTATTTTTACCCAGGTGGATCATTTTGGTGCCGGTATCGGCCTGTTGTTTGTTGTTGGTAACGGCCACCGAGTAAAACTCACCGACTGAATTGTCGCCCTGGAGGATCAGGCTGGGATATTTCCAGGTGATGGCGGAGCCGGTTTCTACCTGTGTCCAGGATATCTTCGCGTTTTCGCCTTTGCAGATGCCACGTTTTGTGACAAAATTATACACGCCACCCTTGCCCTCCTTGTCGCCCGGCCACCAATTCTGTACGGTTGCATATTTTACTTCGGCATCCTTGTGTGCGATGATCTCGACGATGGCAGCGTGTAACTGGTTTTCGTCGCGAATGGGGGCGGTACAACCTTCCATGTAACTGACGTAACTGCCTTCTTCCGCCACAATGAGGGTGCGTTCAAATTGCCCGGTATTTGCCGCGTTGATGCGAAAATAGGTGGATAGTTCCAGCGGGCAGCGGACACCTTTGGGAATATAGGCAAAGGAACCGTCACTGAAGACCGCTGAATTCAGGGCGGCAAAAAAATTGTCGGTGTACGGGACCACGCTTCCCATGTATTTTTTGATGAGATCTGGATATTTCTGGAGCGCTTCGCTGAAAGAACAAAAAATGACCCCGTGTTCGGCCAGGGTTTTCTTAAAAGTGGATCCGACCGATACACTGTCCATCACTGCATCCACAGCCACTCCGGCGAGCATTTTCTGTTCATCCAGCGGAATGCCAAGCTTTTCAAAGGTTTCCAGTAACTCGGGATCCACTTCGTCGAGGCTGTCATATTTTGGCCGCTTGCGGGGGGCTGAATAATAAATCAGGTCCTGATAGTTAATGGGCGGATATTCCACATGGGCCCAATCCGGTTCCTTTAATGTTTTCCAATGCCGGAAGGCCTTCAGCCGGAAAGCCAGCATGAAGTCCGGTTCATTTTTTTTTGCCGAAATAAAACGTATGGTGTCTTCCGTCAGGCCGGGAGGGGCCTGATCCATCTCAATATCAGTGTAAAAGCCGTATTTGTATTCGGCGTTGCTGACTTCTTCGAGGATATGGTCGTTCTTATCTGACATGTATCTGTGCTTACTTCATCTGTACATTCAATGGATTGAACGGTTTGCTCCAGCCCGTATTGTTTTAACAAGTAGCAACCTGATATGTTCAGGGGGCCAACAATGAGATATCGCCTGTCATTTCAAGGCCTGCATTGCTGCCGCAACCTTCAAATAGCGGGATGCCGTTTTTATCGGTTACCGAAACATACAGCTGCGAATCAATGCTTTCGTGGATGACCCTTTCCATTTTTCCCAGCATCGGGGCCTTTAACGCCCCAGGGTTTCCCGGGCGTTCCTCCTGTTCTCCTATGACATGTACAAAAAAATCTCTTCCCTCAATGCCCAGGGTCACGCTGCGGCCCGTTTTTTCCAGGCTTTTAACCCTGGCACCCGTATAGGTGGCAAAACGGGTAAGGGTCCCGCGGTGAAATAAATAACCCAAAAAACCCGTAAAGGTAGTTCCTATCCATGGTATCCTGGCAACAGACAGCATGAAAGAGGACCCCGGGTCCTCAAAATGGTTTGATTGCATCCAGATCCAGGCCTTTGGCATGGAAGAGCCCCAGTCTTTTTCAATGTATCCCCTGCCGCCGGCAAAGTTCGACATTTTTTCGTTGATGCTGACCTGTCCTGTTACTTCATGGTCCATGCTCACCACCCCATGATAACACTCCATAAAAGGCATGTAACGGTACCACCCCATAATACCCGGGTTTTTGAGGGATGCAGGATATGCCTGCTGCCCGGAAAAAGACAAACGACCTTTGATGTGTGCGTTTTCTGACCTCAGGTCAACCTCCATGCCGTCCGTTGAAAAATAATTGCCACCAACTTTAACGGCAAATTGATCTGGTGCAAAGTAAAAATCTTCAACAGCGAATTTAAAATACCATGTATCGCCCGTTTTGCCATGAATGACCTGGACAAAGGCGTGAGGGTTCTCTTTGTCTAATGAGATCCCGGGAATAAATGCAATGCTTGCATCTCCTGTGGCACTGACCGATTTAATGTACCACCCTTCAAAATAATTTTTTCGTTTACGGTTGCCCTGAAACCATTGCGGATGCCATATTTTTTTCAGGTTGTGCAAGCCGGCCCTGCTTCCGGACCCTGTTTGCACCATATCGGGGATGGGATGATTCATGGAAGGATCAATCATGGCCAACTGGTGAGATTCTTAACTGTTTTCGGGGGGCGATACCAGGAGTTTGAAACCCCTGCCATGCACGTTGAGCAATTCGATGGATGGGTCGTCTTTTAAGTATTTTCGAAGTTTTGCAATATATACATCCATGCTCCGGGCGTTGAAATAATTGTCGTCGAGCCAGATTTTTTTCAGGGCCTCCGACCGGTCGAGTACATCATTGACCCTGTCGCACAACATTTTCAGCAATTGTGCTTCCTTGGAGGTCAGTTTTTGTTCCTGGCTGTCTTTTTTCAGGATCTGGCGCGCATAATCAAAAGTATAATCCCCAATCCGGAATAAGGTTTTATCTGTGTCGCCCGTTTTCCCGGGATAGGTTCTCCGGAAAATGGCGTTGATCCTGAGCAGCAACTCTTCCATGCTGAAAGGCTTGGTGAGGTAATCATCGGCCCCGATCTTCAGGCCTTCCAGAATATCTTCCTGCATGTTTTTTGCCGTCAGAAAGAGGATCGGGACTTTTTTGTCCACCTTCCTGATGTCTTTTGCCAGGGTGAACCCATCCTTGACCGGCATCATTACATCCAGGATACAGAAATTGAAACTTTGTTGCAAAAATGCATCCAACGCCTGCTGGCCATCCATGCACAGGGTGGTAGGAAAGCCTTTGGCTTCCAGGTAGGCTTTCAGGATCGTACCAAGGTTTGAATCATCTTCGGCCAGTAAAATTTTAATGTCGGGCGTTTCCATAGTTTAATTGTGTTGCGGTTTATCCTGCTCCGGTTCTTTTCCCCGGCCGTCATAGCCAAAGGGAATGAAGACGGTAAATCGTGAACCTTTCGATGGTTCACTCTGAAGGGTCACGGTGCCACCATGTTTTTCCACGATGTTTTTCACATAACTCAACCCAAGGCCAAAGCCTTTTACGTCGTGGATGTTTCCCGTGGAAACCCGGTACAAGTTATCAAAAATTTTCTTTTGATTGGCACGGCTGATCCCCACGCCCTTATCTTCTACATGGATCAGCACCCCGTCGCTGGTGTTTTCGGTAATGACCGTAATGTGTGGCGCATGGGGTGAATATTTACTGGCATTGTCTAAAAGGTTCGAAAAAACATTGGTCAGGTGGATCTTGTCGGCATGCACATAGCTGTAATCGGCATGTAACCTGGTGATGACCTGACCATGCCGGGCTTTCACCTGCAGGCCGATTTTGTGGATCGCATTGTCAATGAGCTCATGCACATCAAGCCCCGTGATGTTGAGGCGGATCCTGGCTTTTTCAATGAGTGCCGTCTGGAGTACTTTTTCCGTAAGCAGGCCCAGGCGTTCATTTTCTTCGTTGATTACATTGATATAGCTCTGATACAGGTTTTCCGATTTTTGCACATCCTGGTCGCTTAATGCCTGGCATGCCAGCGAAATGGTTGAGATGGGCGTTTTGAGCTCATGGGTCATGTTGTTGATGAAGTCGTTCTTCATCACCGAAAGTTTCTTTTGGCGGATGACGGTGAATATGGTAAAGGCAAATGAAGAAATAATGATCAGAATGAGCAAGATGGAGGTGCCCAGCATGGCATTCATCTGCGACAGGATGTATCTTTCCTGTTGCGGGAAATGAAGCAGCAGGTATTCCGGATTCACAAAAATGTCGTTCGGAAACAGGTGAAAGGCATACTGGCTTTGCAAAAGCTCCTGGCTGTATTTGCCCGTTCTTTCGCGGATCATTGCACTTTGAACAGGATTGTAAACGCCGAATTCAAAAGGAGTTTTTATGCCCTGGGTTTGCAGTTCGAGCGACAGCAGTGAATCCAGCGAAGCAATGCTCTGCTGGTCTGACACCTGGAAAGAATACCTGGCTGAAAACATGTCGTCGAACAGGTCGTTGATGATCCTGCTTCTTTCGAAAAACGCGGCAAAAGGATCTTTTGAGCCGGGTTGGTCGGCGGGTGGAAGGTAACCCTGTCCGGGATTCTGCTGGTGATGGAAAGATTCCCCGAACAGGCCAGGCTCCGTTTGTTGTGAAAAGACCTGGTCGTAATAGATGCGGTTGAGTGAATCCAGCATCTGGCTCAATTGCCTCAGGTGCATGTTCTGATCCTGTTGCCTGATTAGTTTGCGGGCCAGTTCCTGTTTGTTGAATTTGTAGATGGCCCGGGTGGCTGCCTCGCTGACCCCCCGGTCGAAATTTACTTCCTTGATGGCTACAGCATTCCTGATCCAGTAAAGCTGTATGCCAAGCAGCCCTACCAGCGAAAAGGCAATGGCAACAATCACCAGTATGATAAACCTCTTTTTCATTTGTGAATCGCAAACTCAGGCCCAGGCTGTTGGTTTGCCCGATGAGCAGAAACCCAAGCCGCCTGGAACCCGGGATGTAAACACAAAGTTAAGAGGTAAAGAAATGAACACCCCTGTGTTTAACACACTTTAACACCCTGAGGTGATTGCAGGTTATAATCTTTCTGCCACTTTGTTCCAATCAACCAATTTCCAGAAAGCAGCAATATATTCTGGCCTGCGATTCTGATAATCAAGGTAATATGCGTGTTCCCACACATCACAGGTCAGCAGGGGTTTTTTGCCTTCGCGCAGGGGGTTGCCTGCATTTCCGGTTTGTATGATCTCCAACTTCCCCTCTGCGTTTTTTACCAGCCAGGTCCAGCCCGATCCAAACAGGGTGGCGGCTGCCTGATCAAAAGATTCCCTGAATTTTTCAAAGGAACCGAATCCGGATTCAATGGCCTCCAGCAATGCACCTTCAGGTGTCCCGCCCCCATTGGGTGAGAAACTCTCCCAGTAAAACGTGTGGTTCCATACCTGTGCGCCATTATTGAAAACACTCCCTTCGCTTTTCATGATGATTTCCTCCAGGGAGGCTTCCTCGAATGGTGTGCCGGCAATGAGGTCGTTGAGTTTTTTTACATAGGTCATGTGATGTTTCCCGTAATGGTATTCAATGGTTTTTTTGGAAATGTGGGGCTCCAGGGCTTCCGGTGAATAAGGCAATTTTGGCAAGGTGTGTGTCATGGCAATCGTCATTTTTGTTCATGAATGCAGCTAAGTTAAATAAAATAAGGGTTTACTCCAAACCGTGACATGAACGCTGTGCGATAACGGACACAAGTGTGCGTTAATGTGCATCCAGTGTGGGATCCCATGATCTTGAACCGGCCTTATGTTTTTGTTAATTAAATGAATATGTTTTTTTGCATGTTATTTGATAATCATCAATTTGACGGATTGGTGTCCGGACAATCTGAAAAAACATCAACAATATGCTTAAGAATTTCCTTGTTATTGCCCTGAGAAGTTTAAGAAAAAACGGATTGTATTCGGCCATCAATATATTTGGTCTCTCCGTAGGACTTGCCGCTGCCATCATCATCATGTTGTACGTACGGCATGAACTGTCGACCGATAAATACCATGAGCACTATGATGAATTATACCGGGTTGGCATCGAAATCGGAATTGGTGGCCCTCCTTTAAAAGCAGGCGTCAGTTCATATCCCGCCGGACCTGATTTGACAGAAAGGTTTCCCGAGATTATTGATTTTACAAGAATGTTCGCCATGGATTTAGTGAATACTGATCTGCTGGTTGAATATGGTGATAAGGGCCTGTATGAAAAAGGAGTTCTGTTGGTGGACTCCAATTTTTTTGATTTGTTCACCCACCCGGTGTTATTCGGGGATCCGAATGCTGCCCTGCGGCACAATGATGTGGCTGTGCTTACCCGCAGCACGGCTGAGAGGATATTTGGCCCGGGCGACCCGGTCGGCAAAAACTTCCGGTTAAACCGGCAGCACAATATCGAAGTGGGAGCGGTGATCGAGGACCTGCCGGACAATTCCCACCTGAAGTTCCGTATGCTGTTGTACTGGAACTCTCTCGGCAATTTCTTGGGGCAAGGGATGGCAACAAACAGTTACTTTCAGAACAATTTTTTTACATACATCCGTGCAAACCAGGACCTGACTACCCCCGAATTTACTGCCAAACTTGAAGCCTTTGTGGAAGAACATGTGCTCGGTGAATTGGCAACACACGGGCTTGAAGGCACGTTCCGCCTGCATATGCGGCCTATGAGGGAATTGTATTTTCTAAAAGACGAAATGTATGAGCCTTTTAATCCTGAACCGATTCCTGCCAAAGGCGACCGTAAATATGTGTATGTGTTCATCACCATTGCCATGTTCCTCACAACCATTGCTGCCATCAACTATATGAATATGGCTATTGCCCGTTCATCAAGGCGGTCAAGAGAGGTAGGCGTAAGAAAGGTTATGGGTGCCGATAAAGGCAGCCTGGTGCGGCAGTTCCTGACAGAATCGTTGTTGATCAGTTTCCTGGCATTGATCCTGGCGCTGCTTTGGGTGGAAATTTCCCTGCCCTATTTCAATGACCTGCTGATGAAAAATTTGTCGTTCAGCATGATCGCAGAACCGCAATTTGGCCTCTGGGTGTTGGCCATGATGTTGTTTGTCGGCCTGTTGTCAGGAAGCTATCCGGCTTTCTACCTGTCCGGCTTTCGCCCCATTGAGGTATTGAAGCAACAGGTCATTTTGTCTGACCGGAACCTGTTTGTGCGAAAAATACTGGTGGGTGTGCAATTTGCCATTTCGGTATTTATGATCATCGCAACCTTAGCGGTGCTGCAGCAACTGATGTATATGCGCGACAAGGATCTGGGTTATACAACAGAACAAATCCTGATCCTGAATATTGCGGACCTGGATGCAGACCGGAGAGAGGGGCTCAAACGCGAATTGGAGCAACTGGCCATGGTCGACAGGGCCAGTTTGTCTGTGAACCTCCCGGGTCCCGGATCAGCCTTGCAGCAGTGGGGGTTTAATGTGGAAACGGAAGATGGTTTTGTTGAAAGAATGACTTCTGTATACCATGTGGACCCGTATTTTGCCGAAGTCTATCAACTGGAAATGGTCGAAGGGCGCTTTTTTGACCCAAACCAGCCAACTGACATGGAACAGGCTTTTGTAATCAATGAGGCCGCGGTACGCTTGTTTGGATGGGATGATGCGGTGGGAAAACAAATACAGCATTTTGGCAGCCAGGGTGAAAACGCCCGGCGTGTCATCGGGGTGGTCAGGGACTTTCACATGGGCTCGTTTGAACAGCAGATTAATCCGCTGATCATATTCCCGGCAGCTGACGGATCGTATGCAAACCTCGGATTGTCGCCCGGGGATGTATCCGGCACCTTGCGTTCGGTGGAACAAATATGGCATGAATTTGCAGGGGTCCTGCCCTTGCGTTATCAATTCATGGATGAAAGACAAGGCCTGGCTCAATTGGCTTATACAAACCTGGGCAGCCTCTTTGCCTTGTTTGCCTTGTTGTGTATTTTTTTGTCATTGATGGGACTTTTCGGGCTGTCCGGTTTTTCGGCTGAACAGAAAACAAAGGAGATAGGCATTCGTAAAGTACATGGTGCTTCGCAGCATGACATACTGGCCTTGCTATACAAAGAGTATGTTTGGCTGATGATGCTGGCCATTGTAGTTGCTTCAGCAGTTGGCTGGTATTTTGCTGACAGCTGGCTAAGCCAGTTTGCCTATCGCATCCAAATAAGCATGTTCCCTTTTGTTGCTGCCGCCACCCTCTCATTTGGCGTGTCATTGATGACTGTTGGCTATCATGCCTGGCGAAGCATGCGGCGCAATCCGGCCGAAACCCTTCAATATGAATAGCTGCAAATAGTAATGATATTATAAACAACCTGAACCATGTGGAAGCATACCCTCAAACTTTCCTTCAGGAGCCTGCTGAGGCAAAAAGGATATACCCTGTTGAACGTTTTGGGCCTTGGACTTAGCATGGCCCTTGTTATGGTCATTGCTGTATATGTGCTTAAAGAGTTTAAAACCGATAAGTTCCATGTGCACTACAACGACATATACCGCCTTGAAACCACGCACGCCGTAACACCCAGCCTGGCATCGGAGTTCCTGCATACCGTATTGCCTGAAGCGCTCGAAATATGCAGGCTCAATATTAATTACCGGTATGTACTGGCCGAGGCAGAAGGGGAACAACTGCGCATCGACAACCTCATGTATGCCGACAGCAGTTTTTTCAACATCTTCAGTTTTGATCTCATCCACGGCGACCCGTCCAAAGTGCTTACCGACCCGTTAAGCATTGTGTTGTCGCGCTCCGAGGCACAGAAATTTTTTGGTGATGCGCATCCTGTAGGACAGACCATTTTGATTTCCAATCATCTGCATTTTACGGTTACAGGCGTGATGGAGGATCCCCCGCTTGAAAGCACCTTGAAGTTTTCGGCCATAGCCCCTTTCCATGCCATGGAGCCCATGCGCAACGATCCTGATATTCTCAGGGACTGGAACAACTGGAACTATTATACCTATGTGTTGCTGGCCCGCGAGCATGACATCGCCCTGGTGAACCAAAAGGTCAGCGAGGGGATGGACCAGATGGCACGAGAGACCTTTGGGTTTCCGGAAGAAGTCAGGATCGGGTTCTCCCTGCGGCCCCTGTCCGACATCTATTTTAACCGCCACATTGAATACGACCATGCAGACAAAGGCAACCTCGCCTTCATCATGATCTACATTGCCATTGGTGTGTTTATCCTAATTATTGCCGTGATCAACTTTATCAACCTGAGTACGGCAATGGCTTTCCGGCGTGCCCGTGAGGTGGGCCTGAAAAAAGTGATGGGCAGCAGCCGGGTCATGCTCATCCGTCAATACCTGACAGAGGCCATCCTGGTTGGATTTGCTGCCCTGCTTGTGGCCCTAGTCCTCTTTGAGATCATGGTACCCGAATTCAACAGGCTCACCTTGTCGGATTTGCAGTTCAGCCTCTGGGACAACCCCGGGGCAGTCCTTGCTTTGCTGGGATTTGCCGTATTTACCGGCCTGGTTTCAGGGATGTACCCGGCATTCTATCTCACCCGTTTTGATCCTGTACGGGTGCTGAAGGGGGAAATCACCAAAGGCAAGCGTGGCGGGTTGCTGCGTAAAATACTTATCGTGTTTCAGTTTACCATTTCAATAGGGATCATTTTGTCAACCCTGGTCATTTACAACCAAATGCAATATGCCTACAACAAGGACCTGGGCTATGAACCCGACCATATTGTGTATTTTACCCAAAGCGCCCCGATCAGACAGAATTTTGAGGCGTTCAGAACGGAAATAAAACAAATTCCCGGGGTGGAATATGTTGGACGTTCAAACGGCTTGATGGGCTATGTGCAAATGGGCTGGGGGCGGAATGTGGATGGGGAGGAGCGACGCATGAATGCCATGGCGGTGGACCCGGAATTTATGGATGTATTCGGCCTGGAGATCATTGAGGGGCGCTCGTTTGACCCGTTGCGCCAAACGGATGAGAACAACACCTATATTCTGAATGAGACGGCGGTGCGCCAATTTGGCCTGGAAAACCCGGTGGGGGTTCAGTTTGCCGACGGACAGGTGATCGGTGTGGTAAAAGACTTCTCTTATCGCTCTGTGCACCATCATACAGATGCACTGGTGATTGCCTACCTGCCTTCCTGGGCCAGCCTTGCCAACATCAGGCTGAGCGGGCACAATGTTGCGGCCACCATGGACCAGGTAGAAGCCGTTTGGACTTCTTTTGCCCCCGACTTCCCATTTCACTACAACCATCTTGACTCGGCACTGGGTCGCTTGTACGAATCGGAGCAACGGCTGTTCAGGTTATTCCTGTTCTTTTCTGCCTTTGCCATTTTTGTGGCATGCCTGGGCTTATCCGGCCTCGCTTTGTTTTCAACCCAGCAACGGAATAAAGAGGTGGGGATCCGCAAGGTGCTGGGTTCGTCGGTTTCAGGCATTGTGATGTTGCTCACCAGTGATTTTATGCGCTGGGTGCTGCTGGCCAATCTGATTGCCTGGCCCATTGCCTGGCTGGCCATGAACCGTTGGCTCGACAATTTTGCCTATCGCATCAGCATGCAATGGTGGATGTTCGTGGCGGCAGCCCTCATGGCATTGATCATTGCACTGGCCACCATCTCCTTCCAGGCCATCCGGGCAGC
>SL_3KL_010_SEDDRAFT_10000088_pt1 | contig 56938 bp, 40 predicted proteins | sample SodLakKL_010_SED_2_FD_10381 | JGI IMG/M metagenome (IMG submission 10381)
CCCTTCGACGGCGACGGCATGATTCACGCCGCCCACTTCGAAAACGGGCGGGTGGTCTACCGCAACCGCTGGATTCGCACCGCCGGTCTGGTCGAGGAAGAGCGGGCCGGAAAGGCCACGTTCTGGGGTATTCGCGAAACCCTCAAGGGGCGCAGCGACAAGCGACTGAAGGATGGGGCCAATACCGATGTCATCGGTCACGGCGGCATTGCGCTGGCCAGTTGGTACATGTCCGGCGATATCTACAAGCTCGACCCGGTCACGCTGGAAACCCTCGGCACCGCACCCTATGCACAAGGCCTGGGCGGTGGATTCTCGGCCCACTCCAAGGTCGATGAAAGTACCGGTGAGTTGATGTTTTTCGACTACTGGAACGAGTCGCCTTACATGAGCTACGGCGTGGTCAGCGCCAACGGCCAGGTGAAGAACCATGTGCCGATTCAATTGCCCGGCGCGCGGCTGCCGCACGACATGGCCATCACCAGCAACTATTCCATCCTGCATGACCTGCCGTTGCTGCATGAAGAAAAAGCACTGGCGGCCGGCCGTCACAAGCTCGAATTCCATCCGGAAATGTCGACCCGGTTCGGCGTTATTCCGCGCTACGGCGACTCGGATTCCATTCGCTGGTTCGAGTTTTCACCCTGCTTTCTCTACCACACCGTCAATGCCTGGGAAGAGGGCGATGAAGTGGTGATGGTGGGTTGTCGCTACATGCCGGCGCGCACGGCATCCGGCGATATCGATTCCAAACGCACGGCACGCGACATTGCCGAGTTGAAAATGAATGCCCGCTTGTGGCGCTGGCGGATGAACATGAAGACCGGTCAATGCAAGGAAGAGCCGATCGATGATCGCTACAACGTCGAGTTTCCCTCGTTCCGCGCCGAGCGCATCGGGCAAAAGACTCGTTATGCCTACCTGGTCGATCACAATCCCGAGATGCTGCACTGGACCGGCATTCGGAAATTCGACACCGACACCGGCCAGTTGCTGGGCGCATTCAGTGACGGTCACGCGCATTCGTGGTACTCCGAGCCCTGGTTTGCCCCGGCCGGTCGCGGCAGCGCCGAGGATGATGGTTACGTGGTGGTCTTTCGCTGGGACCAGGCCAACCGTGAGCAGCAGCTCCAGGTCTTCGATGCCCGCGACATCAACCCCGGTCCGATCGCGCGGGTAAAAATGCCGGTGCGGGTGCCCTCGGGCTTTCACGCCTGCTGGATCAACCACGAGCGCATCGCCGACATTCGCAGCGCCTGATGACCATGTCCCGGCCAGGGACATCGGTTTCCTGGCCCGGTTCATGTTAAAAGGAGGTCTGGATCTCCTCGGAAGCCAGACATGTTGCCGTTTCGAATTCTGATGCTCTTGTTTGTACTGGGCCCGGTTGCGGCTCAGTCCGATACCCGTCTCAACCAGGGGCCCAAGCCCGGCGCCCAGGGCGAGTCGGTCATGGTCAGTACCCAGTTGCCGATTGTCACCGAAACCGCGCTCGAGGTCTTGCGCAACGGCGGCAATGCCGTTGATGCCATGATCACCGCGGTATTCTTGCAGCACGTGGTCGATTACCACCAGGTGTCGCACTTCGGCATCATGTCCGGTATCTTTTACGACGCGGCCACGGGCGAATATCATGTCATCAGCGGCAATGGCGTCCGGCCGCTGGCCAGCCGTTGCGGCAAGGGCGACCCATCGGCGGTATCCATTGGCGGCACGGTCAAGGCCATGGAGGCGCTGGTCGAGCGCTGGGGCACGCTGGAATGGCCGGACTACCTTGAGCCCGCCATCGAAGCGGCCGAAACCGGTGTCGAAGTCAGTTCCTTCATGTACGGCATCAATTACCACTTCATGCAGACCGGTGAGGAAGACAGCCTGATCGACAATCGCCAGGCGCGCGAATTCTACATGCCCGATGGTTTTCTGGTACCGGTCGGCGAGCGTTGGAAAATGCCGGCCCTGGCCGAGCACCTGCGGACCCTTGCCGACGAAGGCGCCGACTACATGTACACCGGTGGCTGGGCCGAGAAGTTCGTCGAGGCCGCCCGTGACCGCGGACACTGCGTGGCGCCTGAGGATCTGGCCGAATACGAGGTCGTCTGGCAGGAGCCGGTCCGCTTCGCCTACGGCGATCATCAGATCATCGGTTCGGCGCCGCCGGACACCGGTGGCGCCTTCGTGGGCCTGAGCCTGAACATGCTCCAGCATTTCGACCTGGCCGATCGACCGCACTTTAGCGAGTCGGCCGAAACCCTGGAAATCATGGCGCGGGTGTTTGGCCGTGCCACTGATGAAACCCGCCTGACCATCAATGACCCGCTGGCCGTGCGGGTACCGATCGATGTCTGGTCCGATCCGGCCTACGGTGCGATGGCCGCCGAACTGGTCCGCCAGACCATGCCGCTCGAAGGGGTCAGTCTGGCCGCACCCGACAGCACGGACAATGATGACCCGGAGTCCATGGGCAGCGACCATAACGTGATCGTCGATGCCGAAGGCAACTGGTTCTCGGTCCTGCACACCGGCCATGGCGGCGCACCGGGTGTGTTCATCGACGGCGTGGCCATGCGCGGTTCCACGGCGCGCGCGTTCACCGAGGGACCGGGGCGGCGGTTGGTGTTGCCGATCACCGCCATCATGGTCGAGCGCGACGGTGAACCCTGGCTGGCCATGGGCTCGCCCGGCACGCCGCCCCAACCGGTGACCCAGACCCTGGTCAATATCCTTGACTGGAACATGGACCCGGTCGATGCCGCCGCAGCTCCTCGTTTCTGGGCCTGGCGCAACAACCAGGCGCGGATCGACATCGAGTCTCGCATTGGTGACGAAGTGCGCAGCGGCATCCGCGCTGCCGGCCTGGAGCTGAAGGACCTGGGCCCGTATTTCTGGTCGACCGGCTCCATGCAGATCGTCTGGCGCGATCCGGAGACCGGTCTTTTGCATGGCGCGACCGACCCGCGCCGGCTGGGCTGGGCCGAGGGCTTTTGATCCGGCCGGATTCAGTCTCAGGCGTGCTTGAGCCGCAAGGCATTGCCGACCACGAACAGGCTGGACAAGGCCATGGCGGCGGCCGCCAGCATGGGTGAGAGCAACACGCCGAAGGCCGGGTAAAGCACCCCGGCGGCTACCGGAATCAGCGCGCTGTTGTAGGCAAAGGCCCAGAACAGGTTCTGGCGGATGTTGCGCAAGGTGGCTCGCGAAAGGCCGATGGCCTCGGGTACCTTGCCAAGGTCACCGGCCATCAACACCACATCGGCCGATTCGATGGCTACATCGGTGCCGGTGCCAATGGCGATGCCGACATCGGCCTCGGCCAGGGCCGGGGCGTCATTGATGCCGTCTCCGACGAACGCAATGCGGCCATGTTGTTCAGCCAGCGTTTTCACGGCCTCGACCTTGCCTTCGGGCAGGACCTCGGCGATCACCGTATCGATCCCCAGTTCCTTGGCAATCGCCTCGGCCGTGGATTGGCGGTCACCGCTGACCATGGCCACCTTCAGGCCCAGACGGTGCAGGGCATCGATGGCCGCCGGTGTGTGCTCGGCAATCGGGTCGGCTACGCCGATTACCCCGGCCAGGGTGTCGTCAACCGCCACCAGCACCGGGGTCCTGGCCCGATCGGACAGTGCGTTCACACTCGATTCGGCCGCCTCGACATCGATGTGCTCCTCGGCCAGCCATTTGGCGGTACCGATCAATACCTGTTGGCCCGAAACCCTGGCCTTCACGCCCTTGCCGGTCAGCGACTCGAATTCATCGGCCTGGATCGTCTCCAGCTTGCGCTGGTTGGCGGCCTCGACAATGGCCCTGGCCAGCGGGTGTTCCGAATCCTGCTCTGCCGATGCCGCCACACCCAGTAATTGATTTTCGTCCCAGTCGTTGAATGCGACGATGTCGGTGACCTGCGGGCGGCCCTCGGTCAGGGTGCCGGTCTTGTCCAGCGCGACCACGCGTACCGAACGCAACTGCTGCAAGGCATCCCCGCCGCGAAACAGGATGCCGTGTTCGGCGCCTCGCCCGGTACCGACCATGATCGAGGTCGGCGTGGCCAGGCCCATGGCGCAGGGGCAGGCAATGATCAACACCGCCACTGCATTGACCAGGGAAAAACTTAGCGCCGGTTGTGGGCCAAACAGCAGCCAGATGATGGCCGTGAGCACGGCAATACTCATGACCACCGGGACAAAAACCGAAGTGACCCGATCCACCAGCGCCTGAATGGGCAGCCGGGCCGCCTGGGCCTTCTGCACCATGGCGACGATCTTCGCCAGCACCGCATCGGCGCCCAGGTCGGTGGCCTCAATGACAAGTCTTCCGGTCTGGTTGACCGTGCCGCCGACCACCTTGTCGCCACTGGACCGCCGGGCCGGTTCGGGTTCGCCGGTCAGCATGGACTCATCGATTCTCGTTTCGCCCTCGATGATCTCGCCATCGACTGGAATCGACTCACCGGGTCGAATGCGGACCCGGTCACCGCGCCGGACCTGCTCGATGGCTATCTCGACGACCTCCCCGTCACGTTCGACCCGGGCCGTGCGCGCTTGCAGTCCCAGAAGTCGCTCGATGGCCGCGCCGGTTCGTCCCTTGGCGCGGGCCTCCAGGACTCGCCCGAGCAGAATCAGGGTGACGATCACCGCGGCCGGTTCGTAATACACATTGGCCGTACCTTCGGGCATCACGCCGGGGGCAAAGGTCGCCACCACCGAGTACACCCAGGCCGCGCCGGTGCCCACGGCGACCAGCGAGTTCATGTCCGGGTGACCGCGGATCAGGTTGGGCAGGCCAATGCGGAAAAACATCAGCCCCGGGCCGAACAACACGACGCTGGTCAACACGAACAGGATCAGATGCAGATTGAATGTGCCAATCAGTTGGTGAACACCATGATGCATGGCGGGCACGAAATGGCCCCCCATTTCCAGAATGAATATCGGCACGGTCAGGACCAGCGCCAGCCAGAAGCGGGATTTCAGAAGCCGGTAGTGCTCGTCGCTGCGATTCAGGCCCTGGCGGGGTCGCGCGCCTGCGCTGATTTCAGCCGGGTACCCGGCCTGACTGCAGGCTTCGGTGAGCTCGTCCAGCCGGGTCAGGCCCTCAATGTACTCCACGCTTGCTTGCTGACTGGCCAGGTTGACCCGGGCCGATTTCACCCCGGCGACCGCGGCCAGCGCCTTTTCCACCCGCGAAGTGCACGAGGCGCAGTGCATGCCTTCAATCTCCAGGCTGGTTTGTGTGGTCACCACCGGGAAGCCGGACTGATCCAGGTTGTTCAGTAGCTCGGAAAGCCTTTCTTCGGACGGCCAGTCCAGGGTCACGGACTGTTCGGCCAGATTGACCTGCACGTCATGAGCTTCCGGAAGCTTTTCCAGCGAGCCCCGCAGCCGCTGTACACAGGAACCGCAATGCAGGTTGCGCACGGGCAGAGTCAGTGTTGCCATTGTCCGGATTCGAGATTCGAGTGAAGTGACCGTCATTTTACGCCGATGCTTCCAGGTGATCGCAGATCCGACAAAACGAATCCGAAACGAGTAAAGTGAGGATTCCTTCAAGACAAGTGGAAACTGACCATGAGTATCTGGAGACTGTTGGGCGTGGCATTGCTGGTGGTGGGGCTTGGACTGCTGTATTTCGGCTGGCAGGCCACCGAGGGCTTGGGTGAACAGGTCCATGAAATGGTGACTGGCCGCTATACCGATGAAACCATGTGGTACCTGATCGGCGGCGGCGCAGCGGCCCTGGTCGGCGCCTTGCTGGTGCTATTCGGAGGCAAGACCCGGTAGTGAGCCACTGTGCGCGAAGGGCGTACCCGGGCCCGCTGTCCCGATGCAACCTAATGAGGAATCGGGACAGTGGTCGTGTGCTGAAGACGATCAAGGAACCACCGATCACACCAATCCTCGGGGAGATTATTGGTAGGGGACGAGAAGCATCGGGTGGTATCCGACCGATCATGGACTGACCGGGTGATCGGCGTGGTCGAATGCTTCGAGTTTGGTGGCCTTGGGGTCGGTCCGGTCTTCAAGTCGATGATTGGACGCAGAGTAACCTCCGTTTCGCAATGGGTGGCTTCCATGGCCCGGGTAAAGCCTGGTGCTCTCCGCCGCCACCCGGTCAGTTCATGATCGGTCAAATACCACCCGATGCGACAGGTAGGAGAAGGTTGAAAGTCTGGTGGTGGCCGAGTCCGAACTCCCCCATCAATCTACTCCCACCCGACAAGCGACGAGTGGGCTTGACCGGGGCCGGGCTCGAGGTGACGGAAGCAAGCAGTGCATTTCCGTACTCGAAGCGTCTGAAAAGTCTGCTAACGCCAAGCCCCTGCCCATCGATACAAACGAAATTCGGTCGGCACCAAAACGCCACGGAACTCAAAGCGTCGACCCCGCCGTTCACCTCGAGCGCGGCCCCGGGCAAGGCCACTCGTCGCCCCGCCCCCTCAATCCCAAAAGGCTTATCAGAACTCCGCACGCCACACGATGTCCGATTGACCTGGAAGGCTCTTCCGGGAAAGTTCATGCTGAAAGGTTTGAATCGCGCAATGCTGTGGCTGGTCGTCGGCCTGTTGTCCGTGACGGCATTCGCGGACCAGGACACCGGCCCGGTACAGCGCGATCATATCGAGGCCGAGCTGGTTGCAGCGGTCACCAGCGTTCAGCCGGGGACATCGTTCACGGTTGGTTTGCGCCTGTTGCCCGATCCGGGCTGGCACACATACTGGAAAAACCCGGGCGATTCCGGGTTGCCCACCGAGATTCGCTGGACCCTGCCCGAAGGCGCGGTTGCCGGCGAGATCGACTGGCCATACCCCGGCCCCATGCCCATGGGGCACCTGGTCAATTACGGTTACAAGGATGAACACCTGCTGCCGGTCACCATCGAGGTTCCGGCGGACTTTCCACTGGACCGGGATTTCGTCATCGAGGCCGATGCAGAGTGGCTGGTGTGCGAAGAAATCTGCATTCCGGGCGATGCCCGGCTGCAACTGAGTCTGCCGGTGAAGGATCAATCGCCGGAGATCAACACGGACCACCGAAGGTTGTTCGAATGGGCCGAGAACCGCCAGCCCGAACCGGTGGACTGGCCGGCTGTCTTCAGCATTGAAGGCGGACAGCTCAGCCTGCAGATCGAAACCGCGGACCTGATGGTTGGTGATCAGTGGGAATTCTACTCGGCCGTCGAAGGCCTGGTCGATCATGCCGAACCGGCCACGGTGAACGTCGCCAATGGCCAGATTCTTGTCGCCCAGAAACTGTCCACGTTCATGTCCCGGGAACCGGACGCTCTGCGTTTTCTCCTGGTTGATCCGGAGCGTGAACAGGCCTGGTCGCTGGAGGCCGAGCAGGGCGATCTGCAGACCATCGCGGGCTTGAGCGAAGATGCTCAGGTCGGCTGGGCCCTGGCGATTCTTCTGGCGCTCGCCGGCGGGGTGTTGCTCAACCTGATGCCGTGCGTGTTTCCGGTGCTGTCGATCAAGGCCATGAGCGTGGTCGGTGGCGGTGATGACCAACGTGGCCATGGACTGGCCTATACCGCTGGCGTTCTGGTGAGTTTTGCGATCCTGGCAGGCATTCTGCTGCTTCTGCGTGCAGGCGGTGAGGCGATCGGCTGGGGCTTCCAGCTTCAGTCGCCATTGTTTGTCGGTATTCTGATCTACGTATTGTTTACCCTGGGCCTGTCACTTTCAGGACTATTCGATTTCGGCACCCGCCTGATGGGGGTGGGCCAGGGACTGACCGAAAAAGGCGGCCGACGCGGTTCGTTCTTTACCGGCATTCTGGCCTGCGTGGTCGCCAGTCCATGTACCGCACCGTTCATGGGTACTGCGCTGGGTGTTGCCGTCTTCATGCCGTGGCCCATGGCCATGAGCGTGTTCCTGGCGCTGGGACTGGGGCTGGCATTGCCCATGCTGGTGCTGAGTTTCAGCCCGACCCTGGCCGGCAAGATGCCCCGGCCCGGGCCATGGATGGACACCTTCAAGCAGGCCATGGCTTTTCCCCTGTACCTGGCGGTGGTGTGGTTGCTGTGGGTGTTGGCCCGACAGACCGACGCCAACGGTCTGGCCGCATTCCTGGCCGGCATGGTGGCGCTGGCCTTTGCCCTGTGGCTGGGCGGCAAGCGCGACCGGGGACCGAACCTGTCGGTGGCCCGACATGCCGGGGTGGGTCTGAGTCTGATCGCCGCCGTGGCCGCATTGGGCACGGCCGTGCAGCAACACAGCCAGACCACCACCCCGACCGAGGCCTGGTGGGAACCCTGGTCGGTCGAGCGACTGGACGAACTGCGTGCCGACTCGCAACAGGCGGTGTTGGTCAACATGACAGCCGACTGGTGTGTGACCTGCCTGGTCAACGAGCGTGTGGCCCTCAACACGGATCCGGTACGTCAGGCGATGAGTGAACATGATGTGGTCTACCTCAAGGGAGACTGGACCCGACGTGACCCGGCCATTACCGAGTATCTGTCAGAATATGGTCGTAACGGCGTGCCGCTATACGTGGTCTATCCGCGCAACGGAGACGATCCGAGGGTTTTGCCACAGGTATTGACACCCGGCCTGGTGCTCCAGGCGATTGAACAACTCTGAACAAGGAGATCTGAACAATGAAGAACCGTTTCCTGCAATTGCTGGCAACCGCGACCCTGGTCGCTCTAGCCTCCAGCCTTTCGGCTGCCCCCGAGATCGGCAAGCCCGCACCGGACTTCAGTGTCGTCGACACCGCCGGTGAAGTCCGTTCGTTATCCGAATTCGAAGGCCGGATGGTCATCCTGGAATGGACCAACCACGAGTGTCCGTTCGTGGTCAAGCACTACGAGCCCGGCAACATGCAGATGCAGCAGCGCATGGCCCGTGACGAGCACGATGCGGTCTGGCTGAGCGTCATTTCCTCCAGGCCGGGAGCCCAGGGACACGTTTCGGCCGAAAAAGCCGATGAGCTGACCCGTGATCGAAACGCCTACCCAACCGCAGTGTTGCTGGATGAAGACGGTGAAATGGGGCGGGCCTACGATGCGCGGGTGACCCCGCACATGTACATCATCGATCCGGAAGGCATGCTGCTGTACATGGGCGGCATCGACTCCAATCCCAGCCGCAATGCCGATGACATTCCCGATTCAACCCAGTATGTCGTGGCTGCACTGAACGAGCTGGCCGCCGGTGAAGAGATCAGTGAGCCGGTCACGCGGCCTTACGGCTGCACGGTGCATTACTGATCCGACTGCTGAGGGGTCAGGATTCAGGGGTCAGGGGTCAGTTGGGCGGGGTATAGTCTGGTTTTCTTGAAACAAGAGATCGGACATGGCTGACAAGAAGGCTGCCCCTGAAACGCTTTGCATTCATGCCGGCGCCGGGGACTATCCGGCGCCGTTCGGGTTGAATACCCCGGTGGTGACCAGTTCGGCGTTTGACTACCGCGCCGATCATGTGCGTTATCCGCGCTATCACAACACCCTCAACCACGACCTGGTGGCCACGCGGGTCGCGGCTCTGGAGGGCGCCGAGGCCGGACTGGTCACGGCCAGTGGCATGGGCGCCATCAGTGCAGTCTTTCTCGGCCTGATGAGGCCGGGAGATCATGCCATCGTGCTCGATGGGATCTACGGCGGCACGATCGATCTGATCGAGGGGCTGCTCAAGCCGCTGGGCATGACGTTTTCCGTCTGGGACGGGGGTCCCGATCACCTGGATGACCTGGTGACCGAGCGCACCCGGTTGATTCATGTCGAGTCACCGACCAACCCGCTGATGCGGGTGATCGACCTGTCCCGGGTTGCCGAGTGTTGCCGGGGGCACGGCTTGGTCAGTGTCATCGACAACACCTTCGCCACACCCATCCTGCAACGCCCGATCGAGTTCGGTTTCGATCTGGTCGTGCATTCGGCCACCAAGTATTTCGGTGGCCATTCCGATTTGCTCTCAGGTGCCGTGGTAGGCCGGGCTGACCTGATGGATGCCATACGCCCCACGGCTATCCGCATCGGTTCCAGTCTCAATGGCCAGGATCTCGCCCTGCTGGAGCGGTCCCTGAAAACCCTGGCGGTCCGGATCGAGCGCCAGTCCGAGAATGCAGGGCGCTTGGCCGCGCGTCTGGCGGATCATTCCGGGGTCAGCGAGGTTTTCTACCCGGGCCTGGACAGTCATCCGGATCACGAACTGGCCGGCAGGCAGATGTCGGATTTCGGCGCCATGCTGAGTTTTCGCTTGTCCAGGAATATCGATCCGGAAAGATTTCTGGATCGTCTCGCCCTGATCCAGGCGGCAGTCAGTCTTGGGGGCGTGGAATCGACCATCTGCCAGCCGTCCCGGACCAGCCACGCCAAGCTCGATTCGAAGGAGCGGGACCGCCAGGGCATCGATGATCGGCTGCTGCGCCTTTCGGTCGGCCTTGAAAGTCCTGACGATCTCTGGCGGGACCTTGAGGCGGCGCTGGAAAACGACTGACCCAAGATGCAAAAAAAAGGCCCCGCGGTGCGGGGCCTTGATCGTCTTGCTGACTATTGACGGATCAGTTCGATACGCAGGTTACTGCGTCGTCCGATGCATCGTAGTCGAAGTCGGCGTGCGAGATGTTATCGATACAGAACTCGAAGCTGATCGAATTCTGACGAACGCGATCGCTTTCCAGGAAGGCCACGCCGTTGGAGCCGGTGGGTTCGCTGGTTTCCGTACCGGAGACATCACCGCTGAAGGTGCCGGTGACGGTCGCGCCGGAGACGGTGTTGCCGTCGGAATCGACTACCGTAACGTATGCTTCGCCATTGCGCCATGGGCCTCGCGAACGGACACTGACTTCGATCGAGCCAACGGAGACACTACCGGTTTCGCCGCCGTCATCATCATCGTCGTCATCGTCCGGAATCGCTTCAACAGTCACCTGCTGGCTGGTGGAGTCGCTGTCGCCATCATTGTCGGTGACCGTCAAGGTGACGGTATAGGTGCCATCATTGGCATAGGTGTGACTGACGATTTCACCGGAAGCACTGTTGCTGTCGCCAAAGGTCCATTCAAAGCTTTCGATGGTGCCGTCGGGGTCGGAGCTGGCGCTGCCGTCGAAGGTGCAGCTCAGTTCGTCACAGCTATAGCTAAACTCTGCGGTTGGGGGCTCATTCGGATCGGGATCAGGGTCGGGATCGCCGCCACCGCCGAGATAATCAAGCGCTGCCTGTGCTTGAACTAGGCCGTAGCCGAACTCATTGTTGCGACCCGCCGAACCCAGGTCTTCGGCACTTGCCGCCAGAGCGGCGCGAATTTCCCCTGGAGAAGCATCGGGTGCATAGCTCCAGACCAGGGCGGCCACGGCGGCCACATGCGGCGAAGCCATGGAGGTGCCGCTCCAGGCCTCATGGCCGGATGCCGGAACGGTGCTGACCGTGGAGACGAAGGCCGAGCTGCCAATCTGGTTTGAGGTCAGGTGCTGGCCATCGGCCTGGCTGATGCTGACGGCCGGAATGTTCGAGCAGGCACGATGCGGCGGACCACTGCAATCCAGGGTGCCCAGAAATCCGCCGGGCTCGTTGTTGTAGATCACGGCGCCAACACCACCGCCGGATTCAACGTTCGAGACCTTGTCGCTAAACGAGACCTGGCCACGTTCGCATAACACGACCTGTCCCGACCAGTTGCCGGCCGAGGTGCAAAGTCCACCGTCAACCAACCCACCTTCTGAAGTGGTGCTGGCCGAGCGGTCCAGTGCGGAGGCGGTGTAGCCGGTGTCGACTTCGAGAGCGGCATCGGCAAAAGGAACCGTGCTCAACACATCAACACCGGGGGCTGAAAGTTCCACCTGATCATTGCGCTGCGAGAAGCTGGCCAGGTCCTTGTTGCTGTCGATGGCGGCCACGGAAATGACGGAATCATAGGAGGCCGGGTAGCTGTAAGAGGTGTTGCCGGAGTTGCCGGCGGCGGCCACTGACAGGACGCCCTGATCATAGAGGTCTTGGAAAGCCTGGTCCTCGGTGCTGCTTGAGGTGCCGCCACCGAGACTCATATTGATGACGGTCGAGCCGGCATCGCCACATTCGTAAGCCGCATTGACCAGGCTTGAACTGTAGCTCCAGCCGCATGAACCACCCGACCAGTTGTCGTCACCGAACACCTTGACGATGTGCAGTGCGACATTGCCACTGGGCAGCACGCCGAGTACCCCGCCGCCATTGGCCAGGGCGGCAATGGTGCCCGCGACATGCGTGCCGTGACCGCAGGGGTCAATATACGGGTCGCCACTGCCGGAGTCCGGGCTGGCGGTGACATTGCTGGACTGCAGGTCATCGTGATCGATGTAGTATCCGGAATCGATGACGCAGACATTCTGGTTACCGGCAAACTCATCCGAAACCAGGTCCGCCTGGACCATTTCGATGCCGTAGGGGACTTCGTCGGCCATTGGATATCGACGTTGGTCTACCTCGATATTGGTGATATTGGGGTTGTTCTGAAGCGCGTTGAGCGCCTGGCCGGGGATGGTGATCGCCATGGCATTGATGCTGCGGTTGGTCATGTCGATCTCAACCTGACCACCCAGGGCCTGAATATCGGCCTTGCCTTGGCCAGCCGCGCCTGGGGCGAACTGGACAATATAGCGATTGTCGTCGGCCAGAACGTTGCCTGCAAGAAATAGGCTGGCCGCACCGGCAAGTGCAGTCAGCCACGATGTGGAATGCTTCATTGGATGGGTCCTCTGTATGAATTAACGGGTCAGGGGATGACCAGAACTTGACCAGGACCCACTCCCTTGTCCCCCGGGATCTGGTTGAACGCAAACGATTGCCGAGCCCATTGACAGCAGGCACGGCAAACCGCGCGACGCGTCTTTGGAGCTGGTATTGGCTTCAATCAAAATAGCGTTTCTGGTCTTGAGTTTTAGTGTCGAACGTGAAACGGCTCACGAACTTATCTATTTACTTTGCGCACACTCTCGCCCCGATGTCAAGGGTGAAAAGTCATAAATTGGCAGATTTTCAGCGCCATGCCTCGGCAGATATTGGCTATATCGTTGAAAGTCGATGCTGCGAGCCGACCTCGGGTGGGGAGTTTCGCTGAAGGCCTCGCCACCGCGTCGAACTGAAGCGAAATTCCCCACCCGAGGCCGGCTTGTTCCGGAACGAAGCCCGAGCCCTGAGGTACACTAGTCAGGCTTCTCTTTACCTTTGTGAAGGTGGGACTTTGCTATTCTCACAGGCGACCCTGGAAGCAGGCTCATCGAGCCGCCAATCAGATATTCACGACATGCGTGCCCCGGAAAGCGAGCCTCCAAATTTCGAACACAGTTTTCATTCCCTGGGCGAGGGGTTTCATTCTCGCCAGGAGCCTGCTGCGGTCCGGGCGCCGGAGCTGATCGCTCTCAACCGGGATCTGGCCGAGCAGATCGGCCTGGACCCCGACTGGCTGGCCGGTCCGGACGGTCTGGCCATGCTCTCGGGCAATCAACCACCCGATACGGCGAGGCCTTTGGCCATGGTTTACGCCGGACACCAGTTTGGCAACTGGGTGCCGCGCCTGGGAGACGGTCGCGCCCTGCTGCTGGGCGAGATGGTTGGTCACGACGGCGCCCGGCGGGATGTGCAATTGAAGGGTGCGGGGCCGACCCCGTTTTCGCGCGGCGGCGACGGACGCTCATCCATCGGGCCGGTGGTGCGTGAGTACCTGGGCAGCGAGGCCATGGCCGCCCTCGGCATTCCGACCACTCGCGCGCTGGCGGCCGTTTCGACCGGCGAGCACGTTTTCAGGGAAAGACCCGAGCCGGGCGGCATTCTGTGCCGGGTTGCGATCAGTCATATTCGCATCGGTACTTTCGAATACTTTGCCCGCAGCGGTGATGCCGATCGCCTCGCGCTGCTGGCCGACTACGTGATCCGGCGACATTTTCCCGAGTTGATCGATCGCGAGCAGCGCCACCTGGACCTGCTTGGGCAGGTGGTTGAGCGCACCGCCGATCTGGTTGCACAGTGGATGCTGGTCGGATTCATACACGGCGTCATGAACACCGACAATCTCTCGATCGTCGGCGAAACCATCGATTACGGGCCTTTCGGGTACCTGGATGTCTTCGATCCGGACACGGCCTACAGCTACATTGACCGGCGCGGACGCTATGCCTGGAACCGCCAGCCGATGATCGCCCAGTGGAATCTTTCGCGCCTGGCCGAATGTCTGCTCGAGTTGATCGATGAGGATCAAACGGCCGCGGTCGACCAGGTCAACGAGGTCCTGGGCACGTTCAAGGCACGCTTTGAGGCCCGTTTCCATGCCGGTCTCGGCGCCAAGCTCGGGCTGGCCGAGAAGCGTCCCGGGGATGTCGAGCTGGCCCTGGGGCTGCTGGAGCGCATGCATGAACAAAAGGCCGACATGACCTTGACCTTTCGACGCCTGGCAGCCCTGGACAGTCGTGATACCGGGGGCGACCAACCCGTTCGCGAACTGTTCGAACAGCCCGAGTCATTCGATGCCTGGGCCATTGAATGGCGTCAACGCCTGGCGACGGAAAAGCGACCCGATGCCGACCGACGAAAGGCGATGGAGGCGGTCAACCCGGCGTTTATCCTGCGCAATCACCTGGCCCAGCAGGCCGTGGATGCAGCCATCGAGAACCTGGATTTTGAGCCGATGAAACGTCTCGTCCGGGTGCTTGACCGACCCTACGAGGACCAACCCGAACAGGCTGACCTGGCGCGACCCCCCAGGCCCGATGAGCGTGTACGGCATACTTTTTGCGGAACTTGAAAGCGCACTTCCATCAACTCGTCTTGCGCCCGAAACGTGGCGGGAGTGTCCACCAGGTCCAGACCACCAGCAGGGCAAAGACCGTGTAGGCAAACACGAACATCCACCAGGGCAGGTCCAGGTACAGGTAACGCCCCACCCAGAATTCGATGAAGGATTGGTCGTAGAATGCCTGTCCGGCTGCGCGCCTGAGTTCCTGTTCCCAGATGGTCAGCGGGCACAGCCGGCCCAGCCAGGCCTGCAGCACGACAATGATGATGGTGACCAGGTGAGCCATTCGAAACCAGCCATTGCGTACCCAGCGCCAGCCGCGCCACATGCCCAGCAGGATCATCAATTGCCCGACAATCACGAAGATCACCACCAGGCCGTGGACGGCCAGGATGATATCGGCCGCCAGGCCGGGATGGGGAATCGATTGATAGATCGAGTCGGCCATATTGCCACATGTTAACCCGGCTATTGCATAAATGTCCGGATGCAGGAGCCTGGAGAGCAGTGTTTCCGGGGCGTGGCGCGCAGATTTTTCAACCGGAGCATAGTTCACACTATGTGAGGATGGAAAAATTGAGCACGCACCCCGGAAACGCTGCTATACCGGGCAGCAGAGCGGTCCGGCGCCGGAGATTTATGCAATAGCCGGGTTAACCCGTCTTGACCGCAATGGTCTTCGTGCGACCATCACTGCCAACATTGGCGTTGACCAGTGGCAGGTTGATGGACAGTCTCTGGATGAAGTGATGCGAATCGCTGATCAACGCATGTACGAATGCAAGCGCCTGGGACGCAATCGGGTCATTGCCGGCCCCGATGCGTCTTGACCCACCGGATCTTCACGGCATCGATCCGTCACGCAGGCATTCCGAACGAATCAGTGTTTCGTGATGTCTTGCTCAAGGATGCGATTGACCTTCAGGATGGCATCCGGGTGTTCAAGAATGCCCGCATGACTGGCATCAATTCCGTAAACCTGGGCCGCTGATTGTTGCGCCTCAGGTCGGAGCAGGCTGCTCAGCGCGATGACACCGTCACTGGTGCCCCGGGTCAGACGGTCGCCGCCATGGTGGCTGAAAAGGAGAGACTTCCGGATCGATTCAGGCAGGACAGCGGTCTCGCCGTGATGGTTGGATTCCACGAACAAATTGGCGAGAAACTCGCTGTTCGGAGCCAGGTCCTTCCAGACCGGCAGCACGATTGGAGAGGAATCCGTGGCTCGACCGGCTGCAGCGTGCCCACCCCAGGGCGTGGACAGGGTGATGAAGTGTCCGACCTCGGCTGGTGACTGGCGTGCGTGACGATTGAGCAGAAACTGTCTCGCCACCAGTCCGCCCATGCTGTGGGCGATTACGTGCAGTCGTTCAATGCCGTGGCGCAACTCCAGTTCGAGCATGATGTTGGTCAGGTATTCGGCATTCTCGTTCAACCCGATCCCCGAGGGATAGTAATAGATCCATGGCTGAAAGCGCTCCGGATCGAGGCTGGCGATCAGCTTGGAAAAGACCCGTGGAGTACCATTGATGCCATGGACCAGCAGCACCGGCTCGCGCTCGGGATCATAGGTGTCCAGCAAGTAGACACCGGCATGGCCACCCAGCATGAAGTCGACCGGGCGCCACAGGCTATCGGTGGCCACATCGGTTGCGAAACGTGCGTGATCCAGGGTCGTGACCTCACCGAACGCAGTCGCCTGACCGAGACTGGACATCATGCGAGCCCCTTCACCGAAAAAGCTGCCGCGCTCGCGGCTCAGCTCGATGTGCAGATCACCCACTGCCTCGTTGGTGTCTGCGATGACAAGGTCGATCTCCGGTTCGAACAGGCCGGGGCCGCAATGGAATGCTTGGCCATCTTCATGGAGGACCAGCGGGTCGCCATGTGTGTAGGAGAGGTCTCCATCCCGGCTGCGGAAGGCCAGAATTCGATAGTTACTTGGTTGCGCGGCAAACACCCATCCACCGGGCGAGTCCATGACGAAGTGATCGGCCGGACGGATGACATCCGAATGCAGGCTGGTTTCTCCTTCCACCAGAATCACGATATACGGACCTTGCTGGTCGCGATCTGAGGCGATGGTTCCGGAAATGATGCATGCGCTATCCATCTGGGCCATCTGGCGATGGGCATCGCGCAGCATGCATCCGGATAATCCGACTGCAAGAACCATCACCATGAACAGCGACAATGGACGCAAGGGCATGTACCTGGAAGTTCAAACCATGTGTCTTACCTTACTACATGACAATGCTTGGCGCCCTGCAGCACCTGTCGAACCCGGATGAGATTGAATTGTCGATCCTTGGGGATGAAAACCCGACCCATCAGGCACTCGTTATCCAGTCCCTTGCCCGTTCGAGCGTTTGCGCATCGTCAGTGTTGCAGGTCAACGTATGATCAAGCTCGTCGCCACTCGGCGGCTCGAATGACTGCAACTGCTTGTCCAGCACTTCCAGACCCGCTTCGGATGGGTCCTTGCCTGCGGCATTGCGTGACCGTATCCGCTCACGCAGAACCGCCGGATCGGCATGGCAGTGCAGCAGGCCGAAGGGCATGTCCAGGCGGCTGGCCAAGTCTCGAAACGCTGTTCTCTGATTGCGCCGGACAAAAGTCGCATCGACGATCACGGAGTAACCGTACCTCAGCAGTGTTTCGGCGATATCAAGTAGCGTTTCGTATGTTTTTTCGGTTGCTTCGCGTGAATAGATGCCGGTCGAGAGCGCCGAACGGCTGGGGGCTTCGGCATCGAGATCGAACAATCGTTTGCGCTCGACATCCGAGCGCAGGCGAACCATTCCGCAACAGGCCAGCAGTCGTTCAGCCAACCACGACTTGCCGCTGCCTGACACGCCCACGGTGATGACCAGTCGTGGTGAAGTCGGCTGGGTCCAGGCTCGGGCCAGATCAAGATAATCGTTGACCTCTGTTGTGAGTTTTTGTCGATCCTTTGCAGCGAGTTCCTGATCCTCAAGCTGCAGGGCCGTGACCTTGGCGCGCACCAGGGCGCGATAGACCAGGTAAAGTCTGAGCAGTCCCACACCTTCAAAATCTCCGGTCCGGGTCAGGTACTCATCCAGCAAGGTCCATGCCAGGGCAGCCGCGCCCCGGTCATGCAGATCCATGACGGTAAAGGCCAGGTCGTTGATGACATCGATCCAGCGCAAGTCCTCGTTGAACTCGATGCAGTCGAACAGGCGGACCTGGCCTTGAAAAATCGTGACATTGCCCAGGTGGGCATCGCCATGGCATTCACGCACGAAGCCCTGATTGAACCTGAGCTCGATCAGGGAACGGCTGTTCTGCAGCTCCGAATCGGTCCATGACCGCAGCATGGCGATCTGTTGCTGCCTTGATTGCGGCAACAATTCGGCCAGAGTGTCCAGATTATCGTGCATTGGAAAGGAGACCTGCTCAAGGCTGCCGAAGCGCCCTTCGGGGCGGGCGACCTCGGCCTGGCCGTGCAACTGTGCCATCTGCCGGCCCAGTTCTCGCACCTGCTCGCTCTTGAGCTGATTATTGGCAAGCAGGCGATCGAACTCCAGGCGGGTATCGAAGCGATGCATGCGCACGGCGTATTCGATGACTTTCTCATCGGCGCCAAAAATTGGTGCGTGTTCCTCGCCGCCCAGCGCCACCACATCGATGTACAGATCCGCTGCATGTCGACGATTCAGGCGCAGCTCCTCGAGACAGTAATGGCGGCGCTTGTCCAGGGTGGAAAAGTCGACAAAGCCCAGATTGACCGGTTTCTTGATCTTGTAGACATGCTCACCGGACAGCAACACCCACGAGATGTGGGTTTCGATCAACTCGACCTGGTCGACCGGGTGGGGATAGACCGCCGGATCTTGCAGTGCTCGAATCAGGGCGGATTCCATGTTCAAGTCCGATTGGGTTCTTTACGCTCGTTGTCGCTTTCGAAGCAGCGTCAGGCCTCCTCGCGAGGGCCATAGTCGTAATCGCCGCCGGCTTCAAGCGCGCGCAGGTAAGCCGGCCTGGCCTGAAAGCGCTGAACAAAGGCGACAATATGAGGGTGACTGTCGCCGATGGTGCCCCCGGCCACGGCCGCCTCGAGTGGAAAACTCATCTGGATGTCGGCGATACTGATCTGATTGCCGGCAAACCACTCGTGTTCGGACAGATGTTGATCGACATAGCCGAAATGGGTGCGAATCTGGTCATTGATGAACGCCTGGTCGACCTTGTCGGCAATACCCCTGGCAATCGGGCGCACGAAAAACGGCATCGGCCCGGTCCGGACCCGTTCGAATACCAGCCGCAGCAGCAACGGTGGCATCAGTGATCCCTCGGCATAATGCAACCAGAAATTGAACGCCCAGTAATCATCGTCACCTGGTTTCGGCGCCCATTGGTCATCACCGTATTGACGAGCCAGGTATTCGACGATGACAGCCGACTCGGCCAGGGTCAGATCGCCATCCCTCAACACCGGCGACTTGCCCAACGGGTGCACTTTCTTCAACGCCGCCGGCGCCAGGCCGCTTTTCTTGTCACGCTCGTAGCGCTTGATCTTGTACTTCAGATCCAGCTCTTCAAGCAGCCAGAGAATACGTTGCGACCGCGAGTTTTCAAGGTGATGAAGCGTGATCAAATCGGTGACCTGGTGGAAGAATATCGTTATGTTATTAACCCGGCAGGTATGTAGATCGCATTCAGCCGCAGTGTGGCTTTCGTCTGCAAGGCAGCGAAACGCCACTGTAGTCATTCTACAGCAAGTTTCGATAACGCAGTCTGACGAAAGCCACACTGCGGCCTGTCATTAAAAATCAATAGGTTAGGGGCTTCAAGCAGGCCCCGACTCTGCGTTCTCGCTCTTGCCAATGGAATCACCATTACCTGCGAGCGACGCCTTGATTCGGGGCCTGCTTGAAGCCCTGAATGTGATCTACATACCTGCCGGGTTAATAGCGCATTGCCGTTGAAATCTGATTCAGAATTGATGTGTAATCAAGATGCGTGAGAACCGGTCAGCTTTTACACACCAGAGTCAAGCGAGTCATGATCATGAACGAGAAAAGAGTCGATGTGGCCATCATCGGGGGCGGAACGGCCGGGATGGTCGCGTACCGTCAGGCGAAGCAATACACCGACAGCGTGGTGCTGATCGAGGGCCAACAATTTGGCACCACTTGCGCGCGGGTCGGCTGCATGCCCAGCAAGTTGCTGATCAGCGCTGCCGAGGCCCATCACGGGGTGCAGCATGCCGATCGGTTCGGCATTCACGCCGGCCGGATTGGAGTCGATGGGGTTGCAGTCATGAACCGGGTCCGCAATGAGCGCGACCGGTTTGTCGGTTTCGTGCTCGATTCGATCGAGGAGATACCGGCCGGCGACAAGGTATCCGGGATGGCGCGGTTCGAGGACGACCATACCCTGATCATTGATAAGGACCAACGCATTCGGGCGGACCGGGTGATCATTGCCAGCGGATCACGCACCCACATCGTGCCGTTCCTGGAGGATGCCGGCGAGCATCTGATCACCAGCGACGAGGTCTTCGATTGGGCCGACTTGCCCGAATCCGTGGCCGTGTTCGGCCCGGGCGTGATCGGCCTGGAGCTCGGACAGGCGCTGGCTCGTCTGGGTGTGCGGGTGCGCATGTTCGGTGTCGGGGGCGCCGTCGGTCCCATACAGGATGATGAAATCCGCGCCATCGCGCTGAAGACCTTCAACCAGGAGTTTCCGCTCGACCCCGATGCAAAGACCACCGGTATTCGCAGTACCGAGGCCGGTGTCGAGATTTCGTTCGAAGACCACGACGGCAAGGAAAAGACCGAGACCTTTGATTATCTGCTCGCCGCGACCGGTCGTCGACCCAACGTCGATAGGCTGGGCCTGGACAATACCGGGCTTGAGCTGGATGAGCGTGGTGTACCGCTGTTTGATCGCTATACCATGCAATGTGGCGACAGCCATATCTTCATCGCCGGCGATGCCGACAATGACCTGGCGCTGCTGCATGAAGCCGCCGACGAGGGCCGGATTGCCGGCGCCAACGCGGGTCGCTTTCCGGACGTTCGAACCGGCTTGCGCCGCACCCCCTTGGCAGTTGTATTCACCGACCCGCAAATCGCCACCGTCGGGTTGACCATCCAGCAGGTCGACGAGCGTTGCCAGGGTTGCTACGCCATCGGATCGGTCAGCTTCGAAAACCAGGGCCGCAGCCGGGTCATGGGCAAGAATCGCGGCCTTTTGCGGCTATATGCCGAGCATGGCAGCGGCTTGTTCATGGGCGCGGAAATGTTCGGCCCGGCGGCCGAGCATATCGGTCACCTGTTGGCCTGGGCTGTCCAGAGCCGCATGAGCGTCAGTCAGATGCTCGACATGCCGTTCTACCACCCGGTCATCGAAGAAGGTCTGCGCACCGCGCTACAGGATCTCAATCACCAGCTCAGGCAGGGCCCGGAACGACCTGACAACTGCATGGACTGTGGTCCGGGGGTTTAACCCGGTCAATTCGTCAGGATATCGGCGACCTCGGAACCCAGATGGGTTTCCAGCAGCGCGCGGTACCACTCGGTTTCCAGCAGTCCGCCGTCGGCGGCAAAGAATTCGGTCAGCCAATCCTGCCAATCGTTGTCCAGGGGCATGATGATCCCGAATGTTTCGCCGGGATCGTCAAGTACCGGGTGACGACGCAGGGGCTGGTCCTGATCACGTGCCCGGTAGTAGTTGTAGGCATCGACATAACCAAAGTGAGTGTCCGCTGCAGCAGCGGCAATGATTTCGTCGTTGCTTTCGGCCAGATCCAGCGGCATGTCCGGCCAGTGCTTCTCGGCCAGTCTGCGCAAACGTTGCTCGTGCAGAGTGCCGGCAAAACCCAGCGCACGTTGTCCGGCAAAGGTTTCGGCCAGCCGTGCAGGTTCAGGCAGATCTTGGACGTCACGATGACTGATCAGTACGGCGATATTGGTGACGTAGGCTGGTGAAAAGGCCAACTCCTCGCGCCGGGCCTCGGTAATGGTGACGTTGCCCAGCCCGAACAGGCCGTCCTGCCCATCCCGGATTCGTTGATAGAAACGCGACCAGTCGTCCACTTCGACAAAGTTCAGTTTCACATCCAGATCGTGTTCGCTCCGGACCCAGTCGGCAAAGCGGCGCATGATCTCGACGGTGACCCCGGTCAGGCGGCCCTGTTCGTCATGCCCGGCCCAGCCCTCGGAGGCCACCCAGAGCACGCGCAGTTCAGCCTGTCCGGATTCCAGGCTTTTCTCCAGGGAATCGCCACGATCGGTGGCCAGCGCCTGAGTGGTTCCCCACAGCACCAACAGAAACAGCATCACGAACACGCGAAGACGCATGGTTTGTTCTCTCGTTGAATCAACCCCCATGATAGCGACTCGTGGACCGCTCTGTTCAGCCCGGCCTCGTTCGTGGAAACAAGCGATGCCACAGCCAGCCGGGGTGCAGGTCCTGGCCGGTCACGGCGCGGGACAGGGCGTTTTCACTGTTGATAAGACGGCCGATTCTATGGCCGATGCCGGTTCCGGCGGCCAGTAGCAGTCGATCGCCACTGGCCAGTTCGGTGGCCGGATCGGGGAGCAAGATATTCTCTCCCTCGCGGCACAGCATCAAGGCTTCGACAGGAAGCGACGCTTGCCGGCCCGCGGGGTCGTCCATCAACGCCGCAATGGGTACTTTAAGCCCGCGTTCCATCAATGCGGCAACGGCCGGTGCCCGCCGCTGACTGATGCGCAGGGTGAACAACTCCGGCGGCGTTGCCTGGTCCCAGGATTGCAGGCGCTCGAGTAACTCGCCGGCGACATCATCGGGTCCGGTGATCAGGCGCTTCAGAAATGCCTCGAGCAGGGGCGACTGGATGCGGCTGAGCATGGCGCCGGCGATCACCATGCTGGGCTGGCCGATGAAGTCCGGTTTTGCCGCCCGGAACAGAGGATGGCTGGACAGTCCGTTTTCCAGCACGCCGAAGAACAGCTTTCTGTTGAGTTGACGTGCGGTCATCAGGATGGAGAGATTGTCGACATCGTCGCCGGTGGTCGCCAGCAGTCCGACCGCGTGCTCGATGCCCGCTTCCTGGAGCGTCTCGGCCTGGGTTCCACGCCCCTGGATGGTGCCTGCAGGCAGGCCGGGGATTCGGGCATCGGCCTCGATGACGGTGACCTCCATTCCGATCTCGATCAGCATTTCGTAGGCCGCTTTCCCGAGCGCGCCGAATCCGCACAGGATCCAGCGTCCACGTGGTGGTTGGCGGACCTCGGGCAGCCGTGCTTCAGGTCCGGATTGCAGCCAGTGATAAAGCCGAAAGGCGTTGGGCTGTTCAATGGCCAGGCGCATGCGTCGCACATACTCGTCGACCGGACTGATGGCCTGGTCGGTATCGAACGATCGCATATTGTCGGCGACCTCCACGAAATCGGCCCGGGCATGCACGCTGCATCGACGGTTGAGCAGCTTGCCGGAAATGGCAATCTTGAGATTGACCTGGCTGTCGCTGGTCACGGCCAGCACGCCCATGCACCAGCGGCTGCGCAAGCCCGCGTCGCACAAATTGTCCGGCAGGCGTGCGTCCATGCAGTAGGCGCTGACCGGAGCTCGCATCGGTTCCACCGACAAGGCATCAATCTTGTCCTGGTTGTTGTCGACCACCACGACCGGAAAGTGTCGGTCGGTCAGCGCCTGGGTCAGCAGGCGTCCGGTATCGCCATGACCGCAGACCAGGTAAAAGGGCCGGTCAATGGCGCGCACGGCGCGACGAAAGCGACTGCGCTGCAGGGAGCTTCTGAACGCCGGATCCTGCAGCAGGGAGATGATCGAGCCGATCGAAAACAGCCAGGCGAACACGGTCAGGTAGATGCTGACCATGGTCCACATGCGCTGAGCGGCGGAAAACTCGTACGGCACCTCGCCGAAGCCGATCGTGCTGCCGGTGTAGCTGACCACGTAGAAAGCTTCGAACAGGCTCAGGCGCCAGGGATTGCCCTCATCATCGACACCGGGCATCAGGGTGAAGCCGACCGTGGCGATCGCGTAGGCCGAAATCAGCACCGCCAGCGGAACGCGCATCCGCTGGAAGAACTGGAAGATATAGGAATCGTGCATGGCCAGGCGCTTGCTCAGCGACTGTAGCCGGCGGTATCCATGGTCAGCAGCACCACCGACAGCAGGTTGGCGAGCAATGCGCCTCCGGACAGTGACACGATGGTCGCCATCACCGCCGGCGTCAGGCCGGTATCGGTGACATGAACGGCAATGCCCCAGACCACGGCTGCAGCGATCAGGTGCAAGTCGACAACCAGGCTGGACGCCAGCAGCATGGCGCTCATCTGCGAGCGCTCGCCCAGTTTCATCACGGTTGCGATCAGGCCGACCACCAGCGCGGCGAACAACTCGTAGACGTTGTGATGATCAGGGTTGTCGATCTCGCCGAGAAAGAAACCGAAATTCAGGGTCAGCGCCAGCAGGACGAAAAACCCGAACACCACCTTGCTCATATTCATGTGCATGCACCCTCACTTGATCAGTGAGGGATTATTATGCACACGATCAACTCAGGGCGTTCGTGCAGAGCTATTCATTGACTCCCTAGCGTCGGCGACCGCGCTTCTTGCCTTTCGGGCGTTCCTCGCGAACCTGGATGGATTGGCCGTTGAGTTCGGCGCCATCCAGTTCTGCGATGGCTGCGCGCGCCTCGTGGCCTTCCATGTCGATCATGGCCACACCGCGACAGCGACGGGTGAAGATGTCCATGGGCAATTTCACGCCACGCACCGTGCCACAGCGCGAGAACAGGTCACGGATCTGGCTTTCACGGGTTTCGGGGTGGATATTGCGAACGAACAGAGTTTTCATTATGAGCGGCCTCCGGGCCGGGTTCGGAAACGCCGGTCCGTTGGGTCGCGATGCCGCCTTTTAGGGCACATCGGATCAATCAGGTGGGCGTGTCCGACAACATGTTTCTGGTTACAAACGGGTAATAAGGGTAAGTTGGGCCCGATGGCCGTGGAAACAACCCCCTTCGCGTGCTCGCTACAGTGAAGGTTGAAGGTTTTTTCCACATCGGCTGTAAAAGGGCGTATAGTGGCGCTCGCTGCGGAACACAGCAGTGGTCGAATTTGATCGTTTTCCTCCGAATACCCTTCAAGCTCCTCCATTTCCTGAATTCCAGTACAGCACCACCGGGCAAAGCTCGTCATTCCGGGCGCGCCCGTATTTTCTCTAATTGCACAAGGTAGTAAAAAGTATGACTAGCACCACCGGAACCGTGAAATGGTTCAACGACGCCAAGGGCTTCGGCTTTATTTCCCAGGACAACGGCGGCGCCGATGTCTTTGTTCACTTCAGCGCCTTGACCGGTTCGGGCTTCAAGAGCCTGGCCGAGGGCGCCAAGGTCACCTTCGACGTCACCGATGGCCCGAAGGGTCCGCAGGCGGCCAATGTCGAGACGGTCTGATTGCTGACCGGACACTGGCAAGTTTGCAGAAAAGCCCCGCCTCGGCGGGGTTTTTTTGTGCACGAGTGATGCCCCCCGGGCATTCGGCTACAATGCGAGTTCGATGAGTAACAGCAAGCCAAAAAAACCGCTCGGTGCCCTGCTGGTCGAGCTGGGCCGCATCAGCGAGGCCGAGATCGAGCGGGCCCTCGAGCACCAGCGTCTGCAGGGTGGTTATTTCGGTCAGGCCCTGGTTGATCTGGGTATCATCGATCAGCAAGAGCTTGATCTCGGGTTGTCGACCCAGGCCAACATCCCCTATGTCACGCCTGACCCGGAGCAGATCGACCCCGAGGTCGCCAGCCTGATGCCGGCCATCTGGGCGCAACGACACAATGCCATGCCGATCGAGCGCGACAAGGGCTGGTTGACACTGGTGGTCGATTCTCCGCTGAAATCCGGGTTGGCCGATGAACTGGCCCGACGCACGGGATTGTCGGTCCGTCTGGCCTTGTGCTCACCGCGAGTGCTCAACGATGCCATCCGCAAGGTTTACCATCTTGACCCGGTCCAGGACGGCGCCAGCAGTATCCTGTCACTGGAAGCATTCTGGTCACTGGCCACCTCGCCGCCGGCATCGAGCTGGGGCCTGAGTGTGCGCAGAAATCAGGTCATCGGCTGGATTGATAGCGACGAGCGCATCAGCCGGCATGTGCTCATGCACAACTGGCTGTCATTTCTGGACCAATTGCTGTCACCCCCGCCCTCGAGCGTGCTGCCGCCGCACGGATTGCGGCAATGGCGCGCCACGGTGCGCTCGGACCAGTCCCCACCGGCGGTCATGATCGAAAGTCTGTCCGGTCCTGGCGGTCACGATCTGGTCTTCGAGCCGGTACGCTTCACGAAAAAGACCGGCGAGCAATTGCCATCCACCGAGCAATTGCTGAGCCTGCGCAAGCAAGTGAACAGTCAGGAACGGACGGTCATCGCGGTTCACAGCCCGACTGGACGTTCCGCCAGGGAGCTGGTCACCAAGCTTCCGAAACTGCTGCTCAAGCCCGACCATCGTTCCGTCTGCCTGCTCAGCGAGGGCGCCCATGCCATCAGCGATGATGTGCTGGTCGTACCGCCCCCGGATGACGGCGAGGAAGATGTACTGGAATTCCTGGAGCGACTCAATCTCGACGCGGTCGGCCTGGACATCGAACCGACGCGCATGGACCTGTGGGAACGTATGCTGGAGCTGGCGCCACTGGTGCTGGTCGTGATGACCGGAAGCGATGCTCCGGAGCCCCTGCCTCACGGCGTTGATCGGCTGCTGACACGGCCGGAAGAAAGTGCGCACGGCTGGACCCTGAAATAACTAATCATCCGAGTCTTCGAAACGATCACTGAACAGACCCAGGTATTCGATTGCCCCGATGTCGGGTGATGGTCCGACCTTGCGAGGGAATCCGGGCCCGCGTTGGTCGTATTCGGGACTACCGGACTCCAGGTCGGCATCTCCACTGTTGATGACCGGGCTGGACGGTCGCAGATCACGGGTCGGTGTCAATCCACCATTGTCGGCCAGTGGCTTGAGTTCATGAGCCTGCTCAAAGAGGTTGCCTTCAAGATCGTCGATGTCGGCACCTTCCGGGGCTTCGATCAGGGAGTAGCGGACATCGGCCGTCACGGCCTCGCTGTTGTCCAGTTCCGGCGCTCCGTTGGAGGCAAGGTTTCCGCCTAGAATGACATGATCGATAGCAAGGGTCTCGGCGCCGGAAACATGCAATCCACCTCCGTTTTGACCCGCTTCATTATCCGCGATGGTGGCGTGTCGGACGTCAACTTCTTCGCTTTCGGTGATGAGCAGACCACCACCGCTCCCGCTTGTCTGGTTGCCACTGATGGTGGCGTTGAGCATGGTCACCTGCTCGAACCCTACGACGAATCCCGCGCCGCCGTCCCCTTGTGCATGATTGTCTGTCAGGGTGCTTCCCTGAATCATGAGTTCGGAGCCAAATTTCTGCTCGGTCTCGGCCCAGATGGCTCCGGCGATCTCATTGCTGGAATGATCGATAAAGGTGGTGTTCTCGATGAACAGGCGGGTCGGGCCGGCTGCTTCATCATTGTTCAGGACCCTGTTGTACATGCTTGTCGCCAGGGCCCCTCCCATGGAAGCGTCCCCCCCGGGGAAATCGGCGGTGTTGCCGGCGAAATGGTCGTTCATGCTGGTGATTTCAACCGCCTCCCCGGGGTGGAAAGAGATCCTGTTGTCTTGCATCCCTGCTTCAATCGAGAGGGCACCGCCGATACGCGATTGGTTGTCTAGGAAAGTATTTTCACGGCTCTGGATTTGTATTTCCGGACTTCTTTCATTAGTGATGAAAGCACCGATTCTTGCTGCTCCGCCGTGGAAGTTTGAACGGTTGCTTTCGAAGTGATTGTCCTCAAAAAGAATTTGTGCCTCACTACGAGAGGTTTCGCTTCGTCCGTCGGCCCAATCCAGGCTGATCTGCAATCCTCCGCCACGGGCGCTCGCTTCATTGTTCTGGAAGTGATTGTCGAGGATATCGACATTGACTTCCTCGACATCGGCCTCGTCCGACGTGATCCACAGCCCCAGACCGCCGCCACTTCCACCAGCGACCTGATTGTTCTCGAAGTGATTGCCTTCGATCAGAGCCTCGATTGAATCTTCGCTGCCGTACTTGCTTTCCATCAAGGCGCCGATGCCACCACCCCGGTGCCCATCAATTGAGTTGTTCTCGATGACTGAATCGGTCAGGTTGAAACGCAGATCCATCCCGCTACTCTCATAAGCATACAAATCGGCATATATGCCGCCTCCGGTGCCCTCAGCATGGTTGCCGGAGATCAGGCTGTCTTCGATGCTTATGCCCAGGATCTGGTGCTCGGGCAGGGCGTCGAATTCATCGACTTGCAAATAGGCATGAAGCCCCCCGCCGTTACCGCTGGCCTGGTTGTTGCTGAAGGCAACATCGACGAGAGTCAGTTCGCGTCCTTGAAAATTGACGGCTCCGCCGTCTCCGTCCACATCACCATCCTGAAAACCCAAGCCTTGAACGACCAACCGAAAGTCATTGTCAGCGCCGTCGAAATCGATGATCCGCGACTCGGCATCGGCTCGCAGCACAAGTGTGTCCTTGCCCGGGCCGAGCAGGCTGATCGAACGATCCTGGCCCTGGTATTCGATTTGTCCATGCTCCAATTGCAGGTCACCGCTCAACTCGCTCAGATCAATCTGGAGATTGTCGCTATCGGGATCTCCGCTGATGGTGCATCCGCCCTGATCGCCGTTGCCGGCGGCCGTGACCAATGCATCTCGTAGCAGGCAATCCTGGGTGACGGTGTTGACGGGCGCATCGTTCGTGGAGGTGACCTCGATCGTTGCCGCCTGTAGCCCGCCAGCGCTCAAACCGGCGCTGATCGCGGTCACCAGCGCCAAGGGACGACAGCAGATTCCCGAGTTCGAATACTTGCTCATGACTTGCGTTTTCTTGTGTGCCTATCCATCCAAACGCAAATCGGGCGTATCTGTGCCAGTTGACTTCTAACACCCTCTGTCCGAGGTTGGCAAATATTCAATCGGCATCAGATCGGCCAGAGATCCCAAGCCATTCCGAAGACATTCAGACTGATGATCGCCAGGCAGGTCAGCCACAGGCCCAGGCGGCTGCCCAGGGCGATCCGCTCGCGATAGCGCCAGCTCTGTATCAGTCCGGCTAAGGCGACCAGAAGGGCCAATGGTCCGAGCCAGGCAAACCACATGGCCCAGGGCGCCAGGCCGAAGATCAGCAGGGCTTCGGTGATCTCGCTGGTCGCATGTGCCGCCCCTGCCAGTCCGGCCAGCCAGGCAAGCGCCAGGGCGGTGGCGAGCAGCACCACGAAGCGGGCGCCGCCGGCGCCCTTGACGCGAGTGCCGTTGAAACGTCGGCTCACCCAGGCCGAGAAAATCGACAGGAATCCGAGCAGGACCAGACCGAAGGATCCACCGCCCCAGGCCATCTGGTTGCGAAAGCGTTCGGGTTTTTCCTGTTGCATGACGATGCCACGGACCACGGCATTGGTACGAAAATAGGGTGCCAGGTAGCGGGCTTCCTCGCCGCCTTCCTCGGCGCAGCTGGTATCCAGTTCGCCGGTCGGGTCGTCGAAGTAGGTGTTGAGAAAATCACCAGCGCAATCGAGCGAGCGGGTCGGGCCGTGACCGGCATGCGGAAACACGACCAGTTGCCCGTTGGAAAAGCCTGGCAAGATGTACTCGGCCAGTGGCACTGGCGTGATCGGATCCCAGGCGCCGTTGGCCACGACCACCGGCAGGTCGGTTTCGACCAGCTCGAACTGGGCCGGATCACGCGGTTCGAGACCGAATTCACGACACAGCTCCGGTGTGTCCGCGACCGCATCCAGGCTGGCAAAGGCGTTGGCCAGCACCGGGTAGTCGCGAAAATCATCCGGAGAGGCCTCGGCCCAGCGATCCACGTAACCGTCCATGCAGCGCACGGCAATCGCCATGCCCATGCTGACGCCGAAGCCACCGTCCATGTCGGCCAGCGCCAGGGCGCGGAAGAAACGTTCATCCCGGCGTTCGACCGCCCGGGTCAGGCCATGGATGATGGCCGGGATCGCGGCGTGAGTGGATTCCTCGTAAAGCAGGCTGAACGGCAGGCCGGCAATCAGATCCTGGAAGAAGACCACCCGGCCATCGGGATAGCGCTCTTCGGGTTCGACCTCGAGGATGATCGGCTGCTCGCTCATCGCGGCAATGGCGTTCATGTAGCGCTCCTGGAGATCGCCATAGACCCGGCCGCAGCGATCCTGCTCGGCGCAGGCGGCAAACAGCATCTCCAGGTTGCGGGTATGCCAGTGGGGAATGCGCATCAGGTCATGCAGATCCAGCGGCACGATGGCATCGATGACCGCCGAGCGCAGACCATCGGGGTCGACCTTCATGTAGGCCTGGCCGAGTACCGAGCCGTAGGAAATGCCCCAGATATTCCACTCATCCAGCCCCATCGCCATCCGCAGGGCCTTGACATCACGGGCATTCTCGAAGGTGTGGTAACCGGTAACATCGACACCGGCGTCCCGTGCGCCTTCGACACACACACCGGCCTGCTCGAACAGGGCGCGTTGCTGTTCGTCCCAGTCCTCGCGAATGTAGTCGGCCCGATTGCGATCGCCGAAAAACGGGCAGAAATCACCCGAATGGCCAATGCCGCGCTGCTCCAGGATGTACAGGTCGCGCTTTTCCACCAGGCCATGGTCCTTGAGCCGGGCCACGTAACCTTCGACCGTCACGCCCGGCCCACCGGTCAGGTAAATGACCGGATCGGGGCGGGTTTCGACCTCGTTGCCGTCTTCGTCCTTGCCGCGCGCGTTGATGCGCACGAAATGCAACTCGATGGTGCGGCTGCCCTCGACTTCGCGATTTTCCGGCACCCGGATCAGGCCGCATTCGATCTCGCCACGGTCATAGTCAATGCGCTTGCGAAACGGGCAGATCACAGTATCGTAGCCCTCGGCGCGCAGCCATTCGACTACTTCCGGTCCGGCGCGCTCGAGCTCAATGTCCGTAATCTCGTCCGGTACCGATTCCGGTTCCGGTTCAGGTATCAGTTCCGGCTCCATATCCTGGGCCGAGACTGCAAGGCTCAAGAGCAATAGTGCCGGAAGTAAGGTCGAAATGATTCGCAGCATGTCAGCACTCCGGAATTTCTTTGGTCAGTCAGCAAGGCTACATCACCGGTATCCAATTCGCTACAATCGGAAGCTTTTACGGCTGCCGGGCTTTGGACACTCTCCAATACCTTCTGGAAACCAATTGTCCTTGCAGCGCAATGCGGCATTGCGGTTATCATCAGCGAATCAGGGATGAGGTGCAGGACCGGAGGCCGTCTGATGACATCTGAAGAGACCCACTCGGGGCCATCGCCTGAGCGCAATCAGGCGCCCGGGGACAAGCGCTGGGCTCGGGGCGCCGACTTTCACTCCGGCAATCCCTACATCCGAAAGTTGCTCGACAACATCCCGGATGTCGTGGTGTTGTACGGTCCGGATCTGCGCATTCGCTATATCAATCCCGCTACCACCGCCATCACCGGTCTGCAGCCCGAGCAATTCATCGGCAAGACCGACGAGGAGATTTTCCCGGGGGGCTACCACAAAGCGGTTGTTGACCTGCTGAAAAAGACGCTGGAGACCGGGCAGTTTCAGTCCTTGACCACGTGGTTAACGTTGCCCGGCCAGAAGTGGTCTCATCACCTGTCTATTTCCTGCATGCCGTTATTGAATGAGGACGGCGAGATTTTCGAGTTGATCGGAATTACTCAGGACCTGACCGAGCGCACAAAAACCGGTCGGGAGTTGCGCCAGAGCCGCCGGCTGACCGAAATTGCCGGTCGCATCGCACGTCTCGGAGGTTGGCGGATCGAGCTCGAGGATATGCTCGTCCACTGGTCGAAGCAGGTCGGTGAAATCCATGGTTTGCCCGCCGATTTTCAGCCTACGGTCGACCAGGCGATCGAATACTATGTGCCTGAACATCGCGACCTGATTCGCTCGGCGTTCGACCAATGCGTGCACGAGGGCATTCCCTTCGATGAACAACTGCAGATTGTCCGCCAGGACGGTCGCAAGGTCTGGATTCGCACCACCGGCGAGGCGGTGCGGGACGAGACAGGGGCCATCGTCGCCGTTCAGGGCGCCTTTCAGGACATCTCGGAACGGCGTCGTAACGAGGCGCGTCTGCTGGCCAGCGAGGAACGCTTTCGCCTGGTGTCCAGGGTGACCTCGGATGTCATCTGGGATCTGGATTGCGTCAAGGACCAGCTATGGTGGAGCGAGGGATTGCAGACCACGTTTGGACACCGCCTGGACAACCCGGACTCTGGTCTGGGCTGGTGGCTCGAACATGTCCATCCTGATGACCGCGAGGCTGTCATGGCCAACTTCAAGGCGGTGTTGGACAGTGCTGTGGACAAATGGTCCGGCGCATACCGGTTTCGTCGAGCCGACGGCAGCTACGCCCGGGTTTCCGATGTGGCACTGGTGGTGCGAGACGATGAGGATCGACCCACCCGCGTGATCGGCAGCATCCGTGACAAGACTCGGGAAATGGCCCTGGAAGAGCAGGTGACCCAGGCACAGCGCCTCGAGTCCATCGGTCAGTTGACCGGGGGCATTGCGCATGACTTCAATAACCTGCTGACCGTCATTCTCGGCAATGCCGAGCTGTTGACCGAAATGCTTGCCGATCACCCGGCGGCGCAGCCGTTGGCTGAAATGGTGCAGTCGGCGGCCCGGCGTGGATCCGATCTGACCAATCGTCTGCTGGCCTTTGCACGTCGCCAGGCGCTGGATCCCGAGCCCACCGATCTGGTCGCCCTGATCGACGAAATGAAGCCACTGCTCAAGCGTCTGGTCAGCGCGGACATACAGCTCGATATCCGCCATGCCGAGGGTTTATGGAAGGCGGAAATCGACCCGGTCCAGCTCGAATCATCGTTGCTCAATCTGGTCATCAATGCTCGCGACGCCATGCCCGAGGGGGGCCGGTTGCAGATCGCCACGGACAATGTCGAGATCGAGCCGGATCAGGTCGATCCATTGAGCGACTGGACACCCGGGCAATATGTGGAAATCGCCGTCAGCGACTCCGGCGTCGGCATCCGTCCAGAGCACATGGACATGCTGTTCCAGCCGTTTTTCACCACCAAGCCGCACGGCAAGGGCACGGGCATGGGATTGCCGATGGTGTGGGGCTTCATCAAGCAGTCTCAAGGCCAGGTCGATGTCGAGTCGAGTCCGGGGCAGGGCACCATCGTGCGCATGTATCTGCCACGCTCGGAGCACGAGGTCGCTCCATCGGAGCGCCACGATGAGCCGGATGAGAGGGAAATTGCCGGGGCACGCATCCTGGTGGTCGAGGATGACGAACTGGTGCTGGACCATGCCAGACGAGTTCTGATCTCGCTGGGTTACCAGGTCAGTGTGAGCGCCAATGGAGATGCAGCCCTCGAGTTGCTCGAAAACGACCGTGATTTCGATCTCTTGTTTACCGATGTGATCATGCCGGGCTCACTCAACGGCCCGGCGCTGGCGCGCAAGGTGCGCGAACGGATTCCCGACATTCGTGTGCTGTTTACCTCCGGTTACACCGAGGAGGCGGTGAGCGCCGGCGAGCTGGCTGAACACCGGGCCCGGTTGCTGCACAAGCCCTATCGCCGCCAGGACCTGGTCGACAAGATCGAGGAGTCGCTTGGCCGGGTCCGGCGTTAGAATTCCGCCATGTTTGCGGTCATTCGTCCCCTCACCATGCTGCTGGCTGGCCTGTTGGGTATCGCGGCTATTGCCGACGCCGGGCCTTCGGGACGGAACCATTCAAATTCACCACCGGCTCTGATCGATCGGGAGGTGTTGTTCGCCGATGCCATCACCCAGACCCGCATTTCCCCCGATGGGCGCTTCATGAGTTTTGCAAAGCCCTGGAAGGGCGTGACCAATGTCTGGATCTTGCCGGTTGGCCAGCCCTTCGAACAGGCCTGGCCGCTGACCACGAAGGACCGGCCGGTCAGTGATCATTTCTGGAGCCAGGACAGCGACCATCTCATCATCGTCGTCGATCAGGATGGTGACGAGAATTTCAAGCTGCTGGCCGTGGATCCGGAGCGTCGGCCGGAGTCGGAGGCAGACCAGGGACACGCCCGTGTTCTGGCCGGAGAAGGGACAGCCAGCGCCAGGCTGATCGCCGTGCCCAATGACAATGCCAATCACATTCTCATCGGGCTCAATGAACGTGACCCGACCCGGCATGATGTCTACCGGCTCAGCCTGGACAGTGGACAGCGAGAGCTGTTGATTCGCAATGAGCATTCGATCATCGGCTGGCTGGCTGACCAGGACGGTCGGCTCAGGCTCGCCCGCCGTCACAGCGATGATGGCGGCACCGAGATCTTGTCGGTGGCGGACAATCAGGTGTCTCATCCGGTCTATCGTTGCGGCCCACACGAAACCTGCCGACCGTTGCGAATTCTGCCGGATGGTCGGCGGGTGTGGATGCTCAGCAATCGCGGCGAGGATCGAGACCTGATCGGGCTGGAGCTGCTTGACCTGGAAAGTGGCGAGGTCCGGGTCTTCGAACACGATCCGGCCCGCGAGGCCGATCTGGCCCGGGTGTTGTTCGAGCCGACCAGCGCTCGCCCGCTGGCCACGCTCTACGACTCCGACCAGCCGCGTATGTACCCGCAGACCGATGGGTTCGCGTCCGAGTTGGCCTGGCTGCGCGAACGCCTGCCGGAGGGACAGCTCGATCTGGTGTCCCAAAGTGCCGATGGACGCCGGGCGCTGGTCGTCCGGAGCCTCGATGCGGACCCCGGAACACTGTTACTGCTTGATCGCGACCAGCAAACCCTGGACAAGGTTGTCGAGCTTCGGCCCCGAATCCCGCTCGAGGCCATGGCCAGCACACAAGTCGTTCGCTACCCGACCCGGGATGGTCTGGACATCACTGCCTACCTGACTCTGCCGATGGGCGCCGATCCGGAGCGATTGCCGCTGGTTGCGCTGATCCATGGCGGACCCTGGTCGCGCGATCGCTGGGGTTTCCAGCCCGAGGTTCAGTTCCTGGCCAACCGTGGGTACGCGGTCTTCCAGCCCAACTTTCGCGGCTCGACCGGCTTTGGCAAGGCCTTCCTCAATGCCGGTGATCGGGAGTGGGGCGATGCCATGCAGAATGACATCACCGATGGCATCGAGCGCCTGGTCGAGCGGGGGATCGTGGATCCGGGCCGGGTGTGCATCATGGGGGCATCCTATGGGGGCTATGCCGCGCTGGCCGGTCTGGCATTCACGCCCGACACCTATACCTGCGGCATCAGTATCGTCGGGGTATTCGACCTGGTTGGGCTGGTCGAACAATTGCCCGCACTCTGGCAGCCGTATCGTCAGACATTCATCCGGCGCCTGGGTGATCCCGAACGGCCGGCGGATCGCGCGCGTCTCAAGCGTCAGTCGCCGATTCATCATGTCTATGCCATCGACAGCCCGGTGCTGATCGCACATGGCGCCCACGATCCCAGGGTCCAGCGCAGCCAGTCCGATCGCATGGTGGCTGCGATGCACCAGGCGGGTCGACAGGTCGAATACCTGCTGGCCGAGGATGAGGGGCATGGCTTTCGACAACGCCACAATCGGCTCGCCCTGTATGCCCGTATCGAGCATTTTCTGGCCGAGCACCTGGGCGGTCGTTTCCAACCCTGGCAGGAACATGGCCTAGATGAGCACCTGGAGGCCATGACTGTCGTGATCGACCGGCTTGAACAAGCTGCAAGGGATTCTCGTTGATTCACCATGCCTGAGCTGCCCGAGGTCGAAACCACCCGCCGTGGTCTGGCACCCCTGGCCGAGGGTCGATGCATCGAGTCGATCACGGTTCGACAAGCCCGATTGCGCTGGCCGATTCCAAAGGCCGTGCAGACCGCGAGCGGGCAGCGTGTGAGCGCCCTCGAACGGCGGGCAAAATGGCTGATCTGGACGCTGCAATCGGGCCACTTGCTCTGGCATCTGGGCATGTCCGGATCGTTTCGAGGCTGGATCGAGCCGCCACCGGCCGGTCCGCATGATCATGTCGACGTGCAAATCGCCGGAGGTTACTGCATTCGCTACACCGACCCGCGGCGATTCGGTGCGTTGCTGTGGTGTCCCGGTGAACCCCTGGCTCATCCGCGCCTGGCCGGCTTGGGGCCTGAGCCTTTCGATCCGGTCTTCAGCGGTGGCTATCTATGGAAGGCCAGTCGCGGTCGCAAACTGGCGGTCAAGGCCTTCATCATGAATGCCGCGGTGGTGGTCGGGGTCGGAAACATCTATGCCAGTGAAGCATTGTTCGAGGCCGGTATCCACCCGCGCCGGCCGGCCGGTCGGATTGGAGAATCCCGCTACAGCCGCCTGGCCGCAGCCATCCGGCACATTCTTGGCCGGGCCATCGAGGTGGGTGGTACGTCCTTGCGCGATTTCACCGTCGGCGACGGTACGCCGGGCTACTTTGGTCAATCACTGCTGGTCTACGGTCGCGAGGGCGAGCCATGTCCGCGCTGCCAGGCCCCGATTCGAAGGGAAGTCATCGGTCAGCGCAGCACATTCTTCTGTCCGGCCTGCCAAAGATAGGCCCGGGCCTACAATGCCTCGGCAACGATCTCCAGCAGCTCCTTATCCAGCTCCACCCACTCATCGGCATGCCGGGGCGGCGCATTCAGGCAGACGATATGCTCATCCAGGCGCGTGCAGGTGCCGTCGTAGCCCTGTTCGCCATGCGGTTTGCGGTAAGACTCTGAACCGATTTCCGGGCCTTCTCCGAGCGGGCGCTCGTGGATTCGGTCAGCAAGACCCGAGTAGTAGTCCCGGATGGCTTCCCAGGCAATGTCGGAGTCGTCGTACACGCGCAAGGAGATGTTGGTGCGGTGCTCGAGATCCTGCCACACGCAGATGCCGCGCAACGCGCCCGGCGCCAGGTTGACCTCGGACTCGAACCAGCGAAAGATGCCATCGGCCCAATCGCCACCCACCACATCGCCAAGCTGCTCCGAAGACAGCAAGTCACAGGCAATGCTGGTCTCCATCAAATCGGTCAGCATGTCGTCGGTAAACTCCCGAACGGCCTCGACGTCATCGGCTGGATATTCAGCCAGTGGCGAATCCTCGTCCTCGGCCATTTCATCGGGCTCGGCCGGCGCCAGTTCCTCGGCCTGGGGCGTCGTTTCATCCTCCGGCGGCCAGGCCTCATCATCGGACGATGAACAGCCGATCAGCAGCCAGGCGGTGACCACCACGAACAGCAATGAACGCATTCCGGACACGGCATGCAGCGAATTGCAAGATTTCATCCTCAGATCATCTCCGCAGTCGGGGTTCGGCGCCGGCAAGCACGGCTACATCCACCCCGTTGAGTAATACACATCATTGTACATTGTCCAGCCCGGGTGTTCGTGGACGGAGGCATCGTAATCGGGCAGGCTGGTCGCGGCGAGAGAATCCGGGTATCGTGGTCAATCGGCGGACGGGAAGCTTGCACTGCAAAGAGGAGAGGTGATCATGAGAATTTTCATGAAGTTAATGGCAAGCTTGCTGGTGGCGAGCATGGCCATGGCCGAGGAATCGGGGGGCGAATATCCGGCGCCTGCACGCGCCGGCACGAGTGCCCATATTGACCCGGAAACCGGCGAATTGATAGTGGCCCCGGTGGATGCCCCGCCCGTGCGAAAGCTGGATGCGCGCATGCGCGACCAACTCAGCCAATCCACCGAGGGCCTGGAATTCGTCACCATGCCCGACGGATCGATACAGGTCGACCTGCAGGGTCGCTTTCAGCATCTGAATGTGGCCCGGATCGGCGCCGACGGCGAGGTGACCGGTCTGTGCAGCAGCCAGTGGCAACAAGTGGTGGACTTCCTGACCGATCAGGCGCTTGACAAGCAGGAAGGTGAGCGATGAGGTCGGTCTCATGGATAAGTGCGGTCGCGGCGGCGATCGTGCTGGCGCTGGGCGCCGGTCAGGCACAGGCGGCCCAGTTCGAACTGGTGATTCTCGACGATGCCAACGAGGGCCTGAATGACCCCGAGAGCCGCTCGCCGGTGGGCGGCAATTCCGGCACGACCCTCGGGGAGCAGCGCCAGATCGTGCTCGAAGCCGCGGCCGAGGCGTGGGCCGAGGTCCTCGACCTGAGCGTTGATCTGCTGATCGGTGCAAGTTTCCCGGAATTGGACTGCGAAGAGACCAGCGGTATTCTCGGATCCGCCGGTCCCGCAGCCGCAGTCATCAATTTTTCCGGAGCCCCCCAGGCCGACACGCTGTACACCATCGCCCAGGCCAATACCATTACCGGTCAAAGCAGCCTTGATCAGGGAGAGGTACATATCTTTACCCAGTACAACGCGCAACTCGATGAAGGCAGTTCGGGTTGTCTGGGCGGCAATACCTGGTACTACGGCCTGGATGGAAATCCCCCGGGAGGCACGATCGCCCTGTTTCCGGTGGTGCTTCACGAATTGGCTCATGGTCTCGGGTTTCTGACCTTTGTTGATCTGGAAACCGGGGCGCTGGCCGGTCCCGCCGGTTCCGATGGCTTCGAGGATGCCTACATGCAGTTTCTTCGCGATACCGAGGAGGACCTGGACTGGACCGACATGAGCGATGCCCTGCGCGCCGAATCGGCGACCAACGATCCGCACGTGGTCTGGACCGGACCCATTGTCGACGAACAATCGTCCATTGTGACCAGTTCGGATGCATTCAGCGATGACAGGATCCGCATGCATGCACCCGAGGAACTCAGATTGGGTTCGTCAATCTCGCACTGGACGCCGGACGCCCACCCTCCGTTGTTGATGGAGCCGAGCTTGCAGGCCGGGGTATTCAACCAGCTCGATTTGACGCCGGCCCTGTTCGAGGACATCGGCTGGCCGATGTCGGGAGGTGTCATCTTCCGGGATCGCTTCGAGCAGTAGGCCGTAGGGGGTCGGCTTGTCAGTCTCCCAGGGTCAGCAGCGAGGCATTGCCCCCCACCGCCGAGGTGTTGACGGTCAGGGTGCGCTCGCAGGCAAATCGGAACAGGTAGTGCGGGCCGCCCGCCTTGGGTCCCGTGCCGGACAGGCCTTCACCACCGAACGGCTGAACCCCGACGACTGCACCGGTCATGTTGCGATTGACATAGCGGTTGCCGGCGTGAATCCGGTCGGTCACGTGTTGCTGAACCCGGTCGATGCGGCTGTGCACCCCGAAGGTCAGGCCATAACCGGTTGCGTTGATCTGGTTGATCAGCCGGTCAACGTCGCGAGCCCGGTAACGGACCACGTGCAGAATGGGTCCGAAGACCTCCTGTTCCAGTTGATCGATGTTGTCGATCTCGTAGGCGCACGGGGCAAACCAGTGGCCGTCCGGCAGGTCGTCATCCAGGCGCGCGCGACCGATCAGGCGGGCCTGTTCATCCATTCGGCGGGCATGGGCCTGTAGCATTTCCAGTTGTCCGGAGTCGATGACCGGGCCGATGTCGGTGCTGAGCTTGCCAGGGTCGCCGATTTTCAGTTCCTGCATGGCCCCGGCGAGCATTTCGATCATGTGATCGGCCACGTCTTCCTGCAGACACAGGATGCGCAGCGCCGAACAGCGCTGGCCGGCACTGTAAAAGGCCGAGTGAATGGCATCTTCGACCACTTGCTCGGGCAAGGCCGAGGAGTCCACGATCATGGCATTCTGACCGCCGGTCTCGGCGATCAGCGTGGCCAGTGAACCGTCACGCGCGGCCAGCGCACGATTGATTGCCTGTGCCGTCTCGGTCGAACCGGTAAAGGCCACGCCGCTGATGTGCGGATCCCCGGTCAGTGCCGCACCCAGTTCGCCATTGCCGGGCAGGCAGTGCAGCACGTTCTCGGGCACGCCGGCGGCATGCATCAACTCCACGGCCCGGGTGGCGATCAGCGGGGTCTGCTCGGCCGGCTTGGCCACTACGGTGTTGCCGGCCACCAGGGCGGCCGCGATCTGGCCGGTGAAGATGGCCAGCGGAAAATTCCACGGGCTGATGCACACAAACACCCCGCGGCCGTGCAGGCTCAACTGGTTGTGTTCCCCGGTCGGGCCCGGCAAGATCTGCGGCTCGGCGAAATGCTTGCGCGCCTGTTCGGCATAGTATCGACAGAAATCGACCGCCTCGCGCACCTCGGCAATGCCGTCGAACAGGCTCTTGCCGGCCTCGCGCGTGCACAGGGCCATCAGTTCCGCGTGGTTGTCCTCGAGCGCATCGGCGATTCGATCAAGCATGTCGGCCCGTTCGGCTCCGCCGCGCCGGTCCCATTCGTCCTGGGCTTCAATGGCCTTGCCGATGGCTCGTTCGGCCTGACCCGGATCGGCCCAGGTCACTTCGCCAACCACGCGACGGGTATCGGCCGGACTGACCACCTCGCTCTTGCGCGAGCCGGTGGCGTTTGCTGCACCCAGAGCCCTGGCTTGAACGGGCCGGTCGAGCGCTTCTTTCATGGATTGGGCCAGTTCCGATTGCACACTTTCCTGGCAGAAATTCAGGCCCCGGCTATTGCGGCGGCTCGAACCGTAAATGTCGATGGGCTGTGGAATGTGCGGGTGCGGAATGTCGGTCAGTTCGCGCACCTTGGCGATCGGATCATCGACCACCTCCTCGGGCGGCAATTTCTCGTCAACGATGCGATTGACAAACGAGGTGTTCGAGCCGTTCTCCAACAAGCGTCGGACCAGGTAGGGCAGCAGGTCCTTGTGGTTACCGACCGGGGCATACACCCGGCAATGGGCCTTGAGATCGTCGCTGTCGAGCACTTCCTCATAGAGCGTCTGGCTCATGCCATGCAGGCGCTGGTACTCGAACTCGGTATTGTCTCCGGCCAGCTCGGCAATGACCGCAACGGTATGGGCGTTGTGGGTGGCAAACTGTGGGTAAAACGCATCGCGCATCTCCAGCACGCGGCCGGCGCAGGCGATAAATGAAAGATCGGTATTGACCTTGCGCGTGAACACCGGATAAGTGTCCAGACCCTCGACCTGGCCATGCTTGATCTCGGCATCCCAGTAGGCGCCCTTGACCATGCGAATCGGAATGCGATGGCCACTGTCGCGCGCCAGCTCGGCCAGCCAGTCCAGCACCGCCCAGGCGCTTTTCTGATAGGTCTGGAGCACAATGCCGAAGCCGTCCCAGCCGTCCAGCTCCTTCGAGCGCAATACCGCGGCAAAGATGTCAAGGGAGACCATCAGCCGGTCGATTTCCTCGGCGTCGATGGTCAGGGCAATGCCGTGCTTGCGCGCCATCACGGCCAGCTCGAGCACCACCGGCACCAGCTCTTCCATCAGGCGCTCGCGCTTGGTGTACTCGTAGCGCGGGTGCAGGGCGGACAGCTTGACCGACACGCTCGGGGCCGAGAACACATCCTCGACCCGTTCATCACCGGCTACTTTCGGGATGGCGTCGCGGTAGCCCTGGCGATAGCGTTCGGCATCGGCCATGGTCATGGCGGCCTCGCCGAGCATGTCGAAGGAATGCCGGAATTTTCGATTCTCCTTGCGCCGGGAACGCTCCAGGGCCTTGTCGATGGTCCGCCCCATGACATACTGATGACCCATGATGCGCATGGCCTGGCGAATGGCGGCCCGGACCATAGGCTCGCTGGACTTGTTGGCGATTCTGCCGAGGGTGTTGCCGATGCTTCGTTGCGCGGCGTCACTGACGGACTTGAGCCGGCCGGTCAGCATCAGGCCCCAGGTGCCGGCGTTGACGAAGACTGAATGGCTCTTGCCCAGGTGGGCTTCCCAGTCGGCTTCGGACAGCTTGTCCGAGATCAGTTTTTCAGCCGTTTCGGTGTCGGGGATGCGCAGTAGTGCCTCGGCCAGACACATCAGCACGATGCCTTCCTCGGAAGACAGGTCATACTCGGCCATGAACGCTTCCATCATCCCGGCGTCACGATGGCGTTCGCGTACCCCGCGCACCAGGTCCAGGGCGCGCTCACGAACGATTCGGCATTGCTCCTCACCGAGGTCGACCTGATCCAGAAGAAAGCGGACGTGTTCGGTTTCGTCGCGCAGCCAGGCCTGATCAATGGCCTGCCTGAGGGCGCCGGAATCATGAGGCAGATCGAGCACGAATTCGGTAACGTCGTCGTTCATTGGTATGCCCTTGGCTGGATTCACGACCAGTGTAACCCAGCCATCAGTGGCAGAATTCAGGGTCGCATCCAGCTCTTTTTGATCGAAAAAACAGGGCCTGAACAGATTTTTTAGTAATGCGAGAATATTTGATGCACAATATAGCCAGGCAGGTGCGCAACTCGGGTCCGTGCCTGATCTGGAACACTTCGATCGTGGACGAACCTTCGGGTTCTTCCGCGATCATTCAAGCCCGAACCAATTGGCTCAACCGATGGAGTTTAGGTATGACAAAGCAACATGCAATTCCAGGCTTGAAGGTGATTCTTGCCGCGGGAGTTTTTGCCCTGGTGACCGGGTGCGCGAGCACCGCTGATCTCGAGCGTGCTCAGTCTGATGCCAACCAGGCTCGCCAGGCCGCCGAAGCCGCCCAGACCGAAGCCCAGGATGCCGCGCGCGTGGCGCGTGAAGCTCTGGAAGCGGCACGGGCTGCTCAGCAGACTGCTGATGGCGCCCAGCGCTGCTGCGACGAGGTCCAGGAAAAGCTGGATCGCGCCATGGAGCGCATGCAGGAGAAGTAATTCTCCGGCTGGTCATGTGAAGGGTGGCCGTTTCAACGGCCGCCCTTTCTTTCCTTGACGATTCCAGATTCGAGAATTCAGTCCTGCCCCAGGCTGGAAATGACTCGCGGAACGCCATCGGCGCGTTCTATGATTGATTCAACCTTTTCGGCCTCGATCACGCTGGCCGGCAACGGACCGTTGCGACTCAACCACTGATCAACCACCGCCCAGGCGGTCTCCCGATCCGGCGCATTGCCGTTGGCATCGGCATGGGCTTCCAGGTAGATTTCACCATTGTGCTTGCCGAGCTTGACCGGCTGGTCGATGAAGTGAACCGGAGTGCCGATCGGCACCTGGTGAATCAGGTCGCGAATATGTTCCGGGTACAGGCGCACGCAGCCCTGGCTGACTCGCATGCCGACGCCATCGGGACGATGAGTGCCGTGGATCAGGTAACCGGGCAGGTCCAGCACCATGGCGTGTTCACCCAGGGGGTTGTCGGGACCCGGCGGAATCATGCGAGGCAGCTTCTGGCCTCGTGAAGCGTAATCGTCGATCACGCCCTGGGTAGGATACCAGGCCGGATTGTCCAGCTTGGCGATCACCTGGGCGCTGCCGATGGGGGTCTCCCGACCCTGACGGCCAATGCCAATGGGATGTGTGGTCAGCAGTCGCTGACCCGATTGAGGGTCGTTGTGAAAGTAATACAGTCGCTTCTCGGACCGGTTGATCACGATGCCGTCTCGCGGTGCGTCCGGCAATACCCACATGGACGGGATCAGCACCCGGGTGCCCTCGCCGGGGATCCACAGATCGACATCGGGATTGGCGCGGCGGATTTCCCGGTAGCCCATGTTCAGCCAGCGGGCAATGTCCATCAGCGTATCGCTACGTCGGGCATGCTCGATATGGATCTCGCCGACCACCATTGCATTGGGGTCATCCATGACGTAAGTCGAGGCCGATGCCGGCGCGGTCAGCATCAAACCCAGCCCGAGGGTCAACAATGCGTGTCTCATCATGGAGCCATTGGACCGGCGACCGCGCTCAGGGTTTCATGGGTCGTCGTGTTTCAGTTCAGGCGGGTCGAGCGGCTCGACGGCACGCTCGAAAGCGCGCGCAATCGAAATCAGTGTCGGTTCGGTGTAACGCGTGCTGAAAAACGACAGTCCGATCGGTAGCCCGTGTACCGTGCCCATGGGGATGCTGATGTTGGGGTAACCGGCGACCGCCGCGGCAGTTGAGCTGCCGCCTGTGAAGTGGTCGCCATTGACCAGGTCGATGGTCCAGGCCGGACCTCCGGATGGTGCGATCAGGGCATCCAGCTCATGCTCGGCGAGCAGGCGATCGATCCCTTCCTCACGAGTGGCGGTGTGAATGCGCTCGAGCGCCTCAAGATATTCTTCGTCGCTCCTCTCACCTTGCTCGGCGGCCTGCTCGAATAATTCCTGGCCGAACCAGCGCATTTCCGAGGCGACATGCTGCCGGTTGAAGGCGATCAGCCGCGACAGATTCAGTCGAGACAGCTTTTCATCGGGCAGGTCGGCCAGGTACTGATTGATATCGTGCTGGAAATCGGTCAGCAACACACTGAGAAAATCGGCGCGAAAGTCGTCGTGCCAGTCAAAGTCCAGGTCCGGAATGATTTCGGCGCCATTGGATTGCATGGTTTCCAAAGCACGGTCGAGCAAACGTCCGACCTCGGGATGAAAACCCGAGACATCGCCCACCACGCCGATGCGTCGGCCTTCCAGCGAGGCCTGTTCCAGGGAAGTCAACAGGTCTTCGGCGCTCCATGGCGGTCTTTCCATGGTGCTTGCATCCTGTTCATCTTCGCCCATCATGACCGCCAGCACCTTGACTGCGTCGGACAGACGTCGAGCCATTGGGCCGGCAGTGTCCATGTTGTGCGAAATCGGCACGATGCCGGTCCGGCTGACCAGACCCAGGGTGGGTTTGATTCCGACATTGCCATTGACCGAGGCCGGACAAATGATGGAGCCATTCGTTTCGGTACCAATGGCGGCCACGGCGAAGCCGGCAGCCACGGCCGCTCCCGAGCCGGAACTGGATCCGCAGGGTGAACGCGACAGGTCATACGGGTTGCGGGTCTGACCACCCACCGAGCTCCATCCGCTCGATGAACGCGATGAACGGAAATTGGCCCACTGGCTCAGATTGGTCTTGCCCAGGATGACCGCGCCGGATTCGCGCAGTCTCGCGGTCAGCGGAGCGTCACGACCCGTCTGGTTGCGCGCCAGCACCAGGGATCCGGCCGTGGTCGGCTGGTCGGCGCTTTCGATATTGTCCTTGATCAGAATGGGAATGCCGTGCAGCGGTCCCGGTGCCTGGCCTTCGGCCAGGGCCTTGTCCAGCGCACGGGCCGCATCCAGCGCGTCCGGATTGACGGCCAGCACCGCCTTGAGCTGATCATCCAGCGCCTCGATGCGGTCGAGGTGGGCCCGGGTCATCGCCTCGGCGCTGATCTCGCCGGCGATGAGCTGCGCGTGCAGGGTGGCGATATCGGCACCCAACCAGTCGAATTCCTCGGCCAATGCCGTGTTCAGGCCCATCAGAATGATCAGACCGGAAAGTGTCATGCACCATTGCTTCGTGATTGCCATACGCCTGCCTCCAGGTGAAGTGAACGGGCATCCCGGGAGCCGTCCGGGATGCCCGCTTATCATGCCATGTCCCTGGCTACATCGATAACACCTGGAGTGATTGTCGTCGTTCCTGCTCAGGTGTTCGTTGACCAATAGCCATGCCATTCGCGCATGGGCTATTGGTCATGTTCTGGCAGGATCAGGCGTCCGGATAGGGGTGAACAATGCCGACGTGACAGTCCACACAGGTTTCGCGGTCTTCCGGGGCGCGGCGCTTGTTCATGGTGTGCATGCCGATGGCCATGCGGCCCATATTGGCCGGCGGCGGGTCATCATAGACCCGGCTGTGACAGTCGCTGCAGGTCGATGAATCAATCGAGCGCAGGTAATCAAGCGCCAGATCGGCCTGCTCGCGACGGTTTTCATCCAGCCATTCCTGGGTATTGAAATCCGGCGTCATGATGAAGCGGAACAGATCGGGCGAAACGGCGATCTTCTTGCGCAAGTAGGCAAACGACTCGTTGGGCAGGTGGCAGTCCTGGCACTGGACCACGATCCCCATGCGGTTATTGCCATGGGGCGATTCCAGCACCTCGTCGCGCAGCGAATGATTGCTGTGACAAGTCATGCAGAAATCATCGGTGCTGGTGGCGTGCAGGCTCCACTGGCCGCCCCAGAAGGCGACCGCACCTACGATCGCGCCAATCACCAGCAGCGTGAAAATCGACAGCGTGGCGCTGGGCTTGAACAGCTTTTTCAACATTTGCTGAGTCTCTCTGTTTTTACGTTTTGAGTCTGGAGCATTTGCTGCCGGACAATGGCGTCAGCTTCCATTGAGGAGTTCCATGCCTTCCTTGATCAGCGCCTCGGCATTGTCCAGCACGCGGTGCGCCTCACCCCAGTTGTGGAAACCATTGCTGTTTTCGACCCAGATGAAGTCCCAGTAGAACTGTGCCTCGCGGTGAATGGCCTGCAGCCGGGTCAGGGTGTCATCGTCCAGGCCGCCATTGGCACGCGCCTCACCAACCGCTTCGATGAAGTCGGCCAGCTCACGCCCGATGCGATTCTGCTTGCGATAAACCCGGCCCTGTACACCCTCGGCGCGCTCGATCGTGCCTTCCACTCCCCAGCTACGGTGACAGTCCATGCAGGTGTTTTTGACATGGGTCAGCGGGCTGGTCCACTTGTGTTCGGTGTAGCGTTCGCCATCTTCGGCACGGGCGGTTGGCATATGGCAATCGGTGCATTGCAGGCCGAGCATGGAGTGGACGTTGACCTCCTTGCCCTCGTGATACAGCTCGTATTCAGGATGCTGAATCTTGGCCACCAGTGCGCCGGTTTGCGGGTGTTCCCACTCATCCGAGCGCCGGTCGGCATCGTAATGTTCGAGCTGGGCTTCGACATGCAGGCCGGTCGACCACGGCAACACCACCTTGCGGGTTTCGGCATGGAAGTGATAGTTGGTGTGACACTGGGCGCAGACCAGGTCGGTGCGGCCTTCCGGGTCGATGTTGTTGAAGGTGCCGTGGGCCATGCCTTCATCCAGCCAGTCGCGTGCGTGGCGCACTTCGGCATCGCCGGGAGCATGACAGTCCAGACAGCCAATGGTGTTGTCGCCAACCACCTTGGCGAAGGACTTGGCATACCAGTTGTCACGATGCACCGCCTGCAACTTCACCACATCCGTGGACTTGCAGCCCAGGCAGGTCGCCGGGCGCGCATCCCAGTCCGGCAGGCGCTTGGTGTCGACCACGTCGTTGAGCGCATGATAATGCCCGCGTGAGCGGTAATAGCCCTTGGAGAACGGAAAACCATCGTAATTGACCTTCAGGAACGGATACATCTGCAGATAATCGATGCGCTCGATGTCCATGCCCTCGGCCTCGGCCTTGCCCCCGCCGCCGTAAAGTGTCTCGCGCATCTCGGCCGTGCCCACCCAGCCCTCGTACTGGTGCGGAAAGTAGAGTTTCCAGTTATCGCTGTCGGCCGCTTTTTCGAGGTCATCGAAACCTTCAAAAGCCGGCCGGTCGGCCCGCTCCGGGCTTCCTGATACCGCCACCAGGGCACCCAGCCCCAAGGCCAGGCCCAGCACCACAGCTGGAAAAATAATGTATTTGTTATGCATCAATTATCCTCCAAGCACACCTGCGGGACGGCAGATTGGAAGGCTATACCAGCGATGTATGGCAAGTCAATTTTTGCGTCGCAACAGGCCCATGAGTTAGGGTATTGGCCAAGCATCTTTACTGACTCGGGCTGATGTTCGAGTCTGCGAGGGGATCGCGGGTTCAGGGAGTTGTTCGTCATGCACACGATGTCGTTGACAAGCTGTAATCGATCCCGGGGCAGTGGAATCCTGGCGCTTGGTCTGCTCCTCGGAGTCTCTATGATCCTCATGCCGGAGGTCTCCCTGGTGGCTGCCCAGACCCCTGAGCATTTGCAGGGGCGATTGATCGCCCAGACCAGTCCTGAAGTCGACGACCTGCAGAGCCAGTCCCGGTTCGGTGAGGCCGTTGACGTGCATGAAGACATCATCGTGGTGGGTGCACGCCACTACAATCTTTCCGTTCCAAGCACCCTTTTCAATGCCGGGGCCGCCTATGTCTATCAGCGCGATAACGGCCAGTGGTCATTTGCAGACCGGCTGACGGCCGAGCATCTCGGCAGTCCGGATGCTGCTTCGGGAGACGAGTTCGGCAGCGCCGTCAGCGTCCATGGGGATACGGTACTGATCGGTGCGCCCGATAAGGACCTGGGCACCCCGGATAGCGGCGCGGTTTACGTCTACCGCCGAAACGGCAGTTCCTGGGACTTCGAGGCCCGGCTGAACGCAGAAGACGAAAATGGATCGGATATCGAAGCCCGTGCGCACTTCGGTTACTCGGTCAGCCTCCAGGGGGACCTGGCCGTGATCGGTACCCCGAGGAAAACCGAAGGCGGGCTGTCCAATGCCGGCGCCGTCTACCTTTATCGTCGTGACGGCGGTAACTGGAGCTTCGAAGCCAAACTGACGGCTGAAGACGATGATGGTGCGGATCTTCAGGCATTTGCCCAGTTCGGAGAATCGGTTTCCGTGTCCGGTGACCGTGTGCTGATCGGTGCGAATCGACGTGACTTCAGTGACGCCAGCGACGCGGGTGCGGCGTATGTTTACGTGCTCGATGACGGTGACTGGACATTCGAGACCATGCTGACGGCCGAGGACAATGGATCGTCGGACCTGGAGGAAAGTGCCTGGTTCGGCGCCGATGTCAGCCTGGATGAGCAGGTGGCCCTGATCGGTGCGCCTCGAAAGGACGAGGATAGTGTCAGCAGCGCCGGGGCGGTCTACCTGTTTCGCTTCGACAATGGCGACTGGATTCCCGAGGCCAAGGTGACCGCGGGGGACTTTCAGGGCTCGGAGATTGAGCAGAACGCCCGATTTGGAGAATCCGTCGCGGTCTCAGATGGCCTGGCGATGATCGCTGCTCACCGAAACACCGAGGATGGCCTGAACAATGCCGGCGCGGCCTACCTGTTCGAGTGGGACGGCAATGACTGGAATGTGGCCGCCAAGCTGACCGCCGAGGATAATGGCAGTTCGGATATCGAGTCCGGTGCCGAGTTTGGCGCCGATGTGGCCCTATCTGGCCTGACGAGCGTTGCCGGATCGCCGTTCAAGGATGAGGGCGAGATGAGTGCCGCGGGCGTGGTCTATGTCCATGCCGCAGCCTACACGGTAGGCGGGGAAGTTATCGACCTGGCCGAAAACAACAGCGTCGAACTGCTCAACAATGAAGGTGACAACCTGATCGTCAGTGACGATGGTCCGTTCGTCTTTCCAACATCGCTGGTCGATGGCAGCGCCTACGAAGTCACTGTCGAGAACCAGCCCGTTGGCCCGGACCAGACCTGTACCGTCAACAATGCAGCCGGGTTCATTGATGGTGAGGATGTCGATGATGTCGAGGTCGTCTGTGTGACTGACCAGTACACCGTCAGCGGCACCGTTCACGGACTGCTGGGCGATCAGGTTGTTGTTCAGAACAATGATGCCGACGACCAGATGGTCACGGTCGATGGCGGTAGTTTTACCTTCAGTCCGCAGGATGATGGCACGCAATACGTAGTGACCGTGCTGACTGATCCAGTGGGCCCGAGCCAGACCTGCAGTGTGGACAACGGTGAAGGCACGCTGGCCGGCGAAAATGTGACCGATGTCGAGGTTCATTGCACCACCGACACCTTCACCATCGGCGGCACGCTCTCCGGCCTGGCGGGCGAATTCGTGGTGATTCAGAACAACCAGGCAGACAGCCTCATGCTGGTCAGCGACGGGTCGTTCACGTTTCCCACGGCCATCGAAGATGAACAGGACTACGACGTGACGGTGTTTGTGCATCCGAGCTATCCAAGCCAGACCTGCGATGTGTCCAATGGCTCAGGGACGCTTGCCGCCAGTGATGTCACCGACGTGGAGGTCGACTGCGTTACCGAACAGTTCACGGTCAGCGGTGTCGTCCACGGACTGGAAGGCGACCAGGTGGTCTTGCAGAACAATGGTGGTGATGACCAGACGGTGACCACCGATGGCGGCAGTTTTACCTTCAGTGCTCAGGACGATGGCAGTGACTACCATGTAACAGTCCTGACCGAGCCAAGTAATCCGAGCCAGACCTGTACGGTCAATGGCGCCAGTGGCACGCTGTCCGGCGCTCCTGTCGATACCGTCGAAGTCCAGTGTGTCGTCGATCAGTTCCATGTCGGCGGAACCTTGTCGGGCCTTGCCGGGGGGCTTGTCGTGCTGGATATCAATGGTGATGAGAGCCTGGTGCAGACCGAAGATGGTGACTTCACCTTCCCGACCGCGCTCGAGGACTTGTCAAGCTACAACGTCACCGTCATGTTTCAGCCAGAAGATCCGGCCCAAACCTGCAGCGTCATTGACGGCGACGGCGCCATTGACGGAGCCGACATCGACGATATCGAGGTTGATTGCCAACTTGATGCGGCCCTGAGTCTTTCAACCGACGCACTGACATTTTTCGCTGATGAAGTCGGACAGATGCCGTCACCTGAGTCGGTGGAAATCACCAGCACCGGTCAGGCCGACCTGGAGCTGGGCGAGTTGACAATCGATGGATCGGATGCCGGACAGTTTGATGTTCTCTCCGACGATTGCAGCCAGGCAACCCTGCCGACTGATGAGTCCTGCAGTATCGAAATCCAATTCCTGGCCGATGCCGAGGGCGTATTCGAGGCACAACTGAACATACCCTCCAACACCCCGGATAGCCCCGACCAGGTCGAATTGCACGGCATGCTGGATGTGATCTTTCACGATCATTTCAAGGAGTGATTGATTCCGAATCTGCCATTTCGACTAAAAGGGTTTTGACCCAGGTCAATGCGTGCCAGGCTCAAAAACTCGACACTGTGGCTGAGCTGGCTACCATCACACGCGATGAGGAGCCAACCTGAAGCAGAAGGTCAGGCTCGATAACACTGCCGCCCCAGATTGCGGCAGGCCCGTAATCGAACGACAGGCCGTACCATGCGACTCGACTTCGTCTCCACAAAACTTGTGCTGTTTGCCCTGGCTGCAAGTCTGACGCTGTCTGCTCATGCCGGGCACGGCCAGGATCCGGCCGAGATCATCGACCGGATGGAGTCGGTCATGCGCGGCGATTCGCAGTATGCCGAAATGACCATGCAGATCGTTCGCCCGCGCTATGAGAGGGAGGTATCACTGCGCTCCTGGCTCCTGGGGCGCGACCATTCACTGATTCTCATCACCGCGCCGGCCCGGGACGAAGGTACGGCCTTTCTGATGCGCGGGAGCGACATCTGGAACTACGATCCCCGCATCGATCGCACCACGCGGCTGCCATCGTCGATGATGGCGCAATCGTGGATGGGGTCGGATTTTACCAACGATGACCTGGTACGCGACTCGGACCCGGTCACCGACTACGAGCACGAACTGCTGCATATCGAGGAATATGAAGGACTCGATGCCTATGTCATCGAGATGATCCCCAGGCCGGATACGCCGATTGTCTGGGGCAAGGTCAAGTTGTGGATTGCCGTGGATGAGTACACGCAGCTTCGCATCGAAAACTACGACCAGCGCGATCGTCTGGTCAATACGATGAAGCTGGACGAGATCGAGCAGTTCGGAGATCGCCGGGTTCCGACCCGCATTACCGTGATTCCGGCCGACAAGGAAGATGAACGAACCATCCTGACTTACCAGGAAATCGAGTTCGACGTCGATCTCGACGAAGGCTTCTTCTCCCGGGCCAACATGCAGCGGCTTCGCTGATTCCGTTCACATGAACACGTTCCTGAAACTCGCCTGGCGTAACATCTGGCGCAACAAGCGGCGCACGATGATTACCATCTCCGCTATCGTGTTCGCGGTGCTCGCGGCCATTGTCATGCAGTCCATGAACCGGGGCAGCTATGAGGTCATGATCGACCGCATGGTGAGCTTTTCCACCGGCTACCTGCAGGTGCAGGACTACCGTTATGACAGAGAAGCCTCGCTGGACAACGCTTTTCACTACGATGATGCGCTAGGGGAAACAGTGCTGAGCGCCGATACGCGCATCGAGCGCGTCGTTCCCCGACTGGAAACCTTCATGCTGGCCGCCAACGACGTGTCCACGCGTGGTTCGGTCGTGTTCGGCGTCGATCCGGAAAAGGAGCAGGCGTTCAACCAGATCGACAATTACCTGGCAGAAGGGCGCTTTGTCGAAAGCAATGAATACACGGCCGTGATGGGCAAGGGCCTGGCCGATCGGCTGCAACTGGACGTGGGCGATACCCTGGCGCTCATCGGCCAGGGCCGCTTCGGCATGTCGGCCAGCGGCCTGTTCGAAATCACCGGCCTGCTGGAACACCCCATCCACGACATGAACAACTCGGCCGTCTACCTGCCGCTGGGAACCGCCCAGGAACTGCTGTCTGCCGAGGAGCACATCACCGGCCTGCTGATTTCGGTGCAACAGGCGCGCCAGACTGATGCGGTAGCCGCATCCCTGCGCAGCACGCTGGAAGATGGTGAGTTGGTGGTGTTCACCTGGCCGGAGCTCATGCCCGAGCTGCTGGAGTTGATGGAGATGGATCTGGCCGTTCCCAGGCTGCTGACGCTGGTTCTGTACGTGGTCATTGGCCTGGGCTTTTTCGGTACCGTGCTGACCATGACCATGGAGCGCCTTCGCGAATTCGGTGTGTTGCTGTCGGTGGGCATGAAACGCGGCAGCCTGTCGTTGGTGCTGTTCATCGAGACGCTGATCATCAGCATCATGGCGGTGGCCTCCGGCATCCTCCTGTCCTGGGTGCTGCTCAAGCTGGTCGACCCGATCGCGCTGTCGGGCGAGGCCGCCCAGGCGGTCATCGACATGGGTTTCGATCCGGTCATCCCGATGTCTTTCGCCCCGGACCAGTTTTTCGTTCAGGGGCTGTATGTCTTTGTGATTGCCCTCATTGTCTTTCTGTTTCCGCTGGTCAAGATTCTGAGGCTGAATATACTCGAAGCGGCCCGCTCATAGGAGACAGGAGGCGATGAAAACCCTGCTCACACTCTCCTGGAGAAATATCTGGAGGCACCCGGCAAGAAGCAGTGTGCTGCTGGCTGCCGTCATCGCCGGCTTGTGGGCGGGCGTGGTCACCGTCGGCCTGGTCAATGGCCTGATGCAACAACGCATCGACTACCTGATTGAAAGCGAGATCACCCACGCCCAGGTCCATCATCCCGAATTCCAGGCCGAGGGCTACTCGTGGCTCTACATTCCCGACCATGCCGAGATCGTCGAATGGCTGGAAAACGACGAACGCGTGGTGTCGTTCACCTCCAGGACCATTACCGACGGCATGCTGCAGTCACCCATCAAGACCTCGGGGGTGCGCATCCGCGGCATCGACATGCCCTCGGAAACACGCACCACCAACTTTCACGACAACCTGGTCGCGGGAGAGTACCTGGACTCGGATATCCGCAATGCGATCGTTATCGGCGAGCGGCTGGCCGACGAGCACAACATGGAACTGGGCAACCGTGTCGTGCTCACCTTCGAGGATGTCGACAACGAACTGACCTCGGCCTCGTTCAATATCGTCGGCCTGTTTCGATCGGCATCGACCGATTACGACGAACGTAACGTGTTCGTCCGTGCCGATGAACTCAATGCTCTGCTCAGCGACACCCCGGTCCACCACGAGATCGGCATCATGCTCACCGACGAGACGCGGGCCGCGGAGGTGGTGGACGCACTCAATAGCGAGTTTTCCGGCATCCGCGCCCAGACCTGGCGACAGCTCTCACCCGAGCTCAGCATGCTCGTCGAACTGGGCGGTGTGATGGTGGTGCTGATTACCCTGATCATCATGCTGGCATTGGCCTTCGGCATTCTAAATACCATGCTGATGGCGCTTTTTGAGCGCATGCGCGAGATCGGCATGCTGTTGTCCATTGGCATGAGTCGTCGCCGGGTGTTCGGCATGATCATGCTGGAGGCCGGCATATTGACCATTGCCGGCGCGGCAGCCGGCATGATCCTGGCCACGCTGAGCATCCAATATTTCAGCGACAGGGGCCTTAACCTGGAAATGTTCGCCGAGGGCGCGGCCCAGATCGGCTTTGATCACATCATCTACCCGACACTGTCGGTCGCTGAATACATCACCATACTCGCCGTGGTGGTGATGATCACCTTGCTGGCCTCTCTGTATCCGGCTTTCAAGGGGATCCGCATCAACCCGCTGGAGGCCGCAAGAGATGCCTGATGACCGGAATCCGTACCAAGAGCATCGAGTGACATGACCATCGTACGAACGGAAAAACTGTGCAAAGTCTACAACCCCGATACCGTGCCGGTGCATGCGCTGAACAATGTTTGCATCGAAGTCGATGAAGGGGAGTTCACCGCACTGCGGGGCCCCTCCGGTTCCGGCAAGACCACGCTGTTGAACATGATTGGCGGCCTGGACAAGCCCACCGAGGGCAAGGTCTTCATCGACGGTCATGAAATCTCGAGCATGAAGGACAGCAAGCGAATCGACTTCCGCCTGCAAAATATCGGTTTCGTCTTTCAGCACTACAACCTGATCCCGGTATTCACCGCCGCCGAGAATGTCGCCTTCATCATGATGCTGCAGGGGCGCGACAAGCAAGAGATCCGCAAGCGCACCGACAAGTTGCTGGATCAGGTCGGGTTGGGCGATCGCAAGGATGCCAGGCCGGCCCAATTGTCGGGCGGCCAGCAACAACGGGTTGCGGTGGCCCGGGCGTTGGCCTCGGAACCGCGGTTCATACTGGCCGATGAACCGACCGCGAACCTGGATACCGAGGCCGCCATGAACCTGCTCGATATCATGGAGAAGATGAATCGGGAACAGAACATCACGTTCGTCTTTTCCACCCATGACCAGCGAGTGATTGATCGTGCGCGCAGGGTGGTCACCATGGTGGACGGAGCCATAGACCAGGATGAAATCCAGGATCCCGACAAGACATAGGCGCTTTGTAGCTCCACTGCCGTTTCGACCGGCCAAAGTCCTGGCGCTGATCATGTGCGCCGCCCTGGCGTCGACTGTTCATACTGCGGAAGACTGGCATGTCGGCGGATACGTCCAGGCCGGCCCCGTATATATTTCCGCACGTCTGCCCGAGCCCATCGGCAACCAGGACTTCACGGAATACCGGCTGCAGAACCGCTTGAATATCCGCTGGAACGCCTCGCCCGACCTGACCTTCCATTGGCAGACGCGAACGCGGCTGTTCGCCGGCGACCTGGTGCGCGAGTTTCCGCAATACGTCGAGGATATCGATACCGATGACGGCCTCGTCGATCTGTCCTGGATGGTGATCCAGCGCGACAACTGGCTGCTGCACCACATCCCCGATCGTCTCTATGCCGAATGGCGGATTGACGACTGGGATATTCGTGTCGGTCGCCAACGGGTCAACTGGGGGGTCAACATGATCACCAACCCCAACGACATCTTCAATATCTACTCCGTCTACGACTTCGACTATCCCGAGCGGCCGGGCTCCGATGCCATCCGTATTCAGCGACATCTGGATTTCACCTCGCGCATCGAAGTGGCGGTGAGCCCGGGCAGGAAGAGTAGGGACAGTGTCGCCGCAGCCCTGTATGCATTCGATCTCAATGGCTACGACGTGCAGGTCATCGGTGGCTACTACCGCGACAGATTAACGACCGGCGCCGGCTGGGCCGGCAACTTGCGCGGCGCCGGGATCAAGGGCGAGACCATGTTCTACGCCGACATCAATTCCGGCGAAGACGGCAGGGACACCAACTTCATCACGGCACTCTCGATCGATTACATGTTCGAAAACGGCCTGTTTGCCGTTGCCGAGGTGCTCTACAACCGCGCCGGCGGCCTCGACGAGTTCACGCTGCTCGAAGAGCAACTGGCCCCCGACAACCCGTCTTTTTCGACCTACCAGGCCACCACGCAACTCACCTACCCGATTCATCCACTACTCGATGGTTCATTGGCCGCCATCTGGTACCCCGACGAAAGCGCACTTTTCCTGAGCCCCTCACTCACCTGGTCGGTGACACAGGATGTCGATTTCAGGGTCCTGGGGCAATTCTTTACCGGCGGCAGCGACTCGGTGTTCTCCGATGCCGGAACGCTGGTTACCGCGTCGTTGACCTACAATTTCTAAAGTCTCGGGACAAGGCGCTTCCAGGAGGGACGCATGCGCCGGGTGCTGATGCTGACTGTGCGGACCGTTTGTGCGCTGCTGCTGCTCGGAATTGCGCTCATCATCACCTGGAAAGCACTGCCCGGCAGCACACCGGCCATTCGTGCCGGCCCGGCGCCCATTGCCGTGCTCCAGCCGGTGGAGATTGGCGGCATGACGCAATGGTTGCTGATCCGTGGGCAGGATCGCACCGCGCCGGTATTGTTGTGGCTGCATGGCGGGCCGGGGGCGGCCCAGATGCCGCTGGCCCATGCCACCACGCGAGCGCTGGAAAGCGATTTCGTCGTCGTTCACTGGGATCAGCGCGGCGCAGGCAAGTCGAACCTGCGGGATTTCGACGAGGCCACGATGACGATTGAGCGTTTTTTGCAGGAGGCCCAAGAGGTTACACGACACCTGCAGGAGCGCCTTGGTACGGAGCAGATCATCGTGCTGGGCCATTCCTGGGGCACGATGCTGGGTGCTCGGCTGGTGGCGCGCTGGCCCGAGGATTACGCCGCTTACATCGGGGTCGGTCAGCAGGTGAACACGAAACGCGGCATCGAGGTGACGCTGAAAAGGCTGGCTCCACTGATCCAGGCCGATGGCCGTGCCGAGCATCGACGCTGGCTGGATAACGCCACGCCCGAAGCATTGATGGAGCATGCCGCCTATGTCGAAATGATGCAGATGCTGGATGACTACGGCGGCGGGATGAACGTTCCGGTCCGGCGCCTGGCGCTGATGCTGATTCGCGCCCCGGAGTACAGCCTGGTCGATCTGCGGCGCTGGCTTGACGGCGCCAACCGCGGCAGCGGGCCGATGTGGCCCGACTACCGCAGCCGCGACTTGTTCAATGAAGTCTCGGTCATGCCGGTGCCGATGCTGCTGATCTCCGGAGCCCGGGATCTCAATACCCCGGTTGAACTGGCCGCCGAGTGGTTTGATCAGGTCCTGGCGCCGCGAGGAAAGCGGCATTTGATTTTCGAAGATTCCGGTCATGCACCCTTTCTGACCGAGCCCGAGCGCTTCGACGAAGCTCTGCGCAGGTTTATGGACACCGAGTTTGGGGATTAAAAAATATGAAAGAGGCGAAATGACGACGAGAGCCTGCACTCGCGCGTCCGAGGCGCAGCGCAAGCCCTTGCATTCGGCCAGCGCTGACCTGGCGAGTCAAGCCGTCGTGGGGCGGGCGTGGGAAGATCGGGCGCGAAGAGCGGTCAAACCCCAGGCAACGGCAAGGTAAACCACGGCCAGGGTCCACAGCGCCAGCCAGGTCGAGCGGATCTC
>SL_3KL_010_SEDDRAFT_10000089_pt1 | contig 56661 bp, 45 predicted proteins | sample SodLakKL_010_SED_2_FD_10381 | JGI IMG/M metagenome (IMG submission 10381)
GTATATCGGTCCCGAACCTTCCGGCCTGCTTTTTCAGGTCTTCCATCATCTCCGGTCCGGTTACCCCTTCAGGATACCCCGGATAGTTCTCAACATCGGTGGTGGTGGTTAGCTGTCCCCCTGGTTCCAGCCCTTCATACATTACCGGATTGAGGTTTGCCCTTGCTGCATATATGGCAGCAGTATAACCTGCAGGGCCGGAGCCGATTATAAGACATTTAACCTTCTCTGTTTCGCCTTCCGGCTTTTTATCGGATTTCGTATCGGAAATCTCCATTTTTTTAAACATGCTCATTGATTACGATTATTTAATTTTTCAAAATACATTTATATTTGTGAAGTAGTTCCTTATAGTACCCGGGAAGATAAATTCGCCCGGATTCCCGGGTGTTAGAATTTTTCTGGCCAGAGAACTTTCCTTCTGGTAAAAATCACGTAAAATTACAAACTATCCGGCTAAGTGCAAACACACATTTTTAAAGTTACATGATAGTCCCCAATTATTCGACAATACAGCCCCATAATCAATAATCTGAAAAGGAAGTTACATAAGAGTCTGTTGTTAAAAACACGGAATTTACCGTACTTCCTTATATTCATAGCAGAATAGACTTAAAGAAATGGGAAAAGAAGGGGTTCATCATGGCATGACCACGCAACACCTCAGAAGGATCAGAGAACCCGGGAAAGGTAAAACTGAAAAAATTTGCAGATAACCATTTGTTTGTTAATTTTGCAACGCAATTATAACCGGTGAATAATCCCGGTAATGTTTCGGGGTGTGGCGCAGTTGGCTAGCGCACTTGCATGGGGTGCAAGGGGTCGGAAGTTCGAGTCTTCTCACCCCGACAACAAAGAAACGCAACAAAACCGCTATTAATCAATGAATTAGTAGCGGTTTTTTTATATCCCTGTTTTTACAGCTTAAAAGTAACCGGAAATGTGAAAGCGACATTTACCGCCTGGCCTCTCTGTCTTCCAGGTGTCCAGTCAGGTGATTCTTTTACAACTCTGAGTGCTTCCCTATCAAGTGCCGGATCTACCCCTCTGACAATCTTTGCATCAGCCACAGAGCCATCCGATTTAACCGTGAACTGAACAAATACCCGTCCTTCAATGCCTTTCTCTTTTGCACTTTCAGGATAGCGAAGGTTTTCAGCAAGGTATTCCCTGAACGCATCCTGGCTTCTGCCCATGAATTGAGGCATTTGCTCAACGATGTGAAAAACATCACCTGTCTCATTATCATCAAGCATAAAAGTTACAGGCATTGTAAAGACAACATCCACAGGCTCTCCATCCTGCCTGCCAGGTGTCCACGGCGGAGAAGATTCAATAACCCTTATAGCTTCCTCATCCAGCAATGGATGCACTCCCTTTACCAATTCAACATCGCCAACGCTTCCGTCTGCCTTAATGGTCAGTTGCACAAAAACACGTCCGTCAATTCCCTGTTCCTTAGCCTCTGACGGGTAACGGATATTTTCTGCGATAAATTCCCTGAATCCTTTGTAAGCCATACCCTCTTCCAGGAACCAGGGCATCTCCTCCGCCAAATAGTACAGGTCATCCCTGCCCGGAGCCATGATTGGTGGTTCCGGCCGTTGAACTGTCCGCGACGCAGGCTCAACTGTGCCGGCTAAAATTTCACCTGTCATCCGCACCCACTCTTCCTCCATCCTGATACCGTCTGACCGGGTTCCCGAGATCAGCAACCTTCCGTCTTCAATTCTGGCGTTGTAGGTTATCTGACTGCCCAGGTTGGGATCAACACCCAGACTGAAATCAATCGTCTCGGTGTAAATGTTGCCTGCAATCGTTTGCCGGCCTCCGTATGTATGGATGATCTGACCGGTATTCTCATCAATTGTAACAGTGGTAAAATGGCCTTCGGTAATCAGCTTGATTTTCTCATGGTTTAGCGGACCTTCATCGTATATCAGCTGGTCAGATCCATATTTGTAGGATTTCAGGTACCACGAGCCTGTATGATCGGAAGAATCACCAAAACCGGCTGTCAGGAATAAAAATAATATCATTGCCGTTAGCAGGAGAGAAAACCTGAATAGCTCCCTGCTCTTTGAATTGATTGTTGTCATAACTTAAATTTTATGTGGTTTATTTATTTGTAAATATACCACTATTATATTAGTTTTACAACTATTGTTTAAGGTATTATTTTTTATCTATTCTGATTATCCCGATGGTAATAAAAGACCCGCCGGTTATTTACCAGGCAGAATTGAAAGAATAACCGATCCGTTTAAGGATCGGTTTATGATTTAACATGGATGCAAAAAATACTGTATTAACCAATCCGGGGAATTGGCTAATACAGTATAAAATTCGCTAAAATAGGACTATCCGCCACCGGAGGGGTGGCTTTATACCCGGTTTTGAATCCAACAGATTTGAACGGGTGGATAATTACCGGATTGAAAAGGTAACCCTTCTGGCTAACTGATATGCATCAGGCGAGGAAGAATCAATGCTATGGTCCTCTCCTCTGCCTTCGGCATTTATTCTTGATGAACCAATGCCAACGTTAATAAGCGCCCTGGCAACTGCATCAGCCCTCCTCTGTGAAAGCTGCTGATTATAACCTGCAGGCCCCCTTTCATCAGCATAACCGTACAGGTCAACATTTACGCCCGGATTGTTTTCCAGATAGGTTTTAAGTATATTAATTGTGCTGGCAGCAATTTTGCTGTACTGCGAACTGTCAAAATTAAAGTAGATATTGAAATAACCGTCACTGATCAACTGGGCGATTACATCATTTGCATCAACTACCCTGGTTGAAGCAATGGATTTTACCTCTTTGTCCATCTCATCAACCTTGTTGCTAAGCTCATCCACCCGGCTGCTCAGATCTTTATATTCATCATCCTTAGCTTTCAGGCCCGACTCCACTTCAGTGATCCTGGCATCAATTGCATCATACTCAGGTGTATCCTGAATAGAACTTTGTCTAACATACCAGTCTGCATGCGGGATATCCCTGTTTCTGCCCAGGGAAACTGACACACCAACACTTCCCTTGTATACAACCGGTAAATTAGCATAACTGCCAGACCCACCATCAAATGCGCGATCCTGGCTAAAATTCTCCATAGCGGTAATATCTCCGTAAAGAGTTACTCTTGGTGACACCTTAGCCTGAAGCGTTATGCCGCCTACTCCATTACCCACCCAATCAGTCCAATCGACATTTTCATAGTGCATCATACTAATGCCCAACCCATAATGAACCAACAGGTTAAAAGTTTTGGTCCACTCCTCGACCTTCAGAACACGGCCCAGGTTGGCCACTCCCCTGATAGAAAAACCATACTGATCTGTGCTGAAAGTTCCCCGGCTGCCATCGGCTGAAGTGTAACGGTCATACATTAACCCGAGTTTCATCCCGAAATATTCATTGATCATGTACCTTACCCCAAGTTCTCCCATGAAGAAGTCAGGGGTAGCAGAATAGTAACCCTGTGAAAAGTTATTGTAAGGCCGGTGAAAACCTACACTACCTTCAACCGACCACTGGTTGAAATCAGGGTTGCTGAAAATACTTTCCTGGGCATAGATTCCGCTGAAAATAAATAGAGAAAGCGCTGTTAATAAGAGTTTATTTTTCACAATTTTTTGGCTTTAAGTGGATAATTATACTTACTTCTTGCGAATGGATATTTTTCTGATTATTTTTAACTATTTCCAATAGTCTCCCAATCAATAAGATAATCTTTCCGCTAAATAATTATTTTTTATATAGTGTTAAAACATAATAATTATTGTATATAGCGATAAAGTTAAATAATTATTGCATAACAATAGCAAAAAAACAGCAAATCTATCGCACAAAAACGGTCTTGATATTAACAAACTCTCTGATTCCAAAGCAGGAAAGCTCCCTCCCATATCCGCTGTAATTGATTCCGCCGAAAGGCAAACGCGGATCTGACCGGACAAGGTCGTTGACAAAGCAGCAGCCGGCATGCAATTGTGTTTCTGCAATGTGCCGCCCTCTTTCCGGGTTACCTGTAAATACAGCCGCACCCAGTCCGAAATGTGTATCATTGGCAATCCTTATGGCATCTGCCTCATCTTCTGCCGCGATAATCGCTGCAACGGGACCGAAGATCTCCTCATCATAAGCCGGCATTCCGGGCCTGATACCTGTCAGCACAGTAGGTGGATACCAGGCTCCGGCATTATCGGGCACCTTCCCACCAAGCAGACATTTTGCACCTTTATCAATACTGGAGGTTACCTGGTCATGCAGTTCATCACGTAAGTAAACTGATGCCTGCGGACCAAGATCATTGTTCCTGTCCATCGGGTCACCCATCTTTTTGCCCTCCATCAAGGTAATGAACAGCTTTTCAAACTCTTTCAGACGGGATCTTACGACTATGAAGCGTTTGGCCGCAATACAACTTTGTCCGCCATTTACCAGTCTGCTGCTTACACACAAGGGTACAGAAGAATCTAGATCGGCATCGTCGAGTATCACATACGGGTCACTCCCGCCGAGTTCAAGCACGGTTTTCTTGAGTTCAGCACCGGCTTTTGACGCAACTGCTCTTCCTGCGCCAACACTGCCTGTAAGTGTTACTGCCTTAACAACAGGGTTTTCAATGACCTTTCCCACCTCACTACTTGCAATCTTAAGTGTCCTGAAAAGATTATACGGGAAACCCGACTCCCTGAAAAGGGTTTCAATGGCAACGGCCGAACCGGTAACATTGGAGGCGTGCTTCAGGAGGATCCCGTTTCCGGCCATCAGAGCAGGGACAGCAAACCTGAATACCTGCCAGAACGGAAAGTTCCAGGGCATCACTGCCAGTATTGTGCCAAGCGGCCTGAAAGCAACAAAACTTTCACTTCCTCCTGCTTCAATATATTCTCTGGAAAGGAATTTTTCAGCATTTTCAGCATAATAGTCACATACCGATGCACACTTCTCAATCTCTGCCATGGATTGCTTTATGGGCTTACCCATCTCCATCGTGATAAGCGTGGAATGTTTCTCAACTTCACGACGCAGTAGTTCTGCTGTTTTTTTCATCAACGCCGACCGCTCACTGAAACCGGTTTCTATCCAGCCTGTTTGCTCCCGCTCTGTAAGCGATATAATCCTCCCGGTTTCAGCTGCAGAGTGTCGCTGATACTCTCCGACAACCTGCTGATTGACAGGATTCACAGATCTTAACAGTTTTGTTTCCATAATCAATTACATATTAAGTTTTTCAGTTTAAACTACACTCAGGCCGGATGAAAGAATTTAAACGCACATGGTAATCCTGTAATTGATAAACATTACCGGGTATCTCTTTAATTAACAAAGCTAATAAACCTTGACGGGAAATTAGTATTTTTACTTTTTAAACTTACGCTAGCAAAAATCAGATATAGTAAAATAATTGCCACATCCCGTTTCTTAATCATAAAGAAGGAGGTGTTTGCTGAGTTGCTATATAGTCGCATAATTATTAATGACAGTCACATCAGAAAAACCCGAAAAAAATAAAAACATTTAATATGAGCACAAAGATTACATTCTTCGATACAAAACCCTACGACAGGGATATATTTGATGAGCTCAACAAAGAGTTCGGATATGAAATAAAATATTTCAAATTCAATATAACTGCAGACAATGCAATTCTTGCCGAAGGATCTGATGTTGTTTGCGTTTTTGTGAATGACCTTGTTTCACAGGAGGTTATCAGCAAATTACAGGAATGTGGCGTTAAGTTAATCGCGCTGCGCTGTGCCGGGTATAACAATGTCGATTTCAAGGCTGCTTATGAAAAAATCCATATTGTCAGGGTACCTGCATATTCGCCAAATGCAATTGCCGAACATACCGTGGCCCTGATGCTCTCACTTAACCGAAAAATTCACAGGGCGTACTGGCGGACCAGGGATGCGAATTTCTCGCTGGGTGGACTGATGGGATTTGATATGTACAAAAAATACGCAGGGGTGATCGGAACCGGTAAAATAGGAAAAGTGCTTATCCGCATACTGAAAGGCTTCGGAATGGAAGTGCTGGCAAATGATCCTTACCCCGACAGGGTGTTTGCCCGGGATCACGGTTTCACCTATCTGCCCCTTGACGAGCTTCTGGCAAAATCTGATATCATTTCCCTCAATTGCCCGCTCACCAAAGAGACGGAATACATGATCAACAAAAACACTATCGAAAAAATGAAGGATGGTGTTATGATTATAAACACGGGAAGGGGTAAGCTTATAAGGACATCAAACCTTATCGGGGGATTAAAAAGCGGGAAGATAGGAAGCGCAGGACTTGATGTTTATGAAGAAGAGGCAGAATACTTTTTTGAAGATCTGTCAAACAGAGTAATGACCGATGATATTCTTGCCAGGCTGCTGACCTTCAACAATGTAATAATAACCTCGCACCAGGGCTTCTTCACCAGGGAGGCTATGCACAGTATAGCAGAAACAACCATGAACAACATAAAGAACTTTCTTGAGGGTAAGGTACAGGATACCGAACTCTGCTACAGGTGCCTGAAGGAGCCGCAGGAATGTCTTAAAAATCAGGGCAAACAGTGCTTCTGACCACCATCAGATAAGCCTGGTTGAACCTCCTTTTTCAAGATTGATATCCATCAACGGTGTGTTGGTTTGCCATGAACCGCCGGTAAAGTCAGGTATATCAACAGATGCTGACCGGTTGGCTACAGACCATTCGCTGAGAGGAATGACCGCACTCCATAAAGCTGCATCATAAACATCCATATCAAGAGGTAATCCGTTACGCAGACAATCAACCATTCTCCAGTCCATCAAAGTATCCATCCCTCCGTGGCCCCCAACCTGCCTTGCCATCTCACCTACTCTCCTGGTTATTTCAGGTGTATACTTCTCCTGCAGCTCATTGAACTCTTCATCCGAAACCCATCCGTGGTGACTTCTGGCTATCCTTGCAGGACCGGGCCATTTGCGGGCAATTCCCTTTGTTCCGCTGATAAGATGAATACGTGTATAGGGTCTGGGTGATGTTACATCATGCTGTACCAGCATAGACCGTCCCTTATTGGTGCGAATAAGTGTTGTATTCATATTCCCACGATAATCCCTTCCCACGTACTGGTGCCAGAAATCATCATCTTCAGCAAGCTCTTCTGCTCTTCTGCCCATCATAAAATCATTGCTCGACATTGATACAAGGTAATCCATCCTGTCGCCGTAATTAATATCCATCAACTGCGCAATAGGACCAAGTCCATGCATCGGGTAGAGGCTGCCATTCCTTTTGGAGTTTTCCTCAAGCCGCCACATGCCGGCATAGGCAGTTTTTGAAAAGTTCAGGTCCATCAGGTCATGAATATATGCACCCTCGCCATGTACCAGATCGCCAAAAAACCCCTGCCTTGCCATGTTTAGAGTCATCATCTCAAAGAAGTCGTAACATACGTTCTCAAGCATGATACAATGCTTTCGTGTTCTTTCTGATGTTTCAACCAACTGCCAGCACTCATCCATTGTTTGCGCTGCCGGTATCTCCGTGGCCGCATGTTTATCATTCTCCATAGCATAAATGGCATTTGGTGCATGTAGGCTCCAGGGTGTGCAAATATAAACCAGGTCGACATCATCTCTTTCACAGAGTTTCTTCCACTCATCCTCCCCGCCTGAATAGGTTACAGGTTCATGACCGTACTCCCTTACAAACTCCCTGGCCCGGTTAACTTTTGCCGGATCAATATCAGCAAGGGCAGTAATTTCAACCCCCTCAATCCTAACATGGCGCCTGAGGGCTCCACTTCCGCGATTACCAATCCCAATTAATCCGATTCGCACTGTCTCAAGTTTAGGCGCTGCATACCCCGACATATTGAAATCCTGGTTATGCGATAATCTGAATGGTGCTTCTGTCGGCGACTGGTTAGCACATCCGGCAAGTCCTGCTCCGGCAATTCCGGCTCCGGCGAGTCCGGTAAGTTTTAAAAAATCTCTGCGGGTGGTTTTCATATTTCTTGATTGATTAGAGTTTAATAACCTTTTTATCAGTAATATACAATAATATTTACCAGTAATACACCAAACTGTTCATAAGCAATATATTGTGTAAAATCACAAAACAATATTAATTAATTTTTTTAAAAACACACACCGGCTATTAAAATAATTTGAATAACAAGGCCATTTTCCGGTATCAGATGTTAGTGATAAAATAACCGAAGCCGAAGCCCCGGTTATTAAATTAAAAACAAATATCCTTTATATGTAAAGTTAGCAGGTTATTGAGATGAACTATACCTGGGGTAGCTTCCACGGTGATCTGTACTCAGGTACAAGATGTGAGTTAGCCTCATCGTCATTAATGAAATTCCTGGCGTCACCATCCCAGTATAACCTCCGTCCGGTTTTAAAGGCAATATTGCCCAGTATGGCAATCTGTGCAGTATTTGCACCAATATCGATGCTTGCAGCAGGTACTCTGTTCCTATCCTTTATGCATGCAACAAAATCTTCCATATGAAGATCCAGTCCCCTGCCTGTAGAGGGCTGCAGTTCAATTCTTTCCATTTCGGGTTTATTGTTCTTGTATTCCGGTATCACTTCCCAGCCGCCACGATCCACCACAAGGGTCCCGTAGTTGCCTACAAACCCAACTCCATGAGTCCTGCCAAAATAACCTCCATTAATACCTATCCCATGATCCCACAACATTGTGTAGCCGTCGAATTCATACAGGGCTTGCTGTGTATCTGGTGTTTCACAGGCATCATCGGGATAAGCAAACTTGCCCCCCATTGACATTATTGACCTGGGCGACTTTGCATTCATGCCAAAAAGTGCATAATCTATAATATGCACACCCCAGTCAGTCATCATCCCTCCTGCATAATCCCAGAACCAGCGGAAAGTAAAATGAAACCGGTTAGGATTAAACGGCCTCTTGGGTGCCGGTCCGAGCCAGAAATCATAATCAACTCCTTCGGGAACCGGACCGTCAGGCTGAACAGGTACGGAAGTCATCCATCCCTGGTATGACCAGGTGCGAACAGTCCGGATTTTGCCCAACTTGCCCGAATGGACAAAATTAACTGAATCCTGCCAGTGAGGATCACTCCTTTGCCATTGTCCTATCTGGACTACGGGATTATACCTTTGAGTTGCCCTGACCATGATATTCACCTCCTCAATGGTGTTGGCAAGGGGTTTTTCACAATAGATGTCTTTCCCGGCCTGTGCTGCATAAACAAACGGGATACAATGCCAGTGGTCGGGTGTAGCAATAATAACCACATCGATATCCTTATTCTCCAGCATCTTTCTAAAGTCGGTATAGGCAACAGGTTTTTTGCCCTGTAACTTTTCAGTATCGGCTACCCTCCTCTCAAGTTCATTGCGATCAACGTCGCAAAGTGCAATACACTCGGTGTTAGGTTGCCTCAGAAAAGCGCGGAGGTTGGAATAACCCATACCCTTTACTCCCATCAGTCCGCAGGTAATTTTTTCATTGGCTCCAAGAACCGAGGCGGAGATTTTGAAGGGTGAAGCAATCAGTCCCGCACCAGCTACAGCAAGTCCGGACTTCTTAAGAAAATCTCTTCTGTTTGTTATCATCAGTTATTAGTTATTCATTAGCAAACGCGTCATCAAAAGCAATATCAGAGGGTTTGAAATCAACTGCTTTTACATACTCGCAGGACTCTGCAGCACCCTGCTCCCTGTCCATTCCCGGATCCTCCCATTCAACAGACAGAGGACCGTTGTATCCGATATCATTCAGAGCACGGATTACATTTTCAAAATCAACACGTCCCCTTCCTACACTCCTGAAATCCCAGCATCTGCGATGGTCTCCAAAATTAGTATGTCCGCCGAAAACACCAACATCCTTAGGTCCGTCACTCCATGTAACGTCCTTCATATGGACATGAAATATACGGTCGGCAAAATCATAGATAAATTTAACATAATCAACGCCCTGATAAGCCATATGGCTCGGATCATAGTTGAAACCAAACGCCGGATGATAATCAACAGCTTCAAGCGCTCTTTTGGAGGTTGTAATATCAAACGCAATTTCTGTTGGATGCACCTCAAAACAATATTTCACTCCAAGCTTTTTATATTCATCAAATATTGGCCCCCATCTGCGGGCAAAATCCTTGTACCCTTCATCAATCATCTGAGGTGGCACTGCAGGAAAAGGATAAAGAAGATGCCAGATGGAGCTGCCGGTAAAACCAACCACATTCTCAATACCCAGTCTATTTGCTACCTCTCCTGTTTTTATTATCTCCTTAGCTGCTCTCTTTCTTATTCCTTCCGGGTCGCCGTCACCCCAGATGTAAGGAGGAAGTATAGCCTTATGCCTTTGATCGGGATTATCGCATACTGCCTGACCTACAAGATGGGTGGAAATAGTAAATAGCTGAAGGTCATACTTTTTCAGAATAGCTTTTCTTTGTTCGCAATATGACTGATCGGCCTTGTCGATCTCAATATGATCTCCCCAGCACCCAAGTTCGATGCCGTCATATCCGAATTCCTTGGTTTTCCTGCATATTGTTTCAATAGGCATATCGGCCCATTGTCCGCTGAATAACGTTACTGGTCTGGACATATCAATTTTTGTTTTAAAGGTTAATTATAGTTAATTACGTTGGCATTCAAATTTACCCTTTATTCTTTAAATTGCATAGAATTTTGAGCATTTTAACCTGCAAAATTGAGAGTTGTAGATAATAGTTGCTTAAATTTGTTGTTCGTAGTAGTCCCGGCAAAAACAATTGACTGGCATTTTAATAGTAACCCACAATGGTTAAAAGTTCTGAATCGGTAAAACGAGAAGAAGGCGCAAGCACAACCTATGCCCTGGTCACAGGTGCAAGCAGAGGACTTGGCAAAGAATTTGCTGTTGAGCTTGCAAAGAGGAATATCAACCTCCTTATGGTGGCTCTTCCTGATGACGGCTTACCTGAGCTTTGCGAATTTATCNGGGACAGATACAAAGTAGAATGTGCTTTCCATGAAACTGACCTGACCAGGCAACACAGCATCTCTGAAATGGTAAACTGGGCTCTTTCAAATTTCAGGATCAACATCCTGATCAATAATGCAGGAATGGGAGGTTCAAAAGAATTTGAATCTGCCGGGGCTGAGTATCTGGACAATATGATATCGCTGAATATCAGGGCTCTCACGCTCATTACCCATCAGCTGCTACCCGAGCTCAAAAGCCACAGGAGGGCATGGATACTGAATGTTGCCAGCATGGCCTCATTCATTCCCATAGGTTACAAAACCATTTATCCTGCATCTAAAGTGTTCGTTTTATATTTTACCAAGGGACTGTCCCAGGAACTTAAAGGAACCGGCATTCTTGTCAGCGTTGTTCATCCGGGCCCGATGAAAACAAACAGCTTTGTTACAAACAGGATCAACAGAATGGGTATGTTCGGAAGAATTGGCCTGCTCACACCCGAGTATGTTGCAAGAAAGTCCATTAATATGATGTTCAGGGGAAAATCGCTTATCATCCTTGGTTGGCTTAACCGGCTAACCTGGCTGCTTATGAAAACGGTACCCGATTCTATAAGGCTTCCGTTTATTACTAAACTTGTAAAAAAGGAGTTGTTCGCATCACAACAATAATACCAGGCATGCCCACAGTACTTGTAACAGGTGCAAACGGATTTCTTGCAGGCAATACCATTTCAGAGTTGCTGGGACGGGGGTACCATGTAAGGGGTATGCTGAGAAAAACAGCCAAAGTGCCCTTCGTTCATGTTAATCTGGAATATTTTTATGGAAATATCACCGAGGAGAAAGAGGTAGTTGAAGCTGCCAGAGGATGTGATTCAATAATTCATATTGCGGCGTTGACTGACATGTCTGTGAAGAATTTTGAAGGCTATGAAAAGGTTAATATAACAGGAACAAGATATATTATCGGGGCAGCCCTTGAACAGAGGGTAAAGAGTGTCATATATGTAAGTACTGTTAACGCCTTCGGGTTTGGCACAAAATCCAGGCCCGGCGTTGAGTCAATGCCCATGAGGCAACCTTTCATTAATTCAGGTTATGCAGTCAGCAAAGCAGAAGCCCAGAAACTTATCCTCAATGAACTGGCAGGTTCAGGAATAACCGCAACAGTGGTCAACCCTTCCTTTATGATAGGTCCCAACGACAACAAAATAAGCTCAAACAGGATAATTTTACGGGCACTGGGAAAAAGAATACTTTTTATTCCTCCCGGAGGAAAAAATTTTATTCATGTGATGGATGCAGCCAGGGGAATATGCAATGCAATGGAACAGGGTAAGGATGGAGAATGTTACATACTTGCAAATGAAAATCTTACCTACAGGGAATTCTACAAGAAGATGGCATCCATAACAAGGGAACCGCAACTGCTTATTACGATACCTGGCGTTATTCTCCTCCTGGCAGGCATCGCCGGTAATATTGCCAGGTATGCAGGAATCAATACTGAATTAAGCCTCACAAACATGAAAATCCTTTGTCTCAGAAATTATTATTCCTCTGAAAAAGCAGTGAAAAAGCTAAACCTGCAACTAACACCTGTGGATAAAGCAATAGAAGATACTTTATCATGGTTTGGAAAATATTTCTGAAAATTATATTACTAGTTTAAATGAACTTGCTATATTGCATGCTTTATAACATATATGCATTATCCCGCAGAACCTTACCGGAAATACTTATAAATCGTAACTAAATGGAAACCAATTACCTGACTGACATAATGCTGCCCCTTTCTCTTGCAATTATTATGCTGGGGATGGGTCTGTCGCTTGTACCATATGACTTTAAAAGAGTAGCTTTATATCCCAAAGCTGCCTCAATAGGAATTCTTAACCAGATAATAATCCTCCCCCTGGTAGGGTTTTCACTCCTGTGGATGTTCGGGCTTAAGAGTCCGGAGCTTGCAGTTGGAATAATGATCCTTGCAGCCTGTCCGGGAGGCCCGACATCCAACCTGATAAGTCATATTTCACGTGGAGATACCGCATTGTCAATAACTCTTACTGCCATATCCAGCCTGGTTGCCGTAATAACTATTCCATTGATTGTAAACCTGGCACTGGCGTTTTTCATGCAACAGGGAGAATATATACCCCTTCCCGTTTTCAGGACCATAATAGCCCTTACCCTGATAACCCTGGTTCCGGTAGGTATTGGTATGATAATTAGAGCGAGGGCAATTAATTTTGCCCGCAAAATGGATAAACCCGTAAAGATTGTTTCAGGAGTTCTGCTGTTCCTGATAATATTTGCAGCAATAATGAGCAACAGGGATATATTTGTCAGTTCCTTCACTGATGTTGGCCCGATAGCTTTGTCGCTGAATTTGGTAATGCTTACCGTTGGATATATGTCGGCACGTTTTCTGAGACTTCGCACCCCACAGCGGATTACCATTTCGGTAGAATCGGGAATTCAGAACGGAACTCTCGGGATTACAATAGCAAGTGCTCTTCTGCATAATGATGTTATGGCAATCTCTCCTGCAATATACAGCCTTATAATGTTTATGACGGCAGGATTTATAATAGCAATAACAAACATTGGGGTAAAGAAGGTGGAGGTTGCAACCTGAATTAAATATCCGGGAAGGGAAGCATCAACAATCTCTTATTGAATAACAGACGACAAAATAACCGGCACCGCTATATAAAAGGGAGGAATGTACAGTATTATAGATATCGAAACAACCGGAGGAAGCCCGAAAACAGAAAAAATAACTGAAATATCACTTTTAATACATGACGGATCTAGTATTACTGATGAGTTTACCACACTTATAAATCCTGAAAAAAGAATACCCGCGTTCATTACGGGAATAACTGGTATTACCGATAAAATGGTTTCCGGCGCACCCAAATTTTATGAGATTGCAAGAAAAGTTATTGAGATGACCGAAAACCGCATCTTTGTTGCACATAACGCCTCTTTTGACTACGGGTTTATACGAGAGGAGTTCCGGCAACTGGGTTATACTTATTCGAGAGAAAAGTTATGCACTGTCAGGCTCAGCAGAAAAATAATACCCGGACTCAGGTCCTACAGCCTGGGAAAGCTTTGTTCAGAACTCAACATCAGAATTGAAAACCGGCACCGGGCCAGAGGAGACGCATTGGCAACCGTTAAGTTGTTTGAAATGCTTCTTGAGATAGATACTTCAGATCAGCCTCTTTACAGAGATTTCCTGAAAAGGTGAAAACCAGGAACCAAAAATATATGAGTTCCGGATCCGGGCTTCGGTAATATGAGGGGTTTCCATGATCAGTTCTTCATAAATAGTTTCTCTGCTTCAAGCATCCCATCTTTTTTGGCAAGGTCCATCCATATCGACTCACTATCGGGATACCCTCTGATATTATGCCTTGATGCAATCCTTAAATAAAGTTCGACAATTGAAAAGGCGCCCCGTTCGGTAATCAGGTTGAATAACCGGGGACTAACTATCTGGATCCTGCTGAAGGCATATGCATGTTTATTTCCATCATATGATCCCGCCATAACCGACTCACCGGTCAGTTTGTTCACCCAGCCGCACATCCTCATTTCCTCATCAAAAAGTATGAACCGTTCACTCTCCCTCCTGCGCACAACCAGGGTTGCAAGAGCCCCTGAACTACAATGATCCCGGTAAAGTTTTTGAAGATCAATATCGCTTAGAATTTCAAGATTATAGAGGAGGAAAGGCATACCGTCATCAAAAAACCAGCTAACCTTCCTGAGGCCCCCACCTGAATCCAGAATCAGGTCGGTTTCATCCGAAACCTCAACCCTGATTCCCGAAAAGTCATTCGACTTAAGAAAATCCGTTATTCTGGCAGAAAAATGGTGGACATTAATTATTATCTCATTGAATCCCGATTCGGCAAGACGCTTAATCAGGATAGAGAGCAGAGGCTCCCCATTGACTTCCAGCAGTGCCCTGGGTTTTTCACCCGGCTGGGGTTGTATGCTGCTTTCAAGTCCCCCGGTATATATCATAGCCTTCATTCCAGTCAGCTATAGTTTAACTGGTTTACACAGATGTTTCTTCTTTGAAGCCTTAAGCCCGCATTTTGAACATATATGCTTTATTGTAACCTTATCGGCCAACTTTTTATTGTCTATTCTTTCACATGCTTTCTTAGCCATCAGGCATCTATGTAATCCCAAGCACCGGCATAATCTCCGAAAGGGTTTAATAAGTAAAAATATGATCAACAGATATATCTGTCACTACCGGGATGATTTTTCGCCCGGCCATTCATCACGAAACTGAATCCAGTAATCGCGTATTGTCGTTTTTATCTCCTTGTGCAGCAACAGCAGTCCTATAAGGTTGGGTATGGTCATAAATGCAATTGTAATATATGACAGTGTCCAGATAATTGTGGTATCTGTGAATGCGGCAATGAAAAAGAGTCCGACATAAACTATCCTGTAATATATCACGTATGAAGAACCGGCCAGATAAGTCACCGCCCTGTCACCGTAATAAGACCATGATATTGCCGTTGAGAATGCAAAAAGTAGAAGGCCTATCGAAACAATATACTGACCCCAGTTACCGAAATGGCTCCTGGTAAATGCTTCGGCTGTCAATGGTGCACTGTGTATAAGTGAACTCCCTCTGAATGTGACTGCTGCAGACAATCCGGACAACCTCCCGTTTTCTGCCTGCAAAATCCCTGAGAAAGGTACATTTCCTACCATTACCCTCACATCTTCTGCAATTGACCGGGCATGTATGATAGTTACATTTTCTTCAATAGCGCCATTATCCACACTAAGGTTACCTGTAAAGTTCGGCAGGACTGCTTCGCCGTCCAGATAAGAATAAAGCCTCTCTTTGTCGGCAATACTTCCCTGATTGTAATCGCCTGAAAGGATAATCATGTCGGTCGACTGGAATGTATTCTCAACTTTGTCTTTCCAGACACCTGATGACAGGAGAACAAGACCGGTAAGCGTGCAAATGCATATGGTATCAATAAAAGGCTCAAGTATAGCAACCATTCCTTCTGAAACAGGTTCATGTGCACGTGCTGCAGCATGGGCAATAGGTGCAGAACCCTGACCCGCCTCATTGGAAAACAGGCCCCGGTTCACTCCGAGCTTGAAGGCATAAATTACCGAAGCCCCGAGAAATCCACCTGTAGCAGCAGTTCCCGTAAATACATCAGAAAAAATGGAGACTATGGATGGCAGAATATTATCATAATTAAATATCAAAACCGCTGCAGCACCAACAAGATATACCAATGCCATTCCCGGAACAAGCCGCGAAGTGACCTGGGCTATACGCTTGATACCACCCAGTATGACAAAAGCCAGCAAAACGGCCAGTATTCCTCCTGTTATTACATGAGGTATTCCGAAAGTGGCAAATATTGAATTGGAAATACTGTTTATCTGGGGCAAGTTGCCTGTCCCTATAGATGAAAGTATTGTAGCTCCCGCAAAAAATGCACCCAGCCATTTTCCTGTATTGATTACTTTCTTGTTCGGCAGTTTTATATTGAGCCTTTTCCGCATATAATACATCGGACCTCCGGCAATCATACCCTTTTCATCTTTCTCCCTGTATTTGTGCGAAATAGTCACTTCAACGAACTTTGTAGTCATTCCGACCAGTGCAGTTACAAGCATCCAGAATAATGCAGCAGGTCCGCCCATATGAATTGCCAGCGCCACACCGGCAATATTCCCTGTACCTACTGTTCCTGATAATGCAGTTGTGAGCGCCTGAAAATGGGAAGTATCTCCCTCATCAGTTTTCTTATCGAAACGGCCGGTTACAACCCTGATGGCATGTTTGAAATACCTGAATTGCGGAAATCCGAGGTAAAGGGTAAAAAAAACGCCGGTCCCAAGCAAAAGATATACAAACCAGGGACCGCTTCCGATATAACTATCAATCAAAAGGAGGAAATCATTCAGTTTTTGCATGATCGGTTCAGTTTATTTGCCGCTAAAATAATATTTTTTTAATGCAAACAGGAAAAACGAAAAATAAACCTTCTGTCCGTTTTAGGACACCCTGCATACGGTTCTGTACATAATTGTCTGTTTTCGCAAAAGCGACATTCACTATATGTGCCTGTTTTTATGTGCTTTACGCAATTTGGCATGTAATATGTTAAAAAACACTAAAGAAAACCTTAGGAAATGTAACAAAACAGGCGGGGTTTCGTCTAATCAGATAGAGAGTCAAAAGGAAACACTTAGTTATAAAACAAATTATAAACATAATACCATACGATCATGAAAAAATTAATAAACTCAGCAATTGTTCTGATTTTCATCAGTTCACTTTCACTCCCCGTAACGGCTAACCACAATACAGGAAAACATGATAAATGCTCCTCTTCATACGAACTAAACAGCTTTTCATACGCAACATGGAAAGACTACCATGGTATTGAGGAGTGGATGACTGATACCGGTTATTTCACTTATTTGCATATGGTTGATGCTAATGAGGCCCCGGTCGAAATTTCCGGCTGGATGTATGACCCTTTCCACTTTATCGATTTAATTTTCCATCAACATAGAGAAAATTCAGCCGACATTGAACAGTGGATGCTAAATCCGGCTTATTTTCAGTACAATGGGAATACAAAACTTAACAGGGCGGAAACTTTGTGAAGAAGAATGTTATTAAAGTGGGAAAGATACCAGCCCTCCGTCAACTGATATACTCTGACCGGTAATATATCCGTTTCTTTCCGATAAAAGAAAGGCAGCCAGGCCAGCCAGGTCTGAAGGATCTCCGAATTTACCGGCAGGTATGGAACTCTTTCTAATAGAGATAACCTCATCAACGCTTTTACCGGTGTTACCTGCAATTGCCTCATGGAGAGACAACAATCGTTCAGTATCAGTTGAACCAGGCAAAAGGCTGTTGATAAATACATTATCCTTAGCAACCTCTGCCGAAAGAGTTTTAAGGTATGCCCCCGCAGCCTGGCGAATCGAATTACTCAGTACAAGTCCCTGAATTGGTTGCTTAACTCCTGTAGAAGATATATTTATTATCCGGCCGAATTTCCTCTCCTGCATATTGGGTACAAAAACCCTGGTGAGACGAACGGCCGATAAAAGCAGAGTATTGACAGCAGTTATCCACTCTTCATCGGTATGACTCATTGCAGAGCCCAGCGGCGGACCGCCGCTATTTATGATAAGTCCGTCCAAATAGCCGAACCGGCTCTTTACAAACTCTCCCAGCGCTTCTACATCTTCTTTAACCGACACATCTGCCTGAAAAAGGTGCAGTTCGCCCTTATGTCCTCCTGCCCTTTTTCCTGCAATTTCAAGATTATGGGCTGTTCGTGAAGAAATAATTATATCTGCACCTTCAGAGGCAAGGACCGTGGCACAAGCAAGGCCAATACCCTTACTGCCACCGGTAACAAGGATTTTCTTCTTTTTGAGTAGAAGATCCATAAATGTCTAATAAGGTTGATAATAATATCTGCGTAATAAATCAAATTTTAATCCTGTTTATCAACTCATGAATCATCCATGATAGTAAAGTCTCACGAAATCATCATGTCATACAGTCAATATATTTATATATCATAACAAATTCCTGTTGGTTATGTTTACATGTCTGATAAAGGAGTCAGAAGAAATCTACTCCACCATATCTTCATCCCTTATTACCATGAGGATTGCTGAATGAGGAACAATTACATACTTTTCCTTATTAAACTCTATCAAATAAGAATTTTCCTGCAGGAAAACGGCCAGATCGCCTGTTTTTACCTGTAATGGAAAGTAGTTCTGTTTTTCATTATTTTTCTTCCATGGTTCCTCAGCTTCCTGCTGGGACGGTATTGGATAGCCGGGTCCGGATTTAATGACATAGCCGCAACTAACCTTCTGTTTATCCTCAAATCCTGGTGGCAGAAAGAGTCCTGACCTGGTTTTTTGCTGGGGACTTTTGGGCTTGAGAAGGACCCGGTCTCCAATTACAATGAATTTCTCAACATCTTGATTATCAAGAAAAATAGACATCGGCTATTTACATTTAAAATTCCCGGGTAATTTCCCGGTCGAACTCATGGTGATAAAGTATAATCCTTAACAGGCAAATTTAAGAAATACTAATTATAAACAGAACAAAGGCCGGCAAAATTGCCGGCCTTTGTGGTCATTATAAATATTAATCACAAGATATCTCAGGTTTCTATGCCCTCAGGCTTGATGTCGGTATATAGAAATCTGTTTCTAATTGACCACTCTGAATCATCACGATTCCAACCGTATACAGTCTCCTCTGAAAGCTCTCCTGTTTCCTCATCATAGGTAAAAGTTTTTCTGAGAGCATTGATCCATCTTCTTGTTGTATAGTCCCATCTCTGTTCTATATTTTCAGTCTTATCGTTCCTTTGGTAGGACATAAGATATCTTACACCGGGAACCCAATCCCTCTGGCTTTCGCTCCAGGTTGCCCTGGTTTCCTGGGTAACCTTGCCTCTGTGGTTATAAGACAGATTATACCGGCCAAAAGTCTGCCACCTGTTATCAGGTTTTCTCCATGTCTCAACATTAACCTCATAGGGTGGTCCGTAACCATCTCTGTAACTGAAAGAGAATCTCATATAATTATCCCAGGTGTTCTCCATTCCTGCGTATGTTCTAACAATCACCTCACTTTTTTCAAAGTCATGGTTATAGGAGATCAGGTAAACCACGGTGTTAAACCACTCTGCTGTTGGCCTGTGCCATTCCTGGTACAGGATCTCGGCCTCATTACCCCTGGGATCATAGGTGGTTGTCTTCATCTGAACATTAAGCCAGTCCTGTGCATCACGATTCCATTGCTGCAAAATTGACTGTACCACATTTCCTTTTTCATCATGGTTCTTCAGATTCTGTTCGAAGTTTTCCCACCTGTTGTCTTCACTGTACCACCTTTGTGTCAGAACACTGGTGACAAGTTCCGAATGGTCTATGAAATGAAGGCTTCGTGAATAAATCTCCCAGTTGGCAACTTCTTCACTCCATTCGTAGGTATAGGTTGTATCCACAACCTTTACATCCTGAGTATCTATCATCTCAGGCATCTCTATCTGCGCGCTTGTCAATTGCTGTAGAAACAGCAAGGTCAAAGCAATTCCAATTGTTTTCATACTACTAGGTCTATTAAAATAGTTTACAATATAAACGGACAATTTGTTCATTAAATTACACTTAGATATTAGTACTGAAACCCGGGTTTTACTTTTAAAAATATCTTTTACCATACACCCAAATTGTTATTCCTGGTATTTCCAGGTTGTTTGTATATAATAGACCGGAAAGTATGCAACTAACCCTATCAAGAAAGCGGCTTTTTTTGAACAGATTTATATTTAGATTGATCAAATGCATACCTGAAAGAAATTTTTCCATTATATTTGGAGGCAAAAGTAATTATAACTATGATTGAACTTACTGAAGCGAGGATTGAAGACAGGGAGAAAGCCTATAACTGGTTATTTCATTCTGACTTTTCTGATTTCCTAATGAATCTTGAGGGATATACAAAAGACACCATCCCCGCCTATGAAGAGTTTTGCAATGAATACTGGGATTTCTTCTTTGACGGCACCCAGCCGGAAAACGGGAGATGCTATAAAATTATCTCTGCTCCAAAAAAAGAAGAGATAGGTTTCATTTACTATACAGCATTTCATGTTAAGGAAGGAATTGCAGAACTTGATATCTGGCTGAGATCTCTCGATTATGCCGGGAAGGGTATAGGAACTGAAGCTATTAACCTTCTGGTGGACAAACTTCATAAAGAGCTTGGGTTTCACACTTTTTTTATGCGTCCCTCAAGGCAGAACACCAGGGCGGTAAATGCCTATACCAGGGCAGGATTCAGGGAAAAAGCACTGGTTCCGGAGGACTATTATAAGCCTGAGTTTATCGAGGAATACCGAAAAGGCGGATACGGAGAAGGCAAGGATGTTTTCCTCGTAAAAAAAATTAAATGACATAATTATTCCGGGACCATTTTGCAGCATACCCGGTAATAAGCATTCAATATACGACAACGCAAATTATGCATTGTTTGTAAAAGCATTTTCCGGCAAGTCGATTCATAAAATGCATAAAATCAATTAAAGTTTTTTTCTGCCATGATCCTTAGCGAGAACAGGTATAACCGTTACCATTTGGTTACTGAAATGTACGAGGCAATCGATTACATCAGAAACCACAACAATACACCGGCAAAGGAGCTTATTTCGGAATTACCACCGGATATGCCAATCATTCTTACCGGTGAAGGAAGCAGCAGGATATTTCCTGCAAAAAATACGGTGCATCACAGGTTGATGTATGGAGGTGGCCCGCTTTTCATGACTGAAAGCTCAACTGACCTTGCCGGCATGAACCTTGAAAAATTTGTAGTGATAGGTGCATCCAACTCGGGCCGGACAAAGGAGTTAATAAATCTTTTCAAGAAACTGAAGGATTCAGGACATAAACACCTGTACGGTCTAACCTGTAACGCCGGTTCACTTCTTGAAAAATACACAACCAGGACATCAATAATAGATGCAGGTGCAGAGAAAGCCGTGGCTGCAACCAAATCGGTTGTTGCACAGGCGCTATATTATGATGCATTACTTACCGGTTCGCAAAGCAAATACGAAATCCAGAAGGCCCTCCTGGCAAAGGCCTTTGAACAAGCTTTGAATGAGCAGGTAAAAAAAGAGATAACAGGGCTTGTGAACAAAGCACAAACGGTATATTTTTCAGGAAACAATAATGGTGTTGCCGAAGAGCTTGCTCTTAAAACCAACGAAATAATAAGGAAGCGATCGTCCTACCTTCCCGGAACCTATTTGCTTCATGGAGTAGAGGAGGTTATTTCATCCGGAGATGTGATAATAATGGTTGATGCCTATCCTGATGAATTTGAAAAGGTACGGTCTGTTTATACCGAAGGTATCGGAACTCCGGTTATTGCACTTTCATCGGGCTCCACACCTTTCCACACATTGACCATTCCTGATGCAGGTCCGGTAATGGAACCCTACATAAAACTGGCTGCGGGATGGAATCTGCTGGTTGAATCTGGCATTGAACTGGGTATTGACCTTGACAAACCTGAAAGGGCCAGAAAAATCGGCAATGAAGCTGCCGGCTGATAACAAAACTGCAAGTTCAGCTTTTCCCAAACGATCAAAAACATCAGACAGTAGCATTAAAATAAAGGGCTGCGGCACCCAGTATGGCAATTTCCTGGGTATCGGTAATCAGTATTTCCAGGTTTCCAACAGATTCCGGATAAGGGAAATCCTTTATTTCTGTCCACATAGCATCTCTGTAATGTTCATAAGACTCAGCAACACCTCCTCCCATAATAATTGCGGCAGGATCAACTGCCAGCATGATGGTCTTTATAGCTTTCCCAAGGTGAATACCAAACTCACTGAATGCTTTTAAAGCTTCGGGGTCTTTGTCCTTTGCCTTAGCGGCCATCACATCTCCGTTTACACCGTAAAAATGCTGAAAAAACTGTCCGCTGGCATAATACTCATAGATATGATCAAGATAAGGGATCTCTCCGAATTCACCTGAACCACAATTCCTGTCCGGCATCAGGTGTCCGTCTTTAACAATACCTGCACCAAGTCCGGTCCCGCAAACAAGTCCCACAAAATCTTCATAATCCTTTCCCTTCCCGAAGAATCTCTCACCTGTTGCAAAACAATTTGCATCATTGTTTATAAATACGGGTATATTGAATTCCTTTTCCAGAATATCCTTCAGGTGAACCTTTTCCCAGGAAGGAATATTCTGAACGTTGTACACAATACCCCTATCGGAATCAACCAGGCTGGGAACTCCGATACCGATGCCGGCAACATTCACATCCGCCACTTCTCTGATAACCTTTATCAGAACATCTGTAACTTCTGATTCTTTTTCTGTTTTAGGCACAAAACCGGATGCAGTTTTTTCAATCACATTGTTAGTTACCCTTCCGGCCCGGATTTTTGTACCACCCATATCAACGCCGATTACAGTTTTGGATAAAGTATAATCATTTAATTCCATATGAAAGATTTAAGTAAATAATATTATTTATTGCTCCATTCCCTGAGTTAAACCCGGTCATCCGCAAAAAGAAGCTACCAGTTGCTGTTCAGCTTATTTTTGATTATTAATCCGGGCAGAACCACCATTACCAGATGAGATAATAACGGAAAAACCTAACAGCATTATTTTATGTCATTTGCCGGTGTTATTGAATATGCTGATCCCACAGCAGTGCTGTATTCGGCATATTCAGGAATAATGAATTTCTTTCCAAACAGTTTGCCCAGGCGGTCGAAAATCTTCCCGGCCTGGGGGAGCCTGACAAGTTTTCCCGTTAAAACTATCTGGTCAACCTTCTCCTCTCTTGAGGCAAAAACCCCCATCATTCCAATACTCTGGCAAATCAGGTTAATGAGTCCCAGTGCCAGGTCAGCCTGTGTGGCTTTGTCCGAATGTTTACCAAAATTTGAAGCAGTGGCCGATAAAGGAATGTTGCCCATTTCAACCTGGCTGATATCCCTTATGTTAAGATCAACATTACCCAGGTTCCCCCCGCCTGCAAGATCTACAATGTTCCAGAAATCAGTTGAATTCAGAATATATCGGGATAACCCAATAAGTGTTCCTCCCCCAACTCCCGATCCGCCCAAATGCCTGATCTCCCTGCCGTCAGCCAGGACCATAGCTGTTCCGGTACCCATACTCACCACAACGGCCTTATTCAATCCCGCCAGAAACAATCCGCCGTGCCCGATAGCAGTGAATTCAGCTACCCTTTTCAGGGGTATGCCAAACAGGTCATTCCCGAGAAAATCTGCACCTACACCGGTAACTGCAATAGATTCAATATCTTTAAGCCTGAGGGAAAATTCATCGGTAAATTTGCCCAGTGCGCCGGATGCTGAGGTAACGGGGTCATCAGCCTGAACAGATATAACACCGCATACGCGGGTTTTTTTGAATCCGGCAATCTTTGTTGTAGTTCCGCCTATATCAATACCAAGTATCATAATAATTCATTGTGCCGCCAAGTTAAAAATAAATTATAATATTGTAATTAATAGTACCCAACAATGTTTTCAACACAAAGAATCACATCTAAATATTATGTACCGGCGCCGTTCCTGTTCAGCAGCCTGAAGCATCATGCAGGGTATGTGGCTGAATTCATCAGGACTTTCAGAAACCGGGAAGAGCCTGCCGGAAGGAAAACCGGATTACCCGGGCCAAAAAACCCTGATGCCGTTTATGAATCAGGGTCAGCCCTGAATCTCATGGAGGATCTCATTGTAATTGGAAATTCGCAAATGGATTTTTACACAGGCTATCTCTCGCCGGAGCAAATTGCAAGGGAGATGACCGGGTATTTCAGACGCCTAAACATCCTGGGAGAAAAGGAATACCTGCAATGGATCAGTTCAGCCGGATCATCGTACCGGGCAACCACGCTTAGTGACGGCTCAGTCTGGGTATTACTTCCCGGTAAAATTCCGGGCCGTCATATCCATATTCACCCGGGCCGTTATTCCAGGTGCACGGTCAGGGTCAGATCAGAAACCCTCAAAAGTGCAATTGCTGTTTTATGCTACTGCAATAATTGCGACAGGAAGCAAATTAACCTGGATATGATTAATAAAGCAAGAACCAGCCTTCTGGGCCTGTCACCGGTAAAGGAGGTTCATCCGGATCGGGGACTGGGAAAAATGCTGGATCTGCTCCTGCAAAAGCTCCATTCCGGCTAATGACCCCGCTGCTAATCCATCTCCTTTGTAATAGATATGGCAGCTATCGTGCCATCTGCAACTGCCGTGGTTATCTGGCGGTATTTTTTACTGTTTATGTCGCCAACTGAATAAACCCCCTCAATGCTGGTCTGCATGTCTTCATTTACCTTTATGTAACCCCACTGATCAGTCTCCATTTTATCTGTAAATATCGTAAGGTTGGGAATCAGTCCTACAAAAACAAATACCCCGTCGGCTGTCAGCACTTTACGCTTTCCGGTTTTAAGCTCCTCAACTTCAACCTCCATCTTGTCACCTTTGCGCATGAACGACCGGGGTTCATGTTCAAAAAGGAACGACATTTTTTTATCGGCAAAAGCTTTTTCCTGCGCCTCCTTGTTTGCCTGTAGTTTATCGAACTGATGAACGACAGTAATTTTTGACGCAAACTTTGAGATAAATGCAGACTCCTCAACAGCCGAATTTCCGCCACCTATAACAATAACCTCCTTGTCCTCAAAATATTTGGCATCGCACGTAGCACAATATGAAATACCCTTACCCATAAACTCCTGCTCACCTGGAATATTAAGCTTTCGCGGAGAAGTACCCGTTGCGATAACTATCTTTTTGGCCTTTATTGTCTCGTAATCATCAATTACTATCTCTTTCCTGACCAGGTCGACTTTAGTCACATCAACGGCTACCTTGTATATGGTTCCGCATCTTTTTGTCTGTTCTGACATGTTGTGTGAAAGCATATATCCCGGCTGTGGCTCTATAAAACCCGGATAATTCGAAACCATATGGGTTGTAGCCACATATCCGCCAGGCAAAGCAATGTCGATAAGGGTAGTGTCTATCTTGGCCTGGCACAGGTACAATCCCGCAGTGAGTCCTCCGGGGCCGGCGCCCAGTACCGCCACATCAGTATTTGTAACAACAGGCTTTAAACCGGCCAGTAATTTGTCAGTCTTTTCTTTGCCGGCCACATGACGTATCTCTCGGATTATCTCAGAACGCTTAATACCTCCGGAAAGCCGCTGACACACCTCCCTGCCATCCTCATAAAAAAGCAGGGTGGGCGATGATTTGACCCCCAGCTTATCAGCCAGATCCCTGTTACCCTGCCTGAAGATCTTAACAAAAGTTACATCCTCGCTGAAAAGTTTCTCCAGGCTCTCAAGTTTAGGAGCCAGTGCATCACAGGGAGGACATTCAGTGGAGTAAAAATCAACCAGCACCGGTTTTTCGCTGCTGATAACATCGTCGAATTCTTTAGCGCTAATTTCCTGCATGGTTTAAATTTTTAGTAATACAATTTGATCATTTACGACAGATAGCTGCCTGACGGTATAAAGGTTGAAAGCAGCATTTAAGAATCCTCAGGGAAATAAGCCGCTATACCTAATTCCAGAAGCTCTTTTACCGGACGGCAATCGGGACTCCCGTTACAACCGGTCCGGTTCCTGGCCACTGAGGCACAACCGCCTCCGCATATCAGGCCAAGGTTGCACTCGCTACACTCCTTTATAGAAAGAATATCCCTCTCCTCCCACTCCTCAATCTTATCCTTATACATTTCCCTTTCGGGGAAAAACACGCCCAGCTCCTCCCCTTTTTTACCAACTGTAGCAGTACATGCATAAATATTACCCCGGTAATCAAAGGCCCATTCAGTCTTGGTTCCCGGACATGCATCGAAAAGTGGCGGAGGCAGTTCCCCGCTCTCATACAATGCCCTTGAAACAGCAAAAGCCGGCCTATGAAATTCCAGTATATGGGGATACTTTTTTATAAGCCTGTAAAGTTCGCTGTACATCTCGATGCGTGAAAACAGCCGTCCAGTCGTCTCTACCTGGCAATCGTGCAGCTCATAATTCCTGCCTATCTGGGTACTAAAGTGCCCGCAGGATGTCCATTTCCTGTCAATTGCAAACTGCGCGAGTGCAGGAAGGCTGTCAATATTATCCCTGTCGGCCACCATCCTCAGATTGACAGGAATATCATTTTTCAGAAGCAATTCTACTCCTTCAGCTATCCTGTCAAATGTACCTTCACCGTTTTTCAGGGTTCGCCGTTTGTCGTGCACCTCCCGGGGCCCGTCAAGGGTCACCTGGATCTCACGTATAGTGGACTTCTTCATCAGGTCCATATACTCAGAAATATGATAACCGTTGGTAACTATTGCTATTTGTATATTCCTTTCAGCAGCACATTCAATTATGTACCTTATGTTTTCACGATGATGCCCGCCATTAAGCAGGGGCTCTCCCCCAAAAATAGTTATATACCTGCGCCTGCCTGCGAATTCAATGTCAGTATGCCTGAAGAAAGCATCTGTTATCTCCCTGGTCAGCCCCCCGGCCATTCTCTCGTATTTACCCTGGTAACAATAGGAACAATTAAAATTGCAACTGTAGCCCGGCACAAAAAAGAGCTGGATCTCATCGTTATCTCTTTCATCTATGAACCTGAGGTATGCTGTCCGGAATGCGGCCTTCTCATTTTCGGGGTCAACCAGGTACCCCTTTGCAGATAACTCTTCACCCGATGCCTTCCCCGTAAGGAGGGCATTGCAGGTATCCTTGTCTATAATATCAGCACTCCCGTAAAGGGAATTAATTATAAAACAGTGATCAGAATCTTTGATCTCCGATATAATATTAAACCTGGATAGTTCCATTTTGCCGGAAAAGATCATATTGAACAAACCTGTATCAACCGGTGAAGTCAGTTTTATTACTGCCTCTTGTTTCACAGAAAAAAACCGGCAAAGGTTTCCTGTGGATTATCAGACTATCGCTAAGCGAATACTTAAAAGCTTCATTAAAATGTCCGGCCTGAAACTTCTCAATCATGGCAGCCTGCCACGATTTTTGATTTTTTGGCACAGCACTGTGCCTGTTCTTTTATCTCCTCTTTCTTCTTTACAGTCAAACTCTTCATACTTTATATTTTATAAATACAATTTCTGATTTTTACCACCATAAACCGCCAGTATCAGCACGGCTCAATCTGGTAATATTAATACAAATATACATTAAATTTTTTCTGCGTAAAATTGCACACAATTAAGATGAGAAAAATTGACTTCATCGATTACACATGCATTATTTAGTTCTTTTTGAAATGTTAGCCAAATGTCTGACTTATGTTAAAGCAAAGCGGTTCCTTCTGTAAGTCAATTTAGTATTTTCTAAACAAAATTTTGAGTGCTTTTTTAAAGAAGAATAGTACATGATCTCATTCCAATAGCAGCGGTGATCAGAAGATCCCGGTAAGGCGCAGGCTGAAATTCCGGTGAGGCATAATATCACCCGGACGTCCCATGTATTCGGTGTTGAATGCATTTTTGACGGCAAATGAGATTTTTATCCGGTCACTTAGTGAATAACCAAAATGCGGATCAACCAGGAAATAACCCCTGTCCGAGTTATTCCAGTAGTCATAGAATCCAGGCAGGATTGTTTCCCGTGTCAGTTCGCTTAAAAACACTTTATCAATATTCAGTACCGGAGATGCTGCCTGCATGCTGATTCCCATTTCAAACCGCCGGAATCTGGTGGTAAAATTGATTTTTGCAGAGTGTTTACGTCTGTATTTAAGGTAGGTACCCGTATCTTTGCCGGAATCGGGGTTGAATTCAACAGGATACATGAACACATATCCGCCGGTAACCGAGTTTGTGAATTGCCCGGCCGGGGCGGAAAGAGCAAACTCGATCTCAGTGCCGTACACCCTTGATTGTTCAACATTCGAGGCCATAAAGCCAAAACTACTATATTCCTCTCCCGCAACAGGATAGATGCCAAACAGATATTCAATCATATCGCTGTTTTCTGAATAGAAGAGTGCAATATCAATCTGCCCCAGGATACTGCCTGTCGATATCCCCTGTTTGAGCCCAAGTTCCGAACTCCATCCTGACTCAGGCACTATGCCGGGATTAGGCACAATCCGCACCGAACCCACGGTGGTTGCAGCATGCTTCTCGGCAATGGAAGGATACCTGTATCCCTGGCCAAATGAGGCTCTCAGAAACGTGTAATCCATAACCCTGTAATTTATCCCTGCCCTGAAAAGAGCTACCGGCCTGTCGCCTTCGCCGTTCAGGGAATTATATTCCAGTCGCAGGCCTGCCACCATCCTTAGCCTTCTGACCGGTGTAAGGTCGGCCTGTATATAACCGGCAAGATTAAGGGCATCATGATCTCCGTAAAAAGCGGAAGCAATGCGGCTGTAGTTCTCCAGCAATCCGGCATTTACATCAATCCTGTCAGAAATTTTTTGCCGGTACTGGTATTCTGCATAAAGTGATATTGCCCTGCTGTCATTATGCACTGCATCAGTAAAACCGTTGTCAGAAGCCTGGAACCGGGTACGCAGATCATGCTGTGATCCGCCTTCTCCTTTAAAAGTAATATAGGGATCGATGGTAACAAGACTACCCGTCATCTGCATGGCAGCAGACTCATCCTGTTTCAGTGCACCTGTCCAAGCATTTTCCCAGAGAATAAAGTCCCTTTTCTTTGTTAACCCGGCATTTATTGTTGTGCCGTATGAGAGCCCATCCACCTTGCGGTCATCATGTCTTATGAGCACATTGGCCCTGCCAAGACGCTCATCATTCAACCGGCGGTATCCGTTATCATTCATAATATGGATTGATGCCCCCAGATCGGTGTTGCCTGAACGCTGCAAATGAGATAGTGAGGTACTCGAGTAAGTCCTCGGGGAGTCCCACCAGACCCACTCATCGTTACGGGGCCGGTCAAACATGCCTGATTCAATGTAGAACCTGGTGACAGGTTCGGTACCCGGACGGGCTGTCCTGAAATTAATTACCCCGTTTAGTGCAGATGATCCGTACAGAACCGATGATGCACCTTTTATTACCTCTACCTGTGAGATATTTTCAAGCGGAAGAAAGTGCCATTTTATATTCCCGGCGTCAGCCGAAAGCACAGGTAGTCCGTCGATAAGGGCCAGCACCCTGCTGCCGGCACCATAACTATAGCCACTGCCGCCTCTTATTGAAGCCTGGCCGTCCATCACCTCGATTCCGGGTGTTTTGTTCAGCAGTTCGGTGGCATCGGTAATATGGGAGGATGATATTACTTCAGGTTTTATGATGTGTAATGAAACCGTCAATTCTGACACACGCTGCTCGATCTTACCGGCACTTACCACTACCTGGTCAATCTCAGCGGCATCCAGTTCCAGTCCCACTTGCACCAGCACAGTATCTCCGGGCGCTACAGAAACCGCGCGGGTAATGGTCCTGTACCCTACATACCTGAATGTAAGCACGTGATGCCCGGATTCAATACTTAGCAGGAAAAATCCGTCAATACCGGATGTTGTTCCCAGGTTCCGGCCATACAATACTGTTGCATGCGGAAGGGGTTCACCGGTTTCCCTGTCGTATATTCTCCCCTCTATGATTCCCGGCACATCTGCTGCGCTGACTGAAAGTGCAACAAACAGCAATAAAGCCGGGAAAACACGGGGTATCATTGTGCCTTGAATGTCATTCTGATCTTAAGCTGATCTACCGGATTTAAGGGGTTCGGAAAATTTGCCGTGACCTTGAGTGATGAGGCAGTCAGCTCAANAATNTTTGTTGTCAGGGCAAATGGCAACTCTTCAGTATTTATTATAAGTTCNGTCTCATCCTGTGAGAACGCCCACGTGCCGGTAATCCCTCCAAAACTTCCTGTTCCGTCTTCGTTAAACCTGGCAGTACCCCTGAAGTTTTCAAGCATCTGGCCATCGCCGCCTGCTTCCATCCCGTTCACAAGCAGGCTGTCGGATTCCCAATCAACGCTTGTAAGAAACCTGAACCTGTCTGACACCTCGTCTTCATCCTTGTCGCACGAAACTATAACAAGCACTGATAAAAACAGCATTAAAACACCCAGTTGTTTCATAGTATAATTTTTGAATTGGTTAACTAGTCTGTCCATTTTGATTCAGACACTGACTTTATTGAAGTACTCTAATTAATCTCCATTTACCTCTTGTTCCCCGAAAGGGTAATACTGCAAACCTCAATCTCTCCTTTTTTATACGGTTTGCTCTCCTCTAGAATGACAACATCTTTAAAACCGGCCTGCCGGACCCCGGCCAGATACTCATTTTTGGTGACAGCTCCGGCCCAGCACTCTGCAATGGCCTCCGGATCAGAGCTATACTGATCAGACACCGGATTAACCGAATAAATATCACTAACCACAAAGCGCCCGCCGGTTTTAAGGAGGCGGAAAATCTCCTGCCAGACCAGGTCCTTGCGGCTAACATGGTTTATAACACAATTAGAAATTACAAGATCTGCCGTCTCACTTTCGAGTGGTATCTCTGTAAGTTCCGACTGCAGGAACTCCGCATTGTCAATACCAAGCTTTTCAGCGGCAGATTTGCCTTTTCTGATCATCCCTGGCGTTACATCAACACCATATACAAACCCTTCTGATCCAACTATACCGGCCAGTCTCAATACATCTGTTCCGCGACCGCTTCCAAGATCAATACACACCTCCCCGGGCGATGCGCTGCTCTTCTCCAGCGCTCCTCCGCACGATAAACAGCAGGCATCATCTGCCAGTTTCGAGTAACGGATTTTTACTGCTTCGTTTTCCATCGTAATCATTCTCTTTAGGGGACAAAGATAAGGAATTAAAACATATTAACATCTCTCCATGATTAGATGCAAGCAAAGTCAAATCAATAAAACCGGGACTCCTGGTGTTATTTTGATTTCTGTGTAAGAAAATACTCCCTTACCCGGCCGGGAATATCAGTTGTGATTGATAAGGCACCATGCTGCTTCAGTTCCCATGCCCTTTCAGGATCATTAACCGTCCAGACGTGATATTCATAGCCGGCATCTTTTATTTGCTCAATATATCCGGCAGTTACCAATCCGTGATGCGAAGAAAAACCATCTGCCCCGGTCCTGTCCAATGTTTCAATTACGGTCTTCACATCCGGAACGACATTGCCATAATCATCCTGGCTGAGGCCCGACAACCAGTATGCATTATGTTCGGGCCTGGCCGACTTCACTCCCTCTATCACATCGGCGTTGAATGAAATTATGACTATCTGCTCATTCCTTAATCCCGATCTGTCAAGCTCCTCATACAATACCGGCAATATCTCTGTCCCCGACTTAATCTCAACAAAAATCTTTTTTCCGGCAGGAACAATCTCAAATACTTCCCCAAGTGTCGGTATGCCTGTGCCGGCCCACTCCTGACCTTTCCATGATCCTACATCCAGCTGCCTCAATTCTTCAAGTGTTGCATTTGCTACCTCGGTATCAGTATCTGAAACCCTTGATGTACGAGGATCATGTATGCATACAATCTCCCCGTCGGCAGTAAGAAAGAAATCTCCCTCAATAGCATCAGCTCCCTGCTCCCAGGCAAGCAAAAATGCCGGTATGGTATTTTCGGGTGCATCATATGAAGCCCCCCTGTGTGCTACGATCATAGTTTCTGGCAAGGGTGAAGTACAGTATGTCAAAAAAATTAACGGAATTAGTAAATAAATTCTGAACATGATAGTATTGTTTAAAGTTAACCGGTTTACCTTTCAAATTCAAGGGCCAGCCACAACCTCGTCGGTCTTGACAGCCTGCTTATTTCAGACGAGCGCTGCTCCAGCATACCACGGTCCGGCATCCTGCCGGGATACTGTCCCGGATACTGGCCTGTCATTCCTCCGGGGCGTCCCACCATGTCACCCGACGTGGTTCGCTGCCGTCGCATTTCAGAAGCTGACGGCGGCTCAAAATGTCCCGTCTCCAGGCCAATGTTTATAACTGACCTTGCTGACAGGGGGTCATACCCGAATCCCAGCACTTCATAAGGAATAACCGCCCTGTAAAACAGGACATCATCAGCAACCTCTGCTATTACCCTGATCCTGCTGTCCCTCATCTTAACTCTTCTGACCGAAGTGCCGTAGATACCTATCAGGTCAATCTCTTCGGATATTTCAATAAGATTGCTCACATCACCTCCGCGTAAACCGGCTGCAACAGCCAGTCCTCCCTGACCTCCTGTTTGATTTTGCCGTGTCCTGATCCCTGTAGGAAACCTGAAACCCTGATCCTGATTCTTACCTCCCGTCCTGTCAATCCATACCGTAAATCCAAAGTATGCAATCTTCATTATAACTTCGGGATCGCCGACTGCAAGGTTCAGGTAAAGGTTGGCCCTGTCATATCCAAAGTCATAATAAAACCCGCTGCGCTCATCATGCTGCATACTCTCCTGCATTCCCGCCGCAAACTTCCCCTTTGTTACCGGAGGTTCCTGCCTGGGCACCACCAGTGCTACGGGCATTGAACACCCTGAAAAGGCAATAATAGCAATTGAAAATATAATCTTAATAAACTTCATATTAAATTTAATTTGAATATCGTTATAACATTATGCCGGTTCAAATTGTTATTATTGTTAATATCTTTTTACGGCCAGTTTAAGCATTGTTGCATTCAGGACAAAGGTCAAACTTTTTTTTGTATTTAAAAACAACTATTTTGTTTGATTAATCTGTAAAACAACTGCCATGAAAGTTCTCGTTTTTATAATGTCCGTTACCGCTTTATCCCTCAATATTCATGCCCAGACTGATTTTCAGTATTATAATATTGCACTGGTAAAATTTAATATGGGTAATTACAATGGAGCTATGGCCGATCTTTCAAAGGCAATAGAGATCAATCCCGACCATATGTCAGCCTATGTCCTTAGAGGCTCGTCACACTATAACCTCGAGGATTTCGAAAGTGCAGTACGGGATTACACCACTGCAATAGAAATAGCTACCCGCGCAACAGGGGGAGTAAAACTTACAATAACCGACAGACGAGGCAATGTTATAGAATCAGGAACCTCATCCGGGCCTGATCAGGATCTGGCAATTACCTATTACAACAGGGCACTTGCCCGTTATGCGCTGGGCGAATACCAGGAAGCTGTTGAAGATTACACCCTCGCCCTCGACAATGAAAATGACAAAATATCAACGTTTTATAACAGGGGCATTGCCAAAGACGCACTGGGCGATTATGCAGGGGCCGCAGAAGATTACAGCAGGGTTCTTGAGATAGACCCGGGTATTGCACAGTGCTATTTCAGGCGCGGAAAATCGCTGCACAAACTGGGCCAGCTGGAAAATGCATGCTCAGACTGGAGAAGGGCAGGTGACCTGGGAATGGCTGAAGCAACAGACAAGCTCGTAGAGCACTGCAATGCAGATCCGGATAACCAACAATGAACTACTCCGGGGCAGATCCCCGATTGATCCTTATTATATTTGTACTTTATAAAAGACAAACAGCAACTTTGAAAGTTTCCGGGATGAAGAGTCTGCCATACCTGATAATATTTATTGCTGTAATGGTGTCTACTCCGGCCTGGTCACGCGAAGGAAACCCATTTCTCATCCATTTTAACCTGCCTGACAGGGTCAGTAACACAAATCTGGGATTTGTGCAGGATGTGAACGGGCAGATGTACATTCATAACCGGAATGGGATTTATGTATTCGATGGGCTGCAATGGCAAAATATGGGTCTGACGGGAAGGCCTGTTTCTATCGCATACAACAACAGATTATATTACAGCACAGAAGATGGAGTGGGTTATTTTATACAGAATGAAAAAGGCACATACGAACAAGAACTAATACTTAAATCACCTTCAGAAGGCGATTATTATAAACTTATTAAAACAGATGAAGGGGTTATTGCCGTATCACCGCATGTCGTCTGCCTGGTAAGCATGCATAATGGAACATCTGTTGATACTCTTGTAAGCCATACCGATCCGGATATTCATATGTCGGACTTCTTTGTTCTGGGAGGACAAATGTTCTATGTGAATAATTATACCGGCATCTTTTTGTATAACCCCGCAGGGGAGCCGGAAATGATAGCAACCCTTACGCCCGGAGAAGATTTTACTTTTTCTTTCAATCATGGAGGCAGACAATTTTTTGGATCTTCAGCCAATAAACTGTATAGTTATTCCGGTCAAAACCTGGCACAATTCCCGCTTCCCCGGGAAAATTTCTTCAGGGAAAATCTGCTTAACGGTGGTATTTCAGTCAGTCCGGAAGAATTTGTCCTTTCTACAGTAAATGGTGGATGTATGATAATAAATCCTTCCGGCCCAAGGGAGGTAAATATGCTTAATTACTATAACGGCCTTCCTGATGATGAGATAAGCTCTATGGGAACAGACAACGAGGGTGGTTTATGGATAGCACATGGCATGGGGATTACAAGGGCAGATCTTGCGCTCCCAGTCAGGTCATTTTCAGAATATCCCGGACTGAGGGGTAACCTGCATATATCTGTTTTTCACGACGACATAATTTATGCCGGCACCAGTGAGGGCCTGTTTTATCTTGGTGAAGAGCGTGATTACAGGCTAACAGAGGTAATCGATGAGCCACAAATCCTGCCTGGAGAACCCGCTCCGGATCCGGTCCGTGAGCAGGAAGAGATTTATGTTGATGAAAAGACAATTGATCAGCAAGAGCAAAAAGAGCCGCAGGGAGAACCTGAAGGCCTGCAGGAAGAACCTGAGGATCCGCAGGAAAGGCCTGAATACCTGCAGGAAGAACCTGAGGATCCGCAGGAAGGGCCTGAAGAGAAGAGAAGTGGATTTATTTCCAGGCTTTTTAACCGGATTACAGGAAGGGATGATGAGATTGAGACAGTTGATCAGGATGAACTACAAATTTCTGAAATACAGGAGATACAGGAAGTACAGGAGGTACAGGAGCAGGAACCAATAATCAGAACAATTCAGCAGCTTCAGTCAATTACATATACATATAAGCAGATTCCCGGAGTGCGGGGGAAGGTTCAGCAGTTTGCCGTGCTGGACGGCTCTCTTTTTGTTGCCACTAATCTTGGGCTTTTCCAGGTAGTAAACGGAACAGCCACAAGCATACTGAGAGGCAAAAACATCCATTTTCTTGAAAAATCTGAATATAACAGCAATTCACTTCTTATCGGGGCCGACGACGGAGCATATCTTGCATCACGAAACGAAATAATATGGTCTGTCATACCTCTACTGCCGGAAAATAATTTCCGGGCAATTAGTATAGTTGAGATTGATCAGGGTCGCAAATTGGTCACAACAGAGTTTGACGTGTTCATGTCTGTAAGACAGGATGAAAACAATTATAGTTATGATGCCATTTACCTGCCGGGCAGAAGGTTCAACTCTCCCGTGGCAAGAAAAATAGACAGTGAAATCAGAACCTTTACGGCAGATACTGTTTATTTGTTTAATCCGGAAACCGGTCGGCTGACCCCTGACCGTAACTTTATTTTTGAAGAATCATCAGCCCTCTTTTTCTACCAGAAAGACTATACATGGATAAAAACAGGTGCACAATGGGGTTCATTTACATCCGATCATGAAATCCCGCCCATCAGAACAAATTATTTAAATCTGCTTGATAACCTAAACAGTATTTATGTTTCAGAAGACGGAGATATATACGCCGTAAACGGGTTTGATCAACTTTACAGAATTACCCCCGGCAGCAGAATTGAAACCGGAAGGCAATTCGGTGTATTCCTCAAAGATATCAGGGAACTTTCCGGAAACCTTATCACTCCCGATAATATAAATCTGGAGTATGCAAACAATGCTTTGAGGATCAGCATAAGTGCCCCCTCATATATTAAAGAGGGATCAGTCATGTTTCAGTATTATATAACGGGTTTAACCAGAAGATGGTCGGAATGGACCGGTGATCCGGTGCTGGAGCTTCCATATCTTCCAGCGGGTGAATATATTATCAGCATCAGGGCAAAAGATATCCTTGGCACTATTAGTGAACCACTCAACCTCCCGTATCAGATCAAACCACCCTTCTGGCAAACAAGATGGTTTCCGGTCATATCGGTATTAACTGTGGTCCTTCTGTTTGTGATAATTTTACTTTTAAGAGAGCAAAAATTAAAGAAAGATAAAGAGCGGCTTGAGAAGCTGGTCAGGCAACGCACAAAAACTATTGAAAACCAGAAAAAAATTCTCGAGAAGCACCGCGATAATCTTTCTAAATTCAACCGGGAGATAGTTACACAGAAAAAAGAGATTGAAACCCAGCGGGACCACATTTTTAAACAAAATGAAGAGATGACAAACTCTATAATATACGCCCGCAGAATACAGACAGCGGTAATGCCCCCGAAAGAGGCAGTGGAGGATCTGCTCAGGAGCTATTTCCTTATTTTCCGTCCGCGTGATATTGTAAGCGGCGATTTTTACTGGATGACCAGGAAAAACGGCAAGGTGGTTGTGGTTGCATCAGATTGTACCGGTCATGGTGTTCCGGGAGCTTTCATGAGCATGATGGGTGTTTCTCTTCTCAATGATATAGTGAATGTGGCAGGTGTAATAAGGCCCGATCAAATCCTTAATACCCTGCGCCAGAAGATTAAGGCAACACTATCGCAAACAGGCAGGGATGATGAGGCAAGCGACGGTATGGATATAGCTGTTTGTGTGTTTGACGATGACAGAAAAAACCTCCAGTATGCGGGGGCATATATCCCGATGTACCTCATCAGGAAAGGGAAACTTATCGAATACAAACCGGATAAAATGCCGGTAGGAATTCATGTACTGGAAAAAGACTCCTTTACATTATATGAGCTTGGGTTATTGCCCGGCGACAAATTCTATATCTTTTCCGACGGACTGGTTGACCAGTTTGGAGGGCCTCAGGGGAAAAAGTTCAAAATAAGGCCATTCAAAGAACTGCTTTTAAGAATACATGAATTGTCTATGACAGAACAAAAGAAAGAGATAGAAAATACGCTGGACCGTTGGCAGGCAGCCCATGAACAGGTTGATGATATACTGGTGATCGGAATCTGTATTCCCTGATAGCTTTCAGTTATAAAGTCCATATAACAACCGGAAAACAATAACCGGTTTTTCAACAAATGACAGGGTAAAACCCTGGTCAGTCTGAACGACAAGAATTTATTTCTCTTTTTGGCTTATTTCTCTTTTTGGCTTATTTCTCTTTTTGATCGTCTATATTTTTAATTGTTTCACGAAGAAAAGCTTCAAAATCTACTGAAAATTCTTTTCGTTTCAGGGCAAACTCCACCGTAGTTTTTAAAAAATCCATTTTATTGCCAATATCATAACGTTTGCCTTCAATTAATGTGGCAATAATACCCTCTTCCTTAAGCAGGATCCTCAAAGCATCGGTTAGCTGAATCTCATTCCCCTTTCCGCGGGGTGTTTTTTCCAGTGCCCTGAAAATCTCAGGAGTTAGAATATAACGTCCGGCAATGGCAAAATTGGAAGGCGCTTGTTTGCGGCCGGGTTTCTCAACTAGTTCATTTAACTGCAGTATCCTGTCACTCAGGTTCACACCACCAACAACACCATATCTTGAAACATTTTCCCACGGAACCCTTTCAACGGCTATTACAGTCTGCCTGTACTGCTCGAATGAATCGATCAATTGCTGTGTAACCGGTATTACAGAGTCAATAACCGTATCGCCAAGCAAAACAGCAAAAGGTTCATGCTCACAATGGAATCTTGCATGGTAGATCGCATCACCCAATCCGTTCAATTCCTTCTGACGAATAAAATGGATATTTGCCATGCTTTCTATATGTCGTAATTGCGTATATAAAGCTTCGTCTTCCTTTTCCTGGATTCTTGATTCGAGTTCAAAATTCCTGTCAAAATGATCTTCAATGGAACGTTTCCCTTTACCTGAAATAATAAGAATGTCTTCTATGCCAGAATCAACGCATTCCTGAACTACATACTGAATAGTAGGAGTGTCAATAATCGGCAGCATCTCTTTTGGTTGCGCCTTTGTTACCGGAAGGAACCTGGTACCAAAACCGGCTGCCGGAATAACTGCTTTTTTTATCATGATAAATTACATTATAATTGGTTTTATAACTCTTGCATTGACTTTTTTTAAATTAACAATTAAGCGCCTCAACATCTCATCATCTTCATACATGCCGATGATTGCACCACCGGATCCCGAAAACTTGGCTGAAGCACCGCAGTTTCTGGCTGTCATTACCAGTTCCATATTGCTATCTGAAATCTTCATGATCTTGCATCGCAAATCAAAGTTTGTGTCTATAAGTTTATTTAGTTTTTCATAGTCCTTGTTAAGGATCGCTTCCCTTCCCTGCTCGGCGACTTCAGCCAGGTCATTCAAAGTGTCGATTACCAAAGGATCCTCCTTTTCATATCTTTCACGGATATTATTCAATACCATTCCTGAAACTTTACTCAATTCGACTTTATAAGCAAGGTAAAGTTTCGGGATCAGGGCTGAATCAATACTCGTATATTTTCCGAAACCGTTTTGCAGCAAGTGCTCTTTATCAAAATCCATGAAAACACAACCTTCATAAACCTGTATTACACGATCCTGCAATCCTGCATTTATTCCGAGTTCTTCAGTCTCTGCCTTTAAAATTAACGTAGGGAGAATATGTTTTGGGATATCCACATCATAAAATCTCATCAACGCTTTCATCGTCGCGGCAATAATAGCACTCGATCCTGCAAGTCCTACCTGGCGGGGTATTGACGATATGTAACGAACAGAAAAGTTCTTGTTGCCGAGCCGGATATTGTTAGATTCGCAGTACTCAACAAATTTCTTTATGGAGGCCTTGATCAATCTTGTTCCTCCATAATACCCTGACAGTTTTACTGAATCAACCATGTGGTATACATTACGGAAGGTATCCCGGTCGACATGCATCTCCTCAATTCTCAGCTCAGGGGTTTCATACATAGAGATGGAAGCACCAAAATTCCTGACAATNATGGATATTGTTTTACCAAAATATCCATCAGATGGGTTGCCCAGTAAACCTGCACGGGCATATGCCCTGGTTTCAATAATCATTTAAAAATGAATTTTTAGGTGTTGCTAATTATTGTGCTAATGACCACTAAATTTTAAATATATCGCGGCACAAGTTACAAAAATCAATACACAATTGCTTTTTCACATGGAGCGGAATTTCGTTTATTTTTATATCCTCTTTTTTAACCTCCAGCTCTAAAGCCTTATTAAAAAAGATATTTCGCATTCGCTCATTTTCTATTCCAGGTTATTGGCACCAAAAAAAACATAGCAAAATCAGCTGGCAAACTTATAATCTCCCGCAAATTAAAAGCAGTAAGATTATTAGCATAATGCAAGATAATATTCCCGAATGAACTCTCTCCCTCAGGCCGGCTAACCACCCAGTTCAGTCAGCCACGGACCTCCCAATAAACACCTCTATAATTTACTTAAATAAAGGCATTTAAAGCTTTTGCGAACAAATACCAAAAATAAATTATTAAAAGTGAACAATGGATTGCTTTTTTGTTTTATTTTGCATAGAATTTTACCGCTTTATGCTAAATCAAAGTGGTTTAAAGTTAATATGTGGCATGAAGTTTAAATTAAAAAAATTAGAGAACCCTTAGGGTAAAATGAAACCCGGAAAATTGATTTCCAATTCCTCTTTAATTAATGAGGAAACCGAAACAGAGCCTCCAGGCAGGCTATGTCCGGATACCAAAAAAACAAGAAAATATTTTTCAGGTTTTCACAAACAAATCTCAATCCCAATCAGTGCGCATTCACGAATCTTTCGTGAAAAAAATTTCCCTTCAGCTTCTGATTCAGAATGGAATGACTGGCAATGGCAGATAAGTAATAGTTTTACGGCTTTCAATCAGCTATCCGGATTTCTGCAATTAACGGAAAATGAGGCAATACCATCTTCCGGCAATGTGCATCTGCCTCTGAGGATAACTCCCTATTTTGCATCATTGCTTAGCAGGAGTAATTCTGGGCAGGCCTTGCGCAAAACTATGGTCCCCGTTCTTGATGAATTAATTGTATCTGCTTTTGAAAAGGCAGATCCGCTTGGCGAAAACAAGCACAGTCCAGTTGCAAACCTTGTTCACAGGTACCCGGACAGGGTCCTTTTCCTGGTTACAGGTTTCTGTGCAGCATATTGCCGCTATTGTACCCGCTCGCACCTGGTCTCGAAAAAGGATAAATGTCACTCAGGCCGAAGGGAGTGGGACAAAGCCCTGGATTATATAAGGGCACACAGCGAGATAAGGGACGTACTGATCTCAGGGGGAGATCCGCTTACTTTGCCCGATTGGCGACTGGAGTATCTTCTCTCAAACCTCCGCGCCATTTCGCATGTTGAGATTATCAGAATAGGTACCAAAGTACCTGTAGTACTTCCCCAGCGTATAACACGGGGACTGGTAAGCATGTTGCGAAGGTATCACCCGTTATTTATGAGTATACATTTTACCCACCCCGATGAAGTGACACCCGAGACAGAGTTTGCCTGTAACCGTCTGGCCGATGCCGGAATCCCGCTGGGTAGCCAGACTGTTCTGCTGCAGGGTATAAATGATGATGTGGAGGTTTTTAAAAAGCTAACCCACCTGTTATTAAAGATGAGAGTTAGACCCTATTACCTTTATCAGTGTGATCCGATTCCAGGCTCGGCCCATTTCAGAACACCGGTGTCGAAAGGGCTGGAAATAATAAGGGGGTTAAGGGGCTTTACCTCGGGGTACGCCATTCCGCATTTCGTTATCGATGCACCTGGTGGTGGAGGGAAAATTCCATTATTGCCCGGTTATGTAGTCGAAAAGTGTAATGAGGGTTACCTCCTTGTTAACTACGAAAACAGGACGTTCCTTTATCCTGAAGGGCCTTTGCCTGGCAGTGGAGTTCAATCACAGGATGGCTGCTCCCTATAATTATTCTTTCAGGTTTACATGAGTTTCATTATTCACATCCAATATGTAAGATGATGTTCAGAATAAGGCGTATACATGATGTTAACAGACCTGTAGACCAAAACTCTATTGAACAGGTAAAGGCAATAATGAAGTCTCATTTTTCCACTCTTTCTGAAGAAAAACTGGATGAAGTATCCATGCAATTGAAAGATCCACTTAAATACAGGTTTCGTACAATACTCTACGTTGCTGAAAACTCGGCGGGTACTGTACTTGGTTTTGCCCTGTCAATGTATGCTCCCGACCTGCACTTTTGCTATCTCGATTATGTTGCAACTATAAAAAACACAATATCGGGAGGTATCGGAGGTGCCCTTTATCAGAAAGTAAAGGAGGAAGCTGTTGATCTAAATTGTATAGGGCTGTTTTTTGAATGTCTGCCGGATGAACCAGAATTATGCAGAGATTCATCACTTATACAGCAAAATATAGCCCGTCTCAGATTCTACGAAAAGTACCACGCCTACCCGCTTATAGATACACTATATGAGACTCCTGTTAAAGAAACTGATGATTGTCCCCCGTTCCTGGTGTGTGATTTCCTGGGAAAGGAAGGCACAATGGATAATACAACTGCAAAGATCATTATTCGCGCCATACTTGAACGGAAATATGGAAATTACTGTCCTGAGGAATATATTATTAAGGTCCTGAATTCGGTAAAGGATAATCCGGTGAAACTACGTGCGCCCCGGTATATTAAAAGACAGAAGAGGGCCCCGTCAGGACAAAACCTTCGCGGGACCTTTAAAATACCACTCATTTATAATGATAAACATAGTATCCATCATGTAAGAGAAAGGGGTTACGTAGAAGCTCCGGTAAGGATTAAATCTATTCTTAATGAACTGCTTCCTTCAGGTTTGTTTGAGCTGAATCCTCCCAAAAGTTACAGTGAAAAACATATTTTTGAAATACACGACAGGGGTTATATAGAATACTTCAAGAGGATATGTAAAAGTCTTCCTGAAGGCAAGTCAATTTATCCTTATGTATTTCCTGTAAGAAATTCAACCCGGCCTCCAAAAGATGATTCAGTAAGGGCCGGTTATTATTGTATAGACACATTCACTCCACTTAACAGGAATGCCTACCTGGCTTCAAGAAAGGCAGTTGATTGCGCACTTACATGCGCTGATTTGCTTATAGAAGGGGGAAAACTGGCCTATGCACTGATCAGGCCACCCGGACATCATGCTGAAAGAAAATCCTTTGGTGGTTTCTGCTATTTTAATTCTGCCGCTATTGCCGCCAATTACTTAAGTAAATATGGAAAGGTTGCATTGCTGGATATCGATTATCATCATGGCAACGGCCAGCAGGATATTTTTTACAAAAGAGATGATGTGCTGACCATCTCCATTCACGGGCATCCCTCCTTTGCATACCCCTATTTTAGTGGTTTTGCCAATGAGAAGGGGGAGTCGGCCGGATATGGGTTTAATGTTAATTATCCATTGCCTGAACAGTTGTCCGGTCCGGCTTACCGATCATATCTACGCAAAGCACTGGATAAACTAAAAAGCTTCAAACCTGATTACCTGGTTCTGGCCCTTGGCCTGGATGTTGCCAAAGGTGATCCTACAGGCACATGGCAATTAAATAATGTTGACCTGGAGGAAAATGGAAAAATGATCGGAGAACTAAAATTGCCCGTCCTGGTTGTTCAGGAGGGTGGATACAGGACAAGAAATCTGGGGATAAATGCTTTAAGTTTCTTCAGAGGATTGCATAAACAATATGAAAGCCCCATGAGCTAAAGCTCACAGAAAGATATGCATTTTAGTAACATATTATTAAATAAATTGATAACAATACTATATACGAATAAGAATGATAAAAATTAAAGTAGGTTTTAGCTATGATTTAAGGGATGACTATCTGAAAATGGGTTATTCTGAAGAAGAGACTGCCGAATTCGACAGGGCAGGCACTATTGAGGCCATAGAATCGGAACTTATGAAAATGGGATTTGAGGTAGATCGCATAGGAAATATCCGGACCTTAACAGAAAAACTTGCAAAGGGTTGCAGATGGGATATTGTTTTCAATATCTGTGAAGGCATGTATGGTGCCGGCAGGGAGGCCCAGGTGCCGGCACTTCTTGATGCTTACCGTATTCCTTATGTTTTCTCTGACCCTGTGGTGATGACCATTACACTGGACAAGTCTCTTGCCAAAACAGTAGTGAAAAATGCAGGTATTAAAACAGCTGAATATTATGTGGTACATGAGCCCGCAGATATAAATAAAATAAATATCCCTTTCCCCCTTTTTGCAAAACCACTGGCTGAAGGAACAGGCAAGGGCATAAATGCCAATTCGGTTATCTATAAAAAGCCGGCTTTGCGGGAAACCTGCCTTTCGCTCCTCACCAGATATAATCAACCAGTGCTGGTAGAAGAGTATTTAAGCGGCAGGGAATTTACTGCAGGGATAGTTGGCACAGGCAAAAATGCACGCTGTATCGGGGTAATGGAAGTTGTATTAAAAGACAATGCGGAACAAAAGGTTTATTCATACAATAATAAAGAAGAATGTGAGGAAAGAGTTTTATACCTGCCTGCTCCCCCGGAAGAAGCCATCAAATGTGAAGAACTTGCCCTTCGTTCTTGGAATGCGATCAGGTGTGAGGATGGGGGCAGGGTAGATATCAGGTACGACAGGCATGGTATTCCAAACTTTCTTGAAATAAATCCCCTGGCTGGTCTTCACCCCGAACATTCTGATCTTCCTATCCTTGCAAAATTAAATGGGATAAGCTACAGTGAGTTGATGAAAATGATCATGGACTCCGCATTGAAAAAGCTAAATAATTTACCGGTGAAGGATGGTAATAATTTCAGGCTGGTTGGCACAGGAGAGCTCGGGTTGTCAGATTCAGCAGATCGCTGGCCAGACGGTAAATATTCAACGGTAAAGGCTGGGGAGTAACTATATAAGGTAACCTGTACACTATGAAAAAGGCTGTAATCCTGATAAACAAAATATCCGCCAAACCATTGCCTGACGAGCAGGATGTACTTGAACAGGCTGAAGCGGTTGAAAAAGCCATGCAACTGTGCGGTTATTCTTCTCAGCGGGCCTATTTTGATCTTAACATGAAGATTACATGGGAGTTCTTAACTAAACTAAAGCCAGATGTGGTGTTTAACCTTGTTGAAACGGTAAGTGGCAGGGGGGAGCTTATCCACCTGGCTCCCACCCTCCTGGAGTGCCTTGAAATACCCTTTACGGGTTCTGCGTCCTTACCCTTATACATCAGCTCACACAAAGTGCTTGCTAAAAGCCGGTTTATTGAACTTGGACTGCCTACCCCCTGTTGGTATTATGGTGAAAGTATCACGGATAAAATGCAAGAGGGTAACTACATTATCAAACCAGTGTGGGAAGATGGCTCCTCCGGTATTACAGATAATTCAGTATTTTATCTGGATGAATCAAGTATTGACCGGTTACAGCTTATCAGAAAAAACAGAAAACTTTTTCTTGAAGAGTATATTCAGGGCCGTGAATTTAATATAGCTGTTATCGGGGGTAAAAATGAACCACTTGTTTTGCCTCCTGCTGAAATACGTTTTACAGATTATCCCCCGGGAAAGCCACATATTCTGAATTATGCCTCAAAATGGGACGAGGGCTCTTTTGAATACAGAAACTCTGTAAGACATTTTGATTTTACCGGTGAAGATGCCAGTCTCATTGAAAAACTCAAAAAAATAAGTCTCAGTTGCTGGAAAGGGTTTGATCTTGGCGGATATGCCCGTTTTGATTTTCGGGTCAACCAAAATAATGAGCCCTTCCTGCTTGAAGTCAATGCCAACCCTTGCCTGTCGCCTGATGCCGGTTTTATTGCTGCAGCCGGAAAGACAGGCCTTGATTATAAGGCAGTGGTTGAAAGGATCCTGGCTGATGCATTCGCCAGAAATGTGATTATCTAACATTTAATCATGTGAAACCCCCATCAGCCTTTGGCAGACAAAATAAAATGAACAATTAACCTGCGATCAATGAAAATTAACGAATTAACGATTAGGGCAGCACCAGTTTTTGAAGACATAAAAAGTATAAGGGACATAGCTGAATCTACAGGTTTTTTCCGTGCTGATGAAATAGATATAGCCGTGGAGCTTGTGGAAGAAAGGCTTAAAAAAGGGAAGTCCAGCGGATATGAGTTCCTGTTTGCCTGTCATAACGGCAAGCCTGTTGCATATAGTTGCTATGGCTTAATTCCATGCACTGTGAAAAGTTATGACCTTTACTGGATAGCAGTCCGGAATAACTACCGGGGGACAGGCATCGGAAGCTATCTTCTTAAGCTCACCGAACAGAAGATTGCCGGTGCCGGCGGCAATGGAATTTATGCAGAAACTTCATCCCGGGAGCAATATGAATCAACAAGGAAATTTTATGAAAAGAACAACTATCAGATAAAAGCCTGCTTTGAAGATTTTTATGACGATGGCGATAATAAAGTGGTGTATGTTAGGTATTTAAGCACATAAGTAGCCCCCACTAAAAAGAATATGGTGTTGAAAACGTTGCTGTCGGTCAGTGCAACCCTAATCTCCAGGCCGGAATACAAATCTAGCACACCTGCCTGAATGGTTGTTACAGAAATCCAGGCAAGTGCGATATTACAAGATTATTCCTATTCAGCAGGATCGGGGCGCATCGACTATCAGTTATAGTTGACAAGCTCTCCTCCCCCAAATATAGCTACTCCTTTTATAATTAGCGTACGCGAGGTGTCTCTTGTTATTTCGGGCGACTTGATCCGCTTGTCACTGAATCCCCCAAACACTGCGGCCACCTCGACCTTTACATCCCAGTCCTGCGGAACAATGATCTTCGACCCGCCAAATACCATTACCACCTCAAGTATGTTGTTGCCCTGGGCCAGCTTTGCCTGCAGCATATCATAATTTCCCCCGCCAAAAACATTGACAATTTCACCGCCTTTGAAATTTTCAGTCTCAATAATTCGGTCGTGGCCCCCGAAAACATTTATATCTTCAAATGCATCGCCTCTTTTTTTGCTTGCCGAATACCCGAGGCCCCTGGTGAAAGTACCTCTCAGCAATATCATCAGTCCGACAAAAACAAGCAGTGCCGGCCAGAAAAGCCTGCCGGCACTAACCGGCAGAATTGTTAATTTTGGCAGCAGAAAAAATACCCCTAAACTTACCAGGATAATCCCGGTAAGCCTTCCTTCCTTTTTTGAAAGGAAAACCAATCCCAGCACAATGAGCAGCATCTGCCATGATATTAATATGTACTTTACCCTGAACGGGAAAAGATTAAGCTGGTCGCCAAACAGCAGTAACCCGGCAAGGACAAGTAAGGCTCCAATTACCATTACCACACCTTTTCCGGCCTCATGTTTCTTATCGTCTATTCTTTCCATTTTGAATTGAGTTTTTAATTAATACATGACAAATGTATGCCATCTGTACCCCAACCGCAAAAAAAAATCGGCAAACGGTCTTAATATGCCGGTAAAGTAGGAAATCAATATATCTCTATTTCAGGATAAAAGGCGGCCCAGGCAAACCAATAACCCATAAACTGAGTAACGGTACGCAGATGAAGCCCCTTACCCGGTCCTTCAACTGCCTGTCCGAATACATCATATAATGTGCCTTCATTATCCTGCATAATGACCGGCAAGCTGTTTTCGACAGCATTAAACTGAAGTGTCCGGCCACTCCTGGCATCCCGTCTGAATGCAACAATGAAGTTTTTCTCCTGGCTTCCGGCAATAACCAGATCTTTACCATTGTGGGTATCATGGACCAATGATATTGACGTACCAAATTTTTCGAAGCTGTAGGCTTTTGCTTTATCATCCACTAACACGCCAAGCACTCTTTCTTTTCCGTACAACCTGTCATCGTAATTATTGACCGGAAACAAGATTGCGCTATTTGTTTTATAATCGCCATATGGGGATAGTTTGTAATTCCTTTTGTAGCCGGTATTTTCCGATAGAACAAGGGTTTCGGGGTACATGCTTTTCCACGTGGTCCAGCTTGTCTCGAAAAGATTAAAGGTCTCCGCTTTTGTGCCCTTAAGTGGCCCGTTTACTGCCTTGAGCAAAATTTGTGACCAGTTGCTGTCAGTCTCCCGGTCGTAAGGTATAACATTTGAATTATACAGAAGTCCTGACACTCCAAATGTAGTGATGCTCCCCATTACTCTTCGGTTCCAACCTGTACCTGTTCCGGTCAGCGGGCAATAAATTACTGCAATTACCAGGTCATCAAATGAGTCATTTACTATCTCGTGCCGATCCAGAATATTATGAGGATAAGCGCGTACTACGCCATCCTTAACCAATCCGAGTACAAGATCATTATCGGTAAGATATTGAGCCTCTCCTGGTCCCGTAAACTCGGGATTGCTAATTGCGGGAATACCATCTTTTCCGGGGCCTCCATCAAACACCTCATCATCCGGAACAAGCCACTCACCATTATCGGAATTGTCCCGCTGTCCGTTAACATTATCAGCTAAGAAAGGCCTGTCAACTTCACTGCACGATATGAAAATAAACATTATCATATACAGCACCGTCATCAAAAATATATCCTGCTTTTTCATCCGTACAAATCAGGTTAATCAAGTTAATATTCAATTAATTATGTTTAGCATGTAATTCGTGTTCAGTGTTTCAAATGGATGAATGTCACATCTGACTTGTATTGCTAAAAGATCATAATAACACATGTGAGATTCATAAGCAATAATTTATATTCCGATGAATGAGTCTTCACAAGATTATTTACATGTACTAATTGCGCTTAAAACTGATTTGTCGGAGAAATGGTCTAATCCTTACATATTATCAGACATAAAGAGATCTGGCGGACCTGCTTTTCTAACGAATACGAGGAGTTGGAAAGAAGTGTATCTTTTATGAGGTGGGATGGAGATTACCAATGCAGGAACATACAGAAAACTAATCTGTACCGGGAAATTGGCTGAAAATGTTGGTGTCGAACAACCTCATTATTCCGGCCAACACCGCCAATCCGCCTGTGCTAATAGCAAAAACCCTGTCAATAGAAGTGCCCTGGGAAATAAAAATGAAGATAATTAAAGGAATAATTGCCAGCAGGATAAGATAACGGTTATTATGCCACTTACCCTGCTTACCCAGGTTATCCTGTATTTTTTTAGTTTCTTCCCGATCAATATCGTTTGTCAGGAAACGCTGAAAATTATTACAGGTAATAGCAGGGTCGGGTGTAAGTTCGATTAATCCTTTTATTCTTAACTGATCAATCGAGTGCTTGTTTTTAAAATTTATCATACCATCAGCCGACAAATCTGTTAGAGTCAGCTTTTCCAGGCTGGTCAGGTTATTCCATATGTGCCTGTACCTTGATTTGAAGGCATAATAACTTGCTTGTTGCCTTTCATCATCTTCCCGGGTATTTCCGGTTTGGTTACTATCCGTTGAAGACGATACAGCATCAGTCTCTTCCGGAATAAATTTACCAGTATAGATGTAAAAGCTACTGAATAACTCATCTATTTTGCAAATTGTTGATTCAATCAGTGCTTTTTCTCCTTTTTCCAAGGTACTTTCTTTCAGGAGGCTCTCATAATATTCTCTCAAATAATCGAGGCCGAACGGAATTTCTATTATCATCTTTGCCTTGTTGTCACTGGTCAATTGATACAGATCAGGAAGCTGATTCACGAAAGCTTCCGGGTCTTTAATTAATTTGCCAATACCTTTAATCCAAATGATATCAACATATTGATAACCGGGCTTTTTCATTTCTTCAATGATCTCCTTAATGCCCGCGACGAGAAGCTCCGGTTTTTTATGGTTCTTAACTGACCTTGATTTCTCTTTTATATGGTTACGTGTTTCTTCGAGATATTGCTCTCCGGTTAAACTACAAAGTAAAATCTGTTTTATGTTGTCGTTGCCGATGACATTTTCCCAGCCTGGCACCGCTGGTTCCTTCCAGTCCACCGTAACGGTTCTTAAAATAAATCGTGATACGTACCGGAACAGGTACCAAAGCAATGCAATGACAAGCAATATGGGTACAGTAAAGTATAAGAACCATTTGCCGGCTCCCAATTTGATGCTTCTGGTTTGCTCTACCGAAATATATTTTTCGTAACCTGGTTTTGAATATATAAGCTTATTATCATTCACCCTCAGGCAGATTATTGAGTCATTACCGGATTTTCTCCACCATTCCGTATGTGTGCTTCTGTTGTAGAGTAGTCCGGTCAGGTGATTACCTTTTGTTAAAGGATCAGGTAACCTTGAATAGAATCTGTCGGCAGGAGATAGTTCACATGCTTCTCCCTTATACGTTCTAAGTTTGCAGTTTTCTTTATCTGTTTTGTAAGAGATTTTAAGGTAATCCAGTGTATCCCCTGTAATTCGTTTGTACCATTTCTCATTCTCCATCCCTTCTTTGTATTCATGCACCATGTTCAGGTTCTTCATTGCTATGTACTCCAGTTTGTGTCGCTTCCACAAATCTTCTTCCTGCTCCTTCGCTGATTGATAATACTGAAGAGCCGGTATGGCTGAGATACAAATCAGCCAGGTAAACACATAAATATGAAATATGGTTTTTGTGGAATAGCCTTGAGAAAGAGTCTTATCAATCCTTTTCAATCTTCCAGTTAGTAATACCAAAACTATTAATAATGCAAACGGCAGCGCTAGAATTGGTTTTTGATTAAGATATATTAATACTCCTGTCAATATAAGCATGATCAGAATAAGAATAATCTGAGGCAGGGCAGGAGTCGTGGACCTTTTTTCTGCCTTTCCGTTTTGATCATACTTAAGGATGGACATTGCAAAATAAACAGAAATGACGATAAAAAACATTTGGTAAATAAACATCGTCACCGGTTTATCACTGATAAGAATGCCTGCTATCTGGCAAAGGAGTATAGCTGTCTGTATAACAAGCAGTTGAAGATAGGACTCCCTGTTTTCTTCGCTGAACTGCAACCAGTAGAAAAGCCATTGTTTTGATAAGGATTTGCTTATGTCCGGGTTACTCAATTGTATAATACCTGTTCCGATCAGGATCAGGATAAAGGTTGCAAGCATAAAATAAAAGGTGTAAATTAGAATGCGTGCGTTTTTGTTATACGTGTGTTGAAGATCGATCAGGGTGATATGGAACAGAGGTGCATCCTCTATAGGATAAACCCTTGCAAGCCATTGTTTTTCGTTATATACAATACGTGTGATATCTGTTACCCTGTGTTTCAACAGCCCCTCCAGGTACTTATTTTCACTACATTCGGCAAGAAAATTCTCGTGCAGGTTTTTTGATTTGTTGGAGTGGAAAAGCACATCGCCATTATCGTTGATGATCATAAAAATCATATCCTCTGGCAATATTTGTGAGTAAAGCGATGGAAGTGGCGATGTAATAGCTAGTATTTTTGTTCCAAAATTTTTGGAGGCCTTTTCTGATAATCTGAACGAGAAGGCTACTTCCTTTTTTCCTGAATTGTAAGACTTCAGGGATTCGATATAATATTTCTGGATTGTGTCATAACTATTTTTGTATGTCCAGCTTTTGCCGCTGTTGTCCTTGAGATAACTGTAATATCGTCTTTTCTCCAGATTGGACGGTACCAGGCCGGACAAACCGGTGCTGGTAACAGCCTTACTTATTTCTCCGATTGAGTCAATCAGGAAAATCTCATTCAATGGCAACCCCTTCTTTTGGTAATCTACCGGAATATCCCGGAAATTATTATTGCTGCCAGTAAATGCAGCATTAACAGTCTTTATAAGGGTGCCTAGAGATTCAATTGAATCTTTCGAAGTATTTTCATGCTCAATTATACCCTGGTACAGGTCTTTTATTAAATTAAAATCACATATAACATTATTGTATAATGTGTTTGAAATATTCTCAATCCTTTCCTGAAGGTAGTGCTTGTCAACAACATAATGCTTCATTACACTCACAACGATCAGTATTGAGAACCCCGCAACAATAATCAAAGAAAAGGTACCTGCTGTGCAGTCGCGCGAATGCAGTGGCTCATTTCTGCTGATGAGAAAAATTTTCAGGATGGGCATGCTGAATAACAACAGTAAAAAAATCCCTCCCAGGATGATGAGGAACTGGCTGTTGATATGCCGTGTTTTTTGCCGGAAACCAGTTTCTGTAATGAAGCCTGCAAGGTAAAGCCGGTTGCCTAGAAAATCAATTGGGAGGACCATTACATGGTTAGTTTCACCACGGATATTGATCTTCTGGATCAATCCTCCCTGCATTTTCTTGACGGTGTCTGCTAGCATTCCGGGATTTGTAATGTCCTGAATAACCTCGGGACTGCTATTGTAGATAATGGACGTGTCACAAAATAAAACAATATTATTAAGCAACTTATCAAATTTCAGATGTTCCATGAAGGTTGTCATCGGAACATAATGGACAGCTGAGGAATATTTGGTTTCAGTGTTATCTGGATTGTTCGTGGTTTTGACTGAATCAGCGTCTAAGCTTTGCGGAGCATCTGCAATTTTTGCTGAGTCAACGAATAAGCTTTTCAGAGCATCTGCAATTTTTGCTGAGTCAACGCCCAGGTTTTTCATAGTAATCGGAATTTTAACATAGTCAACTACATGCATTTGCCTGGAACTCGCAATTCTGATTGTGTCAACTTTCAGGGATTTGAGTATAATGGCTATTGTGTCTTTACTAAGCTTCAGTTCTTTTAACCCTTTATCATAACTTACCGAGTCGATGTTGGATATAAACCTGAATTGAGAAATCTCTTCATGTACTTCAAGTTTCCTTTCTTTGTCATTTTTTGTAACTGTAACTATATCTGTATTAATAGATTTGTTGAGGTTTTCAATTAATTTCTTTGCCTGTTTATTGTCTGCTATTTTTTTCTTGATTTCAAGTTTAACAGAATCCTCAAGTTGAGGAGTTTCATCATCCACAAGATGTTCAATCGCATAGAAAAAGCTGTAATTCTTAAAGTGGGCATCATAATAGTCAAGTTTATCATGCATGTTTTTGGCAAATTCCTTCATAATACGGAAAGCACGCTGTTCGACCTGTGATTCCTGCTTTGGGATATAATAGAGAAAATAGAAGGAATATAGCAGTACTGTAGCCAGAATTATAATCAGAAACGGAACTATCCTGGCACTGAAGAGATTTTTAGGTTTCATATCTTCATATTTTAAAATCCAAGGTCACATAGAACACCCGTTCATAGATATAGTCTTACATTTTGCTGTAAAAGATACAATGCACCTATGAATGATCTCAGTTTAAATATTTTACCGGATTTTGATTTGCAATTGTTTTGTAAAAATCTTCACCAAGATATGCTCTGAGGTCAAATCCAAATTTCTTCTCAGTCGATTTTGTTTCAACCATGTAATAATCTGATCCAAATAATACTTTTCCGAGGATTTTAGGATCGCTCAGATATACCTTTAATACCGAAAAGAACTCCTGATCATTCAATGTAAATGAAATATCTGTATAGAGATTAGGGTGATTTCGTAACATCTCTTTGATTATGTAAAACCAGTTGCTCTTATTCTGGGGATTCTCAATATATTCTTTCCAGGAAATTTCCGAACCCCAATGTCCAAAACAGACATTCATACCGGGATATTTATTTAAAATTGGAATATAATGCTGTGGATGGCCAAACTGGGCGCAAAGCTCCTTTTCATTCATTTTCTTGTCATATGAGATGTTGGCATCATCCAGCATTTTTCGTATTCTCTTCTTCGATGCGCGATAGTGCGTTGGTGACTGGGGCCCGCAATGTGCCAAAACCGACTTTTGTTGAGATAACTTTGACCAGACCAAAGGGTAAAAACCCCACAGGCACATCTTCCTTTTGAAAAGTATGGATGTGGCAGTTGTAAATATCATAATTTCGTCCCATAACCAACTTTATTAATTACTGGATATCATATACCTTCAGTATACTCATAATCCTGAATTTTACATCAGCTTAAAGCAGTTAAAAGAGGAACAATAACCTGAGAATACGAGAGCCTATTTTCAGCTTTGGATAGCAACTATAACTAAAACCTGTCCTTTGCAGGTTGCAGGGTGAGAAGGCCTGGAGGCCTCAGTAGTCTATCAGGAAGATAACAGATCTTCTCCTGATTTCGTGTAAATTGGAATACTTATTATTAAGGCAATTTAGCACATTAAGAAGCCATAGTCAAGTAATTCATTGTAAATTATTAGCGGTATGATAAGGGTATTCGTATCGACTAAAAGATTATTCACACTCATCCCTGATTTTTTTTCTGATATTGCAATGGATTCACAGGCTGAAATTGAACTTTGCCCATGTACTTCCGTAGGTTGAATTTGCGTTTCTTTGCTGCAATCCAATAAGAAGAAGTTGTTTTAATCATTATTATATAATAGCTTTGTTTGTTAGTGTAAACGATGTTATGAATTTATCAATTAATAGATTGAATACTAAATCCAAAATATCCCGATTCATACTGGTGGCAGTTTTGTTTATTTCTTTAGATTTTCATCAACCTGTAACTATTGGTTCATATCGACAAGCCGATAATACGGTTCATCACTATCCAACTTGTAACTACACAGTACCATTAAGATCTTTGCAGGACTCTTCTGAATCAGAATCTTTTCTTGCTAGTGAACTTAACGGCATCTTCACCCTTGAAAAGCATATCATTGACACCGGCATAACTGAAGGGGACGGGCAGTCCCTTGCAGATATCAATGGAGACGGAACCAATAACCTTATTGTAGGAACAGGGAACGGCGGTGAAGTATACTGGTATGAAAAACTCTCCGGTGGTAGATGGCAAAAGCATTTGATCGCAAAAGGTTACCGGGAAGTAGAGGGTACAATTGCAGGGGATTTCAATGGTAACGGGCAAATAGAGATTATTATACTTGATCAGAGAGGGAACAGGGTGGATATTGCCCAACAGGCAACTGATGATCCAAAGGGTGAGTGGCTGACATTGACTCTTGATCCGGATGCAAGTTTTGTGCAGCAGGGGATAATTATGGATATAACCGGAAATGGTAATCCTGATTTTATCTATGCCTACGAAGGATCAAGCCAGGGAGACGGAGGTTTTTACTGGATGGAAAACAAGGGCGAAAATCTTCTGGATCCGGACAACTGGGAAAAACATGAGATACTGCAGATCGAAGGAGCATGGTGGATTGATTACAACTCACCCAGGGACTGGGGCGGCCACGGCACCGGAGATATCGCAGTGAGCGTAAGAGAGATCAGGGGGAGAAACCCGGGAGCGGTAAACGGGGGTATCTATATTTTAAAACAACCAGCCAACCCCAGGGATAATTGGATTAAAGAGGCCGTCGATAAATCATTTCCCGTATTACAGGTTTCGTCAGGTGACCTTACAGGTAACGGAGACGAAAGGGATCTGGTTGCAGGAGCCTGTCACGACTCGGAACATACAGGGCTTTACATATATGACCATAGCAATGAATGGCAAAGGACTGTCATTGAGAACCAACATAACTGGTGGGGGACTTACGCATTTGACATCAACAAAAACGGAAGGTCGGAAATAGTTTCGGGAGAGAGATCCGGAAATACCATAAGAATTTATGCCTATAATGAATCACTAAAGCGGTATGTATTGAAGGCGAGTGACCCGTTCCTCAAGCCCGATGATCAGATAATTTTTGACGATATTGACGGAAACGGAAATAAAACCGAGTTTTTCGTCGGGTCCGATCCCGACGGAATTTTCTGGTACAGGGCATTCCGCATTAATTAAACATAAACTGAAACACGCCGTCACAGAATCCAATAATTTTATGTCGTAAGGAAAATGTTTACAGATGAGGATCTTTTAATTGAGCCCCACCCATCCAGCGAAGATGATTTTGTAATATCAAATCATGTTGTCTTTGAAATATTGAAAACCGGAATTGAAATACCAGCACCTGCCGCATAAAATCAGGGTAATATATTCCAGGTTTTGATGTCCCATCTTATCTATGACAAAAAGTTGAATATCAAGATTCAGATGTTTTGGCAGCCTGCACCCACAACTCTTTTATTTTTATAACCGGAATACCTGTTTGCGTCATGCCCTCGATAATGATGCGGTATACCGATGCCTTGTCTGATGTAAAGAAAGAGACCTTTGCCCTGCCGTCTTCTCCGGGTTTGACTTCAGGCTCCCAGAAAAGGGTGGTGCGGTAGTCCGGTTGGCCATGGTGCGGCCCCGGTCTGTCGTACATTGGCGAGTAAAACTCCCTGGCCCGGTAATAGCCCGGGAACTCAAAGCTTAAAAGTCCGGGGGGACTTGTATCTGCATCACGGTAGTCTTCTATGGTTTTAGTAAAAACAGCAACTACCATATATAGTCCTCTTCCATAGATCAGAGTTTGTGGTTCCCTGAGAATATCGATAAATGATATTGTCTCAATAGGCAGGGTTGTTATTATTTCTGGGTGGTCGATTTTCATACCATTTAAAAATATCCCTATGCCCTTGGGATTAAACAATGAAGTCGGTGGTCCTGATGAGCGTGGGCCCGTATCGGTGAAAATAGCAGGACGTAAAGCCCTCATTAGTTCCCATGGATTGTGATAGGTGTGGGTAAAAGGGTATTCATCCGGAATTATTCTGTCCATCATCCTGAATGGGGTACCGTGAATGGCCCTGTCAAAGGTGGTGCGCACCCTTGGCCTGCGCCTTCTTATCTCTACCTCCTCTATCTCAAGGTGCCAGATATCTTCAAGGTGTGAAAGGAGAGGATCCTTCATCGAATCCTCAATATAGGCCCTCAGTACCTCCTCTGCTGCGGTTGCCGCTGCAATGTCAACTTCGTGCTGAACAATTTCCGGCTCTCCAATATGAAGGGCTACCCAGTTTTCGCTGCCCGGTGTGAAAGTGTCATCCACGCCCCGCCTCTCTCTGCGCTGTGCCCTGCGCTCACGGTAAAAGCTTCCCTGCAGCACAAGAACGGTGGTGTCATA
>SL_3KL_010_SEDDRAFT_10000090_pt1 | contig 56535 bp, 44 predicted proteins | sample SodLakKL_010_SED_2_FD_10381 | JGI IMG/M metagenome (IMG submission 10381)
TCCCTCAGTATAGCACTGAGGGTTTTTTTATTGATTCTCCCCATTTTTTTTCGTATTTTTATAATCTATGAAAATTCACAACCACCTTGCCGGGGTGGCGGAATTGGTAGACGCACAGGACTTAAAATCCTGGGTCCTGCAAAGGACGTGCCGGTTCGACTCCGGCCCTCGGTACAAGGTTCCTAAATGTTCCACACTAAGTCTCACCGGCTATCGATAATCACAAAGACTATAATTACTATTGAGGCTCTCATGAAAGCACCTCTTCATTCTAATTTAATCATTATGTGTTTTGTGTTAATTTTTATTCCGGTTTTAATAACACAAGCACAGGATAATGAACCTATAACACCAACCGATATGTGGCAAATGGATCGTGTTGGGACCCCAAATGTTTCACCCGGTGGTGAAAAAGCCGCATTTACCGTGACATCGTACGATATCGATGAAAACAGAGGGACAACCAATATATATTTACTTCATCTTGATGGAAGTGAGCCATTCCAATTTACCCGTCACCGGGCTTCTGACAGTTCCCCAATTTGGAGTCCGGATAGCAAGAAGCTTGCATTTATATCCAGGCGAAACGAAGATACTGCCCAATTGTATGTAATACCGGTTAACGGTGGTGAGGCACGGCAGGTTACAGATTTACCGGTATCAGTATCTTCACCACAATGGTTTCCTGATGGTAAGCGGATCGCATTCGTGGCTTCTGTCTTTCCCGAATACGACGGTGATTTCGACCGGTTAGAGGAGATGCTCAAGGAAGAGCGTGAAAGTAAAGTGACGGCAAAAGTAACAGAGGACAGGATCTATCGTCACTGGGATCGCTGGTTAATTGACGGGAAATATCCCCGCTTATTTTCCGTAGATATCGAAACAGGTGAGGTCGTTGATCTTATGCCCGGTACATCGATGTATTTTTCGATGATGGGACCCGCACAATATGATATATCGCCCGACGGTAATGAAATCGCAGCATCAATTAACAGTACTGAGCCGCCATACGAACGTCTTGATTATGATGTTTATTTACTGAAGACCGATGGCAGTGGTGAAATGGAAAATATAACCGAACATAACCCGGCAAACGATTCGAATCCCAGGTATAGTCCCGATGGCAGGACGATATTATACGGTAAACAACGATCAACGCATTTTTATGCAGATAAAGTACGCTTGGTTCGCTATGACCGCCGAAGTGGTGAACGGACAGTGTTGACGGAAGATATTGATCTTTCATTTCAGCAATGGCAGTGGTCGGAAGATAGCCGTACAATTTATTTCCAGGCTGAAGACAGGGCAAAGAAATCACTATTCTCCATTCCTGCAAACGGCGGTGAAGTCACCGAGATCTATAGAGGTGGCACGAATGACGGTGTACAGGTTGCAAGCAACAATCGGTTGGTATTTTCAAATCAGTCGTTTACTCATCCTTCTGAAATTGTAAAGATCAATCGAAATGGAGAGGGGTTTAAACAATTAACATTTTTTAACCAAGATATTCTTGACACTATCGCATTTGGTGAAGTGAAGGATGTTACCTATCAGGGAGCAGACGGTGCAGATGTTCAAATGTATATTATTTATCCGCCCGATTTTAATCCGTCAGAAAAATGGCCATTGGTACATATGATACACGGCGGGCCACATGGTATATTCGGTGACTTTTTCCATTTCAGGTGGAATGCACAGCTTTTTGCCGCACCCGGCTATGTCGTTGCAATGTCAAACTTTCATGGTTCGACAAGCTTCGGACAGGAGTTTGCAGAGTCGATACACGGCGCACATTCGGATAAACCCTACCGCGATATTATGAAAGCAACCGACTTTATGCTGGAACGCGGTTACATTGATGAATCACGAATGGCTGCCACAGGCGGTAGTTACGGGGGGTATATGGTAAGCTGGATCGCCGGCCATACTGACCGATTTGCTGCACTGGTTAATCATGCAGGAGTTTACAATATTATGGGTCAATTTGCATCGGATGTAACTGCCCATCGTGTTTATGCTTACAACGGTGCTCCGTGGGACGGACTCGAACGAATGCAGGAGTGGAATCCGGCTATTCATGCCGAAAACTTCGAAACTCCGATGCTTGTTATTCATGGAGAATTGGATTATCGTGTGCCAGTGACACAAGGACTTGAGGTATACGGTGTTTACAAGGGAATAGGTGCTGATGCACGGCTCGTATATTATCCTGACGAGAATCACTGGATTTTGACCCCTCAAAACTCGATTTTCTGGTATGATGAGCTATACGGTTGGCTCGACCGATATTTAGGAACGGGTGCATCCGAATGACTGTTATAGAAATAGTTAAAGATTATATAAATCACAATACCCAAACAAGTACAAATAGAGGAGTGAGTACATGACTTACCAACTTTTAACCCGAGGGATAGTAGCTTTGTTACTGGTGTTCTCTACCGGTTTTCTTTTTGCTCAGATGGAAGAAGAAGAATTCCAACAAATCTATGACGAATATCTTCAGATAAACCAACAACTGCAACAACTGCAGCAACAAGCTTTACAGGATGAAGAGATTGCGGGTTATGCTGAAGAATATTCGACTCTTGTCGATGCAAAACTCAGAGAAATTGATTCCCGCGCTGAGGAACTTGTCGATCAACGTGAGGAAACAATTGACCGAATTGAATCTGCACAACAGGAAGGAGATTTTGAAGGTATTCAGGAACTCCAGCAAGCATATGAGCAGATAAATCAGGAATTACAACCATTTATGCAGCAAGCTATGCAGGATCAGGAGGTACAGGAGCGCCAGCGAGAGCTTGAAGAAATGCTCATAAGCAAAATGGAAGAAATTGATCCGGAAACCGTTCCGCTGCTTAACAGAATGTCTGAACTTTCAGAAAAATTAGATCGAATGATGCAGCAGCAACAACAATAATTTACTGCTCCATAGTATAAACGGGTGGCCACCGTTGTGGTCGCCCGTTTGCTTTTTTGTGATACTTTCTCTGAGAGCGATATTCGAATGTAAACCGATATAAGTACAATCAAATAAACGAGAGGAGTGGGAGAATGACTTACCAACAAGTAATCAGTAGCGTCGTAGCATTGTTGTTTTTCTTTTCAACCGGCATTGTAGTCGCCCAGACACAGGATGAAGAATTTCAACAGCTCTACGAAGAATATCTCGAAATAAATGAACGACTCCAGCAGCTTCAGCAGCAAGCTCTGCAAAATGAAGAGGTTGCAGAACACTACGAAGAATATTCATCGTTTCTTGACGATAAAATAAGAGAGATAGATCCCGGTGCAAGCGATCTCATCCAGCAGCGCGAGGAAACGATTGAATCGATCGAAGAAGCCCAGATGGGGGGAGATATGGAGACAGCTCAGCATCTGCAGCAGGAGTATCAGCAATTAAACCAGCAGTTGCAGCCATATATGCAGCAGGCAATGGAAGATCCTGAGGTGCAGGAGCGACGGGATGAATTTGAAGAGCACCTGATCGATGAGATGGAGCAGATTGATCCCGAAGCAGTACCATTATTTAACAGAATGGAAGAGCTCTCCCGGGAATTGGACCGAATGATGCAGGAACAGCAACATTAATTCTGATTTAGCTGTCTATACCAGGCAAATATCCGGGGAAATTTAATAAACGGATATTTGCCTGTTTTAGTATCCTACCTGACAGGCTTAAAAGACTCAAAAAAATGAATTGACTAATTTTGCTAAAATACGTATATTTACTAATCTTATGACGTAAATACTGGAATTTTTGATCAATCGGGCGATTAGCTCAGTTCCAAAATGACTTCATTTAATGAGCGAAGCGAAATTAAATGATATGTCATTTTGAGAATCCCGATGAACGGAGTGAATCGGGATTGGTTGTCTGTTAGATTTTCTTTAACAAAGTAAGCTTTTAAACAAGAATCGGGCGGTTAGCTCAGTTGGTTAGAGCGCTACGTTGACATCGTAGAGGTCACTAGTTCGAATCTAGTACCGCCCACATAAAGATTATAATCGGAGCTGTCTCCGATTTTTTAATGTACATAATAATTTTATTTGAGGTGCATGGAAAAAATTAAACTTATACTTCCTGACGGATCAGAGAAAGAATTTCCAAAAGGGGTAACTCCATACAAAGTTGCGGAATCAATCAGCAAACGATTAGCCGATGATGCTCTTGCAGCATTGCATAACGATACTATAGTTGAGATGCATCGACCGATAGAAGATGATGGATCATTCCGCCTTCTTACCTTTGACGACCCGGAAGGAAAATATGTTTACTGGCACAGCACTTCACACGTAATGGCGCACGCGATTGAAGAACTGTATCCGGGTGCAAAGTTTGGTGTCGGGCCACCGGTTGAAAATGGATTTTACTATGATGTCGATGTTGATAAACGGCTCTCAGATGAGGATTTAAAACTCATCGAGAAAAAAATGCATGAGATCGTCGAGCGCGGTGAAAAATTTGAGCGCGAAGTTCTTCCAAAAGAGAAAGCGGTCGAATTCTTTAAAAAGAAAAATGACCCCTATAAACTCGAATTATTGGAAGATATTGACGGTAACAGTGAAATAGTAAGCTTATATCACGAAGGACAGTTTACCGATCTTTGCAGGGGACCACATCTTCCCAATACAAAGAAAATCAAACATTTTAAATTATTGAGTGTATCCGGTTCATACTGGCGTGGCAGCAGTGAACGCCAGATGTTACAGCGGGTCTACGGTGTCTCGTCGCCGAAGAAAAAATACATTGATGAATATCTTGAACGCCTTGAAGAGGCAAAGCGCAGAGACCACCGGAAACTCGGAAGAGAGCTTGATCTATTTATGTTCAATGAAATATCACCGGGTGCTCCGTTCTGGTTGCCGAAAGGTATGATTGTATTTCGCGAACTTGAAAAGTTTATCCGTGAAGAACTTGATGCTACCGGATATGATGAAATAAGTACACCGATTCTTGTAAAGAAAAAACTCTGGCAGCAATCGGGACACTGGGACCATTATCAGGAAAATATGTTTCTGCTTGATGTCGATGAAGAGACATTCAGCTTGAAGCCGATGAATTGCCCTGAGAGTACCTATGTGTATAAAAATAAGCTGCGGAGTTATAAAGACCTGCCGATACGGCTATCGGAAATCGGTCGATTACACCGTAATGAAATATCGGGTGCGCTCGGTGGTATGTTCCGTGTCCGGCAGATTACCATGGATGATGCGCATTTGTTTGTACGACCGGATCAGATTCTTGATGAAATTGATAAACTGTTAGAATTGATTACCAAAGTGTATGTGATATTTGGGTTTGAGCCGCAGTTCAGTCTCGCAACTCGACCCGAAGATTCGATGGGTGATCCTGCATTATGGGAGAAAGCAGAACACTCCCTTGAGGAAGCTTTGAAACGAAATCAAATTGATTTTGCGCTGAAAGAAAAAGACGGAGCTTTCTACGGACCCAAGATCGATGTGCAAATACATGACGCACTCGGCCGGCAGTGGCAGCTTGCGACCATTCAGCTCGACTTTCAGATGCCCGAACGGTTTGATCTTGAATATGTTAATGAAAGCGGCGGCCGTGATCGTCCGGTGATGATTCACCGCGCGGTTTTCGGTTCATTTGAGCGGTTCATCGGAATTTTAGTCGAGCATTTTGCCGGCGCATTCCCGACCTGGCTGGCACCTGTTCAGGTTGCGGTTCTCCCGATCAGCGATGCTCACCATTCATATACGGCAGCTGTTGAGCAGCGGTTAAAAGAGGCAGGCATACGGGTAGAATCCGATCTGCGAAACGAAAAAATCGGTTATAAAATCCGTGAATGGGAAACTCAGAAGGTGCCTTATATGCTTGTGGTCGGTAACAAAGAAGTGGAAAATAAAACCGTCTCTGTTCGGAAGCATCATGAAGGAGACACAGGTTCACAGGATCTTGAAGAATTTGTTACCACCATTGCAAATGAAATTAAGACGAAACAATTGTAGAACTACATAAGGAGACTATCTTATCAAAGAGAAGCGGTTACGGGTGAATGACGAAATTCGTGCCCCAAAAGTCCGGTTAATCGATGAAAATGGTCAGCAGCATGGTATTGTGCTGATACAGGAAGCAATACGATTAGCGGAAAACAGAGGATTCGACCTGATCGAAATATCACCAAATGCCAATCCTCCTGTTTGTAAACTGCTCGATTATGGAAAATATCGGTACGAGCAGATGAAAAAAGAAAAGCTGCAGCGAAAGCACCAGCAGCAGACTCAAGTGAAGGAAATTCGGTTACACCCCAATACCGATGATCACGATTTTGAGTATAAAGCGAGGCATGCACGAAGATTTTTAGAAGAAGGTAACAAGGTAAAAGCTACGGTTATTTTTAAAGGCAGGGAGATCACGTATAAAGATCAGGGTGAGGAAATTCTTCAACGGTTATTAGAAAAAGTTGAAGATGTAACCAAAGTTGAACAAAAACCGAAAATGGAAGGCCGGAGTATGATTATGATGTTGGCTCCGGAAAAGAAAAAAGGAACCGGTAAAAAGAACTAATATTTTTGTATTTATCAGAGGGAAGCATCATGCCAAAGATGAAAACAAACCGGGGCGCTGCGAAAACATTCAAGCAAACTGCGTCCGGTAGATTTAAGCGTGTGAAAGCGTATAAAAGTCATATTTTAACAAAGAAATCGCGAAAGCGAAAACGTAACTTGCGTAAGTCAACGCTTGTCCATACGACGAACGAAAAAAGCGTTCGCCGTATGCTGGGAATGTAATAAGTAACTGTAATTAAAAATTGACTAAAGCAGGAGAAAATTCTCATGCCACGATCACAAAATAATGTCGCTGCCCGAAAGCGAAAAAAGAAGGTGCTGAAACAAGCCAAAGGTGCGTTCGGGGCGCGAAGTAAAGTATACTCGGTAGCAAAGCATCACACAGAAAAAGCGATGCAGTATTCATACCGGGATCGTCGCGCCAAAAAACGCTCCTTCAGACAGCTATGGATAACCCGCATCAATGCTGCGGCCCGTATCAATGGTACAAGTTATTCACGATTGATGGAAGCTATCAACAAAAAAGACATGCAAATAAACCGTAAAGTGCTGGCTGATTTAGCAGCAAATCATCCTAAAGCATTTACCGAAGTTGTAAAGTTTGCATTGTCATAATTCGGGTAAACTCCCATTACAGATCATAAGACCAATCCGCATTGGCGGAGTGTGTGATGTAGTAATGGGAGTTTTTATATACTACCTATGCCCGCATGAATTACTACCACTGAATCTTCAGGATGCAACGAATGAATCTAGACAGTAACTCCGTATACGAAACAATTGAAAATGTAAAGACCGATATTCAAACTGTCTCATCGAAGGATGAGCTTGAACAATTCAGATTGAAATATCTCGTGCGGAAAGGAATTATTCAGCAGATGTTCGAGGGAATAAAATCTGCCAGTCCTGATGAACGTCCGCAGCTTGGGAAGGCATTAAACGAACTCCGGCAAACCGCTCAGAAACTTTTCGATGAGAAAAAACAGGAACTCGAACAATCGAAAACACTGACCCGCGATAAACTCGATCTCACGATTCCCGGTCGAAGGCGGCCGGTCGGTACGAAGCATCCGGTAACACAGGCACTTGATGATATGACCAATATCTTCAAATCGATGGGGTTTGCCGTTGCACTCGGGCCGGAGATTGAAGACGATTTCCATAATTTTGAAGCTTTAAATTTTCCTCCCGATCATCCTGCCCGTGATATGCAGGATACATTTTTTCTCGACCAAACAGCTCTTTTACGAACCCATACATCGCCGGTCCAGGTTCGGGTGATGATGAATCAGAGACCACCGATCCGGCACGTTATGCCCGGCAGAGTGTATCGGAATGAGGCAATTAGTGCGCGAAGCTATTGTATGTTCCATCAGCTTGAAGGACTGGCTGTTGATGAGAATATTACCTTTGCAGAATTAAAAGGAACCCTTGCAATATTTGCAAAGAAGTTTTTTGGCTCAAGCGTGAAATATGTATTCAGGCCCAGCTTCTTTCCGTTTACAGAACCGAGCGCAGAGATGGATATATCCTGCTTTCTGTGTAAAGGAAAGGGATGCCGTGTCTGTAAACACACCGGTTGGCTTGAAATTCTTGGATGCGGTATGGTAGATCCGAATGTTTTTAAAGCGGTTGGATATGACCCGGAGAAAGTGACAGGCTATGCATTCGGTATGGGAATCGACCGTACGGCATTATTACTATACGGTATTGATGACATTCGTATGTTGTATGAGAATGATGTCCGTTTACTTAATCAATTCGCTTAATAATTATGAATATATCATTTAACTGGCTTCAGGATTACATTACGATACATGAATCACCGGAAGAAATTGCCGGGCGCTTAACAATGGCAGGGCTCGAAGTTGAGGCGATACGATCGACGCGAGAAACCTATGCCAATTTTGTTGTCGGGAAGGTGCGGGATGTACGACAGCATCCTAATGCAGATCGGTTAACGGTGTGTGATGTGTATGACGGCAAACAGACTCACACGGTCGTTTGCGGAGCGCCGAACGTTGCAACGGGTCAGAAAATAGTATTTGCCCGCGTTGGTTCGGTAGTACCGGCTAATGGCATGCACGTTAAGGAAGTGGAAATTCGTGGCCAGAAATCTGCCGGTATGATATGTTCCGAGTATGAACTCGATCTCGGAGAAGATCATGAGGGTATACTTGTGCTGTCTGATGATGCCGAACCCGGAAAACAGTTTTCTGAGTACTACTGGAACGGTGATGTAGTTTTTGAAATCGGAATTACACCAAACCGACCGGATTGTCTCTCGCATATCGGTGTTGCCCGTGATATTGCCGCTTTATATAAACGTCCGTTGCGGATTCCAAAAATCAAATTGAGTGAATCCCGGAAACCGGTGAAGTCCGCACTTACTATTGATATACAAGATAAAGAACATTGTCCGCGTTACGTCGGACGCCTTATAGAAGGGGTGACGATCGGCGAATCACCCGACTGGATGCAGCGCAGATTGAAAATGATTGGCGTTCGCCCGATTAATGCTGTTGTTGATGTCACCAATTATGTTATGATGGAATACGGCCAACCGCTGCACGCATTCGATTTTGATTTAATCCATAACGGAAAGATTGTTGTCCGTCTCGCAAATGACGGAGAAAAATTTGTGACACTTGATGAAAAAGAACGTACCCTAACAAAGAATAACCTGTTAATCTGCGATGCAAAGCAGCCTGTTGCATTAGCAGGTGTTATGGGTGGGATGAATTCGGAAATCAATAATGAAACGACATCGGTGCTTATAGAAAGTGCATATTTTGCTCCGTCCTCAGTTCGGCACACATCCAGGCAACTTGGTTTAGTGACTGAATCGTCATATCGTTTTGAACGAGGTGTGGATCCATCACGAACTGCTGAAGCCGCCGATCGGGCTGTACAACTAATACAACAACTGACCGGTGGTACAATGTATCGCGGACGGGTAGATGCATATCCGAAAAAAATTAAACCAATAAATATTCCATTCCGTAATAAACAGGTTGAAAGGGTACTGGGTATTGCAATTCCTGCTTCATCTGTGAAAAGTATTTTGAAACGCCTTGGCGTCGAAGTAAAGGAATCGAAGAAAAAAGGAGAATGGCGTTGTGTTGTCCCAACGTACAGACCCGACATTGAGCGGGAAATTGACCTGGTTGAGGAGATCGTTCGTGTATATGGTTTTGATAATGTGCCGGCACAGGAAACCGCTGCAATACGATTTACTGCCGACGATGTCCGGCCGGGGATACATGAACGAATACGGGAATGGTTTGTCGGTGCAGGTTATAATGAAGTTGTGTGCAATAGCATGGTACCCGGTACGTGGAATATCTTCACCGGTAAACCGGCGGTCACCGTGAACAATCCGCAAAATCAAGATATGACTGATCTGAGGACTTCATTGATTCCGGGAATGCTGCAAGTAGTGGGTCATAACATGAACCGGGGAAATCATAGTTTACGACTTTATGAGATTGGACACATCTTTTCCCATGATCCGTTTCCCGGATCGAAAAACTATATACAAAATTATCATGAAGGTGAGACGATAGCCATAATGCTCACAGGGGCGAGAAATCCGGAAGATTGGTCATTAAAAGATGCCACCTATGATTTCTATGACCTCAAGGGAGAGGTCGAATCCCTGGAAAGCAAATTTAATCTTGACAAAATAGAATATAATATTTATAATACCAATAGTAATACTTTAATTGACGAAGCGGTTGGTATTGAATTTAAAGGAATTTCGCGGGGATACTTCGGGAAAGTTTCAAAAGAAGTCCTGAAATCGTTTGATATTGAAGTTGATGTTTATGCGGCTGAGATAGATCTTGAACTGTTTAGCGAATTTTCTCATGTTGAGAAAAAATATAGTGAAGTTCCAAAATATCCGCCGGTTCATCGTGATTTGGCATTTATTCTTGATGAGAAGGTAACATATCACGAGCTTGATCAGATTGTTAGGGAGAGCGGACAACCGCTGGTTGATAATGTATCATTTTTCGATATATACCGGGACGACAAGATTGGCAACGATAAGAAAAGTATTGCGATTTCATTGGAAATGTTGTCTAAAGAAAAAACACTGACACAACCTGAGATTGAGGAGACATTGTCAAGAATTGTGAAAGCTGTTGAAAAAAATCTTGGTGGTGTGTTGCGATCATAATGTAAGTATCAACTACTAAGTAGCAATAGCGGTGAGCGAACAACAAGAAAATAATATACTGACCGAAGATATCCAGCGACTGGAAGTAACGCTCCGCGGTCTGTGGGAAAAAACCAATAAAGCTGCAGAGACAATCCAATTGCTTCGGGAACAAAAACGCGAACTCATGAATCAGGTTCATGAGTTGGAGCAAAAAGTAAAAGACCTGCATGCTAAGTTAGAACAACGTGATGACGAAATGCAGCTCCTGCATCAACAACTTCAGGATATAAGGAGTAATGGTCTCGGAGTGATGGACCAGGAAGAAAAAGAAGAACTTCGGCAGCAAATTATTGGTTTATTAGATAAGATTAATTCACACTTGTAAAAAACTGTTGTTGCAGCACACAACCGGTGCGGCCATTACTGTATCGCTCATATATTAAGACAAGCGAGGAACAGTGAAAAGTCTACGAGTTAAAATATTTGGTTCTGAATATCCGTTACGGGGCGAAGATGAAGAGCTAACCCAACGGGTCGCGACATATGTAGACCAGATGATTGAGCGAGTTCATGAGAAAATACCCGATCAGCCTCCATTAACAATTGCGGTCCTTACCGCTTTGAATGTAACTGAAGACATGATGAAAGATAGAGAAAAAAGCCATATTGTATTACAAAATATTAATGGTGAATTGGAGAAGATGACGCAACACCTGTCTGATGTTATTGATGACAATGGGGAATGATCGATAGTATAGTTATGTAAAATCGCTGGTGTTCTTTTTTATAGCAGTGTGCACGGGTATAACCGCACAGTGCAGCCGCAGCAACATTTAAATGAAGAACTAACAGTCTCATTTACAGGGAGCTTGACTCAAGGCGTTGACTGCAGGCCACATTCGTTTTCCGATTATTCGGGAATAGAATCAGCTGTCTGTTGACAGTTGACAGTGGAAGCAGAATTCGTTCTGGCAGGTTCCCACACTGTCTAGAAGCAGTTCTTCCAGACAATGACTGCGGTTGTGTTTGTGCGGTTTTTTTTATATTCCATTACAGAGTTACGAGAATATTCGTACCGGAGGAAATATGGATTTACTTGTAATAATCCTAATTGCTGTAGCCGGACTTGGTATCGGCGCAGGGATCGGCTGGAAGCTTCGATTGCGATCGGAGCAGAATACCGTTCAGTCGGCAGAAATTAGGGCACAAAAAATACTTGAAGATGCAGAAAAAGAAGCAAGCACCTTAAAACGTGAAAAGATTTTAGAGGCAAAAGACGAATGGTATAAGAAAAAGCAGGAGTTTGATGCCGATGCCTCCCGGCAACGAAATAAACTGCAAGCTCAGGAGAAACAGCTCATAACGCGTGAACAAAATCTTGAGCGGAAAATGGAGTTGTTCACAAAAAAAGAAAAAGGCTTGCAGGAACTCGAACAGGATTTACAAAAGAAAATCGAACAGGCCCGGAAGCATGAGCATCAACTGGATGCATTAATCTCCGAACAAAATAACCGGCTTGAGCGCATCAGTTCCATGACCGTCGATGAAGCGAAGAAGATGCTCTATGAAAACCTGATTAGCGAAGTGAAAGCTGAGGCAGCTCAGTATATTCGGGAGATTCGCGATCAAACCAGAATCGATGCGAAAAAGGAAGCTCAAAAAATTACTATACAAGCGATTCAGCGAACAGCGGTCGATCATTCCGTCGAAACAACCGTGAGTGTGTTAAATATTCAAAGCGATGAGATGAAAGGACGGATCATCGGTAAAGAAGGCCGTAATATTCGCGCATTTGAAGCAGCGACCGGTGTCGATGTTATTGTCGACGATACTCCCGAAGCGGTTATACTTTCAGGATTTGACGGATTCCGCCGCGAAGTTGCCAAGATAGCGCTTGATAGGTTAATATCCGACGGGCGTATACATCCCGCTCGTATTGAAGAAGTTGTTGGCAAGGTCCGCGAAGAACTTGAGGAAGAAACTGTCAAGATAGGTGAGAATGCCCTCATTGAACTGGGACTCCATGGTGTCCAAAACGATTTGTTGAGATTACTCGGGAAAATGAAATTCCGGTCAAGTTATGGCCAAAATATGCTTCAGCACAGTATCGAGGTAGGTTACCTTACCGGATTTATGGCTGCTGAACTCGGTCTTGATACAACCCATGCAAAACGGGCAGGATTATTTCACGATATCGGAAAGGTGGTTGAACAAAATGTTGAGGGACCGCACGCTTTAATCGGTTATGAACTTGCCAAGAAATACAATGAACATCCGGCTGTGGCTAACGCAATCGGTTCCCACCACGAAGATATTCCGATGGAAACGCCGATTGCTGCATTAGTCCAGGCAGCCGACTCGATCAGCGGCGCACGGCCCGGTGCACGACGTGAATCGGTCGAGGCATATGTCAAACGACTTGAAAAACTTGAAGACCTCGCCCGGTCGTTTAAGGGTGTTGCCAACAGCTATGCAATACAGGCCGGTCGTGAAATACGGGTCGTGGTTGAGCCCGATAAAATTGATGATATCCTCGCAGACCAATTATCACATGACATTGCCGCAAAGATTCAAAAAGAGATGGAGTATCCCGGGCAAATTAAGGTTACCGTGATTCGAGAAGTGCGGTCTGTTGCACTCGCTAAATAAATCTGATACAATGTTACGAATAGGTATTACCGGCGGATACGGCAGCGGAAAATCTACAGCCGCACAATTCTTTGAGAAAAAGGGATATCCGGTACTATACGCTGATCCGCTTGCGAAACGGCTGATGACAGAAGACAAAAACATTCGCTCGAAACTTAGCACGCTTCTCGGTACTAATACCTATAACCCTGACGGATCCCTCAATAGGCAGTATGTGGCAAATACTATTTTTTCCGATCACGGGAAAAAGCGTGCATTGGAACGTATCGTCCATCCCGCCGTACTTGCATATATAGATAATTACTTCTCAAAGCTTGAGCAGCAGCAAAAAAAAACTTTCGCATTCATTGAAGCTGCATTGATATTCGAATCCGGTATGGAAAAAATGCTCGATTATGTTATTGTTGTTTCTGCTCCGGAGGAGCAGCGTGCACGACGAATTGCAAAACGCGATGGAGTTTCAGAGGAGGAAATTCGCAAAAGAATGGCGGCACAGCATTCTGAAGTACATCTTAAAACAAAAGCGGATTTTGTAATTGAAAATAAAGGTGATATTGACTACCTATACGAACGGTGTACATTCCTTGAACAACTCTTTCATTCCCTGGAAACTACAAAATGAATATAAAAGAATTAGAATCAAAACATTTTTTCCAAACATATAAGCGCTTCCCGGTAGAAATATCTCACGGTGACGGGTGTTACCTTGTTACGAAAGACGGAAGGCGTATACTGGATTTCTTTACCGGGCTTGCAGTCAGTGCGCTCGGACACGGGAATCCTGATGTGCTTGAGGCGGTTACCAAACAAATCAGCAGATACCTTCATCTTTCAAATTTTTATCTTCAGGAAACACAGGTTGAACTTGCACAATCTCTGCTGCGTGCAAGCAATTATGACCGGGTGTTTCTCTCGAACAGCGGGACCGAAGCGATTGAAGGCGCTGTAAAACTGGTCAGGCGCTGGGGAAAAACACAGAAAAAACATACACTCGTTTCACTACTCGGTGCCTTTCACGGACGTACCATGGGATCGCTTTCAATCAGCGGAAGAAAAAAATACCGGGAAGGATACGACCCATTTTTACCGGGTGTAAAACATATCGAATTAAACGATGTCGAAACACTTGAACAAGCTGTCAATAATGAGACCGCGGCGTTTTTCTTTGAACCTATACAGGGAGAAGGGGGAGTACGACCTGTAAGCGAGGTGTTTGTTAAGAAACTTGTTGAACTCCATGATAAGTATGGTTTTTTGATCGTAGCTGATGAGATCCAAACAGGTATTGGCAGAACCGGAAAATTTCTCGCATGTGAGCATCTTGGAATAAAACCTGATATTACCATAGTTGCAAAAGCTCTCGGTGGCGGGTTACCTGTGGGAGCGCTCCTGGCAAGAGAGGAATTAAATCAATATTTCCCTCCCGGTTCCCACGGCACAACATTCGGGGGTAATCCGGTAGCGTGCGCAGCCGGCACTGTTGTAGTGAATAAAGTTTCAGAGGAACAGTTTATCAAGGATGTTGGCGAAAAAGCATCTCGTTTGCGGGATGAACTGGAAACCCTGCAGAAGCAATATCCGTCGATAATCAAGGAGATTCGTGGTTTAGGTTTAATGCTCGGTGTCGATTTACATACTACGGGTGCGCCGTTTGTCGAGTGGTTTCTTGAAAAAGATGTGTTCATTAACTGTACTGATCAGACGGTGTTACGATTATTACCGCCGCTGGTGATCGGAGAGAAAGAGATCGAGGAGTTTATCAGAGTGTTTGAGGGAATTTTGAAAACTTCATAATCAATAGTAAAAAGGGACGCTCAAATGAGCGTCCCTTTTTATAATTACAACACACTGTTGATAGATGTACCTTATACTCACCAACAGTTACTTAATAAATACCATTCGTTTCGTTTGTACGAAACTATCCGCCTGTATGCGGTAGATGTATACACCGCTGCTGACGAGTTGTCCGTTTGTATTTCGTCCATCCCACGTTGCAGTATATGTTCCCCCACCCAATGATTCATTAACCAGTTGTGTCACTTCGCGGCCGGTAATGTCATATACAGTAAGCGTTACGTTTGAACGCTCTGGTATTGAGAACTGGATCTGCGTTGTCGGGTTGAACGGGTTCGGATAGTTCTGGGCGAGTGTGTATTCTCTCGGAACATCCGGAGTATTTTCAAATCTGACACTCGTTATGTTTTCAATCGATTTCTGGAGCAATGCAACGACATATTTCGGATTGTGAATACCGAGACTTTTATCGTTTCGTACATATAGATAATTCCAGTACGCACCTTTTTGTTCGATATTGTCGTTATCAAGGAGCTGCCAATCGATTGTAGGGTCACCAACCGGCGGTAGTGCTTCTGCAAGCATATTCAACAATCCCTGAACTTCTTCAGTAAACGGCTGCACTGTACCGGTCATGTTGTAGTCAGCACCCAGAATATCATCGAAGCTGGTAATACCGGCATGGCACGTATTACATGCCTCAACCAGGTCATATTCAGTGCCTTCAACATCTGCCTTCATATTCCAGGAGTGGTCGCCCATTAGGTTACGGAGATCACCACCTGCCGTAGCCATATGGCAATCGGCACAGGAGTTACCCTGGTTTAAGTGTGCTGCGCTTGTGGGTAAATCAGTATCAAAGTCGTATCCACCTTTACCGAGCATTACATCTGTAGAGCCAACGTAATGCGGACCCCAGCGCATGTATAGGTCTGTATCCATTACCATATTGTAACCGTCGCTGCGATATTTATGGCAATCGGTACAGGTTGCACCGGCTCCAAAAATTTCAGGATCATATGCAAAACCACCTGCAAGCGTATCTGCTGCTGCCGGAGCTTTACGCAATCCACCGGCGTGGGGATCGTGACATGCTTCGCACGTAATATCTACAAATGTCTCGGGTCCATATACATCGGATGATGTATTAGTTCCTTCACCCTTTGTGAAATTCACGTATGCCCGTCCGTCGTGACAGCGTACACAGTCATTCAAGCTGTTTGAGCCATCGCGGTTCATGAATGACCCGGACCAAACGGCATCAATGTGTCCGCTTCTTCTGAAGGAGTGGAATTGCGCTGAAGGACGTGTTGCGTCATGGCACGACATACATGATTCCGAAGTATAAGATACCTTTAGCAGATCTTTGTTGCCTGTGTCATCGCGGTGTAAACTACCGGCACCGTGACAGCTTTCGCAGCCAACAGTTGCAACTTGAGCAAATTCCGGATGGTCATCGACTAATTGCTGGAAGTTGCCCGGCTCAGTAACCTCTGGAAATTCCCACCCGACTTCGGCTTTCATAGAAAAGTAACTACCGCTGCCTAAATCTTCTTCTGACAAACCGGTTGTTGCTGTTCTCTGTCGACCGGCGCCGAATCCAGGTACTTCACCGTCAATACCACGCTGGAAGATAGTTGCGTGGTCTGATGTTACCCAGGCATCCCGTATTCCTGAGTGACACGTTCCGCATTTTGGGAAATCTCCAGCTATACCACCAACACCACCGGCTCCGAGGTACATGTTTGCTGAAAGAATGCGATCTGTCTGGGCAGTACCCGATGCCGTTGTGATTTCAAGCTGGACGTGGTATTCACCAACGCTGTCTGCAACGAAATAATAAATATCATCTGCCACATTAATTAATTCGGCTTCAGAATCTGCCGGTATTTGGGTAAAACTCCAATCATAGGAAGTTATCTCTTCTCCATCACGGTCCATTGCTCTCAAATAAACATGCTCACCCTTACCGACATTCTGAAGACCCGCTGATACAAAAAACTCATCTCCGAGTTCAAGCTGGCTTTTCAAAAGGGGGGACATTGGCACAATCTCAATATACGGAGTTTGTGCTGCAAGTGTTCCTCCAAATAAAAAAGCCAAAATAAACACAGAGAGAGATAATTTGATAGCTGAATGTTTCATAAATCACCTCTTTAATTGAATTGATTATAAGTGTTGTAAAGTTCAACACTATATGTGATAACACACTGCAATTTGAGTGCCATCTATCTTAAATTAAATTTAGGAAAATATACTACTTTGGTGAGGTTTTTATAGTAATCATCAAAAGCTTTTTAAGATTAGGAATTAATAATTTGTGGGTTTGCAAAAATAATAACAAACACAGATAATAAGACCTATTTATCTACATATAGATATGCTGATCTTTTAATTATTTAACCAGATTTCATTATAGGATAAAAAACCCGTATTGATAATAAAAAACAATACGGGTTTTTGATGTCTGTAAATATTGTAGTAACTAATAACGGATACTTATTTACTATTAGGAAAATTTTCCTTATTTGATAAATACCATCCGTTTCGTTTCAACAAAACTACCTGCCTGCAGGCGGTAGATATAAACACCACTACTGACGGTTTGTCCCGACTGATTGGTGGCATCCCAGCTGACAGTATAAGTACCGGTACTCAGATTATCGTTCATAAGGGTGTTAACACGACGACCCGTTATATCATAAATTTCAAGAACAACATCGGATTGCTCGGGAAGCGTGAATTCAATTTGAGTTGTCGGGTTGAACGGATTCGGATAATTCTGACGTAATGCAAACTCCTGCGGTACATCCGGCGTATGTTCAAATTCAACACCGGTAATGGTGGTGATTGATCGCTGGAGTAATGCTATTGTATATTTCGGATTATGAATACCGAGACTCTTGTCGTTTCTGACGAAGAGATAATTCCAGTACGCACCTTTTTGTTCGAGATCATTGTTATCGATATCTCCAGGGCTGACAGTCGGTTCGCCAAGTGGCGGCAGGGCTTCGGCTAACATATCGAGCAAGCCCTGAACCTCATCGACAAATGGTTCAACCACGCCGGTCATATTATAGTCGGCACCCATAAGATCCGAGAAGCTTGTGATACCTGCATGACATGTGACACAGGATTCAACAAGATCGTATTGAGTATCATCAACAACAGTGGTCATACTCCACGAGTGGTCACCAATAAGATTTCTACGGTCACCTTCGGCAGTTGTCATATGGCATCCGACACAGGTGTTTTCAATAGCTTTATGAGCCTGACTTCGTGGTGTCTCTGTATCAAATTCATATCCGCCATCACCCAGCAGCATATCGGTGGCACCTGCATAGTGTGGTCCCCAGGGTGGTCCTGGTACTCGAATGGCTATATTCGGTACAGCATCTTCACCGAATCTGCGATACTTATGGCAATCGGCACACGTAGCACCCATACCGAGATCAATATCTGCATAGCTTAATCCTGATGCCAGTGTATCGGAATCTGCCGGACGTGACCGCAGTCCGCCGCCGTGCGGATCGTGGCAGGATTCACAGCTAATGAATACAAGATCATCTTGTGTATAGACATCAGCATCGGTATTGGTACCGATATCTTTTGTGAAATTCACATAGCCGCGGCCATCGTGACAGCGTACACAATCCTGTAAGCTGTTGGATCGGTCGCGATTCTGGAAGCTTCCCGACCAGACCGGATTTGAGTGACCGCTGCGTCTGAAGGAATGAAACTCTGCTGTGGGACGTGTTGCATCGTGACAGGACATGCAGGACTCGGAAGTATAAGAGACCTGCATGAGATTTTTGTTTCCGGTGTCATCGGTATGGAAACTTCCGGCGCCGTGACAGGATTCGCAGCCAATAGTTGCAACCTGTGCTAATTCCGGATGGTCCTCAACGAGTTGATCGAAATTGCCTGGTTCGAGATTTTCCGGAAATTCCCAGCCTGTTTCAGCTTTTAAACTGAAATAACTGCCGCTTCCGAGATCTTCAGTTGCAACTCCCGTGGTGGCGGTCCGCTGCCTGAATGCACCGAATCCCGGTACTTCACCGTCTATACCTCTTTGAAAAATTGTAGCATGACGTGATTGTTCCCACGCGTTGATAAGTTCAGCGTCCATTCCGCCATGACAGGTAGCGCAGTGACCGGCTTGAAAATTCGGATCGGTTCCGCCAAACCCACCGACACCGGTGTACATATTAGCGGAAAAAATTCTATCAATTTGTCCGGACCCATCAGCAGTTGTGATGGAAAGATTTACAGTATATTCACCAAATATATCGGCTTCAAAATAATATATATCCTCAATGACGTGAATCAGTTCGGCTTCGGAGCCTTCCGGAGAACTTGTTATTTCCCAGGTGTAATCGGTGATATCCGCTCCATCTCTGTCAACCGCACGTACATATATGTGTTCACCTTTGCCGACATTTTGTAAGCCGGTGGACACAAAAAATTCGTTTCCAAGCTCAAATTGGTCGATCTTGTATGAAGACATCGGCACGATTTCGATATATGGGTTTTGTGCCGTTGTTGTTCCTATCAATAAGAAAAGCAACATGAAAGCTGGGATAAATAAATGTGTAAAATATTTTATCATATGGCACCTCTGATTTGGGATATGGATAGATAAAAATTGGCAGATAATTTCGATAAAATCAAGTGATAGACAATGTTTAGTTAATTAATTAAAGTACATAGCAAGATATGTGCCAGCCAAAATAGAGGGTAAAACACCACGAATTTAAGACTGAATAGGCAGTTTTCACTACCAACTTTTTAAAATTGATAAAGATTTATTTGGGCAGTTTTATTTTTAATAAAAAATTTTTTTGCTTCCCCTTGAAAATGGAAATTTTTTGTATTAACTTGGACACTAAGTAAACGTAAATAGTTTCTAAAGTTTCTTATCCTAAATTATTGATTTTAGTTAGATAAAATTATAAGAACGATACCAGGTTAATTAAAATTATTTGCTATGACAGAAAAAGACATCAATCCAATTCGTAAAAGAATAATTCAGAGATGTATGGAGATATTTCTGGAAAATGGCTTTGCAAAGATTTCGATGGATGAAATTGCTCAAGATCTTGGAATGAGTAAAAAGACCATATACAAACATTTTTCAAATAAAGAGGAGCTTGTTAAAACAGTCATCATTTCGTTTCGCGATGAAACATTAGCAAGAATAGAGTCGATAATGGCCAATGAGGAGATCGACACATATCTTCGGTTGGTGAAGACCCTGGAAGCAACGGGTGAGCAGTTATCTAAGATACAAAAAACCGTTCTTGAAGATATCAAGAAATATTTACCGGAATTCTGGGTAGAAGTGGATACAGGGCGCCGTTTAATTCTCAAACAGGTATATGGAAAATTAATTGGTGACGGTAAAAAAGAAGGAATCATCCGGAAGGATACCGATGATGACTTTTTTATACTTATGTATATGAGTCTTATTACTTCAATCGTGAATCCAGAGGTTATGTTGGATTTAAATTATAGTGCGTCACAGGTATTTAAAAATATTGTAAAAACCTTGTTTAATGGTATTATCACCGACGAGGCACGGGGTGCGTATGAAAGTAAATATTTAACGTAATACCAAGGAATGATATTATGAAAAAGTATACTATAAAATTCAAGGTCCTATTCATATTTCCCGTTGTTCTTTTGCTCGGCTGCGGAGAAAATGATGCAGAGAAAATCAGCGCTACGGGGACTATCGAAGCAGTTGAAATACGAATTCCATCCAAAGTGAATGCGACCGTAATGCAATTAAGGATAGACGAAGGCAGTACAGTCCAGGAAGGCGATACCCTTGTAGTGCTCGATCGTTCCACCTTTGCTATACAATTGCGTCAGGCGCAAGCTGGGGTCGAACTTGCCGAAGCACAGCTTGATTTGATAGAAAAAGGTGCACGCGATGAGGATATTCGTTCAGCTGAAGAGGGGGTACGTCAGGCAGAAGCAAACCTGACCATAGCACGGGAGGATCTTCGACGTATCAGAAACCTTTACGATTCGAACAGTGTCTCGCGCAAACAGCTCGATGATGCAGAAGCAAGATATACTGTAGCATCGGCACAGTACAATTCCGCTCAACAGAATCTGGAAAAGATTCAACAACTCTCACGTCCGGAAGAACTACGGGCGCAACAAGCCCGGTTACAACAGGCAAGGGCAGCAGCCGATCTATATGCAAAAAATATTCAAGACAGCTATATCGTTTCACCGGTAAGCGGTACGGTTACAAACAAAATTATTGAACCCGGTGAATTGGCACGGCAGGGAGCACCGGTCGCTGTTATATCCAAACTTGATACCGTGCGTCTTATGGTATACCTGACCACTGTCGATATAGGACGTGTCCGTTTGGGACAGGATGTTGAAGTTACCATCGATGCGTATCCTGAAAAAACGTTTACCGGGAAGATAACCTACATATCACCTTCGGCACAATTTACTCCGAGAAATATTCAGACAAAAGAAGAGCGTGTAAAACAGGTATTCGGTGTTCGTGTTGAAATTCCAAATCCCGACGGTATCTTAAAACCGGGTCTGCCGGCAGATGCGGTTATCAGAAGTCAGATTTCAGATGGCAGAGATCAGTAAGCGGTTAATCTTCTTTTAGTAATATAAAATTGAATTTTATGGAAAATCTGGCAATTACTATTAGCAACTTAACAAAGAGTTTCGATGATGTGATAGCAGTGAACGGACTCGACCTTTCAATTGAACGCGGCGAGATGTTTGCTCTGGTGGGTCCCGACGGCGCCGGTAAAACGACAACGATCCGAATTCTATGTGGTATTATCCCTCCCGACACGGGTGATGTCTCGGTTCTTGGTTTTAATTTGTTAACTGAGCGTCAACAGATCACCAAACATATCGGTTATTTATCGCAGCATTTTAGTCTCTACGCTGATCTGTCTATCGATGAAAATATTGAGTTCTTTGCAGAGATACACAACGTTCACAATTATAAGAGCCGGCGCAATGAGTTGCTTGATTATATGCGATTGACGCCGTTCCGATCGCGATATGCATTCCAGCTATCCGGCGGTATGAAGCAGAAACTTTCATTGGCCTGCACGCTGATTCATGAACCGGAACTTATATTTTTAGATGAACCGACTACGGGTGTCGATCCCGTATCACGACGCGATTTCTGGCAAATATTATCCGATCTGTTGAAAAGCGGTATCACCATTGTAATGACTACTCCATATCTTGATGAAGCCGAGCGATGCAATCGTGTCGGTTTAATGAATAATGGAAAGATCATGGTAGTGGATCGACCCAAAAAGATAAAAGATATAATGCGGGGATCGGTTGTGGAGTTGATCTGTAATGATATTCGCGCTGCATATAAGATTTTAAAAGATGAAGAGCAGGTACAGGAGGTACAGATATTCGGTGACAGACTGAACGTTATCATTGACGATTATGATATCGGATTTTCGCAGATAAAGAATATATTAAAAACAAACAACATCATAATCGAGTTATCCCGTGTCGTGTCTCCTTCACTTGAAAATGTTTTTATATCGCTCATGCAAAAGGAAAAAGTGGTTACCTTCAACGAAAGGTAGCAACCCCGGGAGATGATATTTATCTGACCGATGTCACAGGGTAAGGACAAAAGTGTAATAATACAAAGAGGCAGCCATGAAAAAAAGTTTGATGATATTTGTTATTTTCAGTATAACACTTCTTCAGGCACAAGACCGGAAGAATTTGTCACTCGAAGAAGCGATTCAGACCGGGTTGGAAAAAAGTCCTGTTATAGCGATAAGTGAAATGGCTGTTCAATCTGCCGAAGCACGGGCACGGGAAGCAGAAACTGCATTGTTTCCGTCACTGCGCGTTGATGGATCATATCAACGACTGAGTGATGTCCCTGAATTTACCCTTGATGTGCCGTTACCCGGTATGCCGGCAAATGGTGTCGAGATTTTTCCCAATATTGTTGATCACTACAATGTCCGCGTATCGCTTCAACAGCCGGTATTTACCGGTTTCAGATTGCGGGGAAATCGTGATGCATCTCGGTATAATGCAGAAGCCGAACAATATGGACACAGCGCGGATAAAAACGAACTCGAGTATGCTGTTACCCGCGCATACTGGAATGCATACCGGGCGAAAGAATCGGAACGAATTGTAGCAGCGAGTATCGATCAGCTAAACGAGCACCTGAAGAATGTTAAGAATTTTTATGAAGAGGGAATGATAACACGCAATGAAGTTCTAAAGGTTCAGGTACAGGTGTCGAACACCAATGTTCGCCTAATAGAGGCAAGGAACAAAGTTCGGGTAGCACTATTACAGCTGAACAATTTAATTGGCTTACCGCTTGAAACTGAAATTGAATTGACGTCAGACCCTCAATACGAATATATTCATACTCAGACTATTGATGATTATGTGAAGACGGCAATGAGCGATAACCCGGAGATGCGCGAACTTGAATTGAGAAAGCAAATGGGGGAGTCGGCGTTACGTGTTGCCCGCTCCGGATGGTATCCGCAAATTTATCTAACCGGAGGATATTACTATCAACGTCCGCATCAACGTTATCTGCCGCTTCGCGATGAGTTTAATGATTCCTGGGATATTGGGGTAACCGTATCGTTTAATGTATGGAACTGGGGTGCGACTTCTCATCGATCCTCACAAGCGCGTGCACAATTACGACAGACGGAATATGCCCTCGAGAAACGCCGCGATGACCTGACAGTTGAAGTTGCGCAAGAGTATCTCAATGTAGAAAGTGCGAGTGAACAAGTAGAAGCAGCGCACATTGCATTAGAACAGGCAGAAGAAAACTACCGCGTGACGAACGATCTTTTTAAAGAAGAGATGGTGGTAAATGCAGATGTCCTCGATGCAGATGTTGCATTGGTACAAGCCCGGATGAGCTATATCGAAGCACTGGTAAGGTATGAGATCGCTCAGGCAGGACTGAAAAAAGCAATAGGATGTAGTAATGATTAAAATAACCGGCAATCATTCAGTCAGACAGACTACCAGACTTTATGCAGCCATGCAATCTTGCATTTATGCATCACAAAAATGGATACAATAAACAGATAGTATTTATGAATTCAATAACAGTAGAAAACCTAACCAAAAAATTCGGTGATTTCACCGCGGTCGATAGGGTAAGTTTTAATGTAAAAAAGGGTGAAATATTCGGTTTCCTCGGAGCGAATGGTGCGGGAAAAACCACCGTAATTAAAATGCTGTGTGGTTTGCTGGCATCTACTTCGGGAGAAGCAACAGTTGCAGGCTACAATATCAACACGGAACCGGAGAATATCAAACGTACTATCGGGTATATGTCTCAGAAATTTTCTCTGTATAATGATCTCACTGTCGGTGAAAATTTGAATTTTTTCGGTGGTGTGTACGGATTAAAAAACAGTATCCTTAAAGATAGGATTCAATGGGCGGTTGAAATGGCGGGGCTGACCGGTAAAACAAATGCTTTAACCGGCTCATTGCCTGTCGGCTGGAAGCAGCGCCTCGCGCTGGGGTGTTCTTTACTACACCGGCCTCAAATTGTGTTTCTCGATGAACCTACCGGTGGTGTGGATCCCATATCCCGCAGACGCTTCTGGGATTTGATATTTTCGTTGACAGAGGAAGGGGTAACCGTGTTTGTCACTACCCATTATCTGGATGAAGCTGAATATTGTAATACAATAATGCTCATCCATGCCGGGAAATTAGTCGCAGGTGGTAGTCCGCGTCAACTAAAAACCGAACATATCCGGTTTCCGATGCTTGAGGTGAACTGTACAAATATTATCGAAGCATTGAACATTTTACAGCAAAAAGATTGGGTTATTGAATCGTCGGTCTTCGGTACGCTTTTACACGTCAGCGTCGAAGATGAAGAGTCAGGAAGCAGAAAAATTAAAGAACTACTTACAGAAAATAACATAACAGTATTCGGGATTGAGCGAATTGTGCCATCACTCGAGGATGTATTTATTCACCTTACTGATAGACCGACAATCGATACAAGGACATCCGGTACTGTTCATGTTCATTGACGGAAAGAATACATGCTTAGACGATTAAAATCCATTTCATTAAAAGAATTCAGGCAGGTTAGCCGGGATAAGCGATCGCTTGGCATTCTCATATTTATTCCCGCATTTATGCTTTTGATGTTCGGGTACGCGGTTGATTTCGATGTTGACGATATAACGCTTGCCGTTTTCGATGAGGATAAGAGTTCATACAGCAGAGAATTTATAGATAAATTTGTTCATTCCGGATATTTTAACCTGACACACTATCTTGATTCCCCCTATGAAATTGATCGTTTGCTTGACCGTGAAATAGTACGTGTTGCCATCGTTATACCGCACGATTTTTCTGACAGGATTATCGCAGCAGAAGATGTTCCGGTACAGGTATTAATTGATGGCGCTAACGCGAGTGCGGCTGCTACGGTGATGGGGTATGTTAATACTATCGTTCAGGATTATTCGATGGATATCCTAAGCAGAACCTTACTCGCGGATACGGGTGTGGCATTTGTCCAGCCAATCGAATATCATCCCCGCATCTGGTATAATCCCGAATTACGCAGTCCGGTTTTCCTTATTCCCGGATTGATTGCTTTTATATTAATGGTGACTTCTGCGGTGGCAACCTCATTGTCCATAGTTCGTGAAAAAGAACTCGGAACGATGGAACAACTGGCCGTTTCATCTATTCATCCCGTTGAATTGATAATCGGGAAAATTATGCCGTATGTAGTCACATCGCTTCTATCAACAATATTAATACTGATTGGCGGATATGTGCTGTTCGGTGTCGGTATTGCAGGCAGTTATTTATTATTGGCTCTACTGATTGTAGTGTTTCTCTTTGTTGCGCTTGGTTGGGGGTTGGTAATTTCGGTAACATCGGATACACAGCAGGTGGCATTTATGAAGGCGCTTACGACGACAATGTTGCCCACATTTATATTATCCGGGTTTGTATTTCCAATCAATAATATGCCTTCGGTAATTCAGGCGGTTACCTACATAGTTCCCGCCCGATATTTTCTTGAAGCATTACGTGCAATAATGATAAAAGGAGTTGGAATCGCAGGATTTTGGGAGCAAATAGTCGCACTCTTTATTTTCGGTTTACTATTAGTGCTTGTTAGTTCGCGACGTATGCTTAAAGAAGGATACGTATCTGCATGAAAACAATACTACATCTATTAAAGAAAGAATTTTCGCAATTTAAACGTGACAGAAGTATGATTGCTATCGTTGTCCTGGCACCGATGTTCCAGTTAATCATACTTGGTTACGCGGCAAATATGGATGTCAGGAATATTCCGATGGTTGTTGTGGATTATGATCACAGTCATCATAGTCGTGAACTTGTCGAACGGTTTGTCAATTCCGGTTATTATTCAATCGCAAACTATGTCGATTCGATTGGCGAAATTGACGTTTACCTCGACCGGGGAGATGCGGCAGTTGCCTTAGTGATACCGAAAAACTTTAGCAATGACATCTATGCTGAAAAGCAGCCGCAGATTCAACTCATTGTAGACGGCACGGAGACAAATACCGCAACAACAGGCATGAACTATGCAGCAATGATCATCTCCCGCTATTCACAAAATATTATGGTCGATCGGGAAGAGTTCTCACCGATTACCCGGCCTGTATCGCGTATCATTCCCGAAATTCGTATTTGGTATAATCCCGATCTCGCAAGCCGTAATTTTATGATTCCCGGTATCGTAGGAATGTTGTTAATGGTCATCACTATCAATTTAACATCATTATCTATTGTCAAAGAGAAAGAGATTGGTACGTATGAACAACTTGTTGTAACACCGATCAAACCATATCAACTGCTCGCAGGAAAAACGATCCCGTTTGTGATAATCGGTATGGTAGATGTTGTTCTAGTGATGTCCGTCGTGTTTTTGCTGTTCGGAATTCCGGTCAAGGGAAGTCTTATACTCTTATTCTTTTTGAGTTTGATATTTTTATTGACAACATTGGGATTGGGTTTGTTTGTATCAACGATATCGCGCACGCAGCAACAGGCGATGATGACCTCTGTGTTTTTTGTGATGCTGCCTATGTTTTATCTTTCCGGATTTGTTTTTCCCATCGAAAATATGCCGGGAATTTTACAAAAATTTTCTTATCTCTTGCCTCTGCGCTATTTCTTTGAGATATTACGAGGAATATTCCAAAAGGGTATCGGTCTTGCCGATTTATGGGATCAGGCATTATTATTGTCTCTCTTCGGTGTAGCGATATTTACAATGAGTGCAATGCGGTTCAGTAAGAGGGTTGATTAAAATAAAATGAAATCTCATTTTCGTATAAATGGTAAAATTAGTTTTCAGTGTTTGGAGAATCACAATGAAAATAATCATAGTTCTAAGTATACTCATCATTATCAGTATTCCCGTTAAATCGCAACAGGAAACGCTGATTAGCGGTCCGATTGAAAGCGGGGTATTCGGCGGTACGGTTGTGAAAATGACTCACTTTGGTGCATCGACCGGTGTTCTCGTTGGTGGGAGAGGTGGATGGATAATCAACCGTACGTTTACTATCGGCGGTGGAGGATATGGTTTGGTAAACAATGTGCGTGCGAAAACAGAGGGGCCCGATGGTGAACGGTATTTCAATATGGGATATGGTGGCCTTGAACTTGAATATATACATAACTACGATAAACTGCTCCACTATTCTTTTTATACATTGATCGGTGCGGGAGGTGTAAATTACCGGGATCAGGAACATCATGACAATTCTATTAATTGGGGACGGGTATTCTTCGTCCTCGAACCTGGTGCAAATATCGAATTGAATGTGACCGAGTTTTTCAGGTTTAGTTTTGGCATCAGCTATCTGTTTGTCAATGGACTCGATAGTAGAATTATGACCGATGAAGATTTACGCGGATTTACCGGTGTTTTGACTTTTCGGTTCGGCAAGTTTTAATGAGCAAACCCATTGCAGATGCAAGTACTGATTGTTTTCATGTTGGTTTTATTGATTATTTGCATAATTCTCTCTATACTATATCCTGTTAGTACCATAACTCATAAACAATATCCCAACCACCAAAAGCGGAAATTAAAGTGAATATAAATCCCGGTTTACAGTCCATTCCCAGCAAAGTACAACTCGAGCAAATCGACATCAGAAGCCTCGGAAAAGAGAAAATTCGAGAATTATACCGGGCGGGGAAAATTCCTACACCGGAAGCGATTCTTGAGGAGATAGTAACGCGGGCAGCGAAAGAAGGATTCAGGTTTATACATTTTGAGCCGATGGAAAATATGTTGCATATTCGCTACGGTAATTATGATTTTTTAAAGGATGTCGTCTCACTTCCGGTTAATCTGACCGAAAATATTGCAGGCATTATTAAAATCAAAGCAGGTATAAACGCATTTGAAAAGCGAAAGCCGCAACGAGGAAAATATACGCTCAATATCGGTCCGATGCAATTTAGTCTGGCGGTAAATCTGATTGCAGTCAATGCAGGTGAACGTATAACAATAGACATGCTGAATAAAAATGCAGAACTCCCTGCATTACAAGAACTCGGACTGCAGGATACTAATCTCGAGCAATATAAGAACTTGATATCCCGAAGAAACGGCCTGATACTTGTAACCGGTTCAAAAGATTCAGGTAAAAGCACTACCGTGTACGCCTCTTTGAAACATCTGAAATCAAAAGAGAATAATATTGTCACCGTCGAAGACAGACAGGAATATCAATTGAATTTTGCGACACAAATTATTGTAACTCCTGAGGTAGGGTTGACCCGGGAAGAAGCACTCAAAGCATTGCTCCAACAAAACCCGAATGTTGCCCTTATAAGTGAGATAGATGATAATGAAACCGTTTCTAATGCAATTGAGGCGGTATTACGGGGTAGTCTTGTTTTCAGCACGATGATTTCCCGGGATGCAATTTCTGCCATTCCCCGATTACTGGGATTGGATATCTCTCCATATCAGCTATCGACCGGATTAATCGGCGTAGCACACCAGACATTCGTAAGAAAATTATGTGACAGTTGTAAAGAATCGTATACACCGGATCCGGCTGAGCGTGAGATTTTAGGAAATACTGGCGAAAGTGATGTGCAGCTTTTCCGGGCAAAAGGGTGTGAACACTGTCACGGATCGGGTTATTCGGGAAGAACCGCTGCATTTGAGATACTTACGATAAACGACGAATTACTCGATGCAATTTTTCAGCATGCTTCATTCTCATCGATTAAAGACATTGCTCGAAAACACGGCTATGTCGATATCCGTGATGATATCGTTAATAAAGTTAAATCCGGTATTACATCCGTGGAAGAGTTAATTCGACTTGTCGGAAATTAACAGCAGATATCGGTAAAATGTGTCCTTGCCGAATTTATACTCATTTGTTACATTAAAAAGAAATACATTAGTAATAAGAATAATGAAGCAGGTTGCTATATGACGAATCTACACAAAATCCACCAACTCGGACAAAGTATTTGGCTAGATAATATAAGCCGTGGAATGTTACAAAAAGGTGAACTTAAACAAATGGTCGATCAGGGTTTACTCGGTGTTACATCGAATCCATCTATTTTTGAAAAATCGATAAGCGGCAGCAATGATTATGATGAGCAAATCCGCACCCTCGTTGAAGTGAACCCGACAATTGATGCCGGCGATATTATACAGGAACTAATAATTGAAGATATCCGGAATGCGTGTGATGTCCTGAAACCGGTTTATGATAAAACGGGCGGCGGTGATGGTTTTGTAAGTATTGAGGTCACGCCTCGCAAAGCACACGATACAGAAGCCACAATCGAAGAAGTGCGGCTTTTATGGGACAGAATCGAACGTCCTAACTTGATGGTAAAAATTCCGGCAACCGATGAAGGCTTACCCGCTATCGAGCAAATGATATATGAGGGCCGAAACATAAACGTCACATTGATCTTTTCGGTTGAACGATATAAACAGGTCGCAGATGCATACATCTCAGGTATTGAGCGGAGAGTGAAAGAAGGCAAACCGGTGGATCACATCGCCTCGGTTGCGAGTGTATTCGTTAGCCGTATTGATACACTGGTCGATTCATTGCTCGAAAAAAAGATGGAAGAAGTCCCCGAGGAACTGGAAAAAGAACAATATAAAAATTTAATGGGGTTAGCTGCCGTAGCAAATACGAAACTTGTATATCAGGCGTATAAAGAAAAATTTACCGATAAGCGATTTATACAGCTCACAACACAGAATGCACGGGTACAGCGACCGCTATGGGGTAGTACAAGTACTAAAAATCCTGCCTATGATGATTTAAAATATGTAACCTCGTTGATCGGTCCTGATACCGTGAACACTGTTCCGCCGAATACATATGAGGCAATTCTCGAAAAAGCGAAACCCGAAAAAACAATTGAGCAGGATGTTGACCGGGCCCGGGAACAAATCGAAGAGCTTGAAAAGGCGGGTATCGATATGGACTGGGTTATGAAGAAGCTTGAAAACGATGGTGTCGCTGCATTCGAGAAATCATTTGACGGCTTATATCAGAAACTCGAGGAGAAAAAGAAAGAGTTTACTGCCTCATCTGTCAAGTAAATATGAATATCAATTCCACGATTACACTTAATAACGGTGTGGAAATACCGCGGCTGGGGCTTGGTGTGTTTAAATCCACCCCGGGCCCGGAAACCGAACAAGCGGTTATCTATGCACTCGATGCCGGTTACCGGCATATCGATACCGCACAAATTTACCGCAATGAGAAGGATGTCGGTGAAGCAATTAGAAAAAGTGAAGTTCAGCGGGATGATATTTTTGTAACCACCAAAATATGGAACAATAATCAGGGATATGATAAAACGCTCCGGACGTTTGATGAGAGTCTCGGGGTGATGGGGTTTGAGTATATTGATCTGTTATTAATTCACTGGCCGCTTGAGGAATTGCGAAAGGATACGTGGAAGGCGCTCGAAGAGTTATATAAAAATAAAAAATGCCGTGCCATCGGAGTGAGTAATTATACCATCAGGCATTTGCAGGAGATGGATGACTATGCAGAAATTATGCCGGCAGTGAATCAGGTGGAATTTCATCCCTATCTTTACCAAAAAGATTTACTGGAATATTGTTTACAAAAGAATATCTTGATAGAAGCATATACGCCCTTAACCCGTGGTGAGAAACTGAAAGATGAAAATCTTCTCGCTATTGCAAAACACTACGAAAAAACTCCCGCACAAATTCTTATACGATGGTGTTTGCAGCACGATCTCGTTACGCTCCCTAAATCGGTTCACCGGGATCGGATCATTGAGAATGCCGATGTGTTTGATTTCTCGATCTCGGATACCGATATGAAAATGTTAGATTCCTTCCACGAAAATTTTCGGGTTGCCTGGGATCCCTCGGATGTGCCGTAAAGTAATTGCCGTATCGGGAAAAATTTCTTACTTTACAATAAACAGAACAGGAGCACTTTTTACCGGATAATTGTTTTATCAGTATATGCGTAAAATATTGAAAATAGTGGGGTGGGTTAGTGCAGCCGTACTTATATTGGTGCTCCTCACCGTTATAGCCCTTCAGACAGCTTTCGTTCAAAATAGTATCGCTCAGAGAGCGGTGACTGAATTGTCGGATCGCCTTGATACAAAAGTGAGTGTGGAGCAGGTCCGCATACGTATACCGCGATCCGTTCAGATCAGCGGGTTCTATATCGAGGACCAGCAACAGGATACACTCTGGTATAGCGAAACCCTCACCGTCGAGCTTGATATGTTTGGTTTACTCCGGAACAAGCTGAACGTTCATTCTATCCTGCTCGAAAATGTTACGGCAAACATACATCGTGCCGATCCGGATGAACACTATAATTTTGATTTTATTGCAACTGCGTTTTCCGGGGAAGATAGGTATAATCAACAATCCGTAAATTCCGAAAATAAACCAGACAGTCCGATGGCGATCTCCGTCGGTACTATAACATTAAGTAATATACGCGCTCACTATAATGATGAAACCGGAGGCGATGAAGCGCAGATTACACTCGGTGAATTGCTGTTATCGTTCGATGAGATAGATATAGAGAATTCCCGATTTAGTGTCTCCCGTTTTAAGTTGGATGATATAACGGCACGCGTTACACAGTCGAAAGAACAGGAACCGGTTGAAAAAGAACCAGGTGAACCTGCAGACGTGACAATAGATGCAGAACATATCGATTTTTCATTTATCGATATCGAGTATGCCAATACCGTAACGGGAGATCTGATACAATTTGATCTGCCATCCCTTGCCGTACGGGATGTGTCGTATTCAACTATCGATGATATTGCAGAAGTATCATCGGTACGCCTTGATAGAACCCGCCTCAACTTTAAAACTTCCAGCGGTGATAATGACCGACCTGTGCAGGGAGGAATTGATTTTACCGATATCGGAATAAGCAATCTCTCACTGGACATCGATGATATCCGGTTTGCCGGAGAGACCGGTTCAGCAAAAGTAAATTTACTCACATTCCATGAACAGAGTGGTTTTACCTTAGAAAGATTCTCTGCAGATTTTTCTGTTGATGAGCAATCGGCTCTTATTAATGATCTGACAATTGCAACAGGATATTCAAATATCGGCGGTTCATTTACCGCTCGATATCCATCGCTTGATGTAGTTCGTGACGAGCCCGGGAGAGTTGATGTAAACCTGTCGCTCGATGAATCGTTTATCGGATTCGGCGATATGGTGTTGATGCAACCGGAGTTAACCGAACAACTGCGACTTGAAAGAACCGATGGCGTTACCATTGCTGCTTCAATCGACGGACCGGTAAATGATCTTGCTGTTGGAAGAATTGAAGGAAGTATACTCGAATCAACACGCCTGAAATCCTATGGACGTATCGTAGGTTTACCGGATGTAGAGAACGCGGTTTTTGATTTGACATTGGAAGAAATTACAACCGGTGCGGATGATATACATCGAATGGTTGCTGCCGATCTTCTTCCGGAAAATATTGTCATTCCACCTTCGATAGGTTTGTCGGGAACATTCAATGGATCGATGCAGGAATTCAATACATTTATAGATTTGCAAACGACGTTCGGTCAGCTTGTTGCTTCGATGGATATGGATATCCGCGAAGAATATGAACGTTACAGCGGAAGTGTTACTGTTAGCAGATTTGATATCGGTCGAATACTCGATCAACCTGATCAGTTTGGAGAAGTATCGTTAACAGCATCGATCGATGGCAGCGGATTTGATGAGGAAACCATCGATGCGTATCTCGATGCGAGGATTGAGCATGCACATATTCAGGGATATGATTATAACGATATAGAAATTGACGGTCGTTTCCGAAACCGACATTTTACCGGCTATGCAGGTATGGATGATCCAAATCTCACCTTCCGCTTTAACGGTGATGTTCAGTTCACAGACGATGATCCTGTGTTAGCGTTTGAATTCGATCTTAAGCATGCCGATCTGCATGCACTGCATCTTGTAGAAGATGCATTTATCCTGCAAACAAAAATCGGCGCTGATTTAACAGGGCTATCAATTGAGTCGGTAGACGGCAGTGCGTATATTCGTGACTTACAAATTATCCAGGAGCAACATCGATATTCAATCGATTCACTGGTGGTAACTGCGGCGACACAACCCGAACTTCACCAAATTACCGTGGAGTCCGATTTTCTGTCCGCATCGTATGATGGTAATGTGAATCTCGCAGAATTGCCATCGGTCCTTTCCAATCATATCAATTATTATTTTGATCTGCATCATCTTGAAACTGAGGAAGATGAACCGGACCGGTACTTTACGTTTAGTATAAATTTACATCAACCTGAATTATTATTCGATGTTGTGTTCCCCGGTCTCCATGATCTATCGCCCGCTACGGTTGAAGGAAGCTACACAAGCACCAACAGAAATCTCAATCTGAGCGTGGATATTCCATCGGTTACTTATGAAGAATATATTGTCGATTCTTTACGTGTCCGTATCGAATCAAGCCGGAACGATATAGCATATGATGTCAGGACTGCTACCATTACTATACCTGCAATGAAGATTTATGCACCTGAGGTTTACGGGGCAATTCAGGAGAATATTATTTCTACGAATATTGCCATGCATGATTCTGAAATGGAAAAGGTATTTGCAGTTGGCAGTTCGTTTGAAAGTATGGATACGGTTTACATTTTAAGTCTTATCCCCGGTGAGCTTATTATCAATTACGATCGCTGGAGCGTTCCCGAAGAGAATTATGTGCGATTTGGTACTGACATACTTTATGTGCATAATCTTCGTTTAGCACGGGATGATACTCATATTTTTGCACGAAGCCGTGACGAGGATACACCCGCCCCACCGGTCGAAATTACTATTAGTGATTTTAATATTGCTGATATTGCCCGAATGGTAGGTGGCGATACGGAAGGAGGTCCGGAGCAAATATCAATGGATTTCGCCGGGCTGTTAAATGGCAATGCCGTGCTTTCTGATGTACTAACGGAGCTGAAGGTAAATATTGATCTACTCCTGAGTGATTTTGTATTTAATCAGAGTGAAGTTGGCGATATAGCAGTTCGGGTGCAACAAGAGACAGCCGACAGGTTTGATCTCGAAGTCGATATTACACAGCATGAAAACCGGGGACACATTGCCGGCTATATTCTGACCGGTGATGAGACGGATGAAATCAATCTTTCTGTTGATATACAAAATATAAATCTCAATTCTATTGAGGGATTTACTTTGGGTGAGCTTAAGGAGATGGACGGCTCGCTCATCGGTGATTTAACGATTACGGGTTCAACTACAGCACCCGATATTCAGGGTACGATCACATTCCGCGATGCTTCGTTCCTTGTTGCGCAATTGAATTCACGGTTACAAATGGAAGACGAAGTTATTTCATTTGGGCGTGATGGTATAATGTTCAGTAATGTTGCAATAGTTGATGCGAACGGGAACCGGGCTGTTATAGACGGCAACATTTTTATTACGGATTTTACGGATTACCGGTTTGCGCTGGATGTTCGTTCAAATAATTTTATGTTGATGAATACCTCACGTAAACATAACGAGCTATTCTACGGGCGCATAATGATTGATAGTAATATCCGCATTACCGGTGATCAATATCAGCCGGTGATCAATGCCACCATAGGGCTGAAAGAAGGCACAAATCTTACCGTTATAGTTCCCGAACAGGATCCGGAAGTTATCGAGCGGGCGGGGGTTGTGGAATTTGTAGTGATGGATGAGAACCATCAACCGATACGTGAAGTTGATGATACCCGGGATACGGTACGAACAGCATTGCAGGGTATTGATCTTACGGCAAATATTGATGTGGATTTACAAACATCGTTTAATGTGATAATCGATGAACAGGCGGGTGATGTCCTTCAGGTGCGGGGTGGTGGAACGCTGAGTTTCGGGATTGATCCGAGCGGTTTGATCAGTCTTGCAGGCAGATATGAGATCAGACAGGGGTCGTACCAGATGACATTTTATGAAGTTGCAAGAAGACGTTTTGAGATTCGACCCGGCAGTAATATCGTGTGGACAGGTGATCCGATGGATGCCGAAGTAGATATGACCGCTATTTATACCGTTCGTGCGCCTTCGGTTGATCTCGTTGCAGATCAGGTCGGCGACGAAGCACGGCAGCAATTCAGACGAGCTTTACCGTTCCAGGTGTTTTTAAATATGCGAGGAAACTTAATGTCGCCGGAAATCAGTTTTGAACTCGATATGCCCGAGGAACAGCGAGGTGCCATGGGTGGGGTGGTATATCAACAATTGCAAAGAGTTAATGAGAATGAGACGGAACGAAATAAACAGGTATTTGCACTTTTAGTATTAAATCGATTTCTACCCGAAAATCCATTTGAACTTGGCGAAGGAGCAGGATTAACCGGCACCGCACGAACAAGTGCAAGTAAACTGCTTACCCAACAACTGAATGCCCTTTCGGGCCGGTATATCCGGGGTATGGATATACAATTTGACGTCGAATCGTATGAAGAATTTACCGAAGCGGGACCGGCCGGTCGTACTGAACTACAATTACAAGTCTCACGAAGGTTTCTCGAGGATCGTCTTATTGTAGAGCTTGGCGGACAGTTTGATCTTGAAGGAGAGCGGGCGCGCGAAACCGACATAAGTGATATAGCGGGGGATGTCGCTGTAGAATATATGCTCACTGAAGATGGGAGATTTCGCATCCGCGGGTTTAGAAAAACTGAATTTAATGCGCTTGGTGAAGGTGAAGTTATTTTTACGGGATTATCGTTTGTCTATGCCCGCGAATTCAATAGATTTATGGAATTGTTCAGACGTCCTGTAGAGGTGGAAGCTGAAGCCCCACCCGAGGTGGCAGGCGGCGATGAGGATGAATAAGTATGTATAACAAAATTAAATATATTGTTTTGTTATTTGCTGTATCCCTGATGATTGCAGGTTGCAGTACTACACGGCATTTAGCCGAGGATGAAAAGTTATATACCGGTGCCGATATAAAGTGGGATGCAGAAAAGAGGATAGAAAATAAACGAGAGATTGAGAGAAATCTTGAAGAGGTTGTTCGTCCGAACCCGAATGTAAAATTATTTGGTTTGTTCCGTCACCGGTTATGGTTTTATAATCTGGCAGGAGAAGATGCTGAACGGGGAGTCAGGGGATGGATCAAACGTCGCCTCGGTCAACCACCGGTATTACTCAGGCACGCAAATCCGGATAACACCTCAATTTTGATGGTTAACCGTCTCCAAAATCACGGGTATTTTGGCGCTGAGGTTAACTATGAGGTTCGTGAAAAAAGTCGAACGGCAAACATCCTTTATACTGTACGTCCACATCAGCCCTATCGGATAAAGAACATCTATTTCCCCGAACCGCGGGATGAGCTGACCGATGGGATTAAAGGTACGAAAGAGGAAACTATTTTAGAAGAGGGTGAGATATTCAAACTTTCAAAATTACGTGAAGAACGTGAGCGAATCGACGTGGAGTTGAAGAACAGAGGTTTCTTTTACTTTAACAGTGAGTATATCCGATTTCGCGCCGACAGTACTATCGGCAATAACAAAGTCAATCTTTACCTCACGATCCGTGATGACGCGCCTGTAAGAGCACATAATAAATACAGGATCGAGAATATATACGTTTATCCCGATTACGCTCTCGACCGGGATATGGTAGCTGCCGAACCGGATACCGTTTATACCCATGATACATTTATCATTCAACATGATGGCAGATTCCGGCCGGATATTTTCACACGATATGTTTTTTTACAACCAGGTGAAATATATAACAGACACGATCACGTATTGACGATCAACCGTTTAATGGGATTGGGTACTTTTAAATTCGTAAATATGCGTTTCCGCGAGACCGAAGGTGTTGAGGAACCATCTCTCGATGCACATATTTACCTGACCCCGGTCAATGAACGCGCTCTCCGTGCCGAACTTCGTGCGGTGAGTAAATCGAACGACCTGGCCGGTCCTGGGTTGAGTGTGGGATACCGCAATCGTAATTTTTTTCAGGGTGCTGAATCGTTTACCGCAGACGTAAATTCCAGTTTCGAGACGCAGCTCCGCGGCGGTCAACGCGGTCTCGATTTATATCAGATAGGTTTCGAAACGGAATTGCAAATACCACGTATTATTGGCCCGATTCCGATATTCGCAAGGGAGAGTTTGTTCGTTCCGCGTACCAGAATACGTCTCGGCTATGATATCCTGAATCGTGTTGACCAGCTCAGGATTAATTCATTCACAACGAGATTCGGGTATGTATGGATGAGCGGACGGCATGTGCGACAGGAATTAAATCCTATCAGCATAAATTACTTTCGAAGTTCAATAGCAGATGCTGAATTTGAACAGCAGGTTCTCATAGATCCGTTGCTGCAGCGAAGTCTTGAATCTCAGTTTATAATCGGTACAAGCTATTCATTATTTTTTAATAATCAACCTGATAAGAATCGGCGAAATCATATTTACTTTAATGTTAATCTTGATCTCTCCGGTAATACGATGGAACTGATCCAGAACGTACTCCGGTCTGACGATACTGACGGGGATGAACCGAATACCGTATTTGGCATTCCTTACTCACAGTTTGTCCGTGCCGACATTGATTTGCGGTATTATATGCGGTTTGGAGAGAAATCGCAATTTGTTACAAGACTTATCACCGGTGCAGGTATACCATACGGTAATTCGACATCAATGCCGTATGTGAAGCAATTCTTCAGCGGAGGATCAAATAGTATCCGTGCATTTCCTGCCCGCTCAATCGGTCCCGGAACCCTTCCGCCCCCGGATGAGCCCGGCTATTTTATCGACAGAACAGGTGACATACGTGTCGAGACAAATTTTGAGTATCGTTTCCCAATTGTAAGTATCTTGCGTGGTGCCTTATTTGTGGACGCAGGTAATATATGGATGGTCAGCAAGGAAGGCGAACGTGAGGGAACAACGTTTGATTTCGATACATTTCTCGGTGAATTTGCTGTCGGTACCGGTTTTGGTTTACGCCTCGATGCTTCGTTTTTCGTGATCCGGTTCGATGTTGCGTTTCCCCTTCGCAGACCGTATCTGCCGAGTGGAGAGCGCTGGGTTATCGATGAGATAAATTTCAGAAGTTCACAGTGGAGAAGCGACAATTTAACTTTCAACATCGCAATCGGCTATCCGTTCTAACTAACTAGATGTATCCGAAATAAAGTAACATGTATGTGTTGATAAGCACACACACTGTGTGAACAATTCCACATCGATAACTATTACATTTAACCTTAATATTGTGTTTTAAATAACACAATATTCCGTGTGATTCTTCCCTCATTTTAACTATATCTGTTTAAAAATAATATATTTGCTCGTCTGGCACGATGGTTGTTATAGTTGCAATGCAGAGTGCTCGATAAAATAATATTCATCGTTTATCAGATAGGCGAACATAATACGGGGGAAACAACATGAATTTTATTAACACACTTAATTTATTGATATGCTTCGGCATTGTAATGAGTTATATGACCCCACCGGTGGGTTTTGTTAATTCAGCGGAGCGTTCCAGTTCAATTACCGGCATTATAACACCGGGTGAAGCAAGGTCGAAAATTGTGGTCATACAGCAAGGAGTACCGGTTGATTCTTCTTTAGCAGATATCCAGACGGGCAAATTTATTCTCGGTGGGCTGTTACCAGGTACCTATGACATCAGAATATCGGCACGGGTGGATGGTTATGAAGAAGTCATGTTGAACCATGTTGCTCTCGCACCGGGTGTGAATACGGATCTGGGGAGAATTGAACTGCCAAGCCGGGCTGAAATATATGATTTATAAATCCGGTTCAGCCTGTATTTCTCAGTCCTGCAGCGATTCCGTTGATACTCAGAAAGATTGCGAGTTTGAGCTCTTGATATTCTTCATCGGTAATTGATTCATCACGTATCCTTCGCAGGAGTTCGACCTGAATATAGCTCATCGGATCGACATATGGATTGCGCAAGCGGATTGATCGCTGCAGCGTTGGATTATTATCGAGCAATTTCCGGCCACCGGATATTTTTGTGACCATTTTGGCCGATTCGTCAAATGCGTGTATGATGCGTTTCGAAATTTTGTTTCTTATTCTTCGATGTTCAACAAGCTTTGAATATTCTTCTGCAATAGACATATCGGCTTTCGATAATGTCATCTGAATGTTGTCAATCAAAGCTTTGAAATAAAACCATCGATTATATGCATCCTGTAGTTGTTTCATACGTTTGCGGGATGACGGTGTGAGATATTTTTGTAAGCCGCTGTGACTTGAATACCATCCGGGTAATATATGACGCGATTGCGTCCAGGCAAAGACCCAGGGGATTGCACGCATATCTTCGATCCGTTTGGTTTTCTTTCGTTTTGCAGGACGAGAACCAAGCCGGAGTTCCGAAATTTCATTGATGGGTGTCGCGGCATAAAAATACTCGAGTAATTCTTCTGTGTGATAGACCAGGTCACGGTATTCTGATCTGGCGCCATCACCTATTTCTTCCATAAGTTCAGCCCACTGTGGATTATCGAGTTCGTCTTCAAGTGGACTGTATTCTGCCGGGAGACTGACCCGGAGTATTGCCGAAATGTCGAGTTCAAGTGTACGATGAGCGATGGCAGGGTGAGCATATTTTAGTGAGATCATTTCGCCCTGTTCAGTAATCTTGATTTTCCCATTCATCGTTCCGGCCGGTTGTCCGAGAATTGCCTGATGCGAGGGACCGCCGCCGCGGCCGACTGTCCCGCCTCTGCCGTGGAAAAAGTAGACCGATATACCATGCGCTGTAGCTGTCTGTGATAATACTCGTTGTGCTTTATATAATTCCCAGGATGAAGCAACAACACCGCTATCTTTACTGCTGTCTGAGTAACCGATCATGATCTCCTGATTGTTTTCTCGTGCAGCAAGATGTTGTTGATACAGTGGATGCTTGTAAAGCTGCTCAGTCATTGCAGATGCATGACGAAGATCATCGACCGTCTCAAAAAGAGGTGCTATATCAAGTTTGCTGGATGTGATTTCCTTATTCTCGGTTTCAATAAGACCCGACCATTTCATAAGGAGTAATACTTCAAGCACATCATTCACCGATTCACACATGCTGATAATGTAAGTTCGTATGCTCTCAATACCGAAATCATTGTGACATCGTTGTATAGTTCTGAATGTATCGAGGACATTCTGCGCTCTTTCAGACAGTGAACCCTCATCGATGATATCCTGAAAGAAGAAATCTTCGATAATAATAGTCCTTTTGTCATCCTGTAGGGCAGTGTATTCCGGGACATACTTGTTGAGAATTTCTGCAACGGTCTCATGATGTTCAGCCACGTGTTGACGGATATCGAGTGTAGCCAGATGAAATCCGAATATCTCCACCTGTTTGATAATGCGTTTTAGATTACCATCTGCAAGGTATGCTCCATCGTTGCTTCGTAAACTGCGATCGATTATTCGGAGATCATCGAGGAATTCACTGCTGTGTGAATAGTGTAATGCGGATTGAGAAGTTTCCGTTCGTATTGTGGTAAGCGTGTTTTGTAATTTGAATGAAATAAGTCTGAATTTTTGTCGGTGAACCTCGGCAGGGTTTCTGATCGAAGTACGTTGATGTTCTTCGTAGGAAAGTGATTGCAGATCCCGGTAAATAGACTCTTCAAGCTCATCACATACTCCGATAAGACGCTTCGATTCACTGTATTCGAGATAGAGTTGTTCTATACGTTCGATGTAAAGCTGAAGGGCAAGTTCTTTATGACGTCGAAGAGTTTCATAGGTAATATCGGGTGTGACAAAAGGATTACCATCACGGTCACCACCAATCCAGCTCCCGAATCGTAAAAAAGCCGGAATCGTAAAACGATCGTCCGGATAATATTGCTTTAGTTGTCGTTCAAGTTCATGATATACATCGGGTACAGTATCGAACAATATTTCACGGAAATAATGTAAACCATTCGTTACTTCATCGAGTACCGAGAATTCGAACAAGCGGATTTCATCCGTCAACCAGATGCTCATAATCTGGCGGCGGATATCATCGATAATAGCTACCCGATCGGGTTTTGTTAGTTGTGAGTTTTCCAGAGATTCAAGGTTTTTCCATATACGCAGATGTTTCAATAAGATTGTGCGCCGTGTAGCTTCTGTTGGATGTGCGGTAAATACCGGTATGATCGACAACGAGTTGATTGTATCCTGAATCACCGAGGACGGGATCTCCTGTTTGCTGAATTCCTTGATACAATCTTCTATAGAACCCTTCTGAGGTTCTGATCCGGGATCGATGCGATATTTTCTTCTCCGGTGGATCCGATGATTTTGCTCGGCGATATTTGATAATTGAAAGTATATCGAAAAGGCGCGGATAATCTTAGATAGGGTTGCAATGTCAAGTGTTGAGATATTTTTCTTTAATGCACGTAAGCGCGATGAAGAGTGCTTTTCACGCAAGGATTTTGTAGTACGGCGTATATATTCCTCAAGATCGAAGAACTCTTCTCCTTCGATTTCAATTATTACTTCACCCAGAAGATTACCGAGCAGACGGATATTGTCCCGCAGGGGTTTTAATTTATCTTGATTGCCGGCTCGCGATTTCTTTGTTTGCATAATCTGTGACCGATTTGATTGTGAATACATAAAATACAAATAATTTCAAAAAAACGACACCAGATTATTGCATTTCCTATTGAAATCCACATTTTTATAATGTAAATTTAAAGTTCACGCCCTGATGGTATCAAGAAAACCTCTTGATACATGAGTGGAATGTCTATGCACGAGGAGGAATGCCGCACTTGAATCGAACGTACCGGAAAATATTTTTACTTCTCTTTGTTTTCATGAGTGTACTTGGTTTGCTCTCTTGTTCACAGCTTGCCTTCTGGAAGTCGGCTGCTGAAGAAGAAATTATTCGTGCAGAAGAATACCTTGCAGGCACAATCGATACATTGATGAGACTCGATCCCGCCGTCGATACCGATGAATACCTTCAAGCGAGGAGTAAATTTGAAGAAGCATTGGAGCGTTATATGCTGGTAGCCGGGAAAGCGGATCGTTCAATAATACACCTGGATTTTAAAGGTACGAATATTATCATACCGGTTCATCGTCTGGATCATTTCGACGATCAAATTGAATTGCTGCAAACCAGAACCGCACAAACACTCTGGCAGCGAATCGGGCCGGTCTTTCGCGATGAAATAGTTGACCTTGCAGCTATTCACGATGACAATTCCATTGTAACTCTTGCAGCTCTGTTCACCGATTCATTAGTAGTTTTTCCACCAACTGGTAGCGATGATGATCCGCAAAGTATAAAAATTCCTTCCCGCAACTTGAAGGATATACGATCGCGCATCCCATCCGGGTTAATGGAAACAAGGAGGGATGAGATTTATTTCATCACTGCTCATTCCGATACATCATTTAGATTTACCATACGTGATGAGACTACTACTCCGGCTGCACATTGGTATCCGTTCGACATTCAATCGGTAACGGGTAGACCATATTTCGAATACGTACACGATGGAAACATGAAAAACATTTTAAGTGTTAAACAACATGATGAAAATGACCGATATGTGATTCTGGATGACCGGGGAAAATTGCATCTGTATTCAAACAATGATAATTCCAGTCTCTATACATCGGAACAACCTCTTGGAAATCGATTATTTAAAATCAACGGAGAAAAATTTGCGATAACTCGGCCCGATGAAAATTCGTTTGTGCTTGCCGAGCTTTATTCCGACACCGTTCATATTAAAGGTTTATCCCCGCAGTTTTATGGGACCGTAGGTGCAGTTACCTACGCCGAACTTTCCGGTATCAGAGGATATATTGTGGGTGTGACGACGGGAAACGACTTTACGGGGCGATATAGCCAACTGTATTTTGTTCCCGAACAGATGATACAGTGGCGGGAGGTACGGGATATCTCCCCGCCGTTATTTCCTGATTATAATGCACGGTTTGTTATGGTTGATCATCTGGGAAACATTTTTGATGCTTCTGAAATTCAGGACGATCTTCATCCATTTGTTCATCCCAATGTGTATGAGACATTACTTCTTCGAGATGCCAACGGTGAACTTGTCTATAATCTGGCCTCCTCGATACAGCCGGATATGATGCAAAAACGATGGTCGATTTCCCTTAAAGAGGGAGTACGCTTCTCTGATGGAAGTATACTCGACGCAAATATGGTGCGGGATGCCTGGTTTGACAATATGAAAAAATGCAATGAAAGCGCCTGTGTAATGAAGTGGGTTTCTGAAAAAGTTGATACGATAGAAGTTGTTGACAGTCTTCAGTTGATCATTAACCTTGATTTGCCGTTGCCAAACTTCAAAGAGCACCTCACGGCGAATTGTTTTCAGATTACAAAGATACATGAAGAAGAACCATGGCCTATCGGCACCGGTGCATATATGGTGACGGAGAGTTCATCACGGCAAATAACACTCCGGCGAAATCCATACTACCATCGAGGTGAATCATTTTTGGAAGAGATCGTTATTATGATCAGTTCTGATGATGTAATTGAATATGTCACTCAACACGAAAAGACCGGTGCATTCATCAGGCAACCTCGTTATATTGATTTCTTCGGAGCAATAGACGCATTACAGAAACTCAAAGCTCAAAGCCAAAAAATTTATTTCCTTGCGTTAAACCCCGATTCACCCCGATTGACTTCTACAAATGCACGGTCTCGTGTTATTCAGACAATTGGCCGGGAAGCTTTAGTAACAGTCGTGACCGAAGCACGGACCGAGATCGCAACATCATTTTTCTCGGATATCGATATATCAATGGAGAAACCGGATAATGATCGGTCGAATCTTGCTTCCAACTCATTGCGCATTCTGTATCTTGCACAGGATCCGGTAGCGGAACAAATAGCACAGCGGCTTTCGGTTCGGCTTCAACAGGTAGGAATTCAGGTGCGGCGACCTGAGGGGTTGTCACGGGGAAGATTTCAGCAAGTACGCAACGATCAGGGATATGATATTCTTGTGGATTCGTATTTACCCTTCTTTTCATCCTCAGCTTATAATTTGTATGATTTATTACAGAGAGGTTATATTTTTGATGAGGTGCTCGAAGAGCAAGCAGCAGCCTTGATAACCCCTGCCGGCGCTGCGGAGATAGCACGTATCGAGGAATATGCAGCGGAACAATATTATCTCTATCCGCTTCTTCGAACTTCAATGTATGCGGTTACTCCTGTCACTTTATATGAAGTTGACTACGCCGGTAGAATATTGTTAAATTTCTCAGAGGCCTGGTTCCCTAAATAACGTATCGGAAGAAATACTATGACCCGGAAAGTAAAAATACCGCTTTCGACGAAATTTGTCGTAACGTTTGTCCCGCTCTTCCTGTTCGCAATGCTGATGACAATCTATGCAGTTCAGAGAACCGTGACACTTCAGTATATGGAACGGTATGAAAACGAGCTTCAGTCTGCCGCAAATGCAATAGAACGGGAATTGAATACAAGACAACAATCGATCAATGTACAATTGGAGCAACTTGCCGAAAGAATCAGAGATGATCACGAATTTCGACTCCACGTTAGTGTACTTGATGAACCGCATCATCCTTATATTGTGGATTATGCACCTATGTATATGCCAACGATGGGTTTCCAGGCTCTCGAAATTGCAGATGCGAATGGTATTGTGCTTAGTTCTGGCCAATATCGACAGGCTTTTGGAGGTAATGCGCTTGGATTGATACGAAACATACAGAATGCCGAAGACGAGACTGTGCTTGCCTGGTTTGATCATCCAGATGGATATAAATTATGCCTGACATCGATACACACGTTTACGATTGCTAATCGATTGTATTATGTTCTTGGCGGTAAAGAGATCGACCAGGAATTTCTCCGGGGTTTACAAGCGAATCCACAAAATATTCTGTTATTGCGTACACCCACCCGTTTTATTTCATCCAACCCGGATCGGATAGAACCCGGTGTTCTTGATGAGATTGATCTTGAGAATGATGAGGAGATTCTCCCGGATTGGTTGATCGAAGAATATTCATTTTCACAATTATTTATACCGGTAGTAGACAGAAATACCATCGCCGATGGCGGGATTTATCTCCTGCATTCCCGAAGCGAGCTTGTACAATTGCTGAGTAACCTCAATGAGAAAATTATAGCTATAACAGTGGTCGGAATTATTTTTGTCATAATTCTCGCGGTATGGCATGCGGGAAATGTCGCCCGTCCGTTGCGGCGTCTTGCAAAACGGGCAGCAAATATATCGCTGGATTCGTTAGACGATAATTTTAATATTAAAAGTAAAGATGAAGTAGGGGTTTTGAATGATGCATTGAAGAGTATGGTGCAGAGGTTGAAAATAAGCAGGCTCGAACTCGCCGTTGCCGAACAAAAGGCGGCTTTTGCCGAGATAGCCCGTAAAGTAAATCACGATATTAAGAATGGTTTTATCCCGATCCGTAACGTTATGCAGCATTGGAGTGAGGTGGCAGATACCGAGCCGGAATCTCTGGCAAAAGTATTCAAAGAGAGACGGGAGACAATAGATGATAGTATACAGTATTTACAGGACCTTGCAAGGAATTATGCGCGGACCAACAAAAAAATCGAACTTGAACCGGTTAACGTTCACGAAGTAGTGGGCACGGTACTACGAAATTATCAGGATTTTCCGGGGAAACAAATCACCATAAACTCCAATAGTATCAACGAAGAACTCTATGTATCGGCAGAGCGTAATCAACTTCGCCGGGCTATTGAAAATATTGTATGTAACGCTCTCGATGCTTGTCAAAATAGTGATTCGATAACCATTACAACAGGTAAAGATAAAGATTCAATTTTTATCTGTATTGAAGACACCGGCCCGGGAATACCGTCTGAAATACGTGATAAAATTTTCCACGCTCCGGTAACCACCAAGTCTGACGGTACGGGTATCGGTTTGATGAATGCAAATACCATCATTAAAGAATTCGGTGGTACAATAAATATTGAAGATACTGAAGAAAAAGGAACAAAAGTCTGTATTTCATTGCCTGCATTGCAGGCAGCTTCTTATACTAATGAATCTGTTAATGAGGAAGTAACTTTATGAGCACTATTTTAATCGTGGATGACATGAAAGTATTGCGTGATCAATATTCGTATGACATACATCGTAAAACAGGATTTGAAATATTGACTGCTAAAAACGGAAAAGAAGCACTGGAGGTTATTGAAAGTGAAGATATTGATGTCGCAATTGTAGATATTGAAATGCCCGTAATGGATGGCCTTGAGCTTCTTGACCGGATACAGCAAAACGGATTCCACGATATTGCTATTATTGTATATACCGCCGAAGGAAACTTCGAACGATGTGTGCGAGCTATTAAAGCGGGTGCATATAATTTCTTTGATAAGAATGAGGTATCTATAGATCAACTCGTACGCATTATCGAGAATGCCATCGAACATCGCAGATTAACATTGGAAAATAAGCAATTACGACGTGAAGCAGGTGTGGATTCCGAATTAATCGGGGTAAGTGAACCTATTGAAGCATTACGGGAACAGATAAAAAAAATTGCTGCAGTACCGAGTAATGTGCTCATCATAGGTGAAAGTGGAACCGGCAAGGAACTCGTTGCCAAAGAAATTCATCGTCTGAGTGACCGGCGTGACCGGCCTTTTATTGCGCTGAACTGTGCTGCTATTCCGGAGCACCTCGTTGAAAGCGAGTTGTTCGGGTTTGAAAAAGGTGCTTTTACCGGTGCAACCCGATCTGCAAAAGGTAAATTTCAAATTGCAGACGGGGGTACATTGTTTCTTGATGAGATCGGAGATATGCCGTTAGCAATTCAGGCAAAATTATTACGCGTGCTTGAATCGGGAGAGATCACTCGCCTGGGTAGCCAGGGCAAGAGCGCGAAGGTAGATGTGAGGGTTATTACTGCTACGCATAAAGATCTACAAAAAGAAATAGAAGATGAACGCTTCAGAAAAGATTTGTACTACAGGGTATGTACCCACATAATTACCGTACCCCCATTACGTGACCGAAAAGATGATATAAAATCGCTTGCACAATATTTCCTTGAGCGAACGTGTGAGCGGTTTGGATTGCCCCGGAAAAAAATTCATCCTGAAGCAATAGTTTTATTACAATCCTACGACTGGAAAATGAACAATGTGCGTGAACTAGAAAACATTGTTGAGCGAATGATTATTCAGTGCAGCGGTGATGAGATCCTTCCGGAACATATTCCGTCTGACATTACCGTGGAAAATATTGCTGAACCGCCAGCTAGAAATAAAACATTTCAAGAATTAAAACAGGAATCAGAGAGACGAATTCTGTTACAGGCGCTTCGTGATAATGATTGGCATATTACCAATACAGCAAAAAAACTGGGAATATCAAACCATTCAAACCTCATAAAATTAATGAAACGACTTGGCATCCAGCGCCCGCAATAGATCAGTACCAAATATTTTGTGTGTAATTTAAGACACAGAGAGGTGTGTCGGAATATACATCTGAGATACCGCAAAATATACCATTATTGAATTATACGTGTCTTCTATGACACAACCAACCTTTTTCCTTGATTATCTTACCATCCTATAATATACCGTAAAATCAACATAATTAAATGTTTACGCAAGAAAATTATCTTGTGGCACGATCATTGACGTATACAACATTCAGATAAGTTAATTAAGCAGAATTTATTACTAAACTAATGAGGGGAAATTCTATGAGCTATATGATGCATCTTTGGTTGGTTATGCTGTTTTCATTGTTCTTCATTGGATGTGAATCAGATGATCCGGCGGGGCCGCCAGAAGGTCAAGGACGGGTTGTAATGTATCTTGCCGATGCACCTACTGATAGCTTTACCGAGGTTAATGTCGAAATAGAGAGCATCGAAATATATTCTGAACAGAAAGGATGGATAGAGTTACAAACTGAAGCAGGTATATATAATCTTCTGGAATTAACAAATGGTACAATGGCAATGCTTGTTGATGTGAATGTAGAAGCTGATACATATACGATGATTCGTGTGCACATCGGCGGGGAAAGCACCATTGTTGTCGAGGGAAGCATGGTTGATATCTCAATTGACGCAGGGGCTCATGAAGGAATCGAGCTCGCTCATCACATTGAATTAGAATCAGGAGCGACGACGGAAATACTGCTTGATTTTGACGCTCATCGTTCGGTATCGGGTTCACTGGTTGGGGGATTTGTACTCGATCCTGTTATCCGGGTTCAATCGATGGAAGAAGCGGGAGATGTAAGCGGTCAGGTAGTACCTCCCGAAGCGAAAGCTGTAGTTATAGCATCTCAACAGGGTGACATAGTAACGTCGACGTACGCCGACGAAAACAGCGGTGAGTATAAACTTGTCGGACTTGCAGAGGGTGAATATGATGTTGAATTTGTTGCCCGGAGTGATGGTTATGAAACGGAGGTATACAGCGGCGTTGCTGTTGAGGCCGGACAAGAAACGGAGCTTGAAACTGTTGAATTGGAAAATAATGATAATTATGACAATTAAAAATAAAAACCGGAATACGGCATATTGGTGGGGACGATAGATTGGACTTCCGGTTCCTGCCGGTCTTTCATCTGAGTATGAAAGACCGGCAGGTTTTAAAATGTAATGGTAATAACATCGAATAATTAAATGAAGACAGAGAGGAATACATTGAAATTACAAGGCATGGTAGTCCCGATTGCAATGATGATATGGCTGACGATTGTTGTCGTCGCCTTAAGTTATTCACCTGAACAGGACGAAATAGAATTTAGTACAATTGAAGGTGTGATCGTTCCTCATGATGTTCGTGTGTATGTGTATGTCGTTACCGAAGAAGGAATAATCGCTTCTGTACAATCTGATACCGAAACCGGTTCTTTTGTTGTCCCTGAACTTACAGGAGGTGTGTATACACTTCGATTTGGTCCGGTATCGGATGAATATGCACAAAAAGAAATCCGGAATGTTCATATCCAGGACGGCAAGAATAAAAATCTCGGTAAATTGACTCTTGAAGCAGATTACCATTACTAATCACGAACAGTGGGGGTCTAACTATGCTATGGTTAATATTCATAATTTTGATGGTAATGTGGTTATTCGGCTATGTAAGCGATTATACCCTGGGCGGTTTCCTGCATATTTTGTTGATTCTTGCAGTAGCTGCAATACTTATTCGTGTAATTCAGGGTAGGCGTCCGTTATTGTAAATCTAATTAATGTATTAAATAATAATCACATGAAGGAGGAGTTTACAATGAAAACATTTTCCGGTAACATCGCACTCGTCGCAGCAGTAATAATGCTCTTCGTAATAACCGGATGTGCCGACAACGGGGAGGCGGAGAGATTTGAACAGGAAAGAGCTGTTTATGAAGATCGTATAAACGAAATTATTGCCGCTATCGATAATGAGATTAACGAGTTGCGGGATGAAATTGAAGAGGGAACCGAAGAAGAGCGTGAAGAACTCTATGAAAGGCATGAAACACTGCAGGAGGTGCGCAATGATCTGGATGATTATCTTCACGAACTTCGCAGAACAACCGCTGATGAATGGGATAACTTACGGGGCGAGATAGATCAGGCGATGGAAGATGTGGAGAATACACTGCAGGAATTGATCGCAAGATTATAAATAACCCGGATGATTCTCAGAACAACTTTAACCATACGATTATAGAGGTTAATCATTGTCAATACTCTATCGTAAACATAAAGAAAAAGTAGAAGCTATAATCGAGCGGTTTGATACGATGCAGAAAATTGATTTTCTCGGCTGGGGTATTGCTCACGACCTAAGCAACCTTATAGAACAGATCCTTAAATCTACCAACTACTTACGTAGTAATACTCCAGCCGATAATAAACAAAAAATATTACAACCATACTATTTCCGGTCAAAGGACCGGCAAGGAGCAGGGTTGGGATTATTCTATGTAAAATATGTTGTTGAATTGCACGGAGGCTTTATCACTGTAGATAGTGTGCCTGGCAGTTGAACAGCCTTTTATCTTTATTTCCCGACACAGGATTAATAAAACGTAAATAAACATACGGAGGGATGAAATATGAAATTCATAAAAATGTTGTTCGCGACGATGCTTGTATTATTTCTGATATTATCCGGTGTAGCATTGGGATATCAGCAAGATGAGCGGGATGCTGAAGCCGCCCAGGAAAAAGAGGAACAAACATATTCATATGCTGAAGCGCTTGAGCTCCTCAGGGCTGGCGATGCAGCAGGTGCCGCATCAATGCTTGAATCGGTTATCGAAAATGATCCTGAATATGCTGCAGCATACGTAAATCTTGCCCGCGCATATCTCGAGATGGAGAATTATGATCAGGCAGAAGAGACAATTTCTCAGGCGATCGAGATGGATCCGGAAAATGCAGATGCATATCACGTCCAGGGTAGAATATATCATACAACCGACCGTCTGGATGACGCGGTCAATTCCTATCAACGAGCGGTGGAAATGAATCAGGATAACGTATATGCATTGAATAACCTCGGGTATGCATATATACAAATGGAGCAGTTTGAGGAAGCTATACCGGTACTCGAAGAAGCGGTCGAGCAGCGTGATGATGTTCACTTTTTCTACAACAATCTTGGGGTTGCATATATGAAGACCGGACAGCTTGAAGAAGCAGCTAATGCGTTTCAAGCGGCACTCGATATTAATCCCGATTATGATCGTGCAGCACAGAATCTATCTTACGTTCAGGAGCAACTCGAAGAAGTACAGGATGCTGATATAAGTGAACGCCGGGAGACAGAGTAATTTGGTTTAATTAAGTGAGGTTTCAACCATGAAGCGTTTAATTTTTATAGCGTTAGTATTATCGTTACTATCAAGTTCGAATCTATTTGGCCAACAATTTCCAAGATCATCAGGTCCATCGCCGGGGAGTGGATTATTCGGTATTGGAGTGGTTATCGGTGAGCCAACCGGTATTAGCGCTAAATATTGGACCCGTTCGCATCGGGCTTGGGATTTTGCATTAGGCGCGTCTTTTTATAGTGATTTTAGATTTCATGGTACTTATTTATTCCACGTCGATGCATTTAATCATCAACGGGTACCGCTGCATTATGGGGTTGGTCTAAGTATCACCGGAAAAGGTGATCGCACGGTAGTTGTGGGCAGAAATACGGTTACGCGACGCAGTGAACTCGGCATCGGACCGAGGGGATCGCTCGGTGTATCCTATCTGTTGCCGTCTGCTCCATTCGATCTGTTTTTAGAATTAGGAGCAACTTTCTTTGTCGTGCAGCCGACAGGTCTTGAACTTGATATTTTGATCGGAACACGCTTCTATTTTTAAAAATAAATAAAATTTCCACACCCGCGATACCGGGATTTGCGGTTACAAGACCTCCTGAGGCCATGGGTTACGTGATCCGCTCATCCCGGTTTTTTATGTTTTCACCACAAATTTGATATTTACCATAAAAAACCATACCTTATATCCCTCTATAATACTCCTACAAAACACTCAGCCGGACAAATAGACATTTGTCAATGCAGAATTTATATTTTTTCTGTAAAAATATTAAAATATATATTTCTACAGCACTTATTCTGGTGACGGTCGTTATTGATGACCAGGCAAATGCTGATCCTCCCCATCGAAACGCCGATAGTGTATTTGTAAACCCATACATTGATGAAGGTGCGAGAAAACCCAATTTGCTTGACAAGGTCTGGTGGAAATTTAAATATTATATGATCCAGCGGCCATTGGTCAACGACAATTTTGAGTATGCGGTTATCCCTCCGGAATATGTTAATCCTCCCGAACGATTTAATAGTGGTGCCGTTACCTGGGTGGGACACGCAACATTTTTGGTGCAAATCGATGGTTTGAATATACTTACCGATCCTGTATGGAGTGAGCGTGTGGGGTTGTTGAACAGCAGGTTGGGACTTCAGCGACAAACAGCACCGGGCATTCCATGGGAAAAATTACCGCCCATTGATGTAGTGCTGATTTCTCATAATCATTATGATCATCTCGATTATCCAACAGTGATGCAGCTCGAGCAGGAACATCAGCCGGTTTTCTTTGTTCCGCTTGGTCTGAGTGATTTGCTCACCGGGTGGGGGGTTACTCACACCATTGAGAAAGACTGGTGGGAAGGTGATTCGATCAACGGAGTGAAATTTATTGCAGTACCTGCTCAACATCAATCCCGCCGTGCGATCCATGACCATAATACAACACTCTGGTCAGGGTGGGTGATTGAGGCATCGAATCATACATTATACTTTGCCGGAGATACGGGGTATTTTCCCGGGTTTAAAAAAATCAGTAAAAGACTCGGGCCGATTGATCTTGCGATGATGCCGATAGGTGCATATGATCCTGAATGGTATAATGCATTGTATCATGTTAATCCTGCCGAGGCGCTTCAGGCCTTCATTGATCTTGATGCGAGATATTTTGCGGCGATGCATTGGGGTACGTTCGATCAATCGGAGGAGCGGCTAAGCGATCCCCCGCGTGAATTGTTAAGGGCAGCACGAAGGATGGGAGTCGATCAGGATAGATTGTGGATATTTGCATTCGGTGAAAAACGCGCAATTCCTTCGAGACTACCGGAAGAAACAATTACCATCCAATATGATGATAAACAGTGAGTATCATTTATGGTAAATGTATCTCTGCATCGGGATAAAATGCTGCCCATGCAAACCAATACGCTATATATGAGTTTGCCTGGGTGAGCTGTGCACCTGCTCGTGGACCGTTAACAGCAAATCCAAATATATCCCACTGTGTACCTTCGTTATCTTCCATTACAATCGGTAGCTGATTCTGTACCGGTTTGAATTCTAATAGCGTTCCATCTCTCAAGCTGCGTTCATATGCAGCGGCAAAATTATATTTACTGCTGCCGACAGTAACAAGCGGATAATCCTGATATGCATCGTTGATGGTATGAATGGTATCGGGAAATTCATCGATTTGAAATACACGTGTTTCGGTGGTAAGATTATATTGTTGAACTCTATCGTTTGTGGTAGAATTGGATTTGAAGTAATCACGTTTTTGTACAACATCAGTATGATCTCTATAAATAGTTCCAAGTACTCGTTCTTTTCTGTGTAGCCGGTCATCATCGTTCGAGACGGGAAATATCAACTGGTTGCTTGTTTTGTAATTTCCGTAAGGAAAATTACCATACTGTCTGTTGAAACCGGTATTGGTCGATAGAATTTCAGACTCGGGATATAATTCTTTCCAGGTATCCCAGCGTGTTTCAATAATAGTGATTAAACCTGCTCTGTCGCCTATCAATTCGCCGTGCACACTTTGCATCATCATTTGGGACCAATAACTGTCAGTAGCTCTATCGTATGCAATTAAGTTGGAATTGTAAAGTAAGCCTGAAACTCCAAATGTTGTTTCCCGACCTGTAAGAGTACGATTCCATGTCACCGCACTCCCGGTCAAGGGGCAATAGGTAACTGAAAAGGCTTTATTGTCGATTACGTCATTTACTATTTCATGCCAATCAAGGATTGGGTGAGGATATGCTCTGACTATATCACCGATACGGACACCGACAATAAGATCATTGTCTTGTAGATAAGCCGGGACTTCATTCACGGATATAAACTGCGGGTTATCGATAGAGGGAATTCCATCTTTCCCCGGCCCGCCATCTATTACCTGATTTACAGGAATAAGCCAATCTTCACTGTCACCGTTTTCAGTTCCTCTACTAACCGGTCCGCCGCCTACCGATGAGACATTGTCACAACCTATGAGCCCGATAATAAGAAATAAAAATAATGTAAACGGTATAGTATAATACATTCTATCCTCCTCTATATGCGGTTAGCATTATAATGTATAGAAAAATGATATTGATGAACTAAACGTAGTTGTAAGTTGAGTCCCATCGAGATTTCGGTATATTGGAATTTGTCCGTCTATTCTCGTTTGAATTTTTTCGAATAATTTGATATTGATTCCCGGTACAACATATACCCAATGTCCCCCGGTATTCGATAGAAAATCTCCATCATATGCATCTCGACCGGTAGTTCTGTAACGCAGTAATACTGTGGCATCGAATGGTGTATCGGTGCGATAGCCTGCACCTATTGATGCCTGGAACTCATCGCCGAATGAATATCCCCCATTACCCGTTCCAAACCGGTCGTTGGTTCCTGTTAATCGAAAAGTGATTGTACTGAATAAACTGATCGGTGATCGTGGTACAAATCCCTTAAAACCGTATGCCCAGAAGACCAGATCCCAGGCTCCGGTACCGGGCTGAAGATCGGCAGGTAAGAGTATGTTATTGTTTTTCAGTTGTGATTCACCTAACGGGATCTTCGGTCCTATACCAATACTCAGTTCACGTTGATCCTGAATAGTTTGTGGATGAAGTGTGTATTTTAAAAGAACAATACCATCCCCGATTCCCCGGGCTCTTGTTCTTTCTCCGCTTGTGCCGGGCAGCGCCGAGCGCACACGACGTTCCTGCTGGATGCCGGATATCATTGTCGATACAGATAAACGATCGGTCAGACCGTAGGATATTTCGAGCAGGATCGATTGAGAAATTCTTCTGTGTTGTGAATCACCGAGTTGTTGTGTGCCTGCGACTACGTCATCTAAATAGTTATAGTCGTAGGTTAAGGCGAAATGCCATTGGCCTGCCGGTGTTCCGGGAAGCTCCATTGTGCTGAGGAGCGGTGTACCGGAGGAACAGCATGCTTGTGCATTCACGACCTGGTTACCGTCGCTTATGAAAATAAAGAATACCAGCAATAAAGAGTATTTTTTCATTGTACGTTCCTGAAACAAATATACAATATAACCGCACGACGGACTGTCATGTGGCTGACAACTGGTAAATTACTTAGGTGACACTTATATGGTTCGGTGTAATGTCATATCCGAGACAGACTTTCAGAGCCTCTTATGAGATATTTAAATTAATAAAAAGTGATGTCACATTGAATGGATGAGGAGGGTAGCTCGATGAACATACAAATGAAACCGATACGTACTGTCGTTGTCGACAATGATCTCTCTTTTTTGTATGAACTTCAGAGAACATTACGGGATGAACCGGATATTGAGATAGTTGAAGAATGCACGAGCGGACGCGAGGCTCTTCACTGTATACGGGAGAAACAGCCCGATCTGCTTTTTCTTGATATCCAGCTATCTGATGATATTAACTTTAATGTCCTCCAATCTATTGATAATACTATCTTACCGTATATCGTGATTACCGCATCGCATTCACAGGATGCTTTACAAGCATTCGATTTGTTTGCAATCGATTATGTACTGAAACCATATGATCGCGATCGATTAGACCGTACGCTGGAGCGGGTGAGAAAACTTATACACCGGACTGATGCGATAGATACGGCTATACCTTCTAATCTCCATGATACCTCGGCGGTAAAGCCATCCTATCCGGAACGATTTATGGTAAAGTTACACGACAAAATTATTTTCATTAAAATTCATGATGTGGATTGGATTGAATCAGCGGGAAATTATGTGCGCCTGCATATCGGAAAAGATCAATACTTATTACGTGATACGATGAACAATATCGAACGAAAACTCGATCCGGAAAATTTTATTCGGATACATCGCACTTCAATCGTTAACATCGACCGGATACAGGAATTACAAAATTGGTTTAACGGAGATTACTG
>SL_3KL_010_SEDDRAFT_10000091_pt1 | contig 55947 bp, 50 predicted proteins | sample SodLakKL_010_SED_2_FD_10381 | JGI IMG/M metagenome (IMG submission 10381)
GCCTCCTAATTGGTGTTTTGTTATCTTTATAAATCACTGTAATATAACACTTTAGGGGCACCTTTTCATGTTTTTACCACACTCAAATGGGATTTTTAGGTACAAAACGGTTTTCTTCTTATGCATTTTATCTACACAAAATGGGATGAACGCTTTAACCGGCAACACGGCAAAACTCCATTTGATACTCTTTGGAATCTTTTCCAGGAACTTTTAACCATTTCCGGAGGGGATGTATCCCAGGCACTTCGCTGGCTGAACCAGATTGATGAAGAGCACCAAATTACCGATCAATTTGATGATGGTTATGGTATCGGTGATTTTATTGAAGATTTAAAGGATCGCGGATACATTCAGTTTGATGAAGAACAATCCATCATGGTGCCCACTGCAAAAACCGACCGAAGCATACGCCAGAAAGCACTTGAAGAAATTTTCAATCAGCTAAAAAAGGGCGGCAGCGGAAATCATAAAACAAACTATACCGGAAAAGGGCTTGAGCGTCAGCCGGAGACGCGCGACTGGAAACCGGGCGACGACATTTCCCACATCGACAGCACCGGCACCATGATGAACATGCTGAAGCACAGTTCCATCGATCAGTTTCAGCTCAGAGAAAAAGACCTTCGGGTCTACAACACCGATCACTACACTTCCGTATCAACGGTTCTTCTGATAGACCTGAGCCACTCCATGATTTTGTATGGAGAAGACCGTATCACACCGGCAAAAAAAGTGGCAATGGCCCTTTCTGAACTCATTATGAGCAATTATGCCAAAGATTCTCTGGATATTGTGGCTTTTGGTAACGAAGCCTGGAAAATTCAAATTAAAGATCTCCCCTATCTCAAGGTTGGCCCGTATCATACCAACACACGGCACGGGCTGCAGGTTGCACGCCATATTTTGCAGCGGAAAAAATTCTCGAATAAACAGATTTTTATGATTACAGACGGCAAGCCGTCCTGCATGTTTGAGCACGGCAAACTGTACAAAAACAGTTTCGGCATCGATCGCAAAATTGTTAACAAGGTTTTAGACGAAGCTGTAATGTGCCGGAGAGAGGGCATCGACATTACTACATTTATGATTGCCAGCGACCCCTATCTTCAAAATTTTGTCCGGGAATTGACTGAAGCCAACCAGGGGCGCGCTTATTACGCCTCACTGAACAATTTGGGCAGTTATATTTTTGAAGATTACATCAAAAACAGAAGAAAACGGGTTCGATAATTTTTTGCTGTTTATCAAATTCAATAAATTTAAAGAATAGCAAACATTTTAAACTATTCATTGTCCGCAACTGATTTTGTCAGTTTTAAGTATGAGAAGTTCTTCATTTTTAGCATTCCTGGTTTTTCTGATCTATAGTAACGGACATCTCCTCGCTCAACACAACCAGGATGCCGGACAAGATTCATTGCGGATCGGGCTGGTGCTTTCCGGCGGAGGTGCAAAAGGGATTGCACATGTTGGTATTATCGAAGCACTTGAAGAAGCCGGAGTTCGGGTAGATTACATAACCGGAACCAGCATGGGTGCACTGGTGGGAGCATTTTATGCTATTGGTTACACACCTGCCCAGCTTCGTGAAATTGCCCTCTCAAGTGATTTTCGTGATCTGTTTTCTGAACGTCCGCAGCGAATTTATGCCTCCAATTATGAAAAAATCTTCGATGAACGCACGATTGTGAGCTTTCCTTTTCAGCGCAGGAGCATCGCGCTGCCTGCCGGAATCATCAGCGGACAAGATATTTACACTTATTTGAACCGGATTACCTGGAATGTGAACCACATTCAAAGCTTTAATGAATTTCAAATACCTTTCGCGGCCATCGGTACTGATTTGGAAACCGGAAAAGCTAAAGTTTTCCGGTCCGGATACCTGCCAGACGTTTTAAGGGCCAGCATGTCAATTCCCTCTTTTTTTGCACCGCATGAAATTGATGGCAGGCTTTATGTGGACGGTGGTTTAATTAATAACCTGCCCGTTCAGGAAGCTTATGATATGGGAGCGGATTTTGTAATAGCCGTTGATGTTGGTTCAAAACTTCAAACAAAGGAACAATTAACCTCCCTGACCTCAGTCATGGATCAGGCAATTCGCTTCCGCATCATCGACAATGTAAATATTCAGAAAGAACTTGCTGACTATTATTTTGAAGTAGATGGGATTGAAAATTATTCATCTTCCGATTTTGGCAAAGCGGGTGAGATCCTTGAACTTGGCGTACAAACCGGGAAAAAGCATCTTGAAGCATTCAAAAAAATTGCAGAATTACAAACCGGACAACTGCTGCAACGGCCGAATAATCCACCACCGACTCCCATTCCTGTACGTGAAATAATCATTGAAGGGAATTCCATTTATGACGATCAATTTTTTCTGGACCTGCTTGATTTTACTCCCGGCACCGCTTTAGATCCGGACATCATCGAAAATAATGTGACCCGGCTTTACAGCTCACGATACATAAACAACGTGCTCTACCGGCTTGAGCCTGATGATGATCAATTCGTTCTTCATCTCAAAATTGAGGAAAATATTGAAAACCGGCTGGGTGTGGGAATGAGGTATGAGGGTTCCTCGAAAGCCTCCCTGTTATTGAATCTCTCAATTCAAAACCCGTTCGATACCGAATCTATTGCCAGGTTTGAAGCGAGGTTGGGCGAGAGAATGAATGTAAGAGCCGAGCATGTCTATTATTCTCTGTTTGAATCGCGATCGGCATTTATGACTTCAGCCAAATATATAACCGAAAATGTTGAATGGTACAATGATGGAGAACGTATCGCACTTCACGAAAACGAAACCATTCGCGGTGAATTGATGTGGGCAAATTTTTTCAGTACGAATAATCTTTTATCCGTTGGAATACGAAAAGATTTTACGTTTCATAGAAATAAGATCAACCCGGAAAGTATCGGTGCTTCCGCAGATGATTATCATGCGTTTTTTCTCCGCTACATGCGCGACAACCTGAATCGGAAATCGTTTCCGGAACGCGGCAGAAAACTTGTAATTGAAACCGTTGCAAGCAACCCACTGTTTTTCAGCCCGATTACCTTTACTTCATCACGGTTTTACTATTACGGAAATATTGCTATTACCGATTTTCTTACTTTCAGGCATGGATTCTGGCTTGGATACACCACCGGGCGGGATTTGCCCTGGGGATACTGGCTCACACCCAACCGCTACGAACCCTATTTTGATGTCATCCGCTTTGGCGGAGTTTCTCAGCATGCGTTAAATTCAAGAAATGTTCAAATGGCCACAACCGGCCTTCAGGCAGAATTTTCAAGAAACTGGTTTTTAGGACTTGATGTGTATGCCGGCAGATTTATGCGAAAGTGGAATATCGACGTTGACAGAGACTCTCCCGTAAAAGCCATCTCATTAAGTATTGGAAACCTGACTCTCATAGGCCCGCTTGAACTCAGGTTATCACACAGCTCACTGAACCGATTCCATGCGGAAGTGCAGGTTGGGTATATGTTTTAGCCCAGTATTTCTCACCAAGAAATTTAGCTGTGAGTAATGCAGTAAAGAGATTTGCTGATTTTCGACCCAAAAAAAAGCGGACCATTTTGGAAATAGCCCGCTTTAATAATTTGGGGTAATAATAAAATCAGATATCCAGCACGTCCATCACCTCAGAAGTAATGTCGTATTCATCCTGCACTTGAGGAGACACGTACAGAATAATAACATCACCCGTGGATGTGGTTGTGTTCAGAACATAGTCAAGGCCACGGCGATCGGCTACCGTATCAATAGCTTCCTGGATCTGTTCAAGCAATGGTGACATTAACCGTGCGCGCTGCTCCTGGAATTCCTGCTCAGCCTGGGATTGAAGCTGACGAAATTCCTGGTCAAGCTGGGTTAAACGCTCTTCTTCACTCTGCCTTGCCGATTCGGAAATTACACCTACTTTTTGCTGATAGAGTTCGATTTCGGTTTGAAGTTCACGCTCTTTTTCAATCAGCTCGGTTTGCTTGCGCTCAGCAAAGTTCTGAAGTCTTTGTTGCACTGCTCGCATCTCAGGCATTCTATCAAGAATGGCTCTCGGCTCAACAAAACCAATTCTCATATCCTGGGCCGAAGCCGTTGGTGCCGCAATCAAAGTAGACAGCGCAATTAAAATGATGATACTTAGTAAACTTAAATTTTTCATAGTGTTAAGTAGTATTTGGGGAATTAATTTTGTGTAAGTTTTTCGATAACATTCTGCGTAATGTCTGAAGCCCGTGCAGAAGAATAGTAAACAATCGGGTCGCCTGTACTGGATTCTTTATTTATTACAAAATCGATCCCGAGCTCTTCAGAAACTTCAGCCATTGCATTTTCAACACGTTCAAGCAATGGACTGAACAATTCGTTTTGTCTTTGTTGAATTTGCTGTTGAATGCGATTTTGCAGGCTGTTCAATTCTTCTTCCATTTCAGACAACCTTTCTTCTTCCCTTCGCTGCTGATCTTCACTCAGCTCGCCGGCTTCAGCCCTTTCAGAATATTCGGTAAGTTCTTCAATCCACTGCTGGTAGCGATTTTCAAATGTGGCCTGCCTTTGTTGAATGTATTCCTCAAGTTGCTGCTGAACCTGGGCTGTTTCAGGCATTGCGTCCAGCACTTCATCCGGACTCATAATGCCCACTTTTAGCTGGGCCGATGCCACAACCGGAAGCGTGAATAACAGCGCTGTGATTAATATTTTTTTCATATTTCGATTTTTTTTAAGCACTAAATTTAAGATTTATATCTGTTAATTTCTTACATCTTCTATACCTAATTCTAACATCACTTCTTCAGTCAGGTTCCATTCTTCCCTGACATACAAAAACCGAACTTCATCGGCCCGGTCAAAAACAAAATCATACGCTTCTCTTGATGCTACACGTGATAACGCATCAAAGATGGATCTTTGTATAGGCTCAAGTAATTCTTTTTGTCGTGTAAAATACTCACCCCGCGGGCCAAACTTTTCTTCGATAAACCGTTCCAGTTCATCTTTTTTGCGTTCTATTTCATTCAGCCGCTGTGTTCTCATTTCGTCTGTAAACAGGATTTCCCTGGCCTCAAAATCGGCTTCGAGCTCTTCAATTTCGTTTTCCATGTTCGAAATCTCCTGTCTCCAGTTTTCGCTCAATAGACTTAAACGCTGCTCAATTCCGGCATATTCCGGCATATGCTCCATTATCTCATCAGAATCGATAAATCCGATTTTTTGATTCTGGGCATAGACAGCCTCAGTGCAAATTGCACAAAGAATTACAAGGGTGTATGCTAAGTGTTTCGTCAAAGAGATTTTAGTCTTGAGTCTTGAGTTGTGATTCTTGATTTTCATTTCTCAAGACTCACGACTCAAGACTATGTTCTATTCTAAAATGGTGCACCGATATTAAACAGGAATTCCCATTCTCCTGCTTGCAGTCCGGCGCCTTCGGTTGATGCCGGCGTACCGTCGAGACGATAACCGTAACTTATATCAACCAATCCCAGTATTGGCAGGAATATTCTTGCTCCAAAACCAACAGCCCGTTTTACTTTAAATGGATCAAATTCGCTGAAATTATTAAATGCGTTACCGGCATCCATAAAGGCGTACGGAATTAACTGAATTTGTTCTGAACTCACAGCGGGATATCGCAGTTCCAAAGAATATTTGCTGAAAGCGCGGCCTCCAATCAAGTTTTGATTCTCATCGAGTGGTGATATCACTCCATTAAATCCGCCGGGGTAACCCCGCATGTCGATGTTGTCGTTCAGGAAGTTTTGACGCTGTTGTATTTGTGTACCCCCGATAAAAAATCGACGGAAATTGGTTTGGTTTGTATCACTGAAATATCCCATGTAGCCATATTCGGCCGAACCGCTCAGCACAAGCCTTCCTGCAATTCTGTGGTGATGCTGATACTCACTTTTCAGTTTATAATATTGTGCAAAGTCGGGTACGGGAAGGGCAACCTCTGCTGATATATTAAATTTTGATCCGCTTGTAGGTGATATCGGATTATCTGTTGAATTTCTTTCAATTACCTGCCTTAATGAGAGTACATTTGCCCGTCCGTCATCAAAAATGTGCCTGAAACCGGTCACATTAAACCGGTAGTATGTTAAGATAAAGCGCTGTGAAAAATAGTCATCCGGCCATTGCAGCCTACGTCCGATACTTGTACTGGCTGAAAATAGCTGGTATCTTTGGTCGTCGCTTGGCTGAAACCCTCCAAACGTTCGCTGTCGCGCAAAATTCAGATAATCATACGAGAGACTGACACCAAGTGATGTAGGCCTGCCACGCATCCACGGCTCGGTAAAACTGAAGTTATAGCTTCGGTAACCGCGGCCGGTAACCTGTACACCCAGCGAGAGCCGCTGACCGTCGCCCGATGGTATCGGATTCCATCCGCCCGATTCGAACATTCGGCGTGCAGAAAAGTTGTTGAAGTTTACACGTGCTGCAAGAATTACTCCCATCTGCCGTCCGCCAAAACCTCCGGAAAATTCGAAGTTATCGGTTCCCTGGGTTTCGTCCAGTTCGTAGATGATATCAACGGTGCCCTCTTCCCGGTTTGGCACGAGATCTGGCTGAATCCCTTCAGGATTAAAATATCCGAGCTGCCCAAGCTCACGAATGGAACGAACAATAGCCGATCGACTGTAGGTGTTGCCGGGAACCGTTCGAATGGTCCGGCGCACCACATCATCATGTGTTTTTGTATTACCGCTGAACGACACTCTGCGGATTGTTGCAATCTCGTCTTCAATAATCAGGAAGTTGACATCCAGCGAATCGCCATCTACAATATTGATTTCCGGCTCAACATGGAAAAACAGATATCCAATATTATTATAAAGGCTGGTGATATCGGTTTCATGCCGGTTGTATGTGAGATTCTCCTCAAATTTGGTTTCGTTATAAACATCTCCCCTTTCAAAACCGAAGAATGAGGTTAGTTCTTCATCACTGTAAACCGTATTTCCTTCCCACTCAATATTCCTGATCCGGTATTGCGGGCCTTCTTCAATATGTATATCAAAATAGACACCTTCTTTTCTGCGCCAGTCATCCACGTATACCGTATCGGAAAGCACACGAACGTCCCGATAACCGTGATCCCGGTAATGCTGTAGAACGTTGGCAATGCCTTCGTCATAATCATCCTGCGTAAACACATGCCGCCTGAAAATTCTCCACCAGCGGTCTTGTTTAATGGTGCCAAATTCACTTCTCAGGTTGCGGTCACTAAACTCTTCGTTTCCATGGAAGTTAATTTCACGGACTTTAATTCTTTCTCCCGGCTCAATTTCAAAAGTAATTGTAACACGGTTTCGTTCATCATCAGTAATTTCTTCATGGATATTAACCACAGTATTCCAATAACCTTCCTCACGATAATATCGCTTAATGGTTTTCAGTGCCTGTTCGCGCACTGAGTTGGTAACCGCAAAACCCGACAGCAAATTCAATCTTTCTCTCAGATCTCGCCGATGTGATCGCCGAACCCCTTCAATTTCGTAACGCTGAAGCCGTGGCTCTTCCTCTACCCGAATTTCAATGTTTACACCGCTGGAACCTTCTCGTTGGTGCAGAATTTCCACATCCGAGAACAATCCCGTTCGGTAAAGCTGCCGGATGCCACTGGAAATTTCATCGCCGGGAATTTGAATGGTTTGCCCCACACGCAGCCCACTGCTGCTGATCACGTAGTTTTCCCTGGCTGTTACAAGTCCCGATACAGAAATATCACGTATTTCATACTGTGATGATGAAGTGGTTGTGGGATCCAGAATCCGAATTTCATCGGTATCCTGCGCATTGGCATCTTGTATGATGATAATTCCTGCGAGAAAAAAGAATGTGAATTTTAAGAGATGATTCAATTTGAACACGTAGTACAGTCTTTTCTTCAGTTTACGATATAATTTGGTTTATAACTGATGCAGTAGCACTTTTGGTATATCCGTTTTTCACTTTTCCGTATCTACGATCACGTTTTTGAAAGGAATATATTGCCTGATAAAGTTCATCTCTTCTGAAATCAGGCCAATAGGTTTTTGTAATGTACAATTCGGAGTATGCGAGCTGCCACAAAAGGAAATTGCTGATACGATATTCGCCGCTGGTGCGGATGATTAAATCGGGATCGGGAGACGACGCCGTTGAAAGAAAAGAGCCTACAAGATCATCGCTGATCTCTTCAGGATCAATATTACCATCTTTTACCTGGTGGGCAATCTGTTTAACCGCTTCGGTTATATCCCATCGCCCGGAATAGCTGAGTGCAAGACACAACTGCATTCTGCTGTTATTTTTAGTCAATTCTTTTACCTCTCTTAATTGTCTCTGACATTTTTCAGGAAGGCGCTCAATCTGGCCGATTGTTACCAGTTTGATATCATTTTTTTCGAGCCTTTCGGCTTCATCCCGCAGTGATTGAACCAGCAGCTTCATCAAACCGTTAACTTCCGAAACCGGCCTGTTCCAGTTTTCTGTAGAAAAAGCATAAAGTGTGAGGTGTTTCACTCCCAACTGTGCGCAGGATTCAGTTATATCTCTTACAGATTCAACTCCTGCCTTATGGCCATGGAGTCGTATATTACCCTTTTTTTGAGCCCACCTCCCATTTCCGTCCATGATAATTGCAATATGAACCGGGATGGATCCGGAAGTCTTTAATTTTTCCTGTAGCTTTTTATCCTGCTCGGTTTGATCCGTATCCGTTATTGTTAAAGGTTCTATTGCCATTTTTTTAGAAATCTTTGTAGCCCTATATATTAGGGTAATTTTGAACTTTTTTCAAGCTTTATTTACCTGCTCCGGCTTTTAATTGAGTGCTTTAACTCAAGCATTTCGCACAAAGCTATTGCGGCTTCTGCACCTTTATTCCCTTTTTCTGTGTTGGCGCGTTCGGCAGCTTGTTCTACATTATCGGTCGTCAGAACACCAAAAGCCACCGGCTTGCCGGAGTTCATATTCAAGTCGGTGATACCACGGGTCACCGAATCGCAAACATAGTCGAAATGCGGAGTATCACCGCGTATTACCGCGCCAATAGCCACTACTCCATCTGAATCTAAATGTTCCAGGCACCATTTGCATGCCAGCGATAGCTCAATAGAACCCGGGCAGCGATATTGAAAGATATTCGTTTCTTTCACGCCTTTAGACTGCAGAGCCTCTACCGCGGCTTCCATCATCTCATCAGTAATGAAAGAATTCCATTTTGCTGCAACCACCGCAATTTTTTGTTCATCCCATGCAATGTCCTGATTTTTTTCTGCCATGATTCAAAAGTACTCTTAAGTTTTAATTTTTTTTCGATTCATAGAAGTCCGCTTGATCGAAACCACATGATCATCGCCCAGGGTTACCACCCCCAAATAGGGGTCGTATTCCGATTTTCCATTGCCATGAAAATCACTGCCGCCGGTTATCAGCAAATTTCTTGATTTTGCCATCCTGGTAAAATTACGCTGAACATTAAAATTATGGCTTGGGTGAATGCACTCAATCCCGTCCACTCCAAAAGTTAACAGTTCATCTATTTCCGGCTGAGAATATATTGGCCCCGGATGAGCGATCGATAAAACGCCGCCGGCCTGCTTTGTGACTTCCACAACCTCTTCGATGCCGGCATACTCTGTTTGGATCTCTTTCAGATGATCCTCTGAAAGATAACGGATAAAAGCTTCAGGCACACTTGATACATACCCTTTTTTTATCAACAGAGACGCTGCATGTGGCCTGCCGATATTGCTTTTGTGCGCAATGGCCCTAACCTCATCATACTCAATTTCAACGCCTTTTTTATTCAGCTCCTCTACAATGGAGCGCATCCTCAGGCGCCTTGCCCCTTTTTGCCTCAGAATTAATTCATTAAAGCTGCTGTCTTCATCATCAAAACAGTAAGCGAGCAAGTGCACTTCTTTTTCCTTCCAGATGGTTGTAATCTCAACTCCGGGAATTAGTTCAATTCCCATTTCGCGGGCAGGCTCTTTTGCTTCAAGATATCCCGAGATCGTATCGTGATCGGTAATTGAGACAGTTTTCAGGCCTTTCTCGCGCACTTTCCCCAATAATTCAACCGGAGTTAACTTCCCGTCGGATGCGATTGTGTGGATATGTAGATCTGCTTTACCCAAAAATTAAGGTCTCAACACAATTTGGTATTGATGGGGATTACTTAACGTTTCAATCGCTTTATTTACGAGTTCATCAATACCAAGAATAGCTTCGTAGCGCTCCTGTTCACCCATAGTTTGAGAAATCCACTGAGCTTTCAGATTTCTCTCAATTATTTCCTGATTATCATAAATCTGCGAAATTTTATAATCTCTGAGCAAAGCTTTTAACTCGTCGAGATTTTGTTCTGCCGACGACTCTTCCGGAAAATTGTCTATGTTTCTTTCCAAAGCATGCAAGTGGCGGTCTGCCGTGGTTTCAAATGTAAAATCTTCTTCTATCAAATAGCGTGCAAAACGGTCAAACAGATTGTCTGGGATATTTTTCTGCTCCTCAGAGTCAAGAGTGGCTATCATTTCATTCACAAAAAACAGGTAGTTGTTATTTTGCTGAAGCGCCAGGTCAATCAATGATGACGAATGTTCGCCCACTGCAATGTCCGGCTCAATTCCGTGGCCATCAAATACCACACGCCCGTTTTTAGTTTTAAAAGCACGGCGCAGTGAATCGGGTACAGCCCGTCCGGTACCGGCTTCCGGCCCGGAATAATCCATAGACTGAATGCTTCGTCCGCTTGGAATGTAATATCTTGAAATGGTGAGTTTAAGCGAGGTGTTGTAGGAAAGCGGTCTGATGGTTTGAACAAGCCCTTTACCAAAACTGTTTTCTCCGATTACCACAGCGCGGTCCAGGTCCTGAAAAGCACCTGCAACAATTTCTGAGGCACTGGCGCTTCCTTCATTGATCAGAACGGCAAGTGGTAAATCTTCATAGAGCGCCGGTTCGCTTGTAACCATGGTGCTGTTATGGGAATCCGTTCTGCCTCTTGTTTCAACAATGGTGACTCCCGGTTCTATAAACTTGTCAATCATTTTTACGGCTTCATTCAGCAAACCGCCGGGATTATTTCTCAGGTCCAGAATCAGCCCGTCAAGCGATTCTCCATCATCCAGCTCTGCCAGGGCTTGCCTCAATTCCTCGGCTGCCTGATTGCCAAACCGGGTGAGCTGAATATAACCGATGTTTTTTTCTTCACCGATCAGTCCCGCATAGTTGATATTTTTGATTTCAATCCGTTCCCGTTCGATATTAAAAACCATGCTTTCATCAATTCCGGGCCTTCTGATTTTGATGGAAATCTCGGTTCCAACATCTCCCACAGTTAACTGTTGCACTTCTTCGGGAGACATCCCCAGTACTTCAACTCCATTAATCTCTTCGATGATATCTCCCGCCCGCAAGCCTGCCCTTTGTGCCGGGTAGCCTTCAATCGGGGCAATAATCACAATCTGATCTCCACGGTATCCGGCTTCCAGGCCAACTCCTCCGTAAGATCCGGAAGAGAGAATTTCAAGCCGCTGCTGTTCTCCTTCATCGATAAAAACGGTGTAGGGATCCAGCGTTTCGAGCATGGCATCAATACTTCGCTTCATCAAAAATTCAGGGCTGACCTCATCTACGTATTGCGTAGCGACCTCTTTGTACACATCCCCGAAAATGGTAAGCTGTTTTTTGATCTGAAAAAACAGATCTCCGTATTTAACAAATGCCCCCGATAATACCAGGAAGCCTGCTAAAAGAAGTGTGACGGTAAATTTACCGGTTTTTGTCATGCAGTAATGATTACCTCGTAATCCTCAATGTTTGTCCGGCGTAGATTCTGGTTCCGTTCAAATTATTCTCATTCTGAATATGCGAAATCGATACACCGTGGTTCCTTGCGATACTACTTAACGTATCATTTCTTCTAACAGTGTATTCAATTGTATTGCTTCCGCCGGATGATGATCCGTCGAACCTGATGTCATAGATATTTTCTCCGGCCCGCTGCCTGCGCTGCAATTCCTGTTTTTGAGCAAATGTCAGGTCATCAATCTGCTGATAAAAATTCTGCCTGCTGTTTGGCACGTGTATGGTTAGGCGCTGCCCTACGCGAATGGTATTTCCAATGCCGTTCCAGGAACGGATTTGCCAGGCTCGTACATCGTACCATTCTGCAATATGGCCAATCGTATCACCGCTTCTAACAGTGTAAGTTACCGCTGTAGTGTTTGCGGGAGCCTGTGCCTGTGTTCGCTGCTGCGAAGGTGACGAAGACCGCGTAGGCTGATTGGAGGGCCTGTCTGCTGCAATTTGTTCGGCCGAACTGGCTGCTACAGGAACCACAATCCGCTGGCCGGGATGTATCGTGCTGGTGAGGCCTTCGTTTGAATCGTATAGCGCCCGTACGGATGTTCCATATCTCTGAGCAATGAAACCGAGTGTTTCTCCGCGACTTACTGTGTGCATTGCCACTTCCTGTGCACGATTTTCTTTTGGTATTTCCTGGTAGGCCGCCAAAAAATCATCTTTGATACCCACTGGAATTTTGAGAGGATAACTGTCTCCCGGAGGTGTTGCCCATCTGAGGAGTTCGGGATTATAACTTCGCAGTTCATCTATGGTGATTCCGGCCGCATCTGCAAGATCCTCGAGCGGCATCAGCCCGTCTACATCAACAACATCAAATTTAAAAACCCGCCCGTTGTTGGGGCGCTCAAAACCAAATTCTTCAGGGTTCATAGCAATCATTGTGGCTGCAATAAAGCCGGGCACATAGCCCCTTGTTTCCCTGGGCAGATACGGATAAGCTACCCAGTAATCTTCTACGCCACCGGCAGCGTTTATTGCTCTTCTCAACCCTCGCGGACTAAGGTTGTAATTGGCCAGTGCAAGGTGCCAGTCATCCCAAATTTCATAAAGGTCGCGCAGGTGCCGGGCTGCTGCCCTTGTAGATTTAAGCGGGTCGCGCCGTTCATCTACCCACCAGTTTACCTCAAGCCCGTAAACCGCACCCGTTGCACGAATAAACTGCCAAAGGCCCACGGCAGCCGCCCAGCTTCTTGCCGTTGGCACCAGGCCGCTTTCAATCATTGAGAGATGAATTAATTCTGTGGGAACACCCTCTTCTTCAAAAATTTCCCGCATCATCGGGAAGTAATATTCCGATCGCTCCAGCCAGCGCTCCATCACATCAGGCCGGCGCAGTGTGTAGTACATTAAATGCCGGTTTACATGCTGATTTTGAATCAGCGGAACATCCGTTTCATTTATCGTCAAATTTTCAGGCAGTGCAAATCCTTCGGCAATCCAGTCGTCCTGCTCGGAAAAAAGCTCCTCCCTGATCTCAAAAATATCGCCTTCGGTTTCACTTCTTAACTCGGTTATACCGTAAAACTCGCTGTGCTCAGTCATCACTGAACGGTATAGTTCGGCGAAACGCCTGTTGCTTTGAATTTCAGGATAGTCATCCATCAGTTGCTGGATAGCTGCAAACGCTTCGTTGATGTAATGTTCAGCCTGCACCAGGTCTCCCTGAACTTGTGCATCTATAGCCAAAACATGCCTTTTATAGGCATTCGAAATTCTCCGGAGAATTTCTCTGTCGGCCTCGGCAGAAACAATTGGCTGCTCTCCAACATCAGCTTCATCCCTGGTTTCAGTGAGGGGGTTTGAATAAGGAAGCAGAATGGCTGGTATTTCTACCTTTGGCGGTTCGGTCTGAGACTCTTGTGCAAAAACCGATGAACCGATCATGCAAACAGAGAGGAATAGCAGCGTTTTTTTCATAAACGATTTTTATTTGAATTAGCCTTAACAGCAAATTAGATAGTAATTTTAAAAATGACTGTAATGAAAATCTTTAGAAGAATAACCGAACATCCGAAGAAACCGTGCTTATGTTGGGTGAAGTAAAATCATCAAAATCAAGCGAATTTTCAACATATCATAATACGGAAAAATATCACTACATATTTAAAAATGGAAAAAGCTGAAGCTGCTTTATTTAAATTTTTCATTCTTTATAATCTGATGTCCACCTCTGCACAAGCGGCCACCTTCTGCCGGTACCAAATGATTTGGAGCTCAATTTTAGGATGGGTGCCGCCTGCCATCGTTTGAATTCACTGTTATCAACCAGCGTTAGCACTTTATCAACCACATCTTTTGAAAAACCCGTCGCTACAATTTGGTTGCGGTGATACTGAAGCTCGATATAGAGATGAAGAATTTCATCCAGCATCTCATAAGGCGGAAGACTGTCGGTATCTTTCTGATCTGGCCTCAATTCAGCACTTGGCGGCTTGGTCAGAACGGTTTCGGGAATCATCTCTTTTTTGAAATAAACTTCGTTCAGCCAGCGTGCAAGTTCATAAACCTCTGTTTTATAGAGATCACCAATCACTGCAAGAGCTCCGTTCATATCGCCGTACAGAGTGGCGTAACCTACCGCATATTCAGACTTGTTGCCCGTAGCCAGCAAAAAATAGTTGTGTTTGTTGGCATAGGCCATCAGAACAGCACCACGAATCCGGCTTTGAATATTTTCTTCTGCCACATCAAACCCTGTTCCTTCAAAAACAGGTTGCAACACACTATTCATCTCATCATACACGCTTTGAATCGGCATGGTGTAAAGTTCAATGCCAAAGTTTTTTGCCTGTTTCAAAGAATCCGCCACACTTCCCTCGCTGGAAAATTTTGTAGGCATGGTGATTGCCTTCACATTTTCGCGGCCCAGTGCCTCAGCGGCAATTGCACAAACCAGTGCCGAATCTATGCCGCCGCTCAGCCCCAGCACAACTTTGTCCGTTACACCGGTTTTTTGAACATAATCCCTCAAACCGCACAAAATAGCATGAAACTGGCGCTCCTTATCATTTTCGGGATAGGGAGTTGAATTGTTTTTCTTTCCCGGAAAAACTTCTTTTTTTTGACTGTCCCAAACTACATCTGCGAAAGAGGTTTGAAACGGTTCGGTTCGGGCAATCACCTCAGCGCCGGATGAAACCGCCATTGAATCCCCGTCAAAAATGATTTCTGTATGTGCACCAACCTGGTTTGCATAGAACACAGGCAACTCAAGTTTTTTGGCATGATTGCGGAGCATCGCTTCCCGGTTTTCGTGCTTGGTTTTGGTGTACGGTGAAGCGGAAATATTGATGATCATATCCGCACCAGCTTCTTTCAACAGTTTTGCCGGATCGGTTTTATAGGTGTGATATTGTACTTCATTCTGATTGTACCAGATATCCTCACAAATGGTGACCCCAAGCCTGACTCCCTTCAGCTCCAGGCAGGCAAATTCCCGGTTGGGCTCAAAATAGCGGAAATCATCAAACACATCGTAGGTCGGGAGCAGTGTTTTGTGAGTTATTCCTTTCTGAAGGCCGTTTGCAGCAAGAATTGCAGAGTTAAACATTTTTCTGCCGTACTTATCCGGGTTTGACGAGATGGAACCAAAAAGCAGGGCCGTTTTGCCGGTTGACGAAATAATTACCCGGTTTACCTGGTAGCACCGCTCTCTGAATGATTCGTTTTCGAGCAGATCCTGAACCGGGTATCCTGTAACGACCAATTCCGGAAGTATCAGCAAATCAATATTATCTGACTCGGCTTTCCTCAATGATGAAAGTATCAGCGATAGGTTTCCCCTGAAATCACCAATGATTGGATTTAATTGTTCAATCCGGATATTCATTACTGTTGCCTGTACACGTTTTCTCCTGCCATCCAGGTTTCGAGTACGTTGATCTGCCAGATCTCTGACGCATCTACCTCAAAAAAATCTCTGTCTGTTAAAATAAAATCTGCCCATTTTCCCGGTTCCAGGGTGCCAATCACATCTTCCTGGTGGGCGGCATAGGCGGCATCGATTGTAAAGGATTTAAGGGCTTCAATCCGGCTCATCTGATGTTCACTGTACCAGCCTCCCGGCGGCATTCCGTCATGATCTTTACGGGTAACGGCCGAGTAGAGGCCGTAAAAGGGATTCACATCCTCTACGGGAAAATCCGATCCGCCGGCGATAATTGTCCCCTGATCCAAAAATGTCTGCCAGGCGTAAGCTCCCTTAATTCTTTCGGAACCAACTCGGTCCTCGGCCATGTTCATATCGCTCGTGGCGTGAGTGGGCTGCATGGAGGCGATCAGATCCAGTTCTTTAAATCGCGGGATATCTTCGGGAGCAACAACCTGGGCATGTTCGATCCTGTGGCGCAGATTTTCCTGCCCCTCAAGTTCATCATAAATATAGCTGAATGCATCCAGAACCTGCCTGTTTGCAGCATCTCCGATGGCGTGAATATTCATCTGGAAACCCTGTGAAGCCCCTTTCAGCACCATTGCATTCAGCTCATCCTGATCGTAAAATAACAGGCCGCGATTCCCGGATTCGTCCGAATAATCTTCCAGAAGGGCTGCCCCCCTGCTGCCCAGCGCACCGTCAGCCGAAATTTTCACACTGTGAAGTGCCAGCAGATCATCTGCGTAACTTTCAACCGGGCCGTTTGCTGCCATCTCATCAAAAATTTCGCCGGTTCCGGCAATCATGGCATAAATGCGGGTCAGAAGACGGCCTTCATCGGCAAATTGTTTGTACAATTCCCATTCGTAGATATCGGTTCGGGCATCATGTACGGATGTAATTCCATGCTTTGCCATTTCGTAGAGTGCCAGTTCGAGTGCCCGGGCATAATCTTCGTCGGTGCGTTCCGGAATTACATCGCGGACATACCTCATGGTTGCGTCCACCAAAATGCCGGTTGCTTCTCCGTCGTTGTCTCTGAGAATTACTCCTCCCTGCAGATCGGGGGTGTCGCGGTCAATCCCGGCCAATTCCAGGGCTTTGCTGTTTACCCAGGCGGCATGGCCGTCAACGCGGGTCAGGTAAACCGGCCTGTCTGTCACCACGCGGTCGATATCTGCGGCAGCGGGAAATTCATCATACCCCCATAGAACCTGGTTCCATCCGCGCCCGGTAATCCATTCTCTTTCCGGGTTTTCGTCTGCAAATTGTTCAATGGCTTCGAGCGTTTCCTCGAGAGAGCGAATTCCTGAAAGGTCGAGGTCTAATTCCCTGATACCGAGTCCCATCACATGGGCGTGGGCATCAATCAAACCGGGAAGCAGTGTGTGTCCGCCACCGTCTTTGGTTTGAAACCGGGGATAGCTTTCAATGAGTGATTCGGCCTCTCCCGTTTCCACAACCCGGCCGTCCTGAACAGCAATGGCCTCAAATTCGTGAAGATTTCCGTCACTCAAAAGCGTGTACCCGTTGATGTTATGCAGAATGAAGGCGTGGTCTTTTTTTTCGGTGCAGCCCATCAATAAAAGTAAAAGTATTGCCGGAATTAAAATTAAACGCATAATTGATTTATTTGAAGATAACCTAAAAATGAGACGGGTGGTATAAAGGAAACTTGTTTCCTGTCAGTCAAAATCTGTAATCTCAGAAAATCATTCCTGCGAATGCTGAGATTCATTTTTCACGTATTTTATTTGATCGGGCAGTATAATTTCACTTCCATCTGAAATAAACTCCCGGAGAAACTCAGGATAAACCGGTAATTCTTTCGCTTCATCAGCCGAAATAAATTTTAAATCCAGAAGGATCTGATCATTTTCCGAAATTTCAGGATCACTGCCCAGTTTAAGCATGCCTCCCGAAATAGAACATTCGAAATAAAATTCGAGAGCATGATAGGGTTTTTCGAGAAATTCATGAATCCAAAGCAATTTTAAAGGCTGAACCACCAGGCCCGTTTCTTCTTTTACTTCCCGCACAAGTGCATCTTCAAGCGTTTCTCCGAAATTAACCCCGCCTCCGGGCGGCATCCATACCGGGTATTCGCGGGTTGGCAAATTGAGTTTTAGCAACAGCAGACTGTTATCACTTACGATAATCGCGTTTGCCCTGTTTCTTAAGCTATTCGAAAAGGTTTTGTCAGACACGGTCAGGCAGGTTGTTTTTGAGGGCTTTTTTGTTTCGCATCAATATTCTTTTTTTGGTGAGCTGCTTCTACAAATGCAACAAATAACGGATGCGGATTGCTGACAGTGCTCTTCAGCTCCGGATGGAACTGCACTCCAACAAACCAAGGATGCGATTTAATCTCAATAATTTCAACAAGATCTCTTTCAGGATTATGACCGGTTAATTCAAGGCCGCATTCCTCAAGCCTGTCGCGCAGAGAATTATTTACTTCGAACCTGTGCCTGTGCCGTTCTTCAACGAGCTCTGTGCCATAGGCATTCCACGAAAATGAATCTTTCTTGAGGCGGCAATCATACTTTCCAAGGCGCATGGTTCCACCTTTGTCACGTATGTTGCGCTGATCAGGCATCAGGTCAATGACGGGATAGGGTGTATCTTGAGAAAATTCTGTGCTGTTTGCCTGTTCCATTCCGGCACAACTTCTGGCAAATTCTACCACGGCACACTGCATTCCCAGGCAGATTCCAAAAAACGGAATATTATTCTCACGGGCGTATTTTACTGCACTCAATTTACCGTCAATGCCTCTGTCACCGAATCCGGGAGCAACCAAAATGCCGGTGATTCCTTTCATTGTTTGCTCAACATTTTCTTCGGTCAAATATTCAGACTGAATCCACCGGATTTTAACCTTTGTATCGTTTCTTGCCCCGCCGTGCACCAAAGCTTCAACAATGGATTTGTACGCATCATGGTGTTCCACATACTTTCCAACAAGGGCAATCTGGGTTTCGGAGGCAGGATTTTTAATTTTTCCAACAAACTCTTTCCATTTTACCAGGTCTGCATTCTTCGAAGGAAGGTTCAGTTTCTGAATAACTCTTGTATCCAATCCTTCCTGCTGCATTAAAAGCGGCACTTCGTAGATGCTTTCTGCATCCTGGGAAGCAATAACATCTTCGATCTCCACATTACAAAATTGTGCGATTTTCCGTCTGATACCCTCATCGAGCTGATATTCTGATCGGCAAACCAGCACATCGGGGCTTAATCCGCTTTCTGAGAGTGTTTTTACAGAGTGCTGAGTGGGCTTGGTTTTTAGTTCCCCTGCGGCTGCAAGATAGGGAACCAGAGTAAGATGAATGGAAAGAGTGTTACTTCGGCCTACATCATAACGGAGCTGGCGCATGGCCTCGATGTAGGGAAGGCTTTCAATATCACCCACAGTTCCGCCGATTTCCACAATTACAATGTCGAAATTTTCTGATTCGCCAAGCCTCAATACATGAGATTTAATTTCATCAGTGATATGGGGAATTACCTGCACGGTTTTGCCCAGATAAGCTCCCTGTCTTTCTTTGGAAATTACATCGTAATAGACACGGCCGGTTGTAACGTTGTTTTGCTGTGATGTGCGAATGCCCAAAAACCGCTCGTAATGGCCAAGGTCGAGATCGGTTTCGGCGCCATCATCTGTTACGTAAACTTCGCCGTGTTCGTAGGGATTCATGGTGCCGGGGTCCACATTGATGTAGGGATCCAGTTTCTGAATGGTAACCCTGAGCCCCCGGGCAATCAGCAGCCTTCCAAGAGATGCACAAATAATACCTTTTCCAAGTGATGAGGCAACACCGCCGGTAACAAAAATGTATTTTGCAGCCATTTTTATAAGAGAATAGTTAGAGGAAAACAGAAAATAGCAGGCTCCCGGCTGCTATTCAAACCAAATACAAAAACTCTTTAAAAAAAATTTATCTTTTCCGTCATCATCTGCTTGTTAAACTTATAAAAAACATTTACTAATCAGATTTGCACTTCTTTGATAAAAATGAATGCTAAAATCCTCTCTCAATTTTATAGTTCAAATAACTGATAAGACTGTTGATCTGCTTTTTTTGTAGATGGATCAGGAAAATGTTCAGCGCAAAAACACCGAACAATATATAATAAAACCAATTGGCGAATGTAGTAAGACCGGCAACAAACATAAATGCAAACACCACAATAATCGCGATGTTTATAACAAGGTGAATGTTTTTGTAACGAAGTTTTTTTTGAAGTGCAGTGATTTTTTCGCTATCCGGCAGCTCTTTTTCTGAACGCAGATGCACTTCGGAGTAAATTTCAAATTTTTCTTTATCGTCCGGTGAGAACGGCATTTACACTAATTTTGTGAATTGATAACCCGGCGGATGGCTTGATTGAGCAGCGTATCAAAAGAACCTTCTTTGGTTGCCGTTTGATAAATCAAAAATCCTCCCATCATACTCAGGATACAACCCATCAGGCTGAGTATAGCTGATACCCACAGAAGTGGAATCAATCCCAGAATTGTAATGCAAACAAGTGTGAGTCCGGTAATTACCTGAATTACGCCGGATAATAATGGTATCAGCGTATGGCTGTTTGTGATTAACGCACGAAATCTTATAGCGGATTTACGCTTGTTCCGCCCGGGATGAAGCTGAATACCTTCAAATTCCGGCTGTGTTTTTTTGGGATCTCCAGTCATAATCCAAAAATTAAATTAATCAGCTTCTGCAAAACCTGATTGCAGGCAATTAACCTGTGCTTTCTATAAATTAAACAAACTGACGATCAATTTGAACAATCTCACATTTTTTGAAAGAAAACAACGATTATATTTTCGGCAGAAATCCGGTTGAAGAAGCTCTGAAAACCAACCCCAAACAGATTGAGAAAATCTATCTGAGAAAAGGCATCAGAAAGCTAACGATATCGGACATTCTGTCTTATGCTTCTGATAACCGCATACCTGTTGCAGACGTTCCGGGCTCCAAACTTTTTGAAATGGTTGGGCGTGTGAATGACCAGGGAGTGGTGGCTGCTGTGAGCCATACCGAGTACATTGAATTTGAAGACTGGCTTGAATCTGTTGAACCGGATGCCGATACGGCTGTTCTTTTGCTGGATGAAATTGAAGATCCCCACAATTTCGGGGCAATTCTGCGGACAGCAGCGGCGGCGGGAATCACTGCGGTTATTGTAGCTAAACACCGTCAGGCACCGGTTAATGCCACAGTTTTTAAAACCAGCGCCGGAACTGCAGGGCGCATTCCTATTGTACGCGCAGTAAATCTGAACCAGGCCATACTCGCTCTCAAAGAAAACAGATTCTGGATTGCCGGACTTGATATGGATGGGGATTTGATCTGGAACCAGACCATGGATATGCCAATGGCTTTTGTAATCGGAAATGAAGGCCGCGGACTCCGGAAAAAAACCGGTGAACACTGCGACTTCCTCCTTTCCATTCCCATGATGAATAATGTAGAATCCCTGAACGCCTCCGTAAGCGCTGCCCTGGTGTGTTACGAATGGCGAAGGCAAAGATCGGCCAAATAAAAAAGTGCCATTTAAAATGCAATCTTCGTCTGACGAATCAATAAAAAAACAATTCTACATCCCCACCATTCTTCAACCAATTGGAAGCATCCTCGCACAAGAAGTTCGTCTGACGAATTCCCCAAAAAGAAAAAAGCCCCAAAGGCAAAAGCGGATACTTTTGAGATAGCGCAAGCATCTCGCTTGTGTCCACTATCTCATTTGTACACTTTATCTTTCAATCATACAAAAGATAAGGCTTGCGCTGCTCCAGGTAATCATCCAGACCGAATTCCAGATTAGCGGCCTGTATCTCTCCCCGAATCAGGCGGTCGATTTCCCGGGTGCCGGCCAGAAGATGGCGAAATGAATGTAGTTCGTACTCATCCGTAGCCTGCATTATTATTGAAAAAATCTCAAGCCCGGCTATTACAGGATCAAAATCATAATCGGCTGCCGAGAGTAAAATTCCATGGCACACTTTACCCTGATGTTTTGGCTCAGGTGCAACACCGGGAATAGAGATGGGTGTGAACTGAATCGGCTCAACATTGATACTGGGCGAAATATTTTGCATCCGCTCCAGATCTTCCGGAGCCAGGTTTGTGCTTGGGTCACCCAGTGTTAAAAACGGATCGATGGTTCCTCGGCCTTCAGAAAGCGTGGTGCCTTCATAAAAAACCGTTCCCAGGTAAAAATAGGCGTGTTCGAATGTAGGCAGGTTGGGTGATGGAGGTATCCATCGGAGTTTTGTGTCCGGCCATTTCATATCCCGTTCCCAGCCTTCCATGGCAACCACATGCAATTCCGGTTCCGCCTCAAAATCCATCCAGTTTTCACCGACAATCATTTTGGCCATTTCTCCCATTGTGAGGCCGTGAGCAATCGGAATCGGGTACGGGCCCACGAACGACTTAAATTCATCTTCCATCATCCAGCCGCTCACATAGTTGCCGCCAAGAGGGTTGGGACGGTCGAGCACCCACACAGGCACACCCTCATTCGCTGCCGATTCAAGAACCAGCCCAAGAGTAGCAATGTAGGTATAAAACCGGGCTCCAACATCCTGCATGTCAAATATCAGCACATCCACATGCTCGAGCATTTCGGGTGTGGGCTGACGGGTTTCCCCGTAAAGCGAAAAGACAGGCAGTCCCGATGCCTGGTCAATTCCGTCTTCTATACGCTCACCGGCTCCGGCTTCGCCCCGAAAACCGTGCTCAGGTGCAAAAAGTGCGGTGATGTTTACATCCAGTGCAAGGAGTTTATCAAGCATGTGAACACGTCCGATACGGGCTGTGGGATTCATCACCAGTCCTACCCTGCGCCCTTCAAACTCTTCCAGGTGGCGCTCAATAAGAATTTCAGCCCCGAGAACAACTCGTTCCTCTTCTTCCTGCGGTTCCGGCTGGGGTGATTCGCATGATAGAAAGGCTAACAGTGATCCTGCGATAACGATTGAGATGATATTTTTCAGCATAAAAGTCAGATCAATTTGATTCTATTGTCGGAATATACGCAACGATTGATCGGGAATTCCAAATGATTTTAACGTACACCGGACAGTTTATCCAACGAAGTTTTACACGAAGTGGGACTTGTCCGCCGATAATCATCATTGTAAGGCAAAACAGGATTTTTATGAGTAGATCCTGGCCTAAACAAAATCTACAGAAAGTTCACAACTACTGAGAAACGGGCAAGCTGCCCGTTGTACGTACGCCGGACAGCTTGTCCGGCCAGAATGCAGTTTGAATAAGCAGCAGCCTCAATGCCAAAAAGTATCCCCAAAAAAGGATTTCCTTTTTGCAAAATTGGTGAGGAACGGGCAGGCACAACTACGTTAATAATTCGTAGAGTAAACTGCCCGTTGTACATTGGGTGGCCTGCCCTTTTTTTATGCTTTATTTGCCACTACTTCGGATTCTGAAAAGAAGTAGGCTGTCTCAATTTTTCCGTTTTCTACAGAGTCGGCGCCATGAATGATGTTTTCACCCAGGCTGTCGGCAAAATCTTTTCGGATAGTTCCTTCATCGGCTTCAGCCGGATTTGTGGCGCCAATCAATTTCCGGAAATCTTCCACAGCGTTCTCTTTCTCAAGAATCATAGGCACACAGGGGCCGCTGCTCATAAAATCGGTCAGCTCATCAAAGAAAGGCCTCTCGCGGTGTACGGCATAAAATCCCCCGGCAGTGTCTTTTGTGAGGCGGGTCATTTTCATCGCCACGATGTTAAAGCCAGCTTCCTGGATTCTTCTGGTTACTTCTCCGATGAGTTTTTTTCGTACACAATCGGGTTTCAGAATGGTTAGTGTTCGTTCTACAGCCATAAGTTTTATCAATAGGTTAATCGTTAATAGAATTAATTTTCATACTTTTTAAGATACACTGAATCTCAGAAAATGACGAGAAGCTTTTCAAACGAAAAGTTAAACAGTGATGGAATATGAAATAAAGTATCACAGCACAAACGAGACATTTGCGCTATTTTATTCTTATTTAATGGCACAAACAACAGAATTTAATGGCGCAAACGTCTCGTTTGTGCCAATCCAAATTTTTGAATCTTTAATGCCCGAAATGGCAGGATCTCGCCATCGCGGCACCTGGACCTTAAACCTTGAACCATGATTAGTTGCCCCTGAAACCCAAAATTCCCTTGAACCCAGAACCATGAAATATGAAACTTGAACCATGAAAAAAACTCATCCAAGCATTGCATCGCACACAACTAAAATGGCCGGAAAAAAACGTATCGGCCTGGTGGCCCACGATTATCGAAAACGCGATCTTCTCGATTGGGCCGAATACAACAAAGATATCCTTAAAGAACATGAGCTTTATGGCACCGGCACTACAGGCGGGCTTATTGCTGAAAACCTCGGTTTTCCCGTCCACCGGTTTATGAGTGGGCCTCTCGGTGGTGACCAGCAGCTTGGGGCAGCCATTGCAAAAGGAAAACTTGACATCCTCATCTTCTTCTGGGATCCTCTGCAAGCACAGCCCCACGATGTGGACGTGAAAGCCCTGCTGCGAATTGCCATTGTGTACAACATTCCGCTGGCTTGCAGCCGGTCATCCGCTGACTTTCTGATCAGTTCGGAGCTTTTGCACGAACCCTACGAACGCTATCTTGTAGATTATGGTGCAAGGCTGAAAAGTTTAAGCGTTGAAGAATAAATTATTACTCTTAAAAAATATCGCTCAGATGAATAATCTTTTATTTACACTCATTTTCCTGGTAATGTTAACAGGCACGCTTCATACTTTAGGCCATACACAAAATTCATTGCAGGATTCGATATATAAACCTGAAAGTGAGTCACCGAACTATACTCTACGTGAATTCGATACCGTTACTATCGGGGATTGGTTATTTGCTGCAAATGCATGGGGAGGCGGAGACTATGAAATGTCTGTTTGGGATTCTAATCCATTCCGTTTTTCTGTAACAGGAACATTAGACCACGGCGGATCGGTAGCCGGATATCCGAACGTGAATCGCGGCTGGACCTGGGGAAACTGGGCGCCCAACAGCCCTTTTCCGATCAGGTTAGGCGAACTTTCGGCTTTAAAGGCAGACTGGGATCAAAGCATTCCCGATTCTGGAAATCACATCGCCATGTTTCAGCTCTACACAGCCAATCGACCAGAGCCCGGAAATTCTACAGAGAACATTACCGGTGATATATTGATTGGCATTAATCGAAGCCAGTTCCCGCTGGAAGAGTGGCATAACTACGAAGGCACTTTTACCATAGGCGGACGTGAATTTCTGGTCATGACCGACGTAATCTGGGAACAGGCCAAACGATCGATTTATGTACTAAAAGAGAGTACCGAAAGTGTGAGAGATTTCGATATAAAAGCCCTGCTCGATTTTTCAATCAAACACGGATGGCTCGAACCAGACGACTACCTGGTAACCCTACAGGCAGGTTTTGAGTTCATTGAAATTGATGGCACAAGTGAATCAACATTTCTGAACTATATCATAGAGTCCAATTAATCTTTCACATCAAAACCAAAGACCGCCACACCCGGAACTACCGGAACTTCATAACGATCGGTATCCGGTGCTGCCATTACGATAATTATAGCTTTACCGGCACCACCGCCAGCTCCTATCGCTCGGCGGCTAATATCAGAAGCAAGCCGCTGCAGGTCACGCGATGATTCAATGGGTGATAATTCTGATTGCCTGGGATGCCAATTATCAGATGTCGGATACCACCTTGTGGGAAATGACTGAGCTGTATTTTTAATAAATCATCCCAGTTGTGCCCCATTTACACTTCTGCCCAGTAAGGCCTCCCTGTCTGAAATCTTTACCGTCATGCTGTTTTCATCCACGATACCCCGTTCATTCACTGCAAACACCATAATCCGTGCGCTCCCAAGCGGAAATGCTGGACCGGGATCAAACCGCTCATCTGTTTCAACGTGCATAGCAGTATTATCCGCCAGCCACGCTCCAAATTCATCGGGTGTCATTCCGCGATCTCCAACTCTCGATTCCAGGGCTGAAAATCCGGACATATCACTCCTCAGTACATAAGTAACTTTAATTTCTTCAAAGGCACCATTACCCTGGGCATGCATTTCAACTCCGCTCCATACAACAATACATCCGATTATTAAAAAAGACAGTAGTTTTTTCATGATGTAAGCTATTAGATTAGTATATGATTACTTTAATTTTATGAGTTTTGATTATAGAAACTGCTTATTATTTACACGATTTTACACATCAAAAAGGATCACACCCATAATGCAGGTTTCCATCAAAAATATTGCTATATCGCTGGTATTGCTTCTTGTTGTTATTGGCCTTGTAAAATGGTGTCAGTTAAGCGGGGAAGTGCGCTACGGACCTGGTGTTTTTGCTCCGGATGAACCACAACAGGAGCTGCTGTCCGGATCCGACAGTTTTCTTTTCAATGATTATAACCTCACTCCCGTTGCCAATTTTGATGTGCACGCCAGGGTTTTATCCAGAAGAGATTACTCGAGGGATCGCGAATCCGATCTCTCACCTATTGACCTCGCACTTGGATGGGGACCGATGTCGGATGAATCCATTATCGGGCAGATTCAAATCCGCCAGGCTGCCCGTTTTTACATGTGGCGAGCGCGTGAGCTGCCCATTTCTCGCAATCAAATCGATCACAACAGTTCGAATATGCACTTGATTCCGGCTTCGCCCGAAATAGAGCGGGCCATGAAGCGGGTTCGAAAAGGAGACCTGGTGCAATTTCGCGGAAAGCTGGTGAATGCCGAATCGGCCGACGGCTGGCGCTGGCGAACCTCCACTTCACGTACCGATACCGGCAGCGGCGCATGTGAACTTGTTTTTGTTGAGGAGTTTGAAATTGTTACTCCTGATCTTTAAGTAATTACTCCATTTTATCCTGTCATTTCGATTTTCTCACCCTGATTCCGTAAGCACCCCCGGGATTTTTTGTGAATATTTGAATGATTTCTTCCTCTGAAAAACCATTTTCACGCATTGCCGGTACCAGGTGTGTCATAATTGCCTGAAACGGGCGGATTTCATCACCCATCGGCCAGGCGTCACCATCGTGCGATAAAAGCACTTTGTGCAGCAGCCCTGCATCCCGGAATAGTTTTAACCGTGAGATATATTCATCCAAATTATCTTCCCGGACTCCATCAAGTGAAATCCAGCCGCCTTTTTCAGCCACACTTAACAAAAAGTCCGTGTCTTCGTGCCAGTTTGCATGAGTCCAGATCCAGGCTTCCGGGCTTACGCCATATTTATCCAGGATTTCGAGCTGAGCCTGTACCGCCTCAATATTATCGCCGGTATGAACTGCGATCGTGAGTCCGATTTCTAAATGTGTAATCACACCCGCTTCAAACAGTTTTTGGTCTATTTCTGATGGCTCACCGGAATCAATAGCGAGCTTCATAAAACCCGGGCGGATTTCGGTGCCATCAATCCCGTTTTCAAATTCATCAATCCACCTCGCAGCCAGTTCTTCAGGGGTTTCTCCATAAGCATATTCAGGGATGTAACGATTATCTGCCGCTCCATAAATTCCGGTGTTCGTTACAATCCGAATGCTGGTTGAATCGGCTATCTTCTGAAGGATATCAACCCTTCTGCCAAAATATGCTGTCGTGTAATCGAACAGAGTTTCTACCCCAAGTTCTTTTATCTGATTTGCGTAAGGCATCACCTGGCTGTAGAGCGCTTCTTCATCATAATCATCCGTCTCTTCGATCGGAAGGCCGAAATTCGACATCAGGTGTTCATGGCTAAGTGTGAAACCAATTTCACCAGCTTCAACCGGCCCGTTTACTGTCTTAATCATCAATATATCCTTGTCGGAATCGGACGGCTGGCAACCAGAAGCTGCAATGAGAATAATAGAGAAAACCGCAATAAATTTAATGGGGTTCATTTTTACAGAAATCAATGATCCGTTGTAGTTTAAAAAAGTAAACTATCAAGTTTAGCCTGCATTGCCAATGGTAAATTATGTTTGTTTTCCAGACAGCCAAATCTCAATTCTTTGAATCTATTCTTTTTACTTTCTGTTGTTGTATCATAAATCGTCTTGTCATGATATTCAAAGAATAACATATTAACATATAATGATTGAAAAGTACTATGTATATCCTCAAGGGAATTAAGCCCTTTGGGAGAAGTTGACAAAAGGCAGTTGACAGTTGACAAATTTGTTAACTGTCAACTGTCAACTCAACATCGACAACATTTTAATATTAACATTGCCTTAAGCGCCTATGAACCGGCTCGCAAAAGAAAAATCACCTTATCTCCTTCAGCATAAGAATAATCCCGTAGACTGGTTTCCCTGGGGTGATGAAGCTTTTGAAAAGGCGAAGCGCGAAGATAAACCGGTGTTCCTCTCCATCGGATACGCCACCTGCCACTGGTGCCATGTGATGGAACACGAAAGTTTTGAAGATGATGAGGTGGCCCGGCGGATGAATGAAACGTTCGTGAATATCAAGGTTGACCGCGAGGAACGCCCCGATATAGACCATACGTACATGTCGGTATGCCAGATGCTGACCGGGCACGGCGGATGGCCGCTCACCATTGTAATGACGCCGGACAAAGAACCGTTCTATGCTGCAACCTATCTTCCCAAATATTCCCGGCCAAAACGCATCGGGATGATGGATTTTGTACCCGCCATTAAAAAAGCCTGGGAGAACGATCGTCAAAATATCCTCAAATCGGCGGAGCGCATCAAAGAAGGATTTTCGAAATCGCTGGAGCTTGGCAAAGGGGATGGTTCTCTTCCGGAAGATATCATCCAAACTGCGCAGAACCAGCTTCAAAAAAGGTTCGATGCATCCGAAGGCGGATTTGGACAGGCTCCAAAATTTCCATCACCCCACAATCTTCTTTTTTTGATGAACCGGTATCGTACAGAAGGCAATCCAAAAGATCTGGAGATGGTGCGGCTCACACTCGAAAAAATGAGGCTTGGCGGTCTTTGGGATCATGTCGGTTTCGGGTTTCACCGTTACTCAACCGATCATCGCTGGCTGCTTCCTCACTTTGAGAAAATGCTGTACGACCAAGCCATGCTCTTAATGGCTTATTCAGAAGCCTGGCAATTAACCGGCGAACCTCTTTTCCGGCAAACAGCCTACGAAATTGTTGCCTACGTGGATGAATGCCTCACCTCATCCGGCGGTGCATTTTACTCTGCCGAAGATGCCGACACCGAAGGTGAAGAGGGTAAATTTTACGTTTGGACGACGGATGAAATCCGAACCATTTTGAACCATGAAGAAGCTTCCCTGTTTCTGGACCTGTTCCGGTTTGAGGAAGACGGAAATTTCCATGATGAAGCCACCCATCAAAAAACAGGAAAAAACATCCCGCACCTTAAAGAAAAAATCCCTGATGAGGTTGCAGAACAGGCTCAACGTATTTTGCAAAAATTAAAAACAGAACGTAGTAAGCGAATCCGCCCGCTGCTGGATGACAAAATTCTGACCGACTGGAACGGGCTGATGATCGCAGCTCTTGCAAAATCGGGGGTGATTTTTGATGATCCCGGTTTCACAGAAAGAGCCGAAAAAGCATGGAGTGTCATCAGCCGCCACTGCCTGTCTGACGGGCAACTTTTGCACAGGCTGAAAGATGGCGAGGCTGCCATCAATGGAATGGCAGATGATTATGCCTTCACAATCTGGGGGTTGATTGAACTTTACAATGCCACTTTCAAACCTGAATATCTATCCCGCGCTGTGCATCTACAAAACCGGTTTGATGAGGATTTTTATGATGCCAAACATGGCGGCTGGTACTTCACTGCAGAAAATGCGGAAGAGCTGCTCGGCCGGCAAAAAGAGATGTATGACGGCGCCATCCCTTCGTCCAATTCCGTGGCAGTGCATAATGGCTTTCGGTTGTCGAAGCTAACCGCAAAACCGGAATTTGAACAGAAATCACTGGCCATGTTCAGTGCTTTTTCAGAGCAAATTCTAAATGCACCTTCCGGTTACCTGCATGCCCTCCATGCTTACGGGCTGCTACAATCCGAAACAGCCGAGGTGGTAATAACCGCCCCGGAACTAACAGATGAAGTGAAAGGTGCCGTCCGGTTGTGCAGAAAAATGCTTCCTGATGGAACCGCAATTCTCCTGAAAACCCAGAAAAATGCTGAGGAACTGAACCGCATCGCACCGTTTGTGAAGCATTATCCGACAGATGAGAAATTTTCGGCCTATGTTTGCAAAAACTTTGAGTGCAAACAACCGGTTTATTCAACAGAAGAACTACGTGAATTAATTTCAGGCTGAGAAGCCCATTTTACTTCTCATTCTTCTTATAAAAAGTTACCTTACCGGTATAAACAGACGTATTGAAGCTGTTTGTTTTATTGTATTTAAGAATCATCAGATACCTACCATCAACATAAAAATTCAATTCTATGACTACCAATGAGAACGGTTCCGTAACCTATTCAAACAGTAATAACATCGGCTCCATTGAATTTTATCACCCCAAAGGAAATTCGTTGCCCGGCGTATTGCTTCGTAAACTGGCAGATACTATCAGGCAAGCAGGCGAAGATGAAAAAAATCGTGTAATCGTGCTTCGCAGTGCCGGAGACGGTGCTTTTTGTGCAGGCGCTTCTTTTGATGAGCTCTCGGCAATTTCCAACCTGGAAGAAGGTAAACATTTTTTTATGGGTTTTGCCCATGTCATCAATGCCATGCGTACATGCAAAAAATTTATCATTACCAGAGTACATGGCAAAACCGTGGGCGGCGGAATTGGCATCATTGCTTCATCAGATTTTGTGATTGCAAAACAGGGTGCAGATATCCGGCTGAGTGAACTGGAGCTGGGCATCGGCCCATTTGTTGTTGGCCCTGCAGTGGGGCGAAAGGTAGGAATGTCGGCATTTTCTACACTGGGCATTGATGCCACCACCTGGTACAGTTCAGATTGGGCACATCAAAAGAATTTGTACAACAAAGTGGCCCAATCAACGGCAGAACTTGATACCATGGTCAATGAACTTGCCAAAAACCTTGCCTCAAGCAATCCGGACGCCATGCGAAACATGAAGGAAATTTACTGGCAAAGAACCGGCCACTGGGATGTAACTCTCGAACAGCGTGCTGAAATCAGCGGGCGGCTGATACTTTCAGAATTTTCGAGAAAATACCTGGAAAAAATTAATGCAAAATCGTGACTGGTAAACCCGGGATCACGACACTAAAGAAAGGCCAATTAGTTGTTTTTACGGGTGTTATCGCACAATTTATTCAGATATAAAACTGCAAATCTCCCTCGATACGATCATTTTTTTGGCAATGGCCTAACCTTCGAAATACCAGGCAGTAATTAGGAGAATAGGCCAGTAGCAAGTACTTTCAAAGGTGTGTTCCTCAAACAAGCTGAGTAGAGAACTCTTTTCTGTAATAATAAATAACTTTACCAATGATGATTACCAAAATGGCAGAGATAAGTAAAAAGCTCTCAAAAGATGAATAACGGTCGAAGTAGGAAATGTGAAAAAGAAAATAGAATAGCCCTAATGTAATGATGAGGTCAAAAATTCCGTAAGCTTTTTTTCCAGCAGTAGAAAGTCTGAATTCATTAGCTCTAAGTTTCTCGCAGACGAACGCGGTCGATTTACGCTGACGTGCGCTGATGTGAATAAATAGTACCCCAACCCTCCTCTTCGTGCCTCCGCGCAAACTTCTGCGAACCTCTGCGAGAAAAAATATAAGGACATCTCTCTTTTTCAGTTCATACATGCAAGAACCAACGGGTATCTCGCCGACGAACGCGGACGAATTCGCTGACGGGCGCTGATGTAAATGTATAGTACCCCAACCCTCTTCTGCGTACCTCCGCGCTACCTTCTGCGAACCTCTGCGAGAAAAAATGTAAGGCATCTCTCTTTTTTGGTTCATATATGTAGAACCAATACCAATTTCACAAGATAGAAAAATGACAGAAAATCAAATTTCCTACATCATAAGGGGCACAGCTCTCACAGTCCATAGAAACCTCGGGCCGGGTTTACTTGAATCGGTTTATGAAACGGTTTTGAAACATGAACTTCAGAATGAAGGCCTCCATGTCACCAATCAGGTACCGGTTCCTGTGGAATATGACAATATAACATTCGACCAAGGATTCCGGCTTGATTTACTTGTAGAAAACAAGGTCATTATAGAAGTTAAATCTGTCGAAAAACTCCTTGATGTGCATCACAAGCAGCTTCTCACCTATCTGAAACTGACAGATAAAAAATTGGGGCTGTTAATCAATTTTAATTCCGTTTTGATCAAAAACTCGATCACCAGAATTGTGAATAATTTATGAGTTTTAACCCTATCGTAAGTTTGATCCTCGATTGTCTCTCGCAGACGAACGCCGAAGATTTCCGCTGACGTGCATTGATGTAAATGAATAGTACCCCAACCCTCTTCTGCGTACCTCCGCGCAACCATCTGCGAACCTCTGCGAGAAAACATGTATTTGCTTTTTTCAGTACAGAAGTAAGGCTAAATAGTTGTTTTTACATGCGCAGGCGCGCAGCTTTTTCGCACAATTAACTCGGGCTCCATGTTGTGCTGCACGATATCTGTCTGGTATTTATTAATCTTGTCGATGAGTATTTTGGCTGCCTTTTCGCCTTTTCCATAGGTGGGCTGCTCAATGGTGGTGAGTGGAGGAATCATATACCTCGAAATTGGCAGCCCGTCAAACCCCACAACTGAAAACTCTTCAGGAATTTTGATATTATTTTCGTGAAGCGCCAACATTGCACCCATTGCAAGGGTATCACTTGCGCAAAACAGGGCAGTTATTTCAGGATGTTCTTTTATCCATTTGTTCATGGTTTGATAACCATCTTTTTGCGAATAACTGCTTACCGATATAACCTCATCATCAACCAGTATTCCATAGTCGGACTGTGCCTTTCTATATCCGCTTATTCGGTGTTTCGTTTCTTCCACATTCTGATCACCGAAAATTCCGCCGATTCGCCTGTGGCCGAGATCCGCGAGGTGTTTTACTGCTTTGTACGCACCCTTGTAATTATCCACATCAACCGAACAGATTTCCGGAAATTCGGGATTATGGCCAACCATCACGATGGGCATATCAATTTCGGCAAAACGATCGGCTGTAAATTTGGTAACCTCTTCATTCAGGCAGATCACTCCATCCAGCCGGTGTTCATTCAGGATTAGTTCATGCAGCTCATTTTTCATGGAAGACGAATAAAATGAGAGATGAACATTGTAGCCCCGCCTGATGCATTCTTCAAAAATACCGAGATAGAGTAAAGTCCAGTAGCCATTTCCAAGGCTCTCATCACCAATTCGACTGGTTAACACCCCAATCTGATTAGTACTCTGAGTTGCAAGATTCCGGGCTACCGTATTGGGTTTGTAGTTATGCATCTCCACAACTTCCATCACACGCCGGCGTGCCTCTTCACTCACATTGGGATGATTGTTGATTACCCGCGAAACAACGGATCTTGAAACATGGGCAAGCTTGGCAACTTTATCGATGTTTAATTTTTCCATAGCTGATTTAGTACGGTGGACCTGCTATAACATGAGCATTCGATTAAGTGCAAAACGAACTTTAATTAAAAAAAATTCTGCTAAATAATTAAATGCAAAACGGAATTTTTTTCAGATAATGATTTAGATTGATGCATTTTTATCTACTCATGTAATAGATCATCTATCAGCATAGTATACATCAATTCTAATCCAACTCGATAGTAATTATCCTGCCGGAGCGCCCAAGGCTGTTAAATACTGCCAGCGAAACTTTCTCTGCATCACCAAGTTCAACTGGGCCATCGTAGAGTTCAGAGGCTTCTGTCGGTTCATTTCCATCTATTTCGTATCGAATTTCGAGGCCGGGAAATCCGGTATTGGCCGTCAAGACTCCATTTTCTACCACTGCACCCGGCGGCGGAATCCGGTAATTGATTCTGTCTCCATAAATCCGATCAAGCCGTTTTAGCTCAAACCAGCCAATTCGGTTGGCGAACTCTTTCCAGGCTGCATCCCTTTCTTCCCACATCTGGTCACGGTTATCGTGTTCACTCCAGTCGGCATCACCCATCCAGGCGCGTTCCGCAAGGCCAAGCAGCCGTGGAAATATCATGTAGTCCATGGCGCCTTCACGATTCACCGTTTCGGTCCAAAGCTGCCCCTGAAGCCCAAGAATATTTTCTCTTGCTTCTGGCAAAAGCTGCACAGCATCGTCGAAATGATCTTCCGGAATCGGATTGCCGTAGTTATCTTTCACAGCATTTTTGTAGAGGTTGAACGGTATGAATGAATAAGGCTCCTTTGTATTGAACATGGCAGCCCAATAAAAGCCCGGTTCTTTCCAGTATTTATCGTAAGCAAAATCGAAATAAAAATTGGATGCGTGAGACATCACCACTTCATACCCCATATTGGCAAGAGTGTAGGCATAATCTTCGGTTCCGGTGCCCCAGATATTCGACCAAACATGCGGTATGGTTGAACCGGCAAATTCGGGATGCGGCTGTCTTGAATCATCCTCAAATTCACGAAACGCTACTTCTTCCCATCCGGCCATCATCAGGTTACGCTCCTGGAGTTTTGTCTGAATGCGATCGAAGAAATAGATCTGCAAATCGCGAACATTTTCAATGCCCTCATCTTCCATTAGCTGACTACAGGCAGGTGATTTTTCCCAGACGCCGTGCGGCACTTCATCGCCACCCATGTGAATGGTGGTAAGCGGTACGCCTGCTGCACGGTGCATATCAACAATTTCATCGATCACAACTTCCATAAACCGATAGGTTGATTCCTGGCAGACATTAATCACATTGTCATTAAAACTTTGAATTGAGAGATATTCCGATTCATCCCCCTCTTCATCAAGGCGGAAAAAGTCGGCTGCTTCGGGATCGCCTGCATCGTGCAACCTTTCTGACCTGGCTTTCATGGCTACTATTGCAGCCCGTGCATGGCCGGGAACATCAATTTCTGGGATCACTTCGATATGCCTTTCGTGCGCATACTGAAGCAGGTTGATGTATTCGCTGCGGCTATACCAGCCACTTCCAAAAGAGCGGCCGGTTGTGGGATCAGGGCCGGAACCATAAGATGGAATCAGGTAATCCGACTCGTCTGTGGTATGGCCTCTGCGGCCGCCTACCTCAACCAGTTCCGGCAGCGGCTCGATGGCCAGCCTCCATCCCTCATCATCGGTTAAATGAAAATGGAACCTGTTCAGTTTATACATCGCCATAACATCGAGCAGGCGCTTTACATCATCCGCTGACTGAAAATTCCTGGACACATCGAGATGCATACCTCGGTACGGAAAGGCGGGTTCATCCTCAATCCTCACAGTGCCAATTTCGAGTTCATCGCCATCGCGATTGTCGATTAAAGCTCTCAGGCTCTGAATACCGTAGAAAATGCCTTTGTTGTCATTTGCCAGAATTTCGATGGCGCCTGGCGACACATCCAGAATGTAGGCTTCATCGTTATCAATGCTTTCCATTTCAAGATTCAGAACTATGCCGGCACCGCCCCACTCGTGATCAAGCAATTGAGAAGAAGCGCGAATATTGTAGGCACCAAGTAGGTTTTCCAGATAGGAAGCTTCAGTAAAAAATTGTTCGTGATAGTATATGTCGATGCCGTCTGTAATCGTAAAAATTTCATCTCCCTGCTGAACCGACCGGGGTGTTGGGATGATTTTTCCTATCTGATTTATATCCAGGGCTGTAAGTGCACTGTTATCATTAAAAATTGATTCCGGTGTGAGAACTTCAATCAGGTCATCGGGAGTGCGGTTTACCTGTTCATCACGTTTGAAAGGTAATATCTCAACGTTTTCTACTGTTTGAACAATTTTCTCATCTCCATCATCAAATACAAAATAAAAACCCTGGGGCGCATCGGTAAACTTTATAGAGTGAAACCTGCCGTGATATTCGATAAGCCTGCTTTCACCCGGTTCAATCGGCTCAAATTCTTCGGTGGGCTCAAGCTTGAAAAAATCGCCATTGATGTGAGTAGCTTTCAGCCCCGGAAGAAAAGAATCTTCAACAAGCGGCCTGATTGAGTTTAAATAGAGCACCCAGCCCTCTGCCGGAAAAACTTCATCCGAGGTATTGTTCAGGGTCAGTTCAGCACTGAACTGATTATCGTCTTCGAAATTTGAAACCAGCTCCCAGGTTATATCAACCGGGGCACTTTGAATCACAAATTCAAGAAGCGGCGGGTCAGTTTCTCGTTCTGCCACATCACATTGTTGTGAGGTTAAAAAAGCACAAAATAGAATTGCCAAAAAGGATAGTCTTGAGTAACTCATAAAAAAATAACATTGAGGAGTTTATTCTTGGGAAATAAATATAACCAAAGGCGGTTATGCCGACTGCATTTTCTGCTTATCCAGCTTAAGCCACATGAAAGCCGCTACCCCCAAAATAGTGGTTTTTTTGCTCGCCATTTCTGAAATTTTCAGCTCAACGCTGCCTTTGTAAATATCGAGCAGGTGTTCGTCCATATATTTTTTGGTGGGATTCAGAATCAGATCGCCTGCTTGTGATACTCCCCCGGTGAGGATGATAAGTTCGGGATTTAAAATGGCCACAGTGTCGGCCAGTTTTTTGCCAAGGATTTTTCCGGTGTAATCAAATGCCCGGAGTGCAAGTTCATCTCCTTCACCCGCCGCTTTTGTTATAATTTCAGCAGTCAGTTCGCCGTTCACATGTGGATTCAGCAGAGACTTTTTAAGTTCACCGGGATCGGCATCAAGTACTGTTTGAATAATTCCGCGGGCTGAAACGTAGGTTTCCAGGCATCCTTTTCTTCCGCAGCTACACTGCCTTCCATTATGCACAGCGGTAATGTGTCCCAGTTCGCCGGCATGGCCGTGTGTACCAAGAATTAGCTGGCCATTCGAAACAATGCCGCTCCCAAGACCGGTGCCAAGTGTGATACAGATAAAATTTTTATGATGTTTTGCCGCACCATAAAGCATCTCGCCCACGGCTGCGGCGTTCGCATCGTTCGATACGGTAACCGGCAGCCCGAATATTGAATGCAGAATTTCCCGGATTGGCAGCTTCCTCGGCCAGTTCAGGTTTGATGCGTCATCTATAGTCCCGCGGGATTCACTGCCGGTTGGTGCGCCTACAGAAATTCCGGCAAGTGTAAAATTGCCTTCCAGCGAATTCAACATCTCTTTTAGCTGATATGCAAGAAGGTTGAAAAATTCTTCATGCTCAAGATCAGGATTGGTTGGAATTGATCGGTATGCAAATAAATCTCCCTTGCGATTAACAAGGCCAAATTTTGTATCGGTGCCTCCCAGGTCTATTCCTGCAACTAACTCCATAACATCTGCTTGCATTTCATCACAGGGTTTAAATTTAGAAAAAATAGCATCACAATATTGCTTAAATTTCAAACTAAGTGGTCAGTTGATAAGTTATTATTTGTAAAATCATGATTTATACCTTAAAAGAAAACTGGTAATCCCCCGGAATTGGTTTTTGGAACCGATTCCAATCCTCAATTTCTGCTTTAATCAGTATATTTTAATTTGAAAACCAAGACGGCTATAACAAAAATTTTTGATAATCCACACTTATATGGAATCTCTAAAAAATAAAATTCAATCCATCGATAAACGTAAAACGTATTACGAAAAAATTCCTACCATAATTTATGATGACAGCTCCGAGGCATCCGCGGCAATTGCACAGGAAATAGCAGAACTCATCAAAGAAAAAAAGAAAGAGGGCAAAAATGCTGTTTTAGGGCTGGCCACCGGATCATCTCCGGTTGATATTTATGATGAGCTGATCCGCTTGCACAAGGAAGAGGGGCTGAGTTTCGAAAATGTGATTACTTTCAACCTTGATGAATACTACCCGATTGAGCCAGACTCCCTGCAAAGTTACGTTCGGTTTATGAATGAACATCTCTTCAATCATATCGACATACCAAAAGATCAGATCCATATCCCGGACGGCTCTATTCCCGAGGATGAAGTTTATGATTATTGTGATGAATACGAACAAAAAATAAAAGATGCAGGAGGGATTGATATTCAGCTTCTCGGCATTGGCCGAACCGGTCACATTGGTTTTAATGAACCGGGATCACGGCCCGACTCACCTACAAGGCTGATCACACTGGACAAAATAACGCGAAAAGATGCCGCCAGCGACTTTTTCGGGGAAGAAAACGTGCCAAGGAGAGCCATAACCATGGGTGTGGGTACCATTCTGAGTGCCAGGCAAATTATCCTCATGGCTTGGGGTGAAGGGAAATCCGGCATCATTCAGCAAACAGTAGAAGGCAAGATCAAAGAAAGCGTGCCGGCAACCTACCTGCAGAATCACAAAAATACGGTTGTTGTGCTTGATGATGCCGGCTCCGAAAAACTGCTGCGATTTAATACCCCCTGGCTGATCGGCCCCTGCGACTGGGACGATAAACTAATCCGGAAAGCCGTGGTTTGGCTCTGCCAGAAAGTAGACAAACCCATTCTGAAACTGACCGACGAAAACTACAACGAGCATGGAATGGCCGACCTCATCACCACAAAAGGGCCTGCATATAACATCAATATTAAAGTGTTCAACGAGCTTCAGCACACCATCACCGGATGGCCCGGCGGAAAGCCAAACGCCGATGATACAAAGAGGCCAGAGCGAAAATCACCCTTCCCAAAACGAGCCCTCATTTTCAGCCCGCATCCTGATGATGATGTGATCTCGATGGGCGGTACGCTGATCCGGCTTGTAGATCACGGCCATGAAGTTCACATCGCCTATCAAACATCCGGAAATATTGCCGTTTTTGATGATGACGTAATCCGTTTTGCCGATTTTGTGCTGGACTATTCAGAGGCGTTCGGCCTAAAAGAGCAAAAAGCCGAAAAGCTGTTCAGAAAGGTGAATGAATCACTCAAAAATAAAGAGCCGGGACAGATAGACTCCCCCGAAGTAAAAATGATTAAAGGGCTCATCCGCCGCGGTGAAGCTAAAGCAGGCGGGCGTTATTGCGGCGTTCCCGACGAAAACATGCACTTTATGGACATGCCGTTTTATGAAACCGGCCGGGTAAAGAAAAAGCCGTTGTCTGATGAAGACATAAAAATAACAGTAGAATTGCTTCGCAAAATCAAGCCGCATCAAGTATATGCCGCCGGCGATCTGTCTGACCCGCACGGAACACATCGGGTTTGCCTCAAAGCCATTTTTAAAGCACTGGAAGTGGTTAAAAATGATGACTGGACTAAAGACTGCTGGGTATGGCTTTACAGGGGTGCCTGGCAGGAGTGGGATGTCAACGAAATTGAGATGGCGGTGCCGCTCAGTCCGCAGGAGTTAATGCGCAAGCGGAGAGCTATTTTTAAGCATCAGTCACAAAAAGACCGCCCGCTCTTTCCGGGATCCGATGCCCGTGAGTTTTGGCAGCGATCCGAAGATCGAAACCGCGGAACAGCCGAAATGTACGATAGACTCGGCCTGGCCGAATATGAAGCGATTGAAGGATTTGTGAGATATCATTTCTAAAAAAATGAAAAATTCAGAACTCCGGCAGTTTTTACACAGTTTGTGATTCTGCCGGGGTCTGATTGATTATTCGTCCAGCAATTCGCCTTTCTGCTTTTCTTTCACAAAAAACCAGCTTACCGTTGAAAGGGTAAGCATCAATCCACAAAGAATAAAAAGATAATCCTGGGTTGGAAATGTCTCAATAATAAATGAAAATACCAGGCTTACAATTAAATGTGGAATTACAACGGAGAGGTTAAAAACACCCATGAAAAAGCCCATCCGGTTTTTATCTACATTTTCTGACATGATGGCAAATGGAAGGCTAACCACAGCTCCCCAGCCAATGCCTGCAAACGCCATTAAAGCATAAAGTGTCATCGGGGTTTGAACGATGGTACCCATCAAAAAGTAAGCTATTGCCATGGTTGCGATTGCGGCAGTGTGAATTTTGACACGTCCGATTTTTGCAGCCAGCGGTTCAAATACCAGCACGGGCAGCAAAAAGCCCACCGTATTTAAAACTGCGAATGAAATGCCAATCATCCGTTCTGTGTTTTCAAAACCGAGCGGCACCAACTGATCTTCCAAAAAGAATATGATGTATACAAACATCGACTGTATACCCAGCCAGGAAAACCCATGGGCGATATAAAGCTTAAAAAGCTGATCCCATTCCGTTTTGTCACTATCCAGAATTTTTGCAATCTCCGGATTTTCTCGATTCTTGCTGCGCACCTGAATAAATGCATCAACTATGCTGTAAATATGAACAATTGCGGCGATTCCGTAAAACAGAATCATTAAAGCTACAACACCGTGACTGAAAATAGCCACAACATAAGAAGCAACACTTATAAAAAAGAGTGCCGCTCCCTTTGTATATATTTTGGCATAAAAATGGCCTGAACCGGGAACAAGAATGGATATTGTTGATCCCAAAAGCGGGTCAAGCCTGCCATGCAGTGTATCTTCTTCGCTGGTTATATAGCGCGGCTCTTTAATCAAAAGAGTGGGGACAATAGAAAACAAGAGCACCAGTACAGCGCCGCCATAAAGCAGAACATAATTTCCGAGTGTTGCGCCTACCACATAAGCCATCACACCAAAAAATCCGGACACAGTCTGCATCCAGGTATAACCTTTTGTTCGTTCTCGGCCTTCCGGTGTCACATCTGCTATGATAGACCGGGTAGGATTAAAACTGACGTTGATGGAAAGGTCGAGCGTAAGCGATACCAGCACTGCAACAATTAAAATATTGGCTATTCCCAAACCCTCAGAAATAATGCCGATATTGGGTAAACACAAAAGCATTAATGCCGCCAGCGTACCGCCTAAAAGTATAAATGGCCTTCTGCGTCCGTTCCAGAACCAAACATTATCACTCACCACCCCGATGATTACCTGTCCGAAAATTCCGGCAATAGGACCGGTTGCCCATACAATTCCAATTTCATAAATCTCAAGGCCAAACTCGGTTCTGAGAATCCAGCTTAATGCTGCAATTTGAACGGCAAGTGCAAAGCCCATTGCCGTAGCCGGTAGAGCCAGCAGAGCATAAAAAAGGTTAGAAAGGTTTTTTTGAATCTTCAGCATATTTTCAATAAATAAATATTTTTTGATGCAAAACTTCTGCAATGTAAAAAATTATTGTCAACTCTTTTTTATTAGATCTCTTTCATATTTTCAAAATTGAAATATCAGTAAAAATGTAATGCAAATCACTTCCAAATACGCATATATGAATAAAAAAATTTATCATGGCTTAAATGATTCCATCCATTACATCTTGCATTGAATGTTACACACTTCTTGTATAGATTAAATAGAAAATTAATTCTGGCTATCTGACTTTTTGAATCAACCCGTTCCAAAATATTATAAAATATACGAAGAGCTTCTTAATGAAATCAGATCCGGTAAATATCAGGAGAAAGATCTGTTTCCGAGTGACACTGAACTGGTAAAAAAGTATAACGTCAGCCGGGGCACGGTTAGAGAGGCTGTTAAACTTTTGTTTCAGCAGGGATATCTGATTCGCGAACAGGGTAAAGGCACGTTTGTTACATACAGAAAAATACACCAGGATCCCGACAGGCTGATTGGTTTCACGGAATTAATGCAACAGCACAATATAAAACCATCAGCAAAAATCATCGAAAAAGAGATTACTCTTCCAAATGCCAACATTCGCCATTTGATGAGGCTGGAAAATGAACAAAAAGCAGTTCGTTTGGTTCGGCTCCGTTTTGGCGATGACCAGCCGCTGATAATAGAGCGGTCTTATTTTAATTATGACCTCTTTGAGCCGATTTACGATATGGACCTTGAAGAAAATTCCATTTTCGAACTGCTTCACAAATTTACAGAAACCAGGCTGGGTGATGCCCATCAAAAAATTGAAGCTGTCAGTGCTGGCCTGGAGGAACATCAACTGCTTGGTGTGGCGCTGCGAACTCCGTTACTTTTAATCAAACGATTAATTAAAACTACTGACGGACTGATTTTTCAATTTTCAGAGGATGCTTACAGAAGTGACCGCATCAATTTTTCAACCAAAACAGTACCCTACCATTCTGATAACGATCTGCAGCCGCTGCCGCTCGATTTATCGGATGACGAATGGTTCTGACGGGCTTATCTTCCTTTCAGTTTTGAACTTTTTTAAACCTAAAAACCGTCAGAATTTGCTTTTTTTGATATTGAAAATCTATGATTACTGTGTTTTATTTAAGAATGAATTACAATATCAAAGTTGAACAGATTAAAATGACAAACAGCCTGCAATTGAAATAAAATGAACATTCCGGAATCATTTTTAGTTGATTATATGGAAGCGTTTCCGCATCTTAAATTATGTAGGTTGTATAGACAACCAAACAACAAGTAAAAACTTAGCTAACATGCCTGAAAAATATATTTTAGCACTCGACCAGGGAACTACCAGTTCACGAGCCATTGTATTCAATCACAGCGGAGAAATTGTTGGAACGGCTCAAAAAGAATTCAAACAGATCTACCCAAAAGCAGGATGGGTTGAGCACGACGGGAATGAAATATGGTCTACGCAGGCCGGTGTTGCAGCAGAGGCCATTACCGGAGCCGGGTTGAATGGAAGCTACATTGAAGCGATCGGCATCACAAACCAGAGAGAAACCACACTTATCTGGGACAGAGCCACCGGAAAACCTGTTTATAATGCCATCGTCTGGCAAGACCGGCGCACCTCTGATTACTGCGATGAACTGAAGCAACAAGAAGGCATGATCGAGAAAGTTCAGAAAAAAACCGGGCTGATTATCGATTCCTATTTCTCCGGAACCAAAATAAAATGGATACTCGACAATGTGGAAGGAGTTCGTGAAAGAGCCGAAAAGGGAGAGCTGGCTTTTGGAACTATGGACACCTGGCTGATCTGGAATTTTACCCGGGGTGAAAAACATATCACCGATGTAACCAATGCCTCACGCACCATGATTTTCAACATCAATACGCTGGAGTGGGACAAAGAACTGCTTGAAATTCTGGACATCCCCGAAAGTTTGCTGCCAGAGGTGAAATCCTCAAGCGAAGTGTACGGCGAGACCAAAACCACGATTTTTGCATCCAAAGTGCCCATCGCCGGAATTGCCGGTGACCAGCAGGCAGCTCTTTTCGGCCAGCGTTGTATTGAATCGGGCATGGTAAAAAATACGTATGGCACCGGCTGTTTTATGATGATGAATACCGGTGAGGAACCGATACAATCAAAAAACAATCTGCTTACTACTATTGCCTGGAAGGTAGACGGAAAAACGGTGTACGCACTTGAGGGAAGTATTTTTATTGCAGGGGCAGTGGTGCAGTGGCTGAGGGATGAACTCGGCCTGATCCGCAAATCAAGCGATGTGGAAAAACTGGCAGCTTCAGTGCAGGATAATGACGGAGTTTACCTGGTGCCCGCATTTGCCGGACTGGGCGCACCCCATTGGGATCAGCATGCCAGGGGAACCATGGTTGGCCTTACCAGGGGCGCAAATGCAGGCCATATCGCCAGGGCGGCCCTTGAAGGAATTGCCTATCAGGCGATGGATGTTTTGAAAGCCATGCAGGCAGACTCAGGAATAGAGATCAAAGAACTGCGGGTAGACGGCGGTGCAACTGCCAATAACCTGCTGATGCAATTTCAGGCTGATATTCTCCAGGCGCCGGTCATCCGGCCAAAAATACTTGAAACTACTGCGCTGGGTGCCGCATATCTTGCCGGACTGGCAGTTGGCTACTGGAAAAGTCATGAAGAAATTAACGAACAATGGAAAGAAGACCAGCGGTTTGATGCAGAAATGGATAAAAACGAAGCTGATAAACTTATCGGCGGCTGGAACAAAGCCCTTAAGGCCGCAAAAGCCTGGTCTGGAAATAATTCACAGTAAAGATTGACTTCAAAACATTGACAGCTATGACATTAAACAGAGATGCTTTTAAAAAAACAGTAAAAGAAAAATCAGGTTATTTTGACATCATCATCATTGGCGGTGGCGCCACGGGATTGGGCGCGGCAGTTGATTCTGCAACTCGCGGTTATAAAACATTGCTGCTGGAACAGCACGATTTTTCCAAAGGTACCTCCAGCCGTTCTACAAAACTGGTTCATGGTGGTGTAAGGTATCTGCAGCAGGGAAACGTTGCCCTTGTTTTAGAGGCTTTGCGCGAGCGGGGATTGCTTATCCAGAATGCCCCTCATCTTGTGCGAAACCAATCATTTATAGTTCCTAACTACGATTGGTGGGAAGGTCCTTTTTACGGTGTTGGCATGAAAGTTTACGACATGCTGGCAGGCAAACTTGGCCTTGGCCCTTCAAAACATCTATCGCTCAAAAAAACGATTGAATATCTGCCAACACTCGAGCAGAATGGATTGCGCGGCGGAGTAATTTATTACGACGGACAATTTGATGACTCCCGCCTGGCCGTAAATCTGGTTCAAACCGCTGCCGACCACAATGCCACTTTGCTGAATTACACAAAAGTCACCGGCCTGCTCAAATCGAATGACATGGTTGAAGGTGTGCTGGTGAAAGACCAGCTTAACGGGGATGAGTACAAAATAAACGGAAGGGTGGTAATTAATGCTACGGGTGTATATACGGATAATGTTTTGAAAATGGACAATCCCGATACAAAACCGATGATCTCACCCAGCCAGGGAATTCACCTTGTAATTGATAAAGAATTTGCACCCGGCGAATCCGCGATTATGGTACCCCACACTGATGACGGGCGTGTTCTTTTTGCCGTGCCCTGGCATGGAAAAATTGTGGTCGGCACAACTGATACACCGATGGATGAAATCAAGCTGGAACCCGAAGCACTTGAAGAAGAGATTGAGTTTATCCTGAAACACGCGTCTCAATATCTGACCGGAAATCCCAAGCGCAGTGATGTGCGCAGTGTATTTGCCGGTTTGCGGCCGCTTGTAAAAGCGGGTGGCGGAGAAAAGACCGCCTCATTGTCGCGCGACCATACACTTTTTGTTTCAGATTCCGGGCTGGTAACCATCACCGGTGGAAAATGGACTACTTATAGAAAAATGGCCCAGGATACGATTGACCAGGCAGCCACTGTTGCCGGTTTAAATATCAAAGAGTGTGTTACGGAGAATCTTCGAATTCATGGTTGGCTTAAGAATGTGGACCGCAGTGATCCGCTACATCAGTACGGCTCAGACCGTCTCAAACTGAAAAAAATGATCGAAGATAATCCCGAACTCGGAGAACCACTTCATGAACGGCTGCCATATCTCAAAGCAGAAGTTGTCTGGGCCGCCCGCAACGAAATGGCAATGACGGTTGAAGATGTGCTGTCACGGCGGACAAGGGCCCTGCTGCTCGATGCCAAAGCCAGTGTGGATATGGCGCCAGAAACTGCCCGGCTGATGGCTGAGGAAATGGGCTGGGATAAAACCTGGCAGAAGAAACAGGTGGAGGAATATACCGAACTTGCCAAGGCATATATTCTCGCGGATTAAATTCAAAAAAAACTGGCAGAGTGCCATGCTTTTCGGTTCCTGCCAGAGTTTTTTAGCTTGAATTTTTGTTAATATCAACCAAACGTGACTCTGGCGGGAGCTCACTGCCGTTCGCACTCTGCCAGGTCACAGATTATGACACACCTGCATTAATTTGAAAATCGGGTTTAATTTATCAGGCCTGAAAGTTCGATTCCGTGGTCTGCCATTGCATTTACAATTCCGTTAATAACAAACTGAACGGCGATTACTGAAAGAATTAACCCGAATAATTTTGTAATAATCTGCTTTCCCGAATCGCCTAAATAACGCACTATTACCTTGGAGTAAATCATTGAATAATAGCAACTAACGGTGGTTATCAAAACAGCAATAAACACCAGCACAGTGTGATAGATGGTTGGAGCCTCACTGGTAAGAATCATTACAGTTGCGATAGAGCCCGGCCCGCTGATGAACGGAATTGCAAGAGGAATCACCGAAATATCTTCGGCTATTTCTCCTTCCGGTTTCAATCTACTCCTGTCTTCTTTTTCGCGGCTGGCTAACATGCTCATCGCAATTCCAAACAGGATAATGCCACCGGCTATTCGGAATGCGGCAAGAGTAATCCCAAAAAGCTGGAAAATAACTCCACCAAGAAGTGCAAATACAAAAAAGAGAATTGTTGCGATTTTTGTTGATTTAAGGGCTGTCTCTTTCCTCTTTTTCTCGCTCATTTTTGTGGTGAGAGACATGAAAACAAATGCCGTTGTAAGCGGATTCACAATCACAAAAATTCCGGCAATGGCCATAAGAAGATAGGTAAGAGTGGTTTGGATAAATTCAACTAATTCCATAGATCTCAAGATGTATATTTTAGATATATACATCTAAAATAACAGATCACTCAAAATACTTCAATTTTCAGGTGATTTTCACAGCAGATTTGCTGAATGAATTTTAATTTGAGCTATGACCACAGCACAAAACGTCATCCAATCATTACGCAACATTGCCAGTCCGGAAATTGCCGAACACAGTTTTCGTTTTTTCAAAGCGGGGCCGGACGAATATGCAGAGGGAGATAAATTTCTTGGAATCCGTGTGCCGGAGCAGCTGAAAATAGCCCGGAAAAACAGTCAGCTTCCGCTGTCTGAAATACACAAACTCTTGCAGTCGAAGTATCATGAAATCCGGCTGACCGGGTTGTTTATTTTAGTGTATCAGTACGAAAAAGCTGACCCTTCCCGGCAAAAAGAAATTTTCCAGTTTTACATGGAAAACCTGGACCGTGTGAACAATTGGGACCTGGTTGATTCTTCTGCCAAATACATCGCCGGCCATTTTCTGTTTGATAAAGACCGCTCCGTACTTTATAAACTGGCAGATTCGGAAAACCTTTGGGAACGACGTGTTTCGGTGCTTACCACATTCTACTTCATTGATCAGGGTGATTTTTCCACCACTCTTGATATCTGTGAAAAACTGCTGAATGATGATGAAGACCTCATTCACAAAGCGACCGGCTGGATGCTCCGGGAAATCGGTAAAAAAGAGAAGCAGGTCCTGACACAATTTCTTGACAAACACTCCAAAAATATGCCCCGAACCATGCTGAGGTATGCGATTGAGAAGTTACCGGAAAATGAGAGGCAGGGGTATTTGAAGGGGGAAGGGATTAGGAATTAGGTTTTAGGTGTTAGGTTATTTAGTCTGTTAGAAATTTTTTTCCTCAGTGATATGATCATTTTTGTTAGTTCAGTTAATAATTCCCGGTTCTTTTCAAACTCTTCATAGGTGATATATTTTCGCAGTCTTGCTTTGGTGTTACAACTTACGCATTCATTGGCACTGTACAATGAATGTCCTAAAAAGTTGTAAAATTGTGCATCAGATCCTGCCGATCCTTCAGCAATATTTAATGCAATAGAGTCTGCCGCACGCATAAATTGCGACCGCAGCTCAAATCGCTCTTCTACAGGTAATTTCTTTACAATTTTATTTACAACTTCACCAAACTCCATTGCCTTTTGATAAACAAGTAAATCCTCAAAACTAAAATGATAATCAGATTTTTCCATGTTTTCTTCCTAACACCTAAAACCTAATCCCTAACACCTTTAATAAAATAAATCAATAACTTAAAATTTCATCAATTGCATTTAAAATACCATCAACTTTCGGAATTACACTATTCATCAAATCAACATTATAGGGTACGGGAATATCAGGCGTGGTGAGGCGCTGAACCGGGGCATCCAGGTATTGAAAAAGTTCATCCGAGATTCTGGCACTGATTTCAGCACCAAACCCGGCTGTTTTTGTGTCTTCGTGAACTATCAGGCACCGGTTTGTTTTTTTCACAGATTCAAATACCAGCTCTTCATCCCACGGCATCAGGCTTCTCAGGTCAATTATTTCTGCCGATGCACCACTTTCAGTCACAGCAGCTTCACATCGTTCACACATGGCTCCCCACGTGACAATCGTTAAATCTTTTCCTTCTTTCAGTTTCTTCCCTTTTCCAAAAGGCACAACAAACTTATCTCCGGGATAGGGCTTTCGGGCATATTTCGAATCGAGGAGATTTCTGTGCTCAAAAAAGATTGTGGGATCGTTGCTGCGCATTGCCGTTCTCAGCAGGCCTACGGCATCTTCGGCATTTGACGGATAGGCCACCTGCCAGCCAGTCATCCTGGCAAAAAACACTTCGTTCGATTCACTGTGCCACGGATCTCCGCATTTTGCAAAACCTCCGGGCATCCGCACCACCATTGGCGCGGCAAATTTGTTGGCAGTCCGCCACCGGATGGTGCCCGTATTTTTCAATTGCTCTGTTGCCGGGTCGGCATATTTTCGGAACTGAATTTCGGCAATCGGCATAAATCCGCCGTAAGCCAGCCCAACGGCACGGCCGATAATTCCTTCCTCGGACAGGCTGGTATCAAACACGCGATGCTCACCGAATTTGGACTGCAATCCCATTGTTGCCGCATGAACCCCACCTTTGGCGCCTACATCTTCCCCAAAAACCAACACCCGGTCGTTAATTTCAAGTTCATGCTCCATCGTCCGCCTCACCCCTTCAACAATGTTGATTCTCTGCGATTCGGGTTCAGGGCTCTCTGACGATTCAGGAGGAGAGTAACCTTCAGCAAAAAGGCCGCCAATCTGCTGCACACTCTCATACCCGGATGAATAGGTGCTCAGCAATGTGTCATCAGACGGTGTGCCTCTTTCCCAAGCTTTTTCCGCAGCCTTCTCAGCAACTTTTTTTGCTGATGATTCGAGCTCTTCCCACGTTTCATTACTCATCTTTTCCGGAACTAAAAATTCCCTCAATTTTATCAGCGGGTCATTTTCCTTCTCCTCTTTAATAAGCTCTTTATCTTTATAAACCTGATTGTCTTGGTAGGAATGGCCGTTTAGTCTTGGAACTTTCAGCCTGAGAAGTGCCGGGCCTTTTCGATTTCTAACATATCCGGTGGCCTCACCAATCAACTGCAGTGTCTCTTCAGGAGCTGTACCGTCTCCGTCAAAAATTCTCAGGTTTTTAAAAGAATAAAGATTATTGGCAATATTGCCGCCCGGTGTCTGAAGATCGCTCTTCACGGAAATTCCGTAGCCGTTGTCTTCGATAAAAAACAAAACAGGCAGGTTCAGCGTGGCGGCCATGGTTAAAGCGGACCAAAATCCGTTTGTGGCTACGGATCCGTCTCCTCCCAAAATCACTGAAATCGCTTCAGACCAGGCATCTTCCTCCAGGTATTTTCGCCTGTGCTCGGTGGCCTGTGCATATCCTGCTGCCGGCGTGTACTGAGATCCTACATCTCCTGCCATCGGCAACACCATCGGGCTGCCGTTGCCCGGCAAATTACAAACCACCCCGATGTCCCTGCCTTCACTATAACCGCCTGATTTAGCCATGTCGGAGGCAATGGCTTCCTCTGCATCAAAACCGAGTGTGAGCATCAGCGGCCGGGAACGGTAATAGGCACTGGCAGCATCATTCGGTTCAGTCAGATGTATGCCCAGTATAATTTGCGCAAGCTCATGGCCGCGAGCCGAAAACTGATATAAAACTTTTTTATTCGGGACCAGTTCATTTTCCTCAATCTCATCAATTGCCCTTGAAAGCAACATGGTTTTCACAACCTTTTGCCAGTCAAAGTCTTGTTTATCCGTCCCTTTTTTTTTGCTCATGCTGACTGAAATTTTTTAAGCGTTTTTAAATTCGGTGATACTCAAATAACTTTTCTCAAAATGCTTCATGTCATCCGGAGTGCCGATGGTTATTCGAACGCAATTTGGAAGCCCAAATCCATTTACCCTGCGCAAAATAACTCCCTGTTTGAGCATGGCTTCCGTAAACCCAATTGCTTCCTCCTCACTGTCCAGAACCATCAAAACCGAATTGGAAATTGATGGAATGAATTTTACTCCCTGGTTTTCAAAAAAAGTGTATAGCCTTTCACGGCCTTTTTGCACCAATTCAACACTTTTTTTTATAAATTCCTGATCGTCCAGAGCCGCAAATGCCGCAGCCTGTGCAGGTGTGGTCGGCTCAAATGTCAGTTTTGATTTCCTCATTTCATAAATAACCGGCTCGCTTGCAATTGCGTAACCAATCCGAAATCCGGCAAGGCCGTATGCTTTAGAAAAAGTCCTCAAAATTACCACGTTTTCTTTTCTGTACTTAAGCGCATTGGGATAATCCGGCTCCGTTCGGGCATATTCAAAATAGGCCTCATCTGCAATCAGAAAAACACCTTCAGGCAGGTTTTCAACCAATCGTTTATACTCATTTATGCTGATGTATGTGCCTGTCGGGTTATTGGGGTTTGCGATGTAGACCATTTTGGTTTTTTCATCAACCGCCCGAAGCATAGCATCCACATCAAAATTATAATCGTTTGTAATAGGTACTTTTTTTATGCTGACACCCCTGACGCCTGCCTGGACATAAAAACCAACAAATGTGGCATTGGCAGTTACCGCATTTTCATCGTTTTTAAAAAATGTTCTGCACAGAATTGAGATTACACTTTCTGATCCGGCTGCAAGCAGTATTTCATTTTCATCAACTCTATGTAATTCAGCCAATTTTTTTCGAAGCCTTTGGGCAATCGGGTCTGGGTAGTCGTGGACAACATTCAATGAATTCATTACAGCTTTCGGCACATCAGGACTGCAGCCCAGCCGGTTTTCGTTTGATGCAAGCTTTGATATGCGTGAAGGTTTAAACTCTTTTTGAACCTCTGCTATGGTTTTACCCGCTACATATGGTTTTAGTTTTTGGATATTGGCCGGTAAAATATTCTCTAAGTTCATGATAAACAGATTAATATTTAAAGCTGAAACATTTCATTGTTCCAAGTGTTACCTATAATGGCAGTTTATTACAGGATACAAAATCGTGTAAAGAAAAAGCGCTTTCAAGCCAAATTTTACCAAATGAATGTTTTGACTGTTATTTTGTTGATGTAGTTCAGCAAACAAAATTTCAGCTAATCTAACCTAAGCAAATGAGCAAACATGTGATAATAACCGGAGCAAGCAGGGGAATAGGATTTGAAACAGCCAAATATCTTGCAAAACGGGACTGTTTCGTCACCGTTATTGCCCGTACTGAAGAAAAACTAAATCAGCTCCAGGCAATCAGCCCGGATAAGATTTTACCTCTACAACTTGATATCACTGAAAAAAATTCACCTGAAATTATTCAAAAACACCTAAATCAACTTCAGTTAAAAATTGATGGATTGATCCACAATGCCGGGCTGCTGATCAATAAGCCATTTGAAAAGCAGACGGATGAAGACTGGAACAGGCAAATGGATGTGAACATTTTGGGGCCTGCCCGCCTGACACGAGATCTACTTCATCATTTTAATGAAGATTCTCATATCGTCAATATCAGTACAATGGGCGGATTTCAGGGAAGTTCAAAATTTCCGGGATTAAGCGCATACAGCACTTCAAAAGGCGCCCTTTCTATCCTCACGGAATGCCTTGCTGTGGAACTTGCCGGACGCAATATTTCTGTTAACTGTTTATGTCTCGGAGCTGTTCAAACAGAAATGCTTGAAAAGGCTTTCCCCGGAATGGAAGTCCCGGTTAAGCCGGCTCAAATGGGAGAATTTGTGGGAAATTTTGTGTTGAAATACCACAACTTTTTTAATGGAAAAATTTTACCTGTTTCGCTGCACGATCCATCCTGAAAGCAGTATCTTATCAGTTAAAACAAATTTCATCAACTTCACATAAAATGAAAAAATTAGTACTGATTACCCTGTTCGCTGTTTTTTTTAGTTCTCAATTTCAACTATCTGCAGAAGCCCAATCTTTCGAGATTATCGGAGGCAATATTTTAAATGGTGCACTTACAGGTTCTATTTTGGGAACAGCAACCATGGGACTGAATAACAGCAGTGATTTTACTCCGCTTCGTATCGGACTGGGAATCGGAATTCTGGCCGGCTCAGGGATCGCCATTTACGATGTTGCAACACTTCCGCAGGGCCAGGAATTTTTTATTTCCGGGATGTTTAATGATGGCACCAACTCATCAATTATTATTCTATTGGATACGGTTTACGGAGCAGCGGTCGGTGCTGCAATCGGATCGGCCGTGGTTCTTATCGGGAATAAATCCTTTTTGAAGGGTATTCAATACGGCACCAGTGCGGGAGCCTGGGCAGGTTTTGGCTTTGGGCTGGTTGATGCCTTTACGCTGGCCGAACGAAATCGCGACTTTTTGTCTGATCATTTATTGAACCGCAGTTCAATTGCAGAATTCGAATTCTTCGACACAGAAATCAAACTCATACAGCCTGATATCGTTTCTTACCTGGATTTGTCAGGACCGACATTGAATCAGCGGATTGAACCTGCACTGAACCTGATTTCGTTCAGAAGAACTTTTTAAATCAGAAAGTGCCTGAATTTATTCCTGATTTTTCTCCGGCCTGTTGTCTGCCACTTTAGCGGTAGCCAGCGATTTGAGAAGCTCTTTTACCGTATTTACATGGCCGGAAAGTGAGGGATTAATTCCATCACTCAGGTAATACCACGCCTCAGGCGGGCTGCCCATGCGCTTGCCCAGCGGATCTACAATGTAGCCCTTCTTCCCTGTTAAAATCTCACGAATACTGGAAAGGTCTTTTTCTTCGATATCAAATTCGAAGAGTTCCATTTTTTCAAGCAGCCCCGGAATTACGGGTGGCGGGGTAATCCAGATCGGCGGATTATCTGTTACCGTAGCGATTGCATCTTCGATGGTTGTTATATTTTCCCAGGTTTCCGACAAAGGAATCAGCGTCCTGTTCGGAGCAAAAGAGAGGCGCTGCGAATCGAACAAGCCCAGGCTCACAATCACCCAGTCCGGCTCATGGCTAAGAACATCACGGCTCATTCGGCGAAGAGCGTCCGTGGTGGTGTTGTTAGAAATACCGGCATTGATGAATGTAAAATCAGCTTCGGGAACGGTTATCTCCAGTGCATTTTTAAAAATTTCAAACCAGCCCTGAAGATCATCAGTGGCAGAATCGCCAAAAGCTACAATAGTTTCATTATTTTTGATTGGAATTTCATCAATCCACTCCAATACCTCATCTTCTTTCAGCAGTTCAAGAGCCGCTTTTTTGGCATTTTCACGAAACAATTCCCGCAGGCTTTCCAGCTCTTCAAGGTCTATTCCCATCAATCCGGCAACAGAATCTTCATTCTTAATACCCGGCAACAACGGAAACATTTTCTCGATATTCAGAAATTGAAGCAGATACTTTTCAAGAGCTTCTTTTTCTTTTTCTGATGCTTTATTCTTCATCAATGATTTGATAATAACGTTTCTGCAAGTTCAGGCAGTCCTGTTGCTGCATTTTCCTGAATGTGTGTCCAGCCATCATCAAGATATAAATCCGGAGTAGACGGATCGACGATATATTTTGGCGCCTCCTCATGCACATAATTAACAAGCCCAGCAGCAGGGTATACTGCTAATGAGGTACCAACAACAATAAAAATCTCTGCCCGGTTTACAATTTCAAAAGCTGTTTCTATCATGGGAACTGCTTCTCCAAACCACACTACGTTTGGCCGCAATTGAGAACCGTCCGGCGCTTTATCACCCAGTTTAATGGGATTGGCTCCAATTTCGATCACCAGATCCGGATTTTTTTCGCTTCTTGCCTGCCTAAGCATACCGTGCAGATGTACAACGTTTTTTGATCCGGCTTTTTCGTGAAGATCATCGACATTTTGAGTGATTACGGTCACATCATATGCATTTTCGAGATCGGCAATTGCATAATGAGCGGGATTCGGTTTGGCCTGGCTTGACTGTGCTCTTCGTTTATTATAAAAATCAAGCACTTTTTCCTTGTTTCGATACCAACCTTCAATGGTTGCCACCTCTTCAATATTGTAGCCTTCCCACAATCCACCTGAATCTCTGAATGTGGATAGACCACTATCTGCACTTACTCCTGCTCCCGATAACACCACCAAATTTTTAGACATATTAGCTTAATCGAATTACACTTTAATCAGTTGAAGCCAGGAAGAATTGTCGTCCAGTGCTTCAATCACTTCCGGCTCTTCATTACTTGAATAGGATGATATGAGTGAATTTACTTCAGAACGGATAACTTTCAGGCTGTTTGAGACCATCTCACTGTTGAATCCATTTTCTCCGAGTTTCAACGTCATTTCCATCGATACAATGCGTCCCAAAGCCTGGCCCAGTTGCACCAGCTTCCTTTGAGCCATTTTTGAATCAACTTCAAAATTCAAAATATCCTTAAAATACTCTGAAGAATTTTGAGTAAGAGAATAATTTTTCAAGAAGTTATATAAATTGGTCTCTTTCGATTTTCTCATCATTTTAAGAACAGATTCACTAATCTGCTGGTAGAGAATATCATTAGACCCTTCAAAAATCTGGAACGGGCGGCTGTCTACCATAGAACGGCCTGCAATATGATCAAGCCGGTACCCTTTTGCGCCAACCAATTGCAGCAAAGATTGTGATGCTTCATGCATATAATCGGTTACCACACTTTTTATAGAATTTGCAGCAACATCCATTCTTGAGGTGTCCTGAGTCAAAGGAATATTATTGCTTGTAAAATAACTCATGGCCGAACTGATCGTGAAATAAGATTGCAGCCTTGCCAGCCTTTCTACCACCTGGTCGTACTTTAACAGGCTTACTCCACCTACAACCCGGTCTTTGCAATGTTGCAGGGCCTCATCAAACATGCGTCTCAAATAACCCGTGCTCATTCCCGGAAATTGAAGCCGGCTCCTGTGCAATATATCAAGCATCATCGTAACACCAGTTGATTTTGGCTCCAGCCTGTGTGATGATGGAACATTGATATCGATTTTATTTCGGCCGTAGGGTAGCATGTACAAACCGAGATTTTTATAATACTCAAGAACATCAATACCGCCATTGGCACTATCGTGCACAAAAAAACCGATATCTCTTCCAAGCTCTCCTTTTTTGTCGTATCCTCTGGCTGTGATCAGCCAGTAATCCGCCCATCCGGTTAATCCTGCCCAGTGCTTTAATCCCTGAATCTGGTAAGAATCGTCTTCTTCAGAATAGGTGAAACCGGTCTTCATTCTCAGAGCATCAGAACCATAGTCCGGTTCGGTAATCATCAAACCGCCCATGTTTTTTTTATCCAGGAACTTTTCGAAAACCGTTATCTTGGTTTCTTCCTGTCCGTAATTTGCCAGCGGCTGCAGAAATAGTGCCCCGTTAATTCCCATCATCAAAGACAATGGCAGAGATTGATAGGAAGAAGTTTCGAGCATAGAAAGAGCTTCGCTTGTTACAGCTCCCCTGCCATTATATTCTGACGGGATAAAGGTTGACAGTGGATTACATTCCAATATTTCTCTTAACACGTAAGGCGGGAGTCCTCGGTTTGTTAAGAGAACATCCTCGTCGTTTCTTTCACTAAACAGCTCACTTAGTTTGTTTTTATACTCTTCAAGAAAAGAGGCAATATTTTTTTTGATGTTAAGTGATGTAGACACTTCTGGATTCAAAGCTTTGAGATTGGTTTGTATTGCAGTTTCGAAAATTACAACGTTCAAATATAACGAAATTGCTCAGTTATTTCATTCCGGATGATACGGCTATAAAAAAAGCCTGTTGATTGTGAGTCAACAGGCTGTGTAAAGTCAAAGATGAGGCGACGACCTACTCTACCGCGATTGCAGTACCATCGGCGCTGCGGAGCTTAACGGCCGTGTTCGGAATGGGAACGGGTGGGGCCTCCGCGCTACAATCACCTCATCAAAAAATCGGTAATGGGATGTAAATACTGTTTGGGTTGGTTTTTCAGATCAGGCAATCAAGCCCACTGTGTTTGCTGGCCGGTTTGCCAGGCTACAGCCCGTGCAAACCATGCAAGTAAAGCCTTAAGAGCGATTAGTACGGCTCGGCTAAACATGTTACCATGCGTACACCTGCCGCCTATCTACCCCGTCGTCTTCGGGGGCTCTTTGGGGAATTCTTATCTTGGAGTGTGCTTCGCGCTTAGATGCATTCAGCGGCTTATCACATGCGCACATAGCTACCCTGC
>SL_3KL_010_SEDDRAFT_10000092_pt1 | contig 55888 bp, 47 predicted proteins | sample SodLakKL_010_SED_2_FD_10381 | JGI IMG/M metagenome (IMG submission 10381)
CCTGAGAGAATAAATCGAGCCTGTAGGTGCCCGAAAAAAGAAACCCCTCAGCACCCACGCAGGCGAGAGATACGGCGACTCCCAGGGCAGAGAGCACAAGGGCATACATGTGGTCTCTTGCGGGATTGGGCTTTCTCCACATGGACAGAATCAAAAAGAAGAAAGCGGCCAGAAAAATGCCTGTTTCGGGGCCAAAGAGCATCCACTTCATCTTGGCAATCCGTTCATGAAAGGAATCGATGCGGTCTCAATGACATCAAAAAGGAGCGCTGGAAACAGCCCGAAAAGCAAAAGAACACCTGCCAGAATCATCCTGGGAATTCCCAGGGAAAAGGAGACATCGTTGAGTTGGGCATGCTTCTCAGGGAGAGGACCGTAAAAGGTCCGCTGCACCACCCTCAGCATGAAAAGAGCACTGACCACCAGGGCAAGGAGCGCCACCACTGTTCGCACAGGGTAGACTTTGAAAGCAGCGATGAAAACCACCAGCTCTCCCCAGAAACAGGCCAGGCCTGGAATTCCCATGCCGGCCAGGGCAGCCAGAATGAAATAGAAAGACGCCACGGGCATGACGCGGCTCAATCCCCCCAGTTCCCCGATTTCCTTGGTGTGCGTGCGGTCGTAGATGTATCCCACCGCGGAAAAGAGCAGGGCCGTCATGATGCCGTGAGCGAACATTTGAAATACAGCTCCATTGAGACCCTCCACGGAAACGGTGGAAAGACCCAGGCCCACGATACCCATGTGAGACACGCTGGAATAACCGATCACATATTTGAGATCTGTCTGACGCAACCCTGCGAGGGCTCCGTAGATGATGCCAAACGCTGCCAGAAAGGCCATGACCCCTGACCAGTACTGCCACCCTTCGGGACAGAGAAAAATGGCCACACGCAACACACCGAAAGCCCCGATCTTCATGAGCACTCCGGCATGAACCATGCTCACGGAGTGGGGCGCCGCCGCGTGCCCCACGGGCGACCAGGTGTGAAAGGGCCACACTCCCGCCAGAATGCCAAAACCCAGGTAAAACAGAGGGAAAGCAAACTTCTGCTGGGCCGCCGTGAACGTTCCCGGCTGCATGAGCACCGTGATGTCGAAAGTGTGAAGTCCCGACTTGGCATACAGATAAATCATGCCGGGCAAAATCAGGGCGCTTCCCGCAAGGAGATAAAGGGTCAGCTTCATGGCCGCATATTCTTTTCGTGTGGTGCCCCATACGGCAATGAGCAGGTACATGGGAAAGAGAGAGACGTCATACCACACAAAAATGAAGAACAGATCCATGCTCACGAAAAGCCCAAANACACCCAGCACCAGGAGGAAGTAGAGGGCGAAAAATTCTTTGACCCGTTCTTGCAGCTGCCACATGGTCAGCACACCCGTAAAAAACACGATCCCCGTCAGCAAAAGATTGGGAAGGCTGAAACCATCGACGGCGTTGAAATATTGAATGCCGAGAGAAGGCACCCAGAGTATCTTTTCCACGAACTGCAGGCCGCCCTTGCTCTTGTCATAGGCGAAAAAGAGGTACAGGCAAAGAAGAAGGGTCGTGCCCGAAAAACCGGCGCTCACCCACTTGATTTCCGCCTTGCGCTCCTCCGGCAAAAGGAGGATGACCAGCAATCCCGCGACACAGGTGACAAGAATGGCCGAAAGATAAGGAAAACCAGCGAGTTCTATTTGCATGGACAAAGCACCTTTGATTTCGAAACGAGGCACGAACCGCTCCATTCCTCAAAAGGAATGGATAATCTCAAATCATGCAATGCAACGGGTCGGTTGAACCACCGCCACCCACCTAGAAAAAGAAGTACAGGGACAGGAGAACCATCACGGCAAAGCTCGCCAGCAGCCGGTACTGAATCATGCCTGACTGCAAAAAGGCCAAGAAGCGGCTGGTTTCCAGCGTACCCCTGCTCATGGCATCGATGCTGCCGTCAATGACCCGGTTGTCGTTCTGGGCGAAGAGCCTGGAAAAGCCCCGGTCAACGACGCGGTCCACAAAAAAGCGATAGAAGTGATCCAGGTACCACCGCTGGGAAAATAAATCTCGAAAAAAAGGAACGCGCTCCGCAAAGCCCACCTGCCTGGCGCCCTGCCTTCCAAATTCCACCCAGGCCAGTCCCGCGCCGGCAAGGGCAAAAAACAATGCGATAAAGGGCAGCCAGGCACCCAGGACACCATGACTCAGGAGAACGTGCTTGTCTTCCTTCACCAGAAAGTTTTCCAAAGGACCCTGCAAAAATCCCAGCAAAAGAGTGAACGAGGCCAGGATGATGAGGGGCCAGATCAGGGTCATGGAAGATCCTTCATGGTGGCTTGGCTTCGGGGCAGAAGGAAGCCCGCTCAACTGATCTGAAGATTCTGTGGCCGTTTGAGGAGGAAAAAGGAGAATGAATATGACGCGAAAAGCGTAGTAAGCGGTGAGAAAGGCACCCAAAAAACCCGCTCCCAGCCAGATGGGATTGGATGAAAGAGCCAAGACTGCCAGGATAGCCTCTTTGCTGAAAAACCCTGAAAATGGGGGCAAGCCCGCCAGCGCTCCTGCAGCCACCGCCAGGGCAACCATGGGGATTTTCAGCCTGCGGACTCCTCCCTTCGCCAGTTCAAAAAGGTCATTGGTGTGAAAGGTGTGGATGAGCACTCCGGAACAAAGGAATAGCAGGGCCTTGAAACCCGCATGCGTGGTCAGGTGAAAGACTCCCGCAAAATAGCCGCCGGCGGCCAGCCCCATGATCATGAAACCCAGCTGACTGATGGTGGAATAAGCCCAAACCTGCTTGATGTCCCTGGCGACCATGGCCATGGTGGCGGCCAGAAGCATGCTCAAGGTGCCAATGAACAGAATTATGCCCATGGCCGCAGGAGAAAGAGTGAAAAAAGGAAAAAGGCGGGCAAACAGATAAACGCCGGCGGCCACCATGGTGGCTGAATGGAGCAGGGCCGACACGGGAGTGGGACCTTCCATGGCATCGGGCAGCCAGGTCAGGAGAGGGAATTGGGCACTTTTGCCCACAATCCCTCCAAAAATCAAAAGTGCCGCAAAGGTGACCATGGTCGAAGGCATGAGCCCTGCAAAGCCCGGGCTGTTCATCTCCACAATGCTCAGGTTCCCCGCATACACCAGCACAAGAATCAAGCCCAGCAGGAAAGACACGTCCCCGGCACGGGTCATGACAAAGGCTTTTTTGCCCGCCTGAGTGGCACTGAATTTTTCATACCAGAAGCCAATGAGCAGATAGGACGAGAGACCCACCAGTTCCCAGAAAATGAAAAGCTGCAGGAGTGTGGGGGACAACACCAGGCTGGTCATGGCCCAGGCAAACAATGACATGAACGCATAATACCTGGAGAAACCGGGATCCCCTGCCATGTAGCCCAGGGAATAGACCTGCACCAGCAGGCAGATCAGCGTCACGATGCACAACATGAGGAGACTGACGGGGTCAAGGAGAAAACCGAAAGGGATCTCCACCGTGTTCAGAGCCACCCACCGCGTGGAATATTCCAGGGGTTCCCGAAGATTCCAGAGGCGGAACAAAAGCAGGAAGGAACACCCGAAAGAAACAGCAACGGCACCGATGGAAAGTCCCGCGGACAGCTTCTCTTTCGATCTTGTCCCGAGCATGATGGCAAGAAAGGCAACGAGGGGCATGAGCGTTGACAAAAGGGCCATGGCGTGTGTTGCGTCTTGAGCCCAAAAAGGGATCATGTTTTTCCTCGCTTGTAACCGGTTCGGTCTACCTGAAAAGATTGTAGGAGCTCGGATCGAAGGAACCCGAACGCCGATAGGCATAGACGATCAGGGCCAGTCCCACGGACACCTCCGTGGCGGCAATGGCCATGATGAAAAGCACAAAGGCCTGTCCTTCCAGGCTTTGCCAGTGCAGGGCAGCCCCCACAAAAGCGATGGCCGCGGCGTTGAGCATGACTTCCACTCCAAGAATGATCATGATCAGATTACGCCGGGTCACGGTGCAGAAAACCCCCAGGAGAAAAAGCATTCCCGCCAGCATCAGAACATGGCCAAAGGGCACGATCATGCTTCGTCCTCCGTCTGTTCTTCGCCTCTGCCCCTCCCCAGGGAAACAGCCCCCACAAGAGCCACCAAAAGCAACAGGGAAACGATCTCGATGGAGAGCCAGTGATTTTGAAAGACATAGAGGGCAAACTCCCGGGGAGAACCCACAACCATGGGCAAAGCCACTTCCGTACCGGGTGTCATGAGCACCACCGCAACCCCCACAGCCAGGTAAATGGCCCCAAAAATGGCAGCAGGCAGCCATTGACTCAAGGGAAACATGACCTCCGACGTCGTGTCCGTTCTGATCATCATCACGATGAAGAGGAAAAGCACCATGATGGCACCCGCATAGATGATGACCCACAGGGCCGCCAGCAAAGGGGCACCCAGCAGGTAGAAAAGGACGGCCGTTCCAAAAAAGGAGAACAGAAGGTAAATGACCGCATGCACCATGTGGCGGCGCGTGATGGCAATGGCTGTGGATGCCACAATGAGTCCACCCGTGAGGTAAAATATGAATGCATAAAGGCTCATGAAAAATCCACCCACTGTGAAAAGGACCTCAGGTCCGTTGATGAGTTCATTCCCAACCAGCGCCCTTCTATGCCCTTCCGTGCCTCGGGGCAGGACTCAGGGCGAAGGGATTGCACGGGTACTGACAAAATACGGGAGGCGCCGTCACATTCCGCAAGGCCCCTTCCACACAAGGCTCCCTTGCGGGAAGCCCCATGCCCATAGCACCGTTGAGGCATCCCCCTTTCAGACAAAGGGCCATGGACCCAAAGCCCCGTTGAAGGAAGGGTCCCTCGTGTCAAGTGCGGTTGTGATAAAATCCCCATCTGACCCTGCAGGTTTGTTTCAAAAGGGTCAGACCAGGAAAAATGGGCCAAAGGGAGACCCTCAGCACTTCACGGAAGGTTGCTTTTGATGTCCACCGGTTCCTTTTCCCCCACGTGTTCCCCCTTATCCCCCACCCGGGTGGTCACACCCGCATACCTGTAAAAATTGTAATGGCTGTCTTTTCCCTGGTGATTCACCAGAAGATCTTCCTTTTCGTAAATGAAGCTCATGATGTCACTGCCGGCAAACTCAAATTGGGGCGTGAGCTGAATGGCGGAGGTGGGGCAGGCTTCTTCGCACAGACCGCAATAGATGCAGCGGGAAAAATTGATGCGGAACCAGGCGGCATAGCGCCTTCCATCCTCTTTCTCCGCCGCTTCCATGGAGATGCACACCACGGGGCATACGGCAGAGCATAGGAAACAGGCCACACAGCGTTCTTCCCCGTCGGGATCCCGTGTGAGGATGATCCTGCCTCGGCTGCGCGCGGGAAGGGGACGCTTGTATTCGGGGTACTGCTCCGTAATGGGTTTTCGAAAAAGATGCACAAAGGTGGTGGCAAAACCCGTTGCCAATGCTTTGATCGCTTCCCAGGCTGAGGTCATGTTCAATGCTCTTTCTTCTTGGATGGAGTGATCAACCGCCAGGGAACTCGAACCCTCGAAAGACCCCGAAGTCCTCTCCCAAGTCCTGCTCACTGCAAAAAACGCCGGCTTCCAATGCCGCTGTAAAACCCTAGATCAGCACGATGGCGCCGGTCACCAGGATGTTCAAAAGAGACAAGGGCAGCAGAACCTTCCAGCCCAAAGTCATCAACTGATCGTAGCGCAGGCGCGGCAGTGTCCCCCGCACCCAGATCATGAGCAGGGAGATGGCAGCCACCTTGATCAGGAACCATACAATGGGCGGCAAGAAAGGCCCATGCCAGCCTCCCAGGAAAAGGACGGCGAGGAGGCCTGCAAAAACCTGCATGTGAACGTATTCCCCAAGGAAGAAAAGACCAAACCTCATGCCGCTGTATTCGGTGTGATAGCCGGCGATCAATTCATTTTCCGCCTCGGGCAGGTCAAAGGGAATGCGCTTGGTCTCCGCCATGGCGCTGATGAGAAAAATGAGAAAGGCCAGGGGCTGAACAAGAATGAAAGGATAGGCAGCCTGGGCTTCCACGATGTCCACAAGACTGAAGGAACCCGTCAGCATGATGATGGGAACCAGGGAAAGCCCGATGGAGAGTTCATAGCTGATCATCTGGGCCGCCCCGCGTATGCCTCCCAGGAGGCCGTACTTGGAATTGGAAGCCCATCCACCCAGTGCCACCCCGTAAACCCCCAGGGATGACATGGCGAAGACAAAAAGGAGCCCTATGTTGAGGTCCGCCACCACCAGAGGAATGGGTTTCCCCCAAAGGGTGATGTCCCTGCCGAAGGGAATCACCGCAAACATCATGAAGGCCGTAACGGCCACCACCGCAGGAGCCAGGATAAAAATGGGCCTGTCAGCCCCTTCCGGTATGGTGTCTTCCTTGGTGAACATCTTGACAATGTCAGCCAGTGGCTGCAGGAGGCCATACCTGCCGGCGCGGTTGGGACCATATCGAATTTGCAGGCGGGCCAGAAATTTGCGCTCAACCCAAACCAGATACGCCGCCATGAAGAGCAGAAAGCTCAATACGAGGACGAGCTTTGTCATCAATATGAAAAATCCTGCCATCCAGCTCAGCATTTTCTTTCATCCCCTGGGGAAAAAAGAACAAAAATCATCGGTCGATATCGGGCAAAATGTAGTCCAGAGAACCGATGATGGCGATGAGGTCGGCCACGCTTTCCCCCCGGGCCATGAGGGGCATGGCCTGCACGTTGGCAAACCCGGGCCCCCTGATGCGCATGCGGTAGGCATGCCCCAACCCTTCGCTCACCACATAATATCCCTGTTCACCCCGCGGAACCTCCGTGGCCGCATAGGCCTCCCCCCTGGGAATCCTGGGACCCCGGGTCACGTTGATAAAGTGGTGAATGAGGCTCTCGATGGCGGTGAGCATGTCTTCCCGTGGGGGAATGGCATAGCGGTAATCATCGGTCACATAACGCCCTGAAGGCATGCTGGCCGCTGCCTGTTCAATGATCTTGAGGCTTTGGCGCATTTCTTCCACCCGCACCAGATAGCGCGCATAGCAATCTCCACCGGCCGCTGTGGGGACGTCGAACTGAAAATTCTCGTAACCCGAATAGGGAAACTTCTTGCGCAGATCCCATTCCAGTCCACAGGCCCTCAGGTTTGGACCCGTCACTCCCCAGTCTATGGCTTCCTCAAGGGACAAACGCCCGATGCCTTCTGTCCTGGCTTTGAAAATGGGGTTTTTGGTGATGAGGTTTTCATACTCACGAAGCCGCCGGGGAAATATCCTGACAAAGGCGTCCACGGCTTCCTTCCAACCGTCGGGAAGATCGGCGGCAACACCCCCCAGGCGGAACCAGGAGGGATGCAGCCTTCCCCCGGTGATGAGTTCCACCACATCGAGGATCATCTCCCGCTCGGCAAAGGTGTAAAAATTGGGAGTCATGGCCCCCACATCGTGGGCAAAAGTTGCAAAGTAAACCAAATGGTTGCTCAGGCGGAAAAGCTCCGAGAGGAGCACACGCATCACCTGGGCTCGTTCTGGCACCCGAATGTCCGCCAGTGCCTCCACGGCCAGCACATAGGAAAGATTGTTGGCGGCACCCGCCAGATAATCGACCCGGTCCGTATAGGGAATGAACTGGTGCCATGTTTGCCGTTCCCCTATTTTTTCCACTCCCCGGTGATGGTAACCGATGTCCAGTTCCAATCGGGTGATTTCCTCGCCATCGAGGGAGGCCATGCAGCGCAGCAGTCCGTGGGTGCTCACATGGTGAGGCCCGAGGTTGAGAATGAACGGATCCTTATCCTTTTCATTTCTTCGCCCCAACGACAGAAACTCAGCCGCATCGAGGGGCTGTTCCCGTTGCGCATCCTCAAGAGTATAAGGGGGCATCTCCGTCGCTCGACCCGGATATTTCTTCCTCAGGGGAAATCCCTGCCAGTTATGGGGCATGAGGATCCGCCTCAGATGAGGATGGCCATCGAATCGGATGCCAAACATGTCGTAGACTTCCCGCTCATACCAGTTGGCCGATGGCCACAGGTCGGTGATGGTCTTCGTCACGGGCTCTTCCCCCTCGAGCCTCACTTTAAGGCGGATCCGTGCGGGGCCATCCAGGGACAGGAGCTGGTAAATCATGGTGAAGGAGGCCTCATCACTCCGTGCCGATTCATCCACAGCCGTCAGGTCATCGAGGCGCCGATACCGTGGCTCGGCCTCGTGTTTCAAAAACCGCAGCACATCTTTGAGGGAGTTCTCCTGCACCGTGAAGGTCATCATGTCCGAAGTATGAGGCAGCTGGTTCACCGAACCCGGAAAACGCCCGCTCATGACCGCTGCCAAGGATTGATCCCCTTGTGTCAATTCAATGCGGCGGGCCGGGGGCGTCCACATCAGGTGGGAACGATTGTCGAAGAAATGGGGAGGCGTGGCGGAAGATCCTCTGAGAGGCGTTCCCTGGTACCCCGTACCGCGGGAATCCCTCGTCTTGGTGTGTCCATCCACCAGAAGGGGCGCCACTGTTCCCTGTGTGCCCCCACCCAGGTGAAAAACCTTGCGCGCGGGCTTTTCCGTGGAAACGATCTTTTCCTGCAATTGAACGAGACCCTGAAGGACCGCTTCAGGTCGGGGGGGACAGCCGGGAATGTAGACATCCACCGGCAAAATCTGGTTCACCCCCTGCACCACACTGTAAACATCATACATGCCGCCGCTGTTGGAACACGATCCCATGGAGATGACCCACTTGGGCTCGGGCATCTGTTCATAAAGGCGCAGCACAACGGGCGCTATCTTTTTAAAGACCGTGCCGGAGACAATCAGAAGATCTGCCTGCCGGGGAGACGGCCGCAGCACCTCCGCACCAAAACGGGCCATGTCGTAGCGGGAGGTCAGAGCCGTGGCTTTTTCCACAAAACAGCAGGAGAGCCCGAAAAACATGGGCCAGAGACTGTACTTGCGAGCCCAATTGATCACCACATCCCCGGCATCCAGGAGGCGGTTCTTCATTTCGACCTGTGGCTTTCCCTCCAATCAAGTCCTCCCTTCACCCATATATAGGCCAACCCGACGAGCAATACGATGATGAAAAAAGCCATCTGAAGCCATCCCGTCCATCCGAGTTCCCTGAACACAACGGCCCAGGCGAAAATAAAAACACCCTCCACGTCGAACAACAGAAAGAAGATGGCAACCATGTAAAAAGGAACGGGAAGGGGAAGGCGAGCCGTTCCCGTGGGGATGACACCGCTTTCATAGACTCTTGATTTTTCTCGACTTTCCTTTTTTTCACCCACCCAGTGGGCAATGAAAAGCTGAAAGCCGATGAAAGCGAGGACCAGAAGGCCAAAAAGAACCAGGGAAAAAATCCCCGGTTCCCAGGGCGAGAGCATCGCTCCATCAGAGATTGGCTGCATGTATTCTCCCTGGTTGTGCAAGGGGCATCATGATTTTCTCATGCGATCATGAGGCACGCGCACGGAAATGTCCCTGAACTTCTGCCATTGAAGACGATGGTGGCGCGGCAGCACAAGTACTCCCCGTGCCATGGAAGGGGACACTTTCAGCCGCACTTCCACAACTCCCCCTTCCAGGTCCATGGCAATGACATCATCTTGGGAAAAACCCAGCATGGAAGCGTCTTGCTCGTGCATCCACATGTGAGGCTTCGGTTCCACTTTTTCAAGGGCCGGCGAGTGCGCAGAAAGTTCTTCCGTGCCAAAGAGAGCCTCCACCAGGAGAAGCTCCAGAGAATCCCCGGCATCTTCCCCAAAGGTGAAGTATTCTTCACGGGCAGAAAACGGTTCCCGGGAACTTTCACGGGGGATGAGCCTCATGCCATCGCCGGGACGATCTCCCGGGGCGCCCTCCAGCGGGGATGCGCCTTTCCCCGGACGAAACCGCGGGTCCGAAAGGGAAACCTCTCCTGAAGCACCCATGTTCCTTGCTATCTCCTCCAGAACCTTTCCGGCGGCCTTGAAGTCTTGTCCGGGAATGATGGCGCCGTGGGCGCGAGGAGGATGGTTTCCTTCCGTCCACTGCTCCATGGGAATTCCCCCCTCATGAACAGCCCGGGACCATTGAACCCTCCCCTCCTGGTTGATGAATGTCGAATCCACTTCAAAAAGGGTGGAGGTGGGCAGAAAGACGTGTGACATTTCAGCCGACAGAGAAGGCAAGTGATCGAGAACGATCAGCAATTCCAGCTTCTCCATGGCTCTTTTGAGGCGATCCTTATGGGGAAACTGCAAAAAAGGATCACTTTCCACAAGCACGAGAGCCTTGGTGCATCCCTGCTCCATGGATTCGACAACCTCCATGAAAGACGATTCTTCCGAGCCCGAGAGAAGGGCTCCTCCGAACGCGTTGGCTCCCGGCAGCACGTAGAACAGTCCGCACTGCCCCTTGGCCGATCTCATAAGCAGGGCCAGGTCGGCGCACAGGGAAGGGGTGTTTTCACGGACAATCTCGGATCCACAGACAAGCACGGGTCTTCGGCTTTTCTGCAAGGCTGAAAGCACCACATCCAATTCTTCCCCGTGGTTCACAGGGGCCTTGAAAAGGGACTCCAGGGGAAGGCTCTTGAGGAAGTCTTCGTGCAAGGGAGGCAGCTTTCCCTCATCACCGGTCTCCAGGGCTTTTCCAACCAGACTCCCCAGAACTCCGTTCAGTTCTCCCGGAGCAAACCCAAGATGCACATGGGGCGCAGGGAGGAACGAGGGGCGAGGGTCCAGGATCACCAGGAGAGCCCCCCTGCGATGAGCCTGACGCATGGCCAGCGCAAGCATGGGCGCTTCATTGAGGGGATCGACACCCACCGCCACAATAAAGTCTCCATGGGCGACGCCATTGAGGGAGACAGCCACCCGTTCATCCAGGCTTGCAACTGCTCTTTTCACCGCTTTTTCTGTCTGAGAATTCACAAAAAAACAGGGTGCGGGGAGACCCAGCCCGTCGCAAAGACTCTTGAGCATGGTTTGAGTTTCCAGGCTGTTGCGGGCTGAACCCACACACGCGATGGCCCGGGGTCCACTGGCCGCATGAATGCGGCTGAGTTTCTCCGCAGCCGATTTGAGGGCATCGCTGAGGGCAACGGATCTGGAATCCACCCTTGCCTGACGGGGCCGGGACGGCTGGTTGGTGTAGCCAAACCCGAAGCGGCCTCGATCGCAAATGAATTCACTGCCTAAAGCTTCATTGTAGCGGCCTTCCACCCGCCAGACCGTTCGGTACCGCGCATTGGCCACGGTGTTGCACCCCAGAGAGCAGTGGATGCACACCGAGGGTGATCTGTCCAAATCCCATGAGCGCACTTTGTAGCGCGCGGGAATGTCCGTGTAGACCCCCGTGGGGCAAAGATCCACCAGATTCCCCGAAAAGGGGCTTTCCAGCTGTCCGTTCTGAAAACGCCCAAAATAAACGCGATCGGCGATCTGCATGACCCCGAGATCTCTATAACCGCAGTATTCCTGGTAAAACCTGGAACACCGGTAACAATGGATGCAGCGATTCATTTCATGGGCGATGAACTCTCCCAGGTACTGGTTACGGTAGGTTCGCTTGCTTCCCTTGTAACGGCGGATGCCATGTCCTCCCGACACGGTTTCGTCCTGCAGGAGGCACTGCCCCCCCTCATCGCAAACGGGGCAATCGTGGGGGTGGTTGAGCATGAGCCATTCGATCACCTGCCTTCGAAACGCAACGGCTTCGTCATCGGTCGTGGACACCACCATGCCGTCCTGCACGTCGACCATGCAGCTCATCTGGACACCTTTGAAGGGTCCCTGCAAAAACTTCACGGCACAAACTCGGCAAGCACCCACAGCGCCCAGAGATTTGAGATAACAAAACCTCGGAATCATGATGCCCAGCCGCTCCGCTGCATCGATGACTTTGGTCTCTTGAGGCACTTCTATTTCCAGACCATCAATGACGATTCGAGGCATTTCATTTCTCTTCAGGGACGGATTGATCGCTCGTTGTGCTCAAAAAAAAGACGGACACCACAACTTCAAAGGCCCTCAGCGCACTGCTCCCCCATCTCCTCACCTTCCATCCATGACCCATTCATGTCTTGAAGGGACACCTTTTCTGCCGAATGTGCTCCCGCACTTCATCTTCGAAATAAGTGAGCAGACTTTCCACGGGACTGGCTGCTCCAGGGGCAAGAGCGCAGTAGGCGTTCCAGAGCTGATCGCACATGGCACGCATCATCGGGATGAACTCCTCTTCCCCCTCCCCTTTTTCAATGCGCCAGAGGAGGTCGCGAAGATAAGGCAGCCCTTCACGGCAGGGAGTGCACCAGCCACAGGACTCCCTGGCAAAAAACTGGGTGAGATTGAGGGTCGCTCCCACGAGGCAGGTGTTTTGGTCGAACACGATGATGGCCGCCGTGCCCATGCGGTGCCCGATGGCCGCCACCGACTCGAAGTCCATGGGCACATCGAGATGTTCCGAGGTCAGATACCTTGTGGATGCGCCTCCCGGAAGGCAAGCCTTGTAGTGGCAGCCAGGCTGAAGGCCCCCCGCATGCTCTTCGATGATTTCTCTCAGGGTTATGCCCATGGGCAGTTCAAAACACCCGGGCCCATTCACCCTTCCACTCACGCAAAAAAGCTTGGTGCCGGGAGAAGTGCTGCTTCGGGACAATCCCTGGTACCATTCGGCCCCATTTCGCAAGATGTGAGGCACATTGGCCATGGTTTCAATGTTGTTGACCACTGTAGGACGGCCCCAAAGCCCCTTCACCGTAGGGTATGGAGGGGGCTTTACAGGATTGGGACGCTTGCCCTGCAGGGCATTGAGAAGGGCCGTGGCCTCTCCGCAAATGTATCTGCCCCCGCTGCGGTGCACCACAATTTCAAAGGAAAAGTCCGTTCCCAGGATATTCTTTCCCAGGTAACCCGCATCTCGAGCTTTCTGAATTTCCCTTTCCAGAATTCTGGCACTGCTTTCATAGGAGGGGCGAACAAAGATGAATCCTTTCTCCGCTCCCGTTGCGTACCCCGTGAGCGCCATGCCCTCCAGGATCATGTGTGGGTCCGCATGGACCAGAACACGGTCCTTGAATGTTCCCGGTTCCATTTCATCGCAATTGGCCACAACGTAGCGGGGATAATCCGCCTCCTCGGGCACTCCCAGCCATTTGATGGCCGCAGGGAAACCAGCGCCGCCCCTTCCTCTCAGGTTGGCCCGCTGAACTTCCGCGCAAACATCCTTTCCCGTCCACTTTCCGACCACGAGAGAGAGGGCTTCATAACCGCCGCTTCGGCAGTATTCCTCCATGGTGGCAATGCGGCTTGCCTTGCGGTTGGCAAAAAGGACCTGGGGGTACATAGACCGCCTCATTTCATGCCTGTGGGCAGGTGGGGTTCTTCGGCCAGCCTGGTGAGAATACGGTCAATCTTTTCCCGTGTCAGTTCACCATGAATGTGGCGATTGACGAGCATGGCCGGAGCATGATCGCAGTAGCCGAGACAGCATACGGGGAGCACGGTGAAGAGACCGTCTTCGGTCGTTTCTCCCAGGCGGATCTTCAAACGGGAAAGAAGGTGATCCATCAGGGACTCGTGTCCGTGCATCCAGCAGACGGCACTGTCGCACACATGAATGACATATTTTCCCACGGGTTGACGATAAATGAAGTTGTAAAAAGTGGCCAGTTCTTCCAATTCCAGGGGAGTCATGGCCAGCAATTCGGACGCAACCAGCATGGCTTGGTCACTCATGTGGCCAAAGTGATTCTGAAGAGCGGTCATCACATCGATAGCCTGCTCCCGGGCAGTCTCCCCCTCGGCTATTCGCTGGATGAGCTGCTTCCTCATTTCCTCGGGCAAAAGGTCCGCGTATGCCATGTTCACAGATACCTCTCAGCGGCCAGGAAGAATGTCCCCATCAAGACCACATGCACCAGGTTGATTCACAAGCGATGTTCAAAATGTCTCTTCCCAAGCCATGGAAGCAAAATACATCATACACAATGGAAGATCAACTGATCACCAGAGGATGAAGAGCCGCCACGGATTTCGTTCACATTTTCTTTTTCACGTTCTCCCTCTTAAAAGAGCAACTGGGAATTTTGCCATTCCCGGCCGTCACCTTTCCATTACAAAAGATTTCCCGCAAAGGTTAATATAAGAGCACCGGATCAGGATACGACACGAGCGCTCTGCTTTTTTTGTGAATGGATTCGGATGATCCCTGCCCATTAAAAGGGAAGGAGATGTTTTGATTTCCATCGATGGCTCAAAACACTCGGGTAGCGGAACCATACTCAGGTATTCAGCCGCGCTGGCCTGCGTGACGGGAGAACCCCTGCACGTGTACAACATCAGGGAGAAGAGACCCAGGCCGGGACTGAGGCCGCAGCACCTCAAAGCTCTCGAAGCCTGTTGCCACATGACTTCGGGGGAGCTTGAGGGGGCGGAAACGGGATCGCGCGAGATTTTTTTTCGCCCNGGCAGTGGTCCTCGAGGGGGAACCTTCCACTGGGACATCGGCACGGCGGGNTCCACGACCATGCTGGCTTTCGCGCTCATCCCACCCGCTTTGTTCGCCGATGCACCAAGCACTTTTTCACTCAAGGGAGGCCTGTTTCAGGATTTCGCTCCCAGCGCGCACCACATGGGGAAAGTCCTTCTGCCCCTTCTCCATGCAATGGGAGGTGAAGTCCAGGTGGAAGTGCTGAAACCCGGGTATGTTCCTCTGGGGGGCGGCCACCTGAAGCTCCGCGTGAGCCCCTTGCGGGAACCGCTGCAACCCCTTAACCTGGTTGATCAGGGAAAAGAGTGGCGCTTTCGGGGCATTTCCCTCGCTTCTCATCTGAAAGGGGAAAAGGTCAGCCGGCGCATGGCCGCCGCCGCAGACAGAATCCTCGAAAAGGAAGGTTTTGGAGCCCAGTGGGAGATTCATGACGACTCCAGCGCTTCTCAGAAAGGGGCCGCCCTTCTTGTTTATGTGCACACGGACACGGGATGTTTGCTGGGCGCAGACCAGGCGGGAAAGCCGGGCAGGCAATCGGAAAAGATCGCTCGTTTCGTGGTCCGCTCCCTTTTGGAAGACCTTCGTTCGCCCGCCACCGTGGACCGCCACCTGGCCGACCAGATCATCATTTTTGCTGCTCTGGCGGAAGGGAAAACCCAGTACATTCTTCCTTGCATCACAGACCACGTGGAATCAAATCTATGGCTCGTGAAAAAGATCCTTGGCGCCGATTTTCATTGGAAAGGAAATCTTCTGAGTATCAATGGAATTGGATTGTTGAGAAATTCTTAACTTTCTTGGGGAGGTTGCGGCCATGTCTTCTCGCATCAAGATTCGAGGCATCTACAGCACGGCCCTCACCCGGCTCCTCCTGGATGCTGGCTATCCCATCGTGGATCCCTCGGCACGTATTCTCCACAGATTCGCCATGGACAGAGACGAAGGCCATTGCGACATTTGCATTCAGGATCGCCAGGATCTTCAGGGTGTGATCCTGTGTGGCCCGCCCGAAAATCTGTGCCAATTTCTGACTTTTCTCCAAGAGACCCTGCTGGATGCCGTTCTGGTCGGCTTTGAGCCGCAGCAGGGTTCCGACACGCAGGTGAAGGCTCTTGTGGAATTTCCAGGCATGGCCAAGTCCTCACTGGACCAGTTGCGCCAGCAGGTCACCCCCACCGTGAAAAGGCATCACCAACTGCGAATCGTCAACAGCAAAGCCCTCGAAAAAGCCGAACTGCAGCTGGCCAGGTCCCCTCACGCAAAAGAAGAATTGGAGAAACACCTCTTCCTGGAAAACATTCTGCTGCCCATGGAAAAGAGCGGTGTGGTGAAACTGGAACACATGAGGCCCTCAGGCAAAGCCATGCGTCCCCGTGAAGGCATGCTTCTGAAAATGGATGAAACCCTCTTGACTTTCAAGCGCTTTTTCATGAAAGGCAGGTACGATGGTCTCGACCTGCCCATCGCCTCAGGGGATTATGGGATCACCGAGATTGTGGAAGGACAATGGACCGTGAAGCATTCCTATTTCAAAAAGTCGGGAACGCTGATAGGAGAATATTACAACATCAACACTCCCGTTGAATTCTACCCCTATGGTGCCCGTTATCTGGACCTGGAAATCGATGTGGTGAAGAGGGCCGGAGAACTGCCCTTCATCATTGACCAAAACAAACTGAGCCTTTTGGGCCAGAAGGGAACCATAGGCCATTCCCTGGAACTCAAAGCCATGGAAATTGCCGAAACCCTGATGAAAAACATCAATGGCCACAAGGGGTGAAATGCCAACATGACCATTCTCGACTCCGTTCCCGCTCTGGTGAGGGTCTTTTTTATTTTTGCCTTGATCGTCCTGGCCATTCGGAAAAAATTCTCACTGGGAAACGCCTTTTTCTTCGGATCCGTGGGAATGGGTCTTCTCTTCGGGCTGGCTCCGGACGGCATGGCCCAATCCATGTTTCGTTCTCTCACCGACCCCCAAACGGTCTCTCTTGCCGTCATCGTCTCTCTCATCCTGGTTTTGAGCCACAGCATGGAAGCAGCGGGCCAGATGGAAAGGCTTCTCAGCCGCTTTCAAGGACTCATCAAAAAGCCAAAATTAAACATCGTGGTTTTTCCTGCTCTCATCGGGCTCCTCCCCATGCCCGGTGGCGCTATTTTTTCCGCGCCCATGGTGAAAACCCTCGGAAAAACACTGTTGTTGAAAAACTCTCAACTCAGCTACATCAACTACTGGTACCGTCACATATGGGAATACTGGTGGCCTCTCTACCCCGGGGTACTCCTCACCACCACCCTGGCCAACCTGAACCTCTGGCTTTTCGTGGTCTTTCTTTCACCCCTGACCGCAGTGGCCATGATCATCGGTTACTGGCCTGTGCGGGCTCTGAACGGCAATGGAGATGAAACCTCCCCGCAAAAGAACCTCAGACCCCCCTTTCTTCCCTTTCTCAAGGAACTCCTGCCCATACTCATCGTCATCGTGGTGGGCATTGTGGCGGGCAATGTCTTCAGCCTTTTCCTGCTCCCTGCGGGCATCACCGTGTCCAAAGAACTGGGACTGATTTTCGCTCTTTTCATCGCCATTCACTGGGTCTGGCAGGCCAACGGGATAAGCGGTGCCCAGAAGAAGAGAATCCTGTTCCAAAAACAACTCCTCAATCTTTTCTACATGGTGGCAGCCATCCTTGTTTTCAAAGGGATACTCGAAGACAGCCATGCGGTGGAAGCCATCAGCAGGGAATTGCTCGCATGGCAAATCCCTCTCGTGCCCATCACGATCCTTCTTCCCTTTCTGGTGGGAGGCGTCGCGGGAATCACCATCGCCTTCGTGGGAACCACCACCCCCATCCTCATTCAACTCATCCATGCGGCGGGAGAAGGTCATCACATGCTCGCCTACATGATGCTGGCTCTCGCCAGTGGTTTTGCAGGCGTCCTGCTCTCCCCGCTGCACCTGTGCCTGCTCCTGTCCAATGAATATTTCGCCACACCCCTTTCCCACGTTTACCGCCACTTGTACTTGCCATCCGCCGCCCTGGTTCTGGCATCCTGTGCCTACTTTTTTGTCCTGTATCATTTTTTGTAGCCCCCTGAGGAACGACCCTCATCTTGTCCGATGATCTTTTTTGGTTTAATTTGATTTTTTGTGCCTTTTTGAAAGCACCATGATCCGATCGCGAAACTATTCAGCGGAGCATGATGCCCCATGGGGTCTTTTGAAGCGGGTTTGCCTTTGGAGGAGGGGAAATGAGAGCGAAAAAACTGTGGACCATCAAATCCTTTTTATCTTGTTTTTTCTGGAACGGAGCGATGATCGCATTCCTTTTCATCATCGCCTCGCAGATGCTTCAGGGTTATCAGCTCTGGGTCAGTGCGCTCATGGCTTCCGCTGACGCAACGGCTGCGGAAAATCTCAGTTCAGGCTTCCTGGAGCTGAAAAGACTCCTCAACCAGACCGAACAGTACCTTGCTCCCGTGATCATCGGTTCGGGAGCCCTTTTCACATTCATCCTCTGGCTTTTCATTCTTTTTCAGGGTCGCCGCCTCGCTGCGAGGGTTGCATCTGAAACCACTGCAGAGCAGAAGGAAATGCTCACGGACTCGCCCCCGGCCAGGTTGAGAAAAGACAAGGATGAGAAGCCTCTTGCCCGCCCATCCGCCGAAGAAGCCCCCAGCCCCCAGTCTGCGGTACAGATCCTTTCCATTTTGCAAAGGGAAGGAAGATTGATCGACTTCCTTCAGGAAGACCTCAGTGCCTATGACGATGCACAAATAGGCGCCGCCGTTCGAAGCATCCACGAAGGCTGCAAACAGGGGCTTGCCGATCACATGGAACTGAAGCCCATTTTCAAAGAGGAAGAAGGCAGTCAAGTGACCGTACCCGCCAACTTTGATCCCGGAACAGTTCGTCTCACGGGAAATGTGTCGGGCGATCCCCCTTTCACGGGGCAGCTGAGACATCGGGGATGGGAAACAACCAAAGTGGATCTGCCCATGACCCCCAAAAAAGACAAAGATCGTTGGATCATTGCACCGGCTGAAGTGGAAATCGGCAGCTGAATCCTCGACGGAACCAGCAGACAAGGAAGTGCATTTTGAGCGACCCCAAATACATCATCGGATTGGACCTGGGCACCACCCATTGTGTGATGGCCTACACGGAATTGCCCTTGGAGGAAAAGGGTGAACCAGTCATCAAGATCTTTCCCGTGCCTCAGGTCATTGCGCCCAGCGAAATTCAGCGCCAGCCGCTGCTGCCATCCTTCATCTATTTACCCGGCGCCCATGAGGTCCCCAAAGGGAGCCTCGCATTGCCCTGGGATGCCGAATGCAGCTCGGCCGTGGGCGAATTCGCCCGCAAGCGGGGAGCCGAGATTCCCAACAGGCTCATCTCTTCCGCCAAGTCCTGGTTGAGCCACACGGGCGTGGACCGTACGGAAGCCATTCTTCCCTGGGACAGTCCCCATGACGTTCAACGCATGTCCCCCGTGGATGCGTCGTCCCGTTTTCTCCTGCACCTTCGGGACGCATGGAATCACAGCCTGCCCCACTCCGATTCGAAGGCGCTCTTTGAGAGGCAGGAGATTTATCTCACCGTTCCCGCATCCTTCGATGCGGTGGCACGCGAACTCACCGTCAAAGCAGCCAATGGAGCGGGTCTTGAGAATTTCACCCTGCTTGAGGAACCTCAGGCAGCCTTTTACGCGTGGCTGGAAGCCATGCGTGACCAGTGGCGCAAAGCAGTGCGTGTGAATGACTCCATCCTGGTCTGCGACGTGGGGGGTGGAACCACGGACTTCAGCCTCATTCAAGTGAGCGAAGAAGACGGGGAACTGTCCTTGAGGCGGGCAGCGGTGGGCGACCACATCCTTCTGGGCGGAGACAACATGGACCTCTCTCTCGCCTACGTGGTTCAGGCAAAGCTGGCCCAGAAGGGGACCAAGCTCGACGCCTGGCAGTTCCGTGGCCTCTGGCACAATTGCCGCCTGGCCAAGGAGCGCCTTCTGGGAAACCCCGGCCAAGAGTCGGAACCCGTGGTCATCCTGGGACGGGGATCTTCCCTCATCGGCTCCACCATTCGCACGGAACTGACTCAGGAGGAAGTGGCAAAAACTCTTGTGGAGGGGTTCTTTCCCTTGACGGAAAAAACCGAACAACCTCGAAGCAAGGCAAGGGTAGGCGTTCGGGAAATGGGATTGCCCTATGAGCACGATCCTGCTGTCACAAGGCATCTGGCCCAGTTTTTGACAAGGCAGGCACCCGAACCAGAATCAACGGAACAGGAAGTCCCTGGGACATATCCCACCGCCGTTCTTTTCAATGGGGGGGTCATGAAAGCTCCTCCCCTTCGCCAGAGAATTCTCGAGGCTCTGGGCCATTGGGGCAGAGGGGCATCCATGCGGGAATTGACCTCTCCCGACCTGGACTTCGCTGTGGCCAGAGGCGCCGCGTACTACGGTTTGGCCCGAAAGGGCAGAGGCATTCGCATTCGCGGCGGCGCTGCCAGAACCTATTACATTGGCATCGAAAGCTCCATGCCCACCGTTCCCGGAATTCCCACCCCCATGAAAGCCCTCTGTGTGGTTCCTTTTGGCATGGAGGAGGGCACGGGAGCTGAGATCAGGCAGCGGGACTTTGGACTGGTCGTGGGAGAACCGGCGGTTTTTCACCTTCTCGCCTCCAACGTGCGCAAAAAAGATGCGGCAGGAGAAATCGTGGAAGACTGGAGTGGAGAAATTGAGGAGGTCACCACCATGGAGGCCGAACTTTCAGGAATGGAGGATCAGGGGGGGCAGGTCATCCCTGTGTGGCTTGAAAGCAGAATGACCGAACTGGGAACCCTGGAATTATGGTGTGTCGCCCGCGATGAAGAGCGCAAGTGGAAACTGGAGTTCAACATTCGGGAAAGAGAAGAAGTGTGAATGAATCATCCTCAGGACTTTGAAGACCTTTCTTACCGTTACATCGTGGGCATCGATCTGGGCACCACCAATTCGGCCCTCGCCTATGTGGACCTCTCCCGAAAGGACCCCCGGGAAAGAGGGATTCGGTTTTTTGAAATACCCCAGTTGACCGGTCCTGGAGAGCTGGGAAAATTGCCCGTTCTCCCTTCTTTCATGTACCTTCCGGGCCCCTATGAACTGCCTCCCGAAAGCACCGCCCTCCCTTGGGACCGGGAACGAGACTATGCCGTGGGGGAGTTTGCCAGAGAACAGGGGTCGCTGGTTCCCGGAAGAATGGTTTCCTCCGCCAAATCCTGGCTCTGCCATGGGGGAGTCGATCGAACGGGCAATATCCTTCCATGGGGCGCCGACGATTCCGTTGCCAAAGTCTCCCCGGTCACCACGGCCAGCCGCTTTCTCCTTCACCTGCGGGAAGCGTGGAATCACAACATGGCTCAGGGGAGAGAGGGACACCTTCTGGAAGAGCAACTCATCGTCATCGCCGTCCCCGCGTCCTTTGATGAAGTGGCGCGTGAACTGACCGTCCAGGCTGCCCATCAGGCAGGCCTGCCTCAGCTCGTCCTCCTGGAAGAACCCCTTGCGGCCTTCTACGCCTGGCTGTCCCGCCATGAGTCCCATTGGCAGGACATCATGGATCCTGGGCAAATCATCCTCATCTGCGACGTGGGAGGGGGCACAACAGACTTTTCCATCGTGGCCATCCGTGAGGGGGAACAGGGATTGCGCTTCGACCGCCTGGCAGTGGGGGATCATCTCATGCTGGGCGGCGACAACATGGATCTTTCTCTGGCACGGCACATTGAAATGGAATTATTGGGAAAACCCGGGCAGCTCGACTCCAGGAGATGGCACCAGTTGTGGCACCAATGCCGGCAAGCCAAAGAAAAGCTTCTGCATTCGCTGGAAAATCCCCCTTCGGCCCGCTCGGACGAAAACGCATCAAAATGGCCTTCAACTGTGGACATCACCCTCGTGGGCTCGGGAAGCAAGCTCATCTCCGGCACTCTCAAAACAAGTCTTGAAAAAACCCTGGTGGAAGAGATCATCGTGGAAGGCTTTTTCCCCATGGTTTCTCGTGAAGCATCGCCCGTCGCTCAGCGCAGAAGAGGGATTTCCGAGTGGGGCCTTCCCTTCGTTCAGGATCCCTCCGTGACCCGGCACCTGGCCGCTTTCTGGAATCAGCACCGCGTCCTCATGTCCCGGGAAACGGGCCGGTCTCAACTTTACCCAGACTTTCTCCTTTTCAACGGAGGGGCCCTGGCTCCTCAAAGCATTCGAAAGCGCATTGGGGAAGTGGTGGCAAGCTGGTTTCAGGAGGAGGGAGGTGCCGGGTGGGCCCCCCAGGAACTGGAAAACTCCAGGCCCGAACTGGCCGTGGCCATAGGAGCCGCCTACTACGGCCTCGTGCGCATGGGTGCGGGCGTGCGGGTTGGAGCCGGAAGCGCAAGGTCTTATTACGTAGAAGTGAGCGGTGTTCAAGATGACCAGGTGGCTCAGGCTCAGGGCGACCACATGGCCGTGTGCCTTGTTCCCCGAGGCACGGAGGAGGGGACTGAACTGCGCTTGCACGAGCCCTCTTTCAAGGTCCTGGCAAACCAGCCCGTTTCTTTTCGCCTCTTCAGTTCCAGCACCAGGCTGGGCGATCAGCAGGGAGACCTGGTCACTCTTCCCCAGGAAGAAATCACCGTGCTTCCTCCCATCAAAACCGTTCTGCGCTACGGTAAGAAAAGCGCAGCTCAGGAGCTGCCCATTGGGCTCACTGTGCGCTTGACGGAGGTGGGAACCCTTGAACTCTGGTGTCGCTCGCAGCAGAGCCCCCACCGCTGGCAGCTGCAATTTGATGTGAGGCAGGAACAGGAAGAATTGCAGGACACTCACCTGCAAGGGGAGACCCTGGACTCCGATCTCATTGAAAAGGCCCAGGGGGCAATCAGGAGGGTTTTCAGCAAAGACTTTCAGGATCAAGGACTTTCCCCTGAAAGGCTCGTGAAAGAGCTGACGGCCGTCCTCGATCTGAGCAAAGACAGGTGGTCGACGCCCCTGCTGCGAAGGCTTGCGGACACATTGCTCCCTTTGCAAAGTGGCAGAGCTTTTTCACCACAGCATGAGGGAAGATGGTTCAACCTTTTGGGCTACTGCATGAGGCCCGGCTTTGGAGACCCTCTCGACAGCTGGAGAGTCAAAGAAGCCTGGAAGCTTTTTCCCGGTGGCCTCCAATTCAGCCGGCAGGCGCAGTGCCGGAACGAATGGTGGGTTTTCTGGAGAAGAATTGCGGGTGGGCTGAAGGCAGGCCAGCAGTGGTACATCTATCAGCAGGTTCTCCCCGTTTTCCAGTCCTCTCACAAGAAGAAATCTTCCCGCAAAGGGGTTAAGTCTCTCAGTCCCCAGGAAAACCTGGAAATCTGGATGGCCCTGGCCAACTTCGAGAGGCTGCCCGCAGCCACCAAAGTTGAACTGGGCCGTTGGATGCTCGAGCATGCGAGGAAAGGGGGCTTGAAAAACCAGCAATTATGGGCTTTGAGCCGCTTTGGAGCGAGGGTGCCCTTCTATGGCCCCCTGGACCAGGTCATTCCAGCCGAAGAAGCAGCCGCATGGGTGGACGCGCTGGTGCACTGGAAACTGGAACCCACCGATTCCCTGGCACAAACCGTGGTCCAGCTTTCCCGCTGCACAGGAGATCGTCACAGAGACCTGAAGGAAGAAGTGCGGGAGAAAGTCCGTCAGTGGCTCGTCCAGATGCCTCTCAACCAGCGCTACCTTGAGATTCTCGATAATCCGCACACCACCTTGGGGGAGAAAGAGCAGGACTGGATCTTCGGAGAGTCACTGCCCGCAGGACTGCTCCTGTCGACCTGAGCCTCTGCACCAGGGAAACTGCTTCTTCAATTTGGCCCCGGAAGATCTTCCCCACTCGAAAAAAACGGTGGGACACATGGGCAGCGATGGGCTCTCGACCCGATTTTGGAAGGAAATCCATTGAAAAAAAGTGACTGGGACCAATACTTCTTGAAAATAACCCGAGCCGTGGGAGAGAACAGCAAGTGCCTGTCACGGCAGATCGGCGCCTTACTCGTGCGAGACAAATCAATCATTTCAACGGGTTACAACGGGCCACCGCGGGGTGTTCCCCACTGCTCAGAACGATACACCTGCGATGAACACCTGATCGCCCATCTCCAGGCCCTTCATGGCGAAAGGACTCACGATGAGGGGGTCTGCCCCAGAAGACTCATGGGGTATGGCAGCGGTGAGGGCCTCAATTTCTGCATTGCAAGCCATGCAGAAGTGAACTGCATCAACAACGCGGCCCGTCAGGGCATTTGCACCCGGGGCAGCACCATGTATCTTTCGTGCAATATCCTCCCCTGCAAAAACTGCCTCTGTGAAATCATCAACGCGGGCATCGAGGAAGTGGTCGTCCTCGAACACCAGCCTTATGACCAGACCAGCCTCTTCCTCATCAAGCACAGCGGTCTGCGGATCAGAACTTACGAAATCGGGGACGTCAGCTGTCCTTCATGATCTTGATGCGGATTTTTCTTGTTCTTGGCCCATCATACTCGCAAAGAAAGATTCGCTCCCAAGTTCCGAGGATCAACCTTCCGCCGTCAATGATGACCTGACAACTTCCTCCCGTGAGCATTGCCTTGATGTGAGCAGCGGCATTCCCTTCGGTGTGCTTATAGCCGGCTCTCCATGGAATCAATTTGTCCAGCGTGGCCAGGATGTCTTCGTTCACGGCGGGGTCGATCCCCTCATTGATGGTCAATCCTGCGGTGGTGTGGGGCACATAAACGATGCAAAGGCCTTTCTCCACCCCGCTTTCCTTGACTCGGCGGGAGACGAGATCGGTGATGTCCACCATGGCGCTGTGATCCGGAGTATTGACCTGAAAGGTTTCAAGCATTGCAAGCCTCCCGTTAGAGCTTTGAATTTCCTGGAAAACCTATTAGAAATTTCTGTGAATGGAGCTGCCGTCTTCGAAGCCATTTTTGAAAGGTCCCTAAAGCCCACTTGCCTTATGGCATGAACGGGGATCCCCTGTAAAAATCACAGGAGAAGACTCCACACAGCCAGGGAACACTTCACTCCTCACCGGGGAAGGAGCAGGCCCGATTCCGACGGGGCGTACAACTCGCCCTCGTCATTTTCTTCCTCATTGGATTCAGGCCAGTGCTCACCCATGGACAGGACCACCATCTGAATGACCAGGGGATTATCGCCGGGATTCCCTTCCGATGCAAGGTGCTGCGCCACAATCCATGCGTCGGAGGCCAGTTCTTTCTCACCGGTCAGCTGATGCACGAGGGCCTCCTCCTCGAAAAAGCGTATGTACCGTTCTCTTTTCCTGCCCGCGCACAACTCCTGGGCAGCCTGCTTCAGAAGAGACTGAAAGCGCTCTGCCTCCGTTTCCGGAGGGAGAACAAGGGGGGATTTCCTCATGCCTTCCAACTCTTCGTAGTAACGTGCCAGCTCTTCTTTTGGGAAAACAAGCCATGACGGGTCAGAGACCTCCAGAAGGCGGTCCACATGCACATGGCGCACCGCTGATCCCGGGTCTTCAACCCTCTCCAGCAATTCATGAATATGAGGCGGCCGCCGCGCATCATGGTAAGGTTTCAGAAGTCTCTTGGCCCTTTCCAGGTCAGTGGAGGAGTCCTGGCGATCACAAAGTTCCGGCAACTCATAGACCAGGCGCGCGGCATGGGTGACAGGCACCTCAACGATCTTTGTGCCCGGGGCATCAGCGGCGATCGCTTGAAGGTATTCACGGTACACACTGTAGGAACTCTCCGTCACCTTGGCGTAGAGTGTCCGAAAATCATCCTCGGCGAAAACGGTCAGCGCCATGGGATAAGGATATCCCTCTGCAGGGATGATGGCTGCCACGAACCCGAATGTCCCCTTCAACGGAATGAGATGTGCCATGGGCTTTCGCTCCTCCTTGCGCACGAGAACCACCTTTTCCTGTGGCCGGGATTCCTCCTCGGGAGCAAAGCCCTTCTGCTGAAACCTGTAGCAAGCCTGCTTCAATGCTCTCCTGCTGGAACTTTCGCCAAGCACGCCCCTCAGCTTCTGAAGCACTTTGAAGCCAACGGCTGTGGGGCGTTTGCTCAAATGCTCCAGAAGAGCAAGTATGAAACCTTCCCGACGGGCAAGTGTTCTGGTCAGTGACTCCAGATAATTCTGGAAGCTTTCCCCTTCAGGGCTCTGAACGGAGAGACGGTCCAGAATCATTTGCAGTTCCTCCTGCTCCCCTGGAGAGAGGGCCCTTCCATCGACTTTAGCTTTTTTCGAATCTCGCTTCTTTTTCATTTCAATCTCTTCGAATCGTCATCAGACAAAAGGAACTCTCTCTCCGGCAGGGCGGGTTCAGGGCATGACACGCCAAATCGGGGACAACCATGACAAAAAAAAGCCCCATGCACACGCCGAGGGCGCGATTCTGGGGCTCGATCGTCATGGAGTCAACCAAATTCTACTCTTCGGCTTCCTCGCGGGGCTCAATGATCAGTGAATCAGCCACCAGTTCCCAGAGATATTTCACTTCCACATCCTCAAAGTCATACTCCTTGCGGAGACTCTTCATGATCTGGTCCCGACAGTTGTGGCAAGGAGCGATGAGCAGCTTGGCTCCTGTATCCTTGATCTGTTTGGCCTTGGTCCTTCCGTAGAAGATTCTCTCTTCAGAGTAAGGAGCGGCCCACGCACCACCGCCCGCGCCACAGCAGAAGTTGTTGGCCCGGTTGGGATACATTTCCACATAATTTTCGCAGCACTGTTGAGTCACCCAGCGGGGCTCCTCATAGTAGCCGTGCCCGAACGCCCTTTCGCTCTTGCGTGCATAATTGCACGGATCATGATAGGTGGCCAAATGGTGATGAATGGACTTGTCCAGCTTGATTCGGCCCTCTTTCACATATGAGGTGAGAAGATCGTGAATGCTGACGAACTTCACATTTTCATTGGCAAACCATTTTTGCAGACCAAGCCTGGTCGCATAGTAGGCGTGGCCTCATTCGGGTAAGACAAGGTACTCGCATTCGAGATCCTTGTAATTCTTGACCAGGCGGGCCAGAATTTCTTTCATGGCTTCATCGTCGCCAGTGAACAATCCCCAGTTGACGCCTTCCCAGTTTTCCGAAGGAACGGTCCAGGACTCATTGGCGGCGTAGAGGATGCGCCACCAGTAAAACATGTCTTCCGGTTCCGCAAAGGGCTCCTTGGAGTTGATGGTGAAGAGGTACTTGGCTCCCTTTTTGTCAACAGGGACCTCAAATCCCGGCAGTTCCTCGCCGAGCTCCAATCCCAGGTCCTCCAGCAGGAAGATAAAATCATCCTTGGGAATGCCCACATTGTTTCCCGACTTCAAACACATCTCAACACCCTTGTGCAAAACACCGGGCACCTTGTCCCTGGCTCTGTTGGCACGGGCGGACCGCAACAGGGTCATGAGATCGATGTTCATGGGACATGCGTGTTCGCACCGGGCGCACAGGGTGCAGACCCAGGGAAACTTTGAGTCGATCACTTCCTGATCCAACCCCAGCAAAGCGAGACGCACGACCTTCCGTACGTCAAGCCCATCCACCCCTGTGACGGGGCAGCCGCCCGAGCAGGTGCCACAGGTGAGGCACAGGTCGGCGTATGTACTCGCCAATTTGCGCTTTTCGCGCTTTGTCAACAACAACGGCTCCATAAATTCTCTCCCCTGAAGTGTTTCTAATAGAAGCTCTTCGCTATGAACCTATAACACATGGCCATGTCCATTTGAAGCTTTTTTTCCCGTGGCCCCATGGGCTTTCACGGCCACCTTTCAAAAAACATCAAGTACTTGGAAACGGTCTTCCCGATCAATACTCGTTGGGCAGCTGAGAGAGCTCTTCCAATGTGAAGACGGGACCGTCCTTGCAAACGTATTCTGTTCCCAGGTTGCACCGGCCACAGATTCCGATGCCGCATTTCATTCTCATTTCCAGGCTGGAAATGATCCTTTCCGGTGGAAAACCCAACTCCGTGAGCACGGGAAGGGTGAACTTGATCATGATGGGGGGCCCGCAGATGATGGCGTATGAATTCTCAGCGCTGGGCGCTTTCTCTTTGGTCACCGCAGGCACGAAACCCACATTGTATTTCCAGTTGGGGTCATCGGTGGAATCGACGGTGATGTGCATGCCGATGTCATCGCGCTGTTCCCAGGCGGCCAGCTCCTCTTTGTAGAGCAGGAGCCCCGGCATTCTGGCACCGTAAACCACGTCGATCTTGCCGAATCGTGAACGGTTATCGGGATGCAGCATGTAGGCAATGGACGATCTCAGGGTAGTGAAAGCGAAGCCACCCCCAATGATGACGATATTTTTCCCTTCCAGCGTCTCCCATGGATACCAGTTTCCCATGGGTCCGCGCACTCCCATGATGTCCCCCTCCTCCATGTTGTGCATATAACTGGAAACCCTTCCCACTTTGTTCACGGTGAACTTGATGAATCCTTTTTCCGTGGGAGAGGAGGCGATGCCAATGGGAATTTCACCCTGTCCCGGCACCGACAGTTCAGCAAACTGACCGGGGATGTATTCGAAAGCTTCTTCGTCTTCTTTGTTGAGGAAAACAAACTTGAATGTCTTGAGATTGCGGTCTTCCGTTTCCGTCACGATGGACTCAATGCGGACGGGATAAGGCAAATAGGGGTTCCTCACCTTTGTTCCTCCATTTCATGGACTCGAAGGCCTCAAGCAGGGCAACTGCAGCTTGTGGACATGAGTCGAGCCACATGTCGAATGTCGATGTTAACGGGGCAAGCCTTCACGCAACGGCCGCATCCCACACAAGCCGGTCCATTCCCATACTTTTCAGGATAGTATTTGAGCTTATGCATGAAGCGCTGCCGAACCCTCTGAATCTTTTGAGACCGTGGATTGTGCCCCGAACCGTGAAAAGTGAAGAGGGGAAACATGCAGGAATCCCACAGCCGCAGGCGGTCCCCCGAGTCACCCTGCACCTCATCCTGAATGTCGAAACACCAGCAGGTGGGACATGCAAAGGTGCAGGTGCCGCAATTGATGCAGGAGAAATGCACCTCCTCCCAGAGAGGATCGTGAAAAAGCTCGAGAGTTTTCTTCTCGTAAATGGGTTTCATGTCCAGCACTTTGCCCATGCTCTCTTCCGCTGTCTTCTTGAGTTGACCTTCCTTTTCAGCGGCCTGGGCCGGAACCGTTTGAACACCCTTGATGCTGGAAATGCATTCCCGGCCTTTTTCCGTCACAGAGCGCGCCACATACCCATCGCCCACGTCCACCATGAGCACATCCAGTCCCGATGCATCGAAAGGCCCCGTGTCCATGGACGTGCAGAAGCAGGTGCTGCAGGGACTGTTGCAGGCCAGGCCCACAAGGATGGTTGACTTTCTTCTCTGCACCCACCAGGGATCCTTGATGGTTTCCGTGTCGAAGTTTCGGTCATCCAGCTGAAAGGCCTTGGCATCACAGGGACGAATTCCCAGGACAACTTTTGTGGAATAGTCCTTGGGCGCTTCCTTAAGAATGCAACGCTCCGGATCGTCCTTGGCCAGCGAATAAGTGAACATTCTTTCGCTGTGAGGGTGAAAGAAGTCTTTGGGAGAAAGCCGCGTGTTCTGAAAACTGAGGTCTATGTCCTCCGGTTTATCCAACCGGGCAAACTCATGATACTGCCCTTGAAACACCGGTCCATAAACGCGGCCGTGGCTCATGAGTTGTCCGACGACTTCTGGAAATTTTTCTTTGGAGATGTAAATTTCCGACATGTATTCATTCCTTTTTAAGCAGAGTTCTTCTACCCGCGATCACAATGTGGGACAAGCATTCCCGTCGCAAGGCCCAAAAGGGCCCGCCTCCCACGCACCCCCCTCAGAGTGCCGGGGGGGACAAACCGCAATGCATCCTATCCCGATCACTTGATGAATCCCTGGGGATCGTCAGGTCTATGGAAGTCGAGAGCCGGCCGCATATCCGGATTGATACCAGCTTCGTAGTCAAAAAGCTCTTTCACGTCTTTTTCCAGCTTCTTGGTGAACTGACGCACCTTTATGCCCACGGGACAGGATCTCTCACAGGCTCCGCAGTCGGTGCACCGCCCCGCGAGATGGTAGGCCCTCAGAAAATGAAAGGTCCGCGTGTCCGTGGGATCAATGGTCTTCCCCACCCACTGAGGCCTCGACTCATCCACGAAACAGGTGGGACAGTAGCAGGCAGGGCAAGCATTGCGGCAGGCATAGCAGCGAATGCAGGTGGAGATGAGGTCATCAAAATACTGCCACTTGTCCTCTGAGCTCATGGCCTCGACCTTGCGCACGTCTGCGTAGCGGTCCACATCTTTCTGTTCCTCCACCAGATCACCCACGAGATCATCATAGATCACGGGATTGCGGTGAATGCAGATGGCACAGTTTTCCTGAAGAAACTCCGATCGGCTCAGGGTCAAATCCAGATCCTGACCTTTGATTTTGATCTCGCTCCCCGTCTCCTCCACACTGGAGGGTTCCCTGCCCTTGAGTTCGGCATTGATGCGGCGTTTGTCCATCATCCCTTTGCAGGGCGCCCCAAGGATGTGCAACTGTTCGCGCTTGATCTGATTTTCAACAATGTGTTCCACAATGTTTCTTGAATCGCACCCCTTGGCCACCACGGCGATGCGGTCCGTTCTCCGTGGAAGGTAATTGGCAAGATTCACACCGCAATTGCCATCCCAGACGAGCTGATCCACCTGGTCGGGGGTTTTGGCAAGGTAAGGCTCATTCATGAAGGGAATGGTGCCCTTGCGAAACCCGATCACCACATCCACTTTTTCGTCGCTCAACAAGCGTTTTGCCGCTTCTCGAATCCGTTCCGTATATGCTTGCATCTACGCCACCTCAGCTTGCTTTTTGATGAAATGTCGGGCCGGACCTGCTTCCTTGACGGTGCGAATCACCTCTCGGGCCACATCGGCAAACTTGGTGGCTTCCGCGGAGGAAATCCAGGAGAAATGAAGCCGCCTGGGCTCAATGCCCGTGTGCTCCAGAAGGTTTTTCAGGAGAGCAAATTTGCGGCGAGCATAGAGATTTCCCTCGATGTAGTGGCAGTCTCCGGGGTGGCAGCCGGACACCCAGACTCCATCCGCTCCATGGCGCAAAGCGGAAAGGATGAACTTGGGATTGATTCGACCCGTGCAGGGCACTCTGATCACACGAAAATTCGGCGGATATTGCATTCGGCTGACGCCCGCAAGATCCGCTGCTCCGTATGAACACCAGTTGCACAGGAAAGCGATGATTTTCGGTTCCCAATTGGACATGTAAGTTCTCCTATTCAAACTGCAGCTGAGGCATCCCTCGCCTTGAAACGATTTCTTCGGGGCCGAACAGCTTCAGTCCGTTTCAAACATATCTTTCAAAAAATCGAGCTTCGAGGAAAGAGAAGCGTGCGCTGCCCTCTCCCCATGAGCCCAACGCAAAAATTTACACACTGTCGATCATGGCAAAAATTTGGGAGTCATCGAACCCTCTGAGTCCAATGGCGCCTGATCGGCAAGAAGCCACGCAGAGTCCACACCCCTTGCACAGAGCGGGATTGATTTCCGCTTTGCCCGCATCCCTTCCCGTTTCAATGAATCTTGGTGCATTGTAAGGACAGATGCTCACACAGACACCGCAGCTGCTGCAATCCATGGTTCTGGTGAACGCCACCATGCCGCTGAAGAAAATGGAGTCACGGGCAAGGAGCGTGGCGGCTCGGGCCGCCGCAGCCCTGGCTTGTGCGATGCTCTCATCGATGGCCTTGGGATAATGAGCCAATCCACAGAGAAAAACACCATCCGTGGCGAAGTCCACGGGGCGCAGCTTGGCGTGGGCCTCGATGAAAAACCCTTCCGCATTCACGGGCACCTTGAAAAACTGGGAAAGAGCATCCGATTCATTGGGAAGGATGGCCGTGGCCAATGTCACCAGGTCAGGCTGCATGCGAATGGGTCGCTGCAAAATGGGGTCGAAAACGGTCACCTGCACCTTGCCATCCAGCAACTCCACCTGGGGTTTGTTCGCCAGGGAGTAACGGATGAAGATGACACCCTTTCTACGGGCTTCCTGATAGATCAACTCCCGTTCCCCGTAGGTCCTCATGTCTCTGTAAAGCACGTACACATCGCTCTCGGGATTGATCTTCTTCAGCTCAAGAGCACTCTCCACAGAGTGAGTGCAGCATACGCGGCTGCAATAGGGACGATCGGGCTCCCTGGATCCCACGCACTGGATGAACACCGCATTGTTGATGCCCTTGAGGCTGGGATCCTTTTCAGCGAAACGCTGATCCAGTTCCTGATGAGTCACGATACGGGGGTGTTTCTTGTAGCTATACTCTTCGGGCAGGAATTCCTTCCCTCCCGTGGCGATGATGGTGATTCCGTGCTCCACCAGTTCCGGCTCACCGCCGTTTTGAATGGTGGATTTGAAGTTCCCCACAAATCCATCCACGTGTTTCAGTTCACTGTTGAGAAAAAGTTTAACATTGGGATGGCTTTCAATTTCCTTTGCCAAGCTTTCCGCATAGGCTGGAATGTTCTCACCCCTCCAGGTCTGAAACAGCTTCCTCGCCTGCCCTCCCAACCGGGAGGACTTTTCCACCAGAAAGACGGGATAGCCCTGATCTGCAAGGTCCTTTGCCGCCACCATGCCGGCCACACCGCCACCCACCACCATGGCCTTGCGTGTCACCCCCAGCTCCGATTCCTTGAGAGGTTCCAGCAGTGCCACCTTGGATATGGCCATACGGACCAGGTCTTTTGCTTTCTCCGTGGCCTGGGTGGGATCCCCCGAATGCACCCAGGAGTCCTGGTTGCGAATGTTGGCCATTTCGAAAAGGTACTTGTTCAGTTCCGCACTGGACATGGTTTCCTGAAAGAGAGGTTCATGAGTACGCGGTGTGCAGGCTGCCACCACCACCCGGTTGATGCCCTGCTCCTTGATCACCTGAGCCATCTTCACCTGGGTGTCCTGAGAGCAGGTGTAGAGGTTGTCTTCCACGTAGACCACATAGGGCAGAGTCCTTGCATATTCCCTCACCTCAGGGATGTTCACAACTCCGCCGATATTGATGCCGCACTGGCACACAAAGACACCGATTCGCGGACGCTCACCGATGATGTTGCGTTCCGTGGGCTTTTCCTTGACTTTGGCCTCAGTCCAGCGAACATCACTGAGAAGGAGGCTGGATGCCGATGCCGCCGCCGAAGCTTCCATGACGGACTGGGGAATGTCTTTAGGCCCCTGAAAAGCGCCGCAAACATAAATTCCCTCCCGCGACGTGGCCACGGGCGTGAAACTGTCCGTTTTCACGAAGCGGTTCTCATTGAGATCTACCCCCAGCATTTTGGCCAGTTCCATGCCTTCCTGGCCCACCTGGAATCCCACGGAGAGGATGACCAGGTTGAAAATTTCCTGCTGCATCTGACCGTTTTCATCGGCATAGGTGATTTCCAGGTCTCCATCACCCACCGACTCCACTGAATGGACGCGGGAGCGCACAAACCTCACGCCCTCCTCTTTGGCCTTGTCATAATAGGCCTCAAAGTCTTTTCCATGGGTGCGCATGTCCATGTAGAAAATGGCCGCCTCCATGCCACTGTGCGAATGCTCCTTGGCAATGACGGCTTCCTTGATGGCATACATGCAGCAGACCCCTGAGCAGTAAGGATTGTCGCAATGGTGCGTGTCACGGGAACCCACACACTGCAACCACGCCACCTTTTTGGGCTCCTCGCGGTCGTAGGGCCGCATGAGGTGCCCGCGGTAGGGACCGGAAGCGCTCAGAATACGCTCAAACTCCATGCTGGTGATCACATTGGGGAGCCGTGCGTAGTTGTAAGTGTCAAAATCCGACGGGTTGAACACTTCGTTCCCCGTGGCCAGAATAACGGATCCGACCTTCAAGTCCGTGTATCGGGGCTGGTCGTCGTATTTGACGGCCTCAGCCAGACACACTTTCTCACAAAGACCGCAGCCGATACAGATTTCCGGATCGATGGCAAAAACCAGGGGCACAGCCTGAGCATACCGAATGTAGGTGGCTGCCCGACGGTCCAATCCACAGTTGTGCTCACTGACACAGGTCACCGGGCACACCTTGGCACAGTCTCCGCAGCCAGTGCAGCGCAAGGGATCGATGAACCGCGGTTCACTCTTGAGTTTCGCCGTGAAATTTCCTGCCTCCCCCTCCAAAGAATCCACGGAAGAGTTGGTGATGATACTGATATTGTGATGCCGGCCGACCTCGACCAGTTTGGGTGAGATGACTCACATGGCGCAGTCGTTGGTCGGAAACGTTTTGTCCAGCTGGGCCATGATTCCGCCCACGGTTGGGGTCCGGTCCACGAGGTGGACGTAATACCCTGAATCTGCCAGGTCCAGGGCCGCCTGCATACCGGCGATGCCGGCCCCGACGACCATCACAGAGCCAATTTTATTGTTTGTGCTTGTGTTCATCATCATTATCCTGCTGTCGCTTCCTCTGCTACTTTAACGTTTAACGGGGCATGAGCTGACGGGCGTGGCCAAAAGCGGCCGGTGATCCTCCCCGTCAACCATCCACATCCATAAAGCCATACCGACTTAGGCCGCCAGCCTGATGAACTTCGGTGTGGTCCCTTCGTAGCCGTGGAGATCAACCAGACCGGCCCTTTCGATGTCACTGAGAAGCTGGGATACCGCGTAAATCTCCAGCCCACTTTTTTCTGCGATTTCGCGCACGGACTGTGGTCCATCCCTGAGAACCTCGAGAATCAGGGATTTCTGATACTCTTCTTGGGTCGCCTCATCGAGAAGCTGCCTGTAAAGCTTATCATCAACCTTTTGGTGGTACACATTCTCACGCTCGGTGAGCTGACGGTCCATGCCCAGAAGCCATCGAAGCCGTGGTGAATTCAGCGCCCCTTCCACAGCAGCAAGTTTCAATTTGTATTCATCGGGATCAAAGGCACCCATTTCACCCATGAGTGCGCTCAATTCTTTCACAAAATCCGCAAAAATCTGACCTTCCGCTGCGCTCACCCAGCGCAGCTGCATCCTGTCCCGGCCGATTCCGGACATTTCCAGCAGTTGAGACACCACGTGCATGCGCTGTTGCGTGTATACATTACCTTCCAGGTAATGGCAGTCTCCAAGGTGTCAGCCAAAGACGAAAACACCATCGAAACCGCTCTTGAGGCCCTCCACCACGTGAGACGGATCCACACGTCCCGAGCACATGGTTCGAATGACTCGAATGGTCGGAGGATACTGAAAACGGGACACACCCGCCAGATCGGCCCCCGCGTATGCACACCAGTTGCATAGGAAAGCCAGGATTTTGGGCTCAAAAGTTTGACTCATTCCACATCTCCTGTTGCATTGAGCTTCGGAGCGTGAGCTCCGAAGGCAAAATTAGAAGTTCGACGATCACTGATGATTCTCGAAATCTTGAAATATCTATTGACGTGCACCACCTGCACGAATCGCAGCACAGATCTGACGATCACGGAAATGCATCATGTCGATGGCCTTTTTGGGACATGCCGCCGAACAAACACCGCAGCCCTTGCAGGACGCGGCGATGGTTTCAGCCCTGTAACCCCTGCCGACCACCTTGTGGAGACGAATGGCTCCAAAGGGGCACGATGCCTCACAAAGACCGCAACCGATGCAAAGGTCCTGATCCACCAAAGAAACCACCGGTTCCACTTCCACATAGGGTTTGGCCAGGACGCTGGCTGCTCGGGCAGCAGCGGCCTGAGCCTGAGCGATGGATTCTTCGATGGGTTTGGGGTAGTGGGCCAAACCGGCAATGAAGACACCATCGGTGGCAAAGTCCACAGGCCGCAGTTTCATATGAGCTTCCAGGAAGAAACCGTCATCGCTGAGCGGAACCTTGAAGAACTTGGCAATCTCTTCCTGCCCTTTGGGAATGAGCGCCGTGGCAAGATTGAGATAGTCCACATTGATCTTGATGGGCCGGCCCAGGATGTGGTCCCTGACAGTGATTTGGAGCTTTTCCCTGGTGCCCTCTTTCACTGCCTCCACCTGCGGCTTTTCCTCCTGCGCAAACCTTATGAAGAGCACGCCCTGCTCGCGAGCCTTTTTGTACAAATCCTCCCGGCCGCCGTAGGTGCGCATGTCCCTGTAGAGAACGTAGACATCCAGGTCCGGCTTGCGCGCCTTGAGCTCCAGGGCCTGCTGCACCGATGACGTACAGCAGATCTTGGAGCAATAGGGGCGTTCGGGTTCACGGGATCCCACACACTGGATGAAGGCCACAGCTTCGGCTTCGTCCAGCTTCTTGGGATCCTCTTCAAACATCTTTTCCAGGTCATGCCAGCGGCTCACCCGGTCATTTTGGCCATAGAGGTACAGGTCGGGTGCCAGGGAGTGAGCGCCCGTGGCAATGATCGCGACCCCATGGTCCAGTTCACGCGAGGCGCCGTTGCTTTGCAAGGAGGTTTTGAACTGGCCCACAAAGCCACTCACATCGTTCACCTTGGTGTTTTTGATCACCTCAATGCGGGGATGGTTTTCAACCCTTTCAACCATCCCTTTCACAAAGGCGGATACGTCTTCCCCCTTCCAGCTCTTGTGAACCTTGAGAGCATGTCCGCCCAGATGAGGCTTTTCCTCCACGAGGTAGATTTTGAATCCCTGATCCGCCAGGTTGAGAGCGGCGCTCATGCCGGCCATACCTCCACCGATAACCAGCCCATCCTGGTTCAGATCCACTCTCAGCCGCTCGATGGGCTCCAGGAGAGCCACCTTGGCCACCGCCATGCGCACCAGGTCCTTGGCCTTGGCCGTGGCCTTTTCCGGTTCGGCCTGGTGGACCCAGGAATCCTGATCGCGAATATTGGCCAGCTCGAAAAGGTAGCGGTTGAGGCCTGCCTCGCGAATGGTCTCCTGGAAAAGGGGCTCGTGGGTTCGCGGTGTGCAGGCGGCCACAACCACCCTGTTGAGCCGATGCTCCTTGATGGCATCACGAATCACCTGCTGAGTGTCCTGGGAACAGGAGAAAAGATTCTCGGCAACAAATGCCACGTTGGGAAGGGACCGTGCGTATTCCTTGACACTGGGAACATCCACCACGCTTCCGATGTTGATTCCGCAGTGACAGACAAAAACCCCCACACGCGGTTCCTCTTTTTCCACATCCTCTTCCGCGGGATAGGTTTTTTCCTGGGTGAGACTGCCTCGAGCTGAGGAAAGCAAGACGGCGGAGGCGGCGGCGGCGGCAGAGGCTTCCATGACCGAGTAGGGAATATCTTTGGGTCCCGAGAAAGCACCGCAAACGTAGACTCCGTCTCTCGAAGTGGCGACGGGTTGAAAGGCGCTGGTTTCGGCAAAGCCGTCCATATCAAGCTTCACGCCGATCTTCTCAGCCATTTTTTTCATCTCATCGCTGATTTCCAGGCCGATGGAGAGGACCACCATGTCGAAGACTTCACTTTGAATCTGCCCACTCTCATCCACGTATTCCAATGTGAGGTCATTGGTTTGGGGATCATTGGCGACGCTGTGAATCCGGGAGCGGATGAAGCGCACTCCCGTTTCATCTTTGGCACGGTTGTAGTACCGCTCAAAATCCTTCCCGTAGGTCCGCATATCCATGAAAAAGATGGCCGTGTCGAGACCCTTCTTGGAGTGCTCCTTGGCAATGACCGCTTCCTTGATGGCATACATGCAGCAAACGCCCGAGCAATAGCCGTGAGCGCCGTGGTGAATGTCACGGGAGCCCACGCACTGGAGCCAGGCGATCTTTTTGGGTTCCGTCTTGTCGGAAGGACGCACCAAATGCCCCTCGTAGGGGCCCGANGCACTCAAAATGCGTTCAAACTGCATGCTGGTGATGACGTTGGGATACTTTCCAAACCCGTAGGTGTCGTATACCTCGGGGCTGAAGGCTTTGAAACCCGGGGCGAGAATGACGGAACCCACCTGAATGGTGTGCGTCTGAGGTTTCTGATCGAACTCCACGGCTCCCGCNGGACAGAATTTCTCACAGGCCCGGCACTTGCCATTCTTGAAGTAAATGCAGCTTTCAGCCTCGATGGCATACTTGAGAGGAACAGCCTGAGGGTACTTCACGTACGCAGACTTACGCGGCCCCAGTCTTTCGTCGAAAGTGTCCTCCACTTTCTTGGGGCATTTTTCCGCACAAACCCCGCAGGCGATGCACTTTTCCATGCTGATGTACCTTGGGCGCTCATTCACCGTCACGGTGAAATTGCCCGCTTCGCCCTCCAGCGACTCCACATCGCAAAGGGTCATGAGCCGCACATTGAGATGGCGGCCACCCTCCACCAGTTTGGGCGAAAGGATACACATGGAACAATCGTTGGTCGGGAAGGTTTTGTCCAGTTGCGCCATCACCCCGCCTATGGCGGAGCTGTTTTCCACCAGATAGACGAAATAGCCGGACTCTGCCAGATCCAGAGCCGACTGCACACCGGCAATACCGCCTCCAACCACCATTACTGCGCCAGTTACTGGCTGAGATGCTTTTTTTTCATTCATGAACATCCACTCCGTAAGGAAACTTTTGAGAAGACCCAGCTGTTACCTCGAGTTGAAACCGATCCTTGCTCCTTGTTATCGAAAAAACATGCGAGAGTTCACATGAATTGTTTCATGTGATTACTATCACAAACCATGAACGCAATATATCCTCTACCTTTCTCCCTGAGGGGTTTGTCAGAGGAAAGGGGTTGCCACCCCACAAATTTCATTATACAGGAACCTGCATTTGATGGCCAAATCTAAAATCTCACGGGGGAAAAAGGAAAGATTTGCACTCGATATCACCCTCAGGAGCTCACCAAAAAATCGAATGGCACGTGTGAAAATGAATTTGCGCGAAGAACAGGTTCATGTCATCGTAGAAGTCAATTCGTTTCTTAAACCAGTGCACAAATCAAGTCAAGTTAGTTGACAGGAAAATTCCCCGAACTTACCCCATCGGAGATATTGAACTTCCTGGAAATCCTTGGAGAGGCCTGCCCCCTCAGGCGGGAAAGGGTTGCGTTGAAAGGTCACAGCAGTCAGAGTGCCATGGGATGCTCGAAATGTTTTAAAAAACTGGAAACAAAGACCCTTGAGCCCCAAAACCTTCCCGAATCAGCCTTTCCGGATCCAGTCCGCCCCCTTAAGTTTTTCCATGAAAATACCGAGTACGGGGAACAGGAACTCAGTTGCGTTGCACCAATCACCTTGAGGAGTCTTTAAGCATGCTCAAAACCTTGGCAGTGATGACCAGCGGGGGAGATTCCCCGGGCATGAACGCAGCCGTGAGATCAGTGGTGCGCAGAGCCATTCACCGGGGCCAGACCATCTACGGCATCTACGACGGGTATGAGGGCATGGTGAAAGGGGGTGACTCCATCAAGCCCCTTCAGTGGAATGATGTGGGAGGCATCCTTCAAAGGGGAGGAACCTTTCTTGGAACGGCTCGATCCGAAAGCTTTCGAACCCGTGAAGGACGCAGGCAGGCTGTGCTCAACATGCTCAATCTGAACGTCGAGGCCCTCATTGTGGTGGGAGGCGATGGCTCCCTCATGGGCGCTCACGTTCTTGCCACTGAGTGGCAAGAGCACCTTGAAAACTTGAGAAAGGATCATCCGGACGCTCAGTGGGCATCCTCCCATGCCCCTCTGAAAGTCATCGGGCTGCCGGGCTCCATCGACAATGACCTGCATGGAACAGACATGTCCATAGGGGCCGACACAGCTCTCAACCACATCGTTCGCGCCCTGGACAACCTGAGCTCCACAGCGGCGTCCCACCAGAGAACTTTCGTGGTGGAAACCATGGGAAGACACTGCGGCTACCTTGCCCTGTCCGCCACCGTGGCGGGGGGAGCTTCATGGGTCCTGGTGCCCGAAGAAGAACTGGAACTGAGGTGGCACCACAAAATGGTCCATTCCATTGAAAAAGCCAGGGAAATCGGTCGTCCTCACCACATGGTGATCGTGGCGGAAGGGGCAAGACACCCTGATGGGCTCATCATCAGTTCTGACGATGTGAAACGGATCCTCACAGAACGGCTCAAGCTGGACGTGCGCGTCACCGTCTTGGGCCATGTGCAACGGGGAGGGTCCCCCACAGCCTTTGACCGCATCATGGCCACAAGATTGGGATCCGCTGCCGTCGACATTCTCCTTGATGAATGGGATCAAGAACATCGCCACATGCTGGGCCTCATAAAAAACAGGGTGGTGGCAACACCCCTCGTGGAGGTTGTGGAAAAGAGCCAGGCCGTGCGTGTGGAGGTGGAAAACGGAAACTATGCCAAGGCCCAGGAATTGCGAGGTGGCTCCTTCATAAGAACCCTGGAACTGGTGAAGACCCTGACGCGCATCGCCCCCGCTCAGGAAACGGTCCAGGACGGGGCAGTGGCCATTCTCACCGGAGGAGCCGATGCACCCGGCATGAACACGGCCGTGAGCGTGGCCGCCCGTTGCCTGCTCAACCAGGGCACCCCCGTTTACGGAGTGCGAGACGGATTCGTGGGGCTCATCGAAGGTCGTTTCGATGAACTGGACTGGGACGAACTGGTGAACTGGGTCAACCGGCCCGGCTCAGAAATCGGAACGGCTCGCGTGGACTTTCAGGAAGGCGACTATGCAGAAATTGCGGCCACCATTCGTCGCCACAACATCCGCGGGCTCATCGCCATCGGCGGGTGGGGAACCTACCGAAAAGTGGCCCAGCTTGCCTCTCGACGGGATGAATTCGATGCTTTCTCTATCCCCATGATCCTCATTCCAGCAACCGTTGACAACAACCTGCCCTGCACTCAATTCACCATAGGTGTTGACACGGCCCTGAACAACATCGTCGAGGCCACAGACAAGATACGCCACACTGCCGGTGCCACACGGCGCGCATTCATTGTGGAAGTCATGGGCCGCAGGTGCGGTTTCCTGGCCCTCATGAGCGCCCTTGCCACGGGGGCTGAAAAAGCCTTTCTGCCAGAGAAGGGCGTGAGCCTTTCTGAACTCAACGAGGATGTCAACATTCTGAAAAAGAGTTTTGAAAGTGGAAAACGCCTGGTCATTTTCATACGCAATGAACATTCTTCCCAAAGCTACACCACTGACTTCATAAAAAGACTCCTCGAAGAGGAAAGCAAAGGTTTCTACGAAGTGAGAACAGCCATCCTCGGACATGTTCAGCGCGGCGGCCTTCCCACAGCCTTTGATCGTATTCTCGCCAGTCGCCTGGGAGCCAATGCCGCCTTTCACATGCTGGAATCTCTCAAAAACGGATGGGATGACGTTCACGTCCTCGGTCTGCGGGAAAAGGGCATTGAAAAGGTGCCCATCGAGGAGGCTTTCAAAGAAATGGATGTCAAAAATGGAAGGCCCAAGGAACAATGGTTTCTGGATCTCCTCGAAACCGCCGATGCACTGGCCAAGCCCCCCATGCTTCACGAAAACCCTCGGCCGCAAATCACGGAAGAATAATGGAGAGCCGGCCTTCACATATGCCAATTGAACCCCTAAATTAAGGAAGAATTTTGACCTGTCTGACATGGGCTGGGATGGGGAACTGTCTCAGGGCCGGTTTTGAAGAAGGGGTGTGACCGTGATCGATCTCCACAATCACATGCTCCCCTTTCTGGACGATGGAGCGTCCGATTGGGAGAGTTCCATTCAGATGGCACACATTGCCGTGGACGACGGCATCAGGGCGGTTGTCTGTACTCCTCACTGGGTGCAAGGGTGTTACGAGAACTCTCGAGCCGTCATCCTTGATGCGGTTGAGCGGCTGCAAAAAAGGCTCGATGAAAGAAGCATTCCCCTGAAAGTCTACCCCGGCGCGGAACTGCACCTGGACTTTGATCTGCCCCAGCGCCTCGCGGACGGCCAACTGGCCACCCTGAACGATACGGGGCGCTATGCTCTTATCGAACTGCCCGTTGACATTGTGCCCTTCAACCTCAAGACCCTGTTCTGGGAACTGATCGCCTTGAACATCACCCCCATCCTGAGCCACCCCGAGAGAAACCTGGCGCTGACACGCAACCCCATGCGGCTGTTCCACTGGGTCGAAATGGGGGTGCTCACGCAGGTGACCGGTGCGAGCCTGATGGGTCGATTTGGCCCCCAGATTCAAAAATTCACCATCGATCTCCTTGAGCACGACCTGGTGCACGTCATCGCTTCCGATGCTCACAGCCCCAAAATGCGAGCTCCGCGACTTGCCTCAGCGCGGAAGGAAGTTTCCAGGCTCATGGGCGCCAGCACCGCCAAGGAACTCTTCATAACGAACCCTCGAGCAATTCTTTCAGGAAATTCCATCACCACAAGGCCACCACGGCCCCTGGAGCCGGGGCGCGAAAGTTCAACCATCAGGAAAATCTTCTCCATTTTTGGGCTGGATTCCAGGTGAACCCCATGGAGCGAGGCACCATGCAAAGGCTTGACTCCAGGAATCAATTGCCTTAAAGCTTTTCTGGATTCAGTTCATTCGGATTTTGATCACTCAATGAGTTATGTCAGGCAAAGCCATCCCGACTCATGTGTCGGGATGGCTTTTTCCGTGGCAGGGCCATCCCATGCCACGGCTGACGGAGAGCTTCCATGCGTTTGCTCATGATTGACAACTACGATTCTTTCACCCACAACCTGGTTCAGCTTTTTTTCCAATTCAACATCGAAGTCCTGGTTCATCGGCACGACCGCATCACCATAGGGCAGATACAGGAACTCCTTCCCCACTGGATCTGCATCTCACCGGGTCCGGGAAATCCTGAGCAGTCGGGAATCAGCAAAACCGTGATTGCTGTTTTTGGCAGACACATTCCCACACTGGGAGTGTGCCTGGGAATGCAGGCCATCAACGAAGTCTTTGGAGGAATCACTCTTCAAGCTCCTCTGCCCGTTCACGGAAAACGATTCATGATCCACCACGGAGGGGCAAGCATCTTCTCGGGCATACCTTCTCCTTTCCGCGCTGCACGCTACCACTCCCTGCAGGTCCAGTTGAAGGAGCCGCAATTGAGGGTCACGGCGTGGTGTGAGCAGGACGGCGTCATCATGGGAATCGCCCATGAAACACTGCCCATCGTGGGGGTCCAGTTCCATCCCGAATCTTTTATGAGCGAGTATGGACGGGAATTGATCTGTAATTTTCTTTCCCTGCACCCCATGTGGAAAAATGATCACAGGAATTCGGGGGGTCAGGATGATTTCCTGCGGCCGCAACCACGAGAAAAGCAGTCCCCCGAACACTTCATTGGGGAGAGGAGACAAGGGCATGAGAGGAAAGGAGTCCCGTGAACCGCTGATCCATCGCATGGAATGGAGTCTGCTTCAAGAAGACGCGCAAGACAGCCATTTCATGGAAAGCGCTCGTTCCATCGCTCCCCAGGCTCACTGTGTCTTCCTCCTGAGCGGGGGCGACCCAAGCGGCGACGAAGTCAGGAGATATTCCCTGGCGGCCTGGAACCCCTATCAAGTTCTTTTGACGCGGGGAGAGAGGTGTCAGTTATGGAGAGGCCTTGAAACCCTTTCCACACAGGAAAATCCTTTGAAATTTCTGGACAGTGCGATCAGAGAAAGGGGAGCGGCTTTCCCCCTGCGACTCTCTCCCTTCTGCGGGGGCGCACTGGGCTATTTTTCCTACGACCTGAAAAACTCCATAGAAAAACTGCCCGCTTCGGCGATGGACCACCTGAAACTGCCCGACATTTACCTCATATGGCCCCGTCAAATGCTCATTTTGGATCGTCTTCAGGGCCATCTGCATGAAATCCGGCTGCATTACAGGGAGGACAAAAACCAGAGGGCTTCACCAGAAAGTTCCCCACTCCTCCCGCCGTGGAGTGGGGACTTTCGGGTGGGACCTATCCAGAGCAACTTCACACGCCGCCACTACCTCCAGGCTGTGGCAAAAGTCCGCAATCACATTCGTGCAGGAGATGTTTACCAGGTCAACCTCTCCCAGCAGTTCCAGTGTGACTTCGCCGGCAACCCCTTTGACCTGTGGATTTCCCTGTTCAAGAAGAACCCTACTCCTTTCTATGCCTTCATCAACGCCGGCGACCATCAGATCGTCAGCACCTCCATGGAGCGCTTTCTTTTCATGAAAGACGGAAGCATTGAAACGCGTCCCATCAAAGGCACACGGCCTCGAGGCAAAACTCCGGCGGAAGACCAGTTTCTGGCCGCAGAACTGCAGAATGACTCCAAGGAGGATGCGGAGCTTTCCATGATCGTGGATCTGCTCAGGAATGATCTGGGCAAGATCTGCGCACCGCGCAGCATCCATGTTATTGAACACAAAAGGCTGGAATCCTATCAGAATGTCCACCACCTCATTTCCATCGTCAGAGGGCGCTTGAGGCTTGGGACCACCTATGGAGATATCCTCAGAGCCGCCTTCCCCGGGGGCTCCATCACGGGATGCCCCAAGATCAGGGCCATGGAAATCATCGATGAGCTGGAACCCTGCGTGCGCCACATTTACACGGGCTCCATAGGTTACCTGGGCTGCCATGACAACATGGATCTGAGCATCGCCATCCGCACCGCTGTCCTGCATGGCGGGAAACTTCACTTTTCTGTGGGGGGAGGGATTGTGTACGATTCAGATCCTCAGGCAGAGTATGAAGAAACGCTTCACAAAGGACTCACCTTCTTTCAAACCCTGCAATCTCTCAGTTCGAGGAGCACATGAAGGCTCAAAGCTCCATGCCGCACGCATGGCTGTGGCTCAATGGCCGATTTGTCAGGGAGGAAGACGCGAGAATATCGCCCCTGGACCGGGGAGTTCAATACGGGGACGGAGTGTTCGAAACGCTTCGCGTGGAGAGGGGCCAGCCCCTCTATCTCAAATGCCACCTTGAAAGGATCTCCCAATCCCTCCATTGGCTGCGCATTTCAACAGAAAACTTTCCCCACTGGCGTGGCGTGCTTCAGCACCTCGTGCAACTGAACGAACTGGAAGGAAAAACCGCGGCTGCCAAAATACTGGTGACCAGGGGAGTGAGCCCGCAAATGGGCACCCCTCTCTCCCATCGCCCCACTCTCTCCTGTTTTCTGAGGCCTTTCAGCACCCCGGAAGATTCCGCCTACCATCAGGGTTTGCGGCTGCATGTCTATTCGCATGAAGCCGCACCTTCCCTCGCCCGACACAAGACCCTCAATTACCTTTTTTTTCAAATAGCGAGGCAGGCCGCTCTCGATCAAGGAAAAGATGAATCCATCCTCCTGGACTTTCAGGGACGGATCACAGAAACTTCCACCGGCGCCCTCCTCATAAGACTCAACGGTCAGTGGCGGACTCCCGCAAGCCCCCATCGCCTGCCGAGCACCACTCTGAAAGCTGTGGCCGCCCTGCTCCATGGGATGGGCGAAGACGTCCGCGAAGAGACCATCCTTCCCTCCCATCTGCACGAAGCTGAAGCCATCTGGACCCTCAATTCCCTCATGGGAATCATGCCCGCAAAGGAAGTGGATGGAAAACCCATGCCCCGCAAGTTCAGGGACACGGCCCATCGATTGCGAACCCTTTGGTTGAAGGAGGGAATGAAAGATTCCAACGGAGATTGAATGGGAAATGATTTCGGCCAGATTGGAGGGACTGGAGAAGAACTCTTGACCAGTGCGTTATATTTCAGTCGGGAGCAGTGAGGTCAAACCGGCAACGGATGCCTTGCACCCCCTCCCCGAGAGAGTCAGGTTTTACCCCTCCTTTCCTGACTCTCTCTTCGAGGAGGTTATGGTTTCAGGAGGGGAATTCTGGTTGGTTTCTCCTGAGGAATTCCAAGGCTTCCAAAGCTGCCCCTCTGGCATCTTCCGCGTAGGTATAGAGTTCCACCGTCACGAATCCATCGTAGCCCACCTCATGGATTGCCCTCAAAACCCCCGGTATGTCTATGGCCCCATGGCCCAGCATGAGATGGTGGTGTTCCCTTGACGCAGCAATGTCCTCGAGATGATAGTGATGAGTCACATCTCTGAGACTTTTCACCAGAGCAGCGGGATCTTCCCCCACACAAAAGAAATGACCGATGTCAAAGTTGATGCCAAAGACTTCAGGGTCCAGGTCCTCAAAAAAGTCCTTGAATTGACGGCTGTTTTCAATGAGAAGCCCCGGTTCCGGCTCAATGAGAACCCTGACGCCCTGAGACCTGGCTTTTTGCTCCACCGCCGCGAGGCCCTCACGGAAGAGGCGAATGCCTTCCCTGGAGGACATCCCGTTTTCAAGGGGTCCACCGGGTTCGGTGGAGATGGTTTTGACTCCCCATCGAGCGGCAAGGTCGATGCAGGCCAACGTGTATTGGATGCGCTTTCGGCGCAGGTTCTCATCCTGTTCAATCCACGAAGGATGGTAGGTGTCGCCGTCCGCATGGTGCATGAATGCGTTGATGTTGGAAACCTTGAGACCCTTCGAACTCAAGTGGCGGGCGGTTCGATCTATGGCTTCATCATCCAGGTGGAGAGGATAGGCATGGGGCACGTCAGCCATGATTTCGATGCCTTCGTAGCCAAGGTCAGCCAATATGGTGATGGTTTCCATCAGGTCGTGATGAAGAAACGCATTGGAACTGAAAGCAAACTTCATGATGGCTCCTTTAAGATGAAACCGCGAACACCCGCTGAAGGTGGGTCAATGAACGCCGTGCCGCTTCCACGGGATGATGCGAGCAGGTGTAGAGTTCCACGGTGACGAAACCCTCGTACTCGATGCTTTCAAGGCACCGGCGAAGGGCCGTAAAGTCCATGTCTCCCTGGCCGGGAATGAGGTGATGGTGCTTGCGGGATTTGATGTCTTCCAGGTGGACATGAAAAATCCTGGGTCCAAGCCCGGGAACAACGGTCCACGGATCTTCTCCCAAAACGTGGCTGTGCCCCAAATCCAGATTGGCCCCCAGATAGGGTGAAGCCACTTGGTCAATGAATGCAACCAGTTCCTCATACCGCTCGATGAGCAGTCCCGGTTCGTACTCCATTCCCAGCAGGACTCCGTATTTGCGGGCATCCCCCAAAAGCTGCTCAATGGAATCTCTCAGAAAAATCAGGGATTCTTCTGGCTCAACGCCGGAAATCATACGCCCTGACGTGATGGAAACGGACGGGGCTTCCAGAGCGGAGGCGATTTCCAGACATTTTCTGGTGTAAGCCACTCGCCATTTCCTCAAGTCCTCCTGAGGATGGGCGAGGGATGGCTCAAAAAGGGGCTCCCAGAACTGACGGCCATAAAACCCCATGGCCGTGTTGGCATTGATGTTCGCCACCGCAATGCGGGAACTCCTGAGCACATCCTTCAGGCGGCGCAGGTCATCCGGACTGAAGTGGTCGGCGTACAAATGAGGCACATCCGCCAGGATCTCCACGGCTTCGTAGCCAATTCGAGCGATGTGCTCTATGGCATCCTTCAGGCTGTGCCTGACAAAAGCGTTGGTGCTGAAAGAGAGCTTCATCCCTGATCCCCCAAGAATCATGAAGGAGTGTCATCCCTTTTTGAGACTACCCGCTTCACTCACCACGTTCCGTGCATAGGCCACAAGGGACTCGTACTGACGATAAAGCCCATGCTCGTCGACGCCCAGGGGCGTTTTGAAATAGGACGCCAAATGAGTCATGAGTCCACCTTCCCCTCTTCTCAAGGCCAGATCAGCAAATCGAACCAGATCCAAAACGAGAGGCGCCGCCAAAAGGGAATCATATCCCTGCCAGATGAACTGGAGGGACATTTTGGATCCCAAGAAACCTTCAAAGTGAATGAAATCCCAAGCCGTTTTCTGGTCTTCCAGGGAAGGCATGTAATCGATTTGCACTCGGGAGTGAGGGGAATAGCCCAAAATATGGGCGAGAGCCTGGTCTTTGGATCTGATTTTGGATTGACGATTGTCAGGGTGCTCCAGAATAGACCCGTCCATGTTCCCGAGAATGTTGAAACCGACCCAGCTCAGCACATTGAGATTGCGGCAGGCAAACATGGGAGCCAGTGCGGACTTGACCAGAGTTTCACCTGTTTTACCATCATTCCCCATGATGGGAACACGCTTTTCAACGGCCAGTTGGACCACCGCATCCACCAGGGCTCCGTTGGAAGGAGTGAAGTTGATGTAAGGGCACCCCTCACTGACCGCCGCATAGGCATAAAGAGAACTGGCCCGCACCGCATGCCCATTGTCCGCCCTCAACTGTTCTCGAAAGGATTCAAGATCACCGTGGAAATCCTGAAGGGGAAGATGAGGTTCGGTCGAAGCCAGGTTGACCACAACCACACAATCCAGGTCACCTTCTTCTTTAAATCCCCGAAGCCAACTCCGCACCTCCTCCACCTGCTCCTCCAGGGAAAGCTGTTTCCCCTGGTGCACGGGTGCCATGCCCTGAATGGCTTCGCCACAGTTGACCGCCGTGCCGCGCTTCAGACCCCTGCCTATGGAGACCAGCAGAGGGGAGAGTTCATCATAGCTTGCCGAGTCGACGACCCGGCTTTCCTGCACGAGGTGGCGGCCTGCTTTTTCCAGGCACCCTTCTCTGATGTCACAGCCACCAAAGGTGAGAGCTTCCATTGGAACGAGATTCAGTTGGCGGAAAGGCTGCACTTGGGTGACCATTCCCACGGGCGCCATTTTGCCCCGCTGCAACAGGAGAGCCCCCACCATCACTGTGGTGGCGATGGAACCCAGAGCACCGATAAACCAGACTCCCACCCTTCTTTCTTTCATAACCTGGAAGCTTTCTGCACTTTAAAAGGGGCGACGTTTGCTGACAAAGGACACAAAAAGAGGGAACCAGAAGTGTTCAAAAGTTCCTTTTCGCACCTGTTCAACTTGTGCGACCCCCCTGTAAATCATTCCCTTCCGGCACGGTAGGCCGTCTTACCCAGGGATAGAGGATGACAACCCGAAGGGAGAGTCCCCGACTCCACCGCAACATCGATGGGGATTCCCCCTCTGGGGTTCCAAAAACCGACAACCCTCAAATACTTGGGATTCATGGCCTCCTTCAGCCTCTTGTGCACATAAACGGTGCAATCCTCATGAAAGCTGCCGTGATTTCGAAAGCTTCCGAGGAAGAGCTTGAAGGATTTGCTTTCCACCAGGACGTCACCCGGCACATAGTCGATGACGATCGTTGCAAAATCGGGCTGACCCGTGATGGGGCAGAGGGTGGTGAACTCGGGAGAGGTCAGACGCACCACATAGTCCTGATCCTTGTGGGGATTGGAAAATGTCTCCAGAACGGCCCCATGCGGTGACCCTGGAAGCTCCGCCTTTTTGCCCAATTGAGTCAGTGGTCTTTCTTCATGGCGCATCATCGCGCATCACTCCATTTGATGGGCTGTGTTCGTGCTGCCCCTCAAACCCTGCCATCGGAAACGTATCGGGTGGGATCAGGCACACCCGCCTCCTCGAAGCCTTTTCTGCGGAGCACACAGCTGTCACACCTTCCACAGGCCCTCCCCGCCCTATCGGGATCATAGCAGGAATGGGTGAGACCATAATCCAAACCCAATCCACAGCCCTTGAGAATGATCTCTCCCTTGGTGAGGGCCATGAGGGGGGTGTGTATTTTGATGCGGCTCTCTCCCTGAACTGCAGCCCGAAGGCCAAGGTTGGCCATCTTTTCATAGGCCGCGATAAATTGAGGACGGCAGTCGGGGTAGCCGGAATAATCCAAGGCATTGACACCAATGAAAATGTCCTGCGACCCAAGGACCTCCGCCCAGGCCAGGGCAAAGGAGAGAAAAATGATGTTTCGAGCCGGCACATAGGTGACAGGGATGCGATTCCCCATTTCTTCCAAAGGCACATCTTTGGGCACTTCCATTCCCGTCGTGAGGGCAGATCCTCCCATGGCATTCAGGGGCAGTTCCAGGACAAGGTGATCCTTCACGCCCAGTTGCGCCGCCACACGACGGGACGCCACCAACTCCACCCCGTGCCGCTGGTGGTAAAAAAAACTGAGTGCGTAAAGTTCAAAACCTTCTTCCCTGGCAATGGCCAGGCAGGTGGTGGAGTCCACGCCACCCGAAAAGAGCACCACAGCCGCCTTCGATCTCCCCACTTCTTTGTTACGTGAGTTGGCCACCCTTTGAATGCCTTCCTTTTCCTCACTGGAAACCGGTCAAACCCCCCGCAGGTGAGGGTCCCAAATGACCTTGTGCAGCTGCACGTTGAGCCGCACTCTGAGTCCATCCTCCAGAACCCACTGGGCGAGCTGATTCCAGTTCAACTGGTCAAAAACGACGGAAAACAGGATGGTGACCTGCTTCCCCATCTCCTCGATGCGCGCCGAAAGCTGCCTGGCATACTCGTAGTCCCCACGGTCTCCAATGACAAATTTCACCTCATCGTGCGCCTGGAGACGGCGAATGTTCTCAAGATCATTGGCTTCACACTGGCCACTGGAGGGACATTTGAAATCCACTATGCTGATGCAGGAGGAAGGAACTCGAGAAATGTCCTGGCTTCCATTGGTTTCCAGCAGGACCTTATAGCCTGATTTCAGCAATCGTTCAATGAGGAGGGGAGTGTCTTGCTGAATCAGGGGCTCCCCCCCCGTCACTTCCACCAGAGAACACGGGTACTGCCTCACTCGGGAAAGAATCTCCTCCAGGGTCATCTCCTGGCCCTCGTCATGAGCATAGAAGGTGTCACAGTAGGTGCAGCGAAGATTGCATCCCGTCAGCCGCACAAAGACACAGGGCCATCCCGCATGGCTTGATTCTCCCTGAATGCTGTGAAATATCTCATTGACGCGCAGCAACCCTCATTCCTCCCAGTAAAAGGCTCCCGCTCCCGGTGTTTCGGCGACCTTCACCCTGGAAACTTTTATTCCAGGGGAATTGATGAGGCGGGACAATTCCCCGTGAAGGTATCGAGCGATGTTCTCTGAAGTGGGGTTCGCTTTTTGAAAGAATGCCAGCTCATTGAGATCGCAATGATCCAGTTTTGCAAGAACCTCCCGGACAGCGCTTTTGATGTCGCCGAAGTCGATTCCGATTCCCAGTTCGTTGAGCTCACGGCATCTGACGAAAACCTCCACAATCCAGTTATGGCCGTGTATCCTGGAGCAGTTGCCCGGATATCCGTGGAGGCAGTGGGCTGCTGAAAAATGGCTTTTCACATAGACTTCATATACACCCGGCATGCATGTCTCCTGCAGGCTTCCTCAGGAAACCTCGCGTTAAGGACAAAACTTGATTTCAACACGTGTGGATCACATCCTGGAAAAGAATTTGTTTATCTTATTTTGTCAAGTTTATCCAGACACAGGAGAGGACGCTGCACGGTAAAAGCGAGAATGAAAAAATGTTTTTAAAACCATCCGCAAACACAGGGGCAATACAATTTTGGTCTGTGCGAATGCCCCGCAGACTTTTCCCCACGGATCTGTGGCCCCTCTCACGGAGGAGGGTTATATTGAAAAGAAAAAGTCAAGAAAGGGGAAAGGTTCTTGATTTTCAGCGGGTGCCAAAAGTTCCAATCTCGGATTCTTTTGAGCATTGACATTTTCTTCAGACGGGCAAAAACCACCCTGTCAGAGGCCAATGTGGTTGACTTAAACTTATCAACCCAAGCAAAAGCCCCTTTGCGTCATTCCCGCGAAGGCGGGAATCCAGTCTTGCCAAGATCTTCTGTCCCCAGCCTTTGCGGAAGTGACGGGACAGGACAACCCTCAACCCGTTGAATCAGCAGTATTGCTGTCAGAAGGAGCCCAGAAATCATGAAAAGATTGTCTTTTGTCATTCTCCTGGTGGGTTTTCTGGGTCTTTTGGCCTACAAAAACCCCACTTTGGACGATTACAATCATTACCTTCGAGTGTCCATCAGCCAGGAGCTGCAAAAAGACTCAAAGGAAGGCTTCGACCAGATTTTCAGCAGTTTCCTGGGAGGCATCGCCAGTGGAGTGGTCACGAGCCAGACGGTTCGACGAGATTTCATATTCTTCAGTCTCTACGACGCCCGTATCGCTGACGAAGAACTGAGGGTGCTTGGGGTGCTCAGTAATTTCATTGTGCTGAAAAAACCCTCTTTTGCAGAAGAGAGCAACCAGTGAATCCCCTTTTCTTCTCCCCAGACCATGAAGTTAAAACATCATGACCCGTTTCTTTAAGAAGTTCTCTCTTCTCGGTTTTATGTTGCTGGGACTGCCCTTTCTGGGAGTGATTTACGCAGGTAAAGACATTGCCCTTTACCTGGAGTTTCCCCCCTCCACTCAGCACGTGGAGCATGCCCCTTTTTCCTGGACGGCTTTCATCCTCTACAGCAGTGTCATCATTGTCTTCACACTGCCCTTCATCGTGAGGCTTCTCGGAACAAAACGGAGACTCCCCTCCCCTTTCCCCAAGGGACAAACATCCTCCTTGCACCATTTCCCCTGGTGGGGATGGCTGGCGGCAGTTTGTGGGATCGGCTTCTGGATACTGGCCTGGTCTCGCTTCTCCTGGTTTCAACCTCTTCAGCCCTTCACCTTTTTGCCCCTCTGGCTCTCCTTCATCGTGGTGATCAATGCCTTCACCCACCGCCGAAAAGGAAGCTGCCTCCTCACTGAGAAACCCCTGCAGCTTTTAGCCCTGTTTCCTTTCAGCGCACTTTTCTGGTGGTTCTTTGAATATCTGAACCGCTTCGTTCAAAACTGGCACTATGTGAACGTCCAGCATTTCACCCCTTTTGAATATGCTCTCCACGCCACCCTTGCCTTTTCCACGGTGTTGCCTTCCGTGTTGAGCGTTCGGGAGTGGTTTCTCACTTTTCCCACCATTCAGAAAGGGTTCGAACATTTTGTTCCCCTGTCCGTTCCTCAACCCAGGGTGGCAGCCTGGCTCCTGATGTCGGCCTCGTGTTTAGGACTTTTCCTCATCGGCATTTATCCCAATCATCTTTTTGCCCTTTTGTGGGTGGCACCTCTCATGGTTCTCCTATCAATACAAAGTCTATCCGGGGAAAAGCATCTCTTTCAAAGCATTGCCCGCGGCGACTGGCGCTTGTTTGTGACATCCGCTCTTGCCGCCCTTTTCTGCGGGTGGTTCTGGGAAATGTGGAATATGTACAGCGAGGCAAGATGGATTTACACCATTCCCCATGTGGAACGATTCAGGCTTTTTGAGATGCCCCTCCTGGGCTATGCAGGCTATCTTCCATTCGGTCTTCAATGCGCGGCTGTGGGGGAGCTTGTCTTTTCCCCTCCTTGCGCGAAACGAGGGTAAAATCTCTGCTGTGCTCCAAAATGTGCCCCTCGAGATTGTCAATGTCACGATAACACGTCCGTGCGAGCCTTGCCTGATCCTTCACACATTCATTGAGAGCATCGAATGACGGGGCCAAAGGTGATGTGGCTGGCACTGGGTCCGGCATTGCCCTTCGCTGCCATTCCTCAATGGACCGCAGCCAGCCTTCTTATAATTCCATAGAGTGAGGAATGGGTATGGAGCGAAAAGTCATGATTCAGAAGATCAATGCTCGGATGTTGCATTGGGCGGAAGCCTATATGGACAGGATTTACGGCCCCAGGAAGAGATCGGTTTTCAGGGAGCTGCCTTCAGTCATTGTGGAAATCGGAGCGGGTACCGGTGCCAATTTTCCCTATTATGCCCCCGGCACCCGGGTGATCGCAGTGGAGCCCAGCGTTCCCATGCATGCCCCCCTCAAAGCCAATGCGCACCAATGGAAGATCGACCTGGATATCAGGACCATGATGGGCGAGGAAATGGACCTGGAAACGGGGAGCATTGAAGCAGTGGTGGGGACACTGGTATTGTGCAGTGTGGAGGACCCCCGGCGTGTGCTCTCCGAGGTGTTGAGAATTCTCCAGAGGGGAGGAAGCTACATTTTTCTGGAGCACATCGCCGCACCCCCTGGCTCAAGGCTGAGAGGCATGCAGAATTTATTGCAAAGACCCTGGAGCTGGATCACGGAAGGGTGTCAATTGAACCGAAACACCCACGCCCTTCTCCAGAATGCGGGCTTTCATAAGGTTGACATGGACTGCTTCATGCTCCAGTCTTCCCTGCTTCCCGTCACACCTCACATTTTCGGCCGGGCGGTCAAGTAGATGGGTGAATAAGGTAGGAGTTGGTGATGTCCAAAAAGGGCCCGGAATACGATGCACGCTGGCTTTGGAAGTTTTTTCCTCTCACGGGCTATTGCCAGCGGGCAATAAAGTGAAAATGATCGTATCTCGATTTTGACCTCCAAAATCGGCCTTTAGGTGTTTTCTGGAGGTGATTTTGAGACAATCCAGAGTTGTTTCAAGCTGTTAACCTGGTCCGACCCCGACCCCTCCGACCCCGACCCCGCGACCAATGCCGAGGCCCAGGGGCTGCAAGAATAATTTGTCCACCTGGCTGTGGACCCAGTCTCTTCCTTTGTGCAGCCCTTCAAGGTGCAGTTCCACCAGTTTTTGTGCCAGTTTTTTAGCCCGCAGAAATCCAGCATGGCGCATATCTTCCAGCAGGTTCCATTCCTGGCCTGCCTTGATCCGGTCAAAGGCGGGCTTGATTTCCGGAAACAGTCTTTTGGCCAGGGGTTCGGTCAGGCAGAGGTATAGGCCGAGGGATGATTTTTTCCTGTGCTCAATAATGTGAGCCAGCATTCCATGCTCATGGGTGTCGGCCAGCAGGTCCTTGGCGGCCCTGGCTACTTTTTCAACTAAAGTGTTGGCGTGGGCGGCAACCATTTCCTGCCAGACTTCCAGATCGAACTCCTCCTGCATGGCTTCCCCCACTTCATGATAGACGCAGGTTTCCGACTCATCCCTGGCTATTCTCCAGAGAGTGGCGGAATATTTCCCTGGTGATCGTTGAAGCCCTTCCAGGTCGAGGCTGTACTGGGCCAGCGCGTAGCTCAGGGCGGACAGGGTGGAAGGCTTCTTTTCCAGGATCAGATCCCAGAGCAGGGCCGCCATGGTTCTGGGCCTGGCAATGATATGGCCGCCCTGGCGCATGGCCGGAGAGGTGAACAGGTCCCTGGCCAGTTCATGGTCCAGAATGTGGACCTGCATATTATTGAGGATTTTCCTGCTGGAGGCGGTGGCCAGAAAGAAAGTGGGCTTCATGCCGGTGGCGTAACCCGCCCCATAGAAGAGGCCTGCATCGATGATCCTTGCGTTGATGGCGTCCACATCAAAGGGATCAAATACACTCGGGCCGATGGTCAGAGGGATGAGATCCCGGGAGGCGGTTTCCCCCCACAGATCCTCCTTGTGCTCCACCCATTGCAGAAGTTCCTGGGAATCAGGTTCTTCCCAGGGATCGAGATTCGTTTCCCACTTATAGTAGTCCCGCATCCTGAGCAGAAATCCGCACAGGGAAAAAACTCCACCGTACCTGCCGTCGGAGATGCGGCAATTATACATTATCTGCTCTTGCAGACTTTCAAGTTCAGCATTCATGGGATTGAAGTCCGGGATTTGCAGATCTGTGATCTGCAGAAAAATGGTTTTAGTATGGCTGTGCAACCGCTCTTTCGTGGCATGGGTGAAAATTGCCGGGCATAGGTGGGTCTAGGGTCGGACCACGCCAACACTGCTCAGGGCTGTTCTTCCATTCGCCTCTGCAACAACAGCTCGATGGCATCTCCAGGGTCGCGCGGCAGCCTTTGAAATTCCTGGCTGGCTGGTTGCGACGAAGCCTTCTCTTCCGCACTCTCGCTCTTGTCTTCTTCAACAGAAGTCGTCAGGCCCCTTGTCACTTGCGGCCCTTCCCCGGCAATCAATCCTTCCGCGGAACTGGATTCTTCCAATTCAAGACCCCCAGGAAAGGAAGGCTCTTCCCTTTGGTGCGCAGGGGGAAAAGATTCTGGAGACAGGGCACTTCCGTCGATGTTGAAATCACCCTGCAAAGGAGATTCTTCAACGGTGTCACTCCCTGGGTCAACAGTCGTTGAAGAACCGGAGTCCGCACCCTTTGCACTCACGGGAAATTTTCTGACCAGCCCTCCACTCTCTTGCACACTCTGCAGAGATTGAGGCAAAGGAGGATCCTGCTGAGAACTCCTTTTCATCGGGGAAATGGACGCTCCAGAATTGGGATCAGGGGCCTTGCCCGCCGTTTTCATGAAATCCCCCAGAGCGCCGGACCCCATCCAGAGGAGTGTCGCCAGGAAACCCGCGATGACCACCAGGAGTGCCGCCCATTTAAACCTCCGCCGTAAATCACCTCCCCTGCCCTCCAGGTCGCCAATGACCTCCAAAACAATTTTTTTGGTAACGGGTTTCTCATTGTATCCAAAGCCCGTGACGAGAGCATTGTCACAAATGATGTTGATACGCCTTGGCACCCCCTTGGCCTCATGCACAATGGTCTGCAGGGCTCCTTTGGTGAAAATCTCCCCGGATTCGCCTCCCGCCTTTCGCAAGCGCTGCTCAATATACTTGAGACTGTCGTCGGCGGTGAGCGGCTCGAGCCTGGCTCGAACGGCCAGCCTCTGTTTGAGCTGCCTCAGTTCGGGGCGGTCCAGGATGGCT